>OBEQ011610847.1_pt1 | contig 28718 bp, 21 predicted proteins | sample 1670901 | NCBI WGS metagenome assembly OBEQ01 (sample SAMEA104232315, study PRJEB22302) | groundwater metagenome | biome: forest; feature: aquifer; material: groundwater | place: USA | collected 2011-08-07 | depth 5.4 m
GAAGCGGCCAACCGTGCCAAGAGTGATTTCCTCGCCAACATGAGCCATGAAATTCGCACGCCAATGAACGGCATCATCGGCATGACCGATCTGACCCTGGATACCGCAATCGACGAGACTCAGCGCGAATATCTCAATCTGGTCAAGGTATCGGCCAATGCCTTGCTGGGCATCATCAACGATATTCTCGATTTCTCGAAGATCGAAGCCGGCCGCGTCACCATCGAAGAAACCGAATTCGATGTCCGTCAGACCATCGAGGAAATCCTCCGCCCGCTGCAATTGCGCGCGCACAGCAAAGGTTTGCAATTGCTCACCACGGTGGATGAGCGGATTCCCGTCAGCTTGATCGGCGACCCACTGCGGTTGCGCCAGGTGCTCACCAATCTGGTCGGTAACGCGATCAAGTTCACCGAGCGCGGCGAAATCGCCGTGAGCGCAGCCGTCACTGCACAGACGGCGCATCAGACCGACCTGCGCATCTCCGTGCAGGACTCGGGCGTGGGCATCGCCGCCGACAAACTGGAACTGATCTTTGAATCATTCTCGCAAGCCGATACCTCCACCACGCGTCAATACGGTGGCACCGGACTGGGCCTGACGATCTCGCGCCGCCTGGTCGAATTGATGGGCGGCCAGTTATGGGTCGAAAGCACCGTAGGACACGGCAGCACCTTCCACTTCACGCTGCAACTGCAACGCGCTGGCGTCGCGATACCAGCCATCGAACCGCCCGCACCCGCCCTGCCGCCGCAACGTACCGCGCCTGTCCCCGACCTTGCCATGCATGACACCCCCGAAACCCAGCGTGTCGGCCTGGCCATTCTGCTGGCCGAAGACAATCGCATCAATCAAACGCTGGCACTCAAACTGCTAGGCAAGATGGGGCATCGGGTGCAACTGGCAGAAACTGGCGTGCAAGCCCTGAAACTGTATCAACAGCAATCGTTCGACCTGATCCTGATGGATGTGCAAATGCCGGAAATGGGCGGCATCGAAGCCACGCAGGCGATTCGTCAACTGGAACACCTCCAGGGACAACGCATTCCCATCATCGCCCTCACCGCCCACGCCATGCAAAGCGACGAAGAAAAATGTCTGGCCGCCGGCATGGACGGTTACCTCACCAAACCGATCGACCGGCAGAAACTGCAAGACGCGCTGGAACGATTTTCAGGGGCGGTCGGCAGTCGGCAGTCGGTCGTCAGCTGAAAAACAAGGCAACCGCCAAGGCGCCAAGAGCGCCAAGGAAAGACCAAGGCTGTTGTTTTTCCTGGCGCTCTTGGCGCCTTGGCGGTGAATGTTTTTGATTCTCTCTGTGTCTGGCCGCCAGCATGGACGGTTACCTCACCAAACCGATCGACCGGCAGAAACTGCAAGACGCGCTGGAACGATTTGCAAGTGCGGTCGGCAGTCGGTCGTCGGCTGAAAAACAAGGCAACCGCCAAGGCGCCAGGAGCGCCAAGAGCACCAAGGAAAGACCAAGGCTGTTGTTTTTCCTGGCGCTCTTGGCGCCTTGGCGGTGAATGTTTTTGATTCTCTCCGTGTACTCTCTATGTACTCTGTGGCTGGCGCAGCGGGTGCGCTAAAATGCGTCTTTACTGAAACCCGCCCCCTCTGCATGCGCACCGACCAGGCCGTCACGATCCATCGTACCGACTACACGCCGCCGACCTGCTGGATCGACACTGTCGAACTGCATTTCACGCTGGCGCCGGAACAGACGCTGGTGCGCTGCACGCTAACGGGGCGGCGCAATGGTGCACATGATGCACATGATGCACATGATGCACCGCTGATCCTGCAGGGCGAAGATCTTGACCTGCGCAGCATCACACTGAACGGCAGCCCGCTTTCCGAAACGCAATATCAGCGGGATGACACACGGCTCACCGTTCCGTTCAGCGGCGCCACCTTCACCCTGGAAACGGAAGTGGCGATCAACCCGGCCGCCAATACGCAGCTGATGGGGCTGTACGTTTCCGGCGGCAACTTCTTCACCCAGTGTGAAGCCGAAGGCTTTCGGCGCATTACTTTCTTTCCCGACCGGCCCGATGTGATGGCGCGTTACCGCGTCACGTTGGTCGCGCCGCAGGCCTCGTGTCCGGTGTTGCTGTCAAATGGCAATCTGATCGCACAAGGGTCGCTGGACGACGGGCTGCATTGGGCGCAATGGGAAGCCCCGTTCCCGAAACCCTGCTACCTGTTTGCGCTGGTCGCCGGCACACTGGTGTGCGAAGAAAAGAAAATCACCACGCAGGACGGCAGCAAAAAACTGCTGCAAGTCTGGGTCGAGGAAAAGGACCGGAGCAAAACCAGCCATGCGATGAATTCGCTGGTGCGCTCGATCCAGTGGGACGAACGCCGCTTCGGCCTACCCCTCGATCTGGAACGCTTCATGATTGTCGCCGTGAGCGATTTCAACATGGGGGCGATGGAAAACAAGGGCTTGAATATTTTCAATACCAAGTATGTGCTGGCCGATCCCGACAGCGCCACCGACATTGATTACGCCAACATCGAAAGCGTGGTCGGCCACGAATACTTCCACAACTGGAGCGGCAACCGTGTCACCTGCCGCGACTGGTTCCAGCTCAGCCTGAAGGAAGGCTTGACGGTATTCCGCGATCAGGAATTTTCGATGGATATGGGCAGCAGCTACGGCGCCAATCCTGCCGCTCGCGCGGTGTGCCGAATCGCTGACGTGCGCACGCTGCGCAATCTGCAATTTCCGGAAGACGCGGGGCCGATGGCGCATCCGATCCGCCCGGACAGCTATCAAGAGATCAATAACTTCTACACCATGACGGTGTACGAAAAAGGCGCCGAAGTCGTGCGCATGCTGCAAACCCTGCACGGGCGCGACGGTTTTCGCAAAGGCATGGATCTGTATTTCCAGCGCCACGATGGTCAGGCGGTCACCTGCGACGATTTCGTCGTGGCGATGGCCGACGCCAACAGCGCGGATCTCAAACAATTTTCGCGCTGGTACAGCCAGGCCGGCACGCCGCGCGTGCGCGCACACGGACACTACGATGCACAGCAGCAACGCTATACCCTGACCTTGCAGCAATCCTGTCCCGCCACGCCGGGGCAAAGCGAGAAACAACCGTTCCATATTCCCGTCGCCGTCGGCTTGCTGGACCCGAGCACCGGCAGCAATAGTCCGACCCGGATTCTGCAACTGAAAAACGCGACGCAGGAATTCCATTTCGATGACGTCACCCGCGCCCCGGTGCCGTCGCTGCTGCGCGATTTTTCCGCGCCGGTGATTCTGGAATACGACTACAGCGATGCCGATCTCGCCTTTCTGATGCGCAGCGATGCCGACCCCTTCAACCGCTGGGAAGCCGGCCAACGATTGGCCACGCGCCGCATCCTCGCACAACACGCAGTCCAGGCCGACGATGCCTTCATTCAGGCGTGCCACGCCACCTTGATGGACGACACGCTCGATCCCGCCTTCAAGGAATTGATGCTGACCCTGCCGAGCGAAACGTATCTTGCCGAACAGGTAGAGATCGTCGATGCCGCCGCCCTGCACCACGCACGCGAACAACTGCGCCAGGCATTGGCAACGCATTTGAAAGCCGACTGGCTGGACACCTGCCACACCATGCAAACGCCTGGCGACTACACGCCCGACACGCTCTCGGCAGGCAAACGCGCACTGAAAAATCTGGCACTGCACACCCTGCTCACGCTCGGTAAAAACAGTTTTGCGGAACTGGCCCAGCAGCAGTACGACAGTGCCAACAACATGACTGACCGCTTCGCCGCGCTCTCCGCCCTCACCAACAGCGCCGCCCCCGAGCGCACCGCTGCATTGCAAAATTTTTCCGAACGCTATACTGGCGACGCGCTGGTGATGGATAAATGGTTCAGCGTGCAAGCCACGCGCATCGGCGTGCCGGGACTGCCGCCCGTGCTGGATGACGTGCGCCGCCTGATGCAACACCCTGCGTTCTCATTGAAAAATCCGAATAAAGTACGTAGTCTGGTGTCAGCGTTCTGTCACTCCAACCCAGCCCAGTTCCACGCCGCCGACGGTTCCGGTTATACCTTCTGGGCCGAACAAGTATTGACACTGGATGCCATCAACCCCCAAGTGGCCGCACGATTGGCACGTGCCCTCGACCGCTGGCGCGCCCACACGCCCAAACAACGCGCCTTGATGCAATTGGCGCTGGAGCGTGTACGGCAGGCGACGCTGTCGAACGACACGCGCGAAGTGATTGAAAAAGCGTTGAATGAATGATTGAAACACGGAGAACACAAGGGACACGGAGAAAACCAAAACCGGGCAACCGCCAAGACGCCAAGAGCGCCAAGAAACCCTTGAAGTAGTCAGGAAACACGGTTTAGCGGGAATGGCGCATTCAAAATAAATCTGCGTTTTCCAAGGTTTTCTTGGCGCCTTGGCGGTTAAAAGTTTTTGTTTTTCTCCGTGCCCCCCGTGTCTCCGTGGTAAAACCGATTTTTAATACCGAGCACACCATGAGCAAAGTCACCCTCACCCGTTACCTGATCGAACACCAGCGACGCAATCCGCAATTCACGGCCGATCTGCGGCTGCTGATTGAAGTCGTCGCGCGAGCTGGCAAGGCGATCAGCCATGCCGTCAACAAAGGCGCGCTGGCCGGTATTCTCGGTGAGAACGGCACCGGCAACGTGCAAGGCGAAGCACAGAAAAAACTCGACGTGATCGCCAACGAAGTACTGCTCGAAGCCAACGAATGGGGCGGCCACCTTGCAGCGATGGCGTCGGAAGAAATGGATCACCCCTATTTCATCCCCAACCGCTATCCGCGCGGCGGCTACCTGCTCACCTTCGACCCGCTCGCCGGCCCCCCCAACCTCGACGTCAACGTCTCGATCGGCACCATCTTCTCCGTCCTGCCCGCCCCGGAAGACAAGATCCCGACCGAAAGCGACTTCCTCCAGCCCGGCGTCAATCAGGTCGCCGCCGGCTACGCCATCTACGGCCCGCAAAGCCTGTTTGTACTGACGGTGGGCGACGGTGTGCACGGCTTCACGCTCGACCGCGAGCTCGGCTCCTGGGTGCTGACCCAGCCCAACATGCGCATTCCCGAAGACACCAAGGAATTCGCTATCAACATGTCCAACCAGCGCCACTGGGCCGAACCCGTCACCCGCTACGTCAACGAACTCCTGGCTGGCAGCACCGGCCCGCGCGGCCGCGATTTCAACATGCGCTGGATCGCTTCGATGGTCGCCGACGTCCACCGCATCCTCTCGCGCGGCGGCATCTTCATGTATCCCTGGGACAAACGCGAACCCCACAAACCGGGCAAGCTGCGCCTGATGTACGAAGCCAACCCGATGAGCTTCATCGTCGAACAAGCCGGTGGAAAAGCCACCGACGGCGTGCAACGCATCATGGAAATTCAGCCCGAGGGATTGCACCAGAGGGTGGCGGTGTTTTTGGGATCGAGTCAGGAAGTAGATCGGGTGACGGGGTATCACGCTGAAGCAAAGTGATCGCCACGCGCATCAAGTTTCGTGAAGCGGTACCAGCAGATGCTGAAGCTATTGCCCAGCTGGTTAACCGCGCATATCGACCTGCCCTGAATGTCGCTGGCTGGACGCACGAATCCAATCTGGTTTCTGGCAAGCGAATCAATCCCTTGCAGGTCGCTGATGCGATGGGCAAGGCTGATGCAGCCATCCTGCTTGGTTGCAACCATGCAAAAATCACAGCGTGTGCGCATATTGAAAAACATGGCCTTGTGAGTCATATCGGCATGCTCGCGGTAACTCCAGAACTCCAAGGCCTTGGTACGGGCAAACAAATGCTTGCCTATGCAGAGGAATATTCCCGCGCGCGTTTCGCCGCTGAAAGATTCGTCATGTTTGTACTCTCCGCCAGAACCGAACTGATCGAGTTTTACCAAAGACGAGGGTATCGGAAGACCGGTATCACGCAGGATTACCCGTGCTCGGCAGACATTGGAACCCCTCGAATCTCGGATCTCACAATCGAGGTTATGGAAAAGAACTTGTAGGTATTAGCCGCAGGCGTAATGCGCCGTATGTGCTGGTCGCTCGGCACCGATCTTCGTGGACACGTGCCGGGGGTTGCCCGGCGGATCGAGGTGCTGTGAACAAAAAACTGGAGCCGCTTTAACGCGTTTTTAGGTCACACCTCCGCTCCAGTTCATCCGCGCTCACCCAGCTGCGCTTGCTCGCGACACAACGCATTTTTCTCAAGGGCGCCCTAGAGCCCCTTTTCTTGCTTCGCCAAGAAAAGTAACCAAAAGAAGGCGAACCGCAAACGCTGCCCTTCGGGTTCCCGCCAAAGTGGGTGGAAAAGCGGGAAACGAAAGAACTCGCCCTCCTTCAGCGCTCTGCGTAGCCAATCGACTAGGCGCATAAGAACCTGCGCCAAATCGCTGGTTATCGGGGCTCAGACATCTTTCTTTTCTGATCCGCTTTTCCCCCCGCTTAGACGGCAGCGTTTCAGCGTAGCGAACATCCCAACCCCATCCCCACCCTTAACCAGCGACTTAGCGCGGCTTTTCGCGCTTAGTCGAATGGCTATGCAGAGCACCCTCCCCTTGAAGGGGAGGGGATTCCAGTGCGAGCGTGCCTGCTTCGTAGTTAACACGGCAACATATCCCCGAAGAAATACTCAATACACCACGACGAATTTACCCTCCCCTTCAAGGGGAGGGCTAGGGTGGGGATGGGGTCGCCGTTGTCGTTGCTGTTAAACCCCCGCTTGGACGCTGCCGCCAAAATTCAATGCAAAACGGATCAGAAACGAAAGCTGTCTGAGCCCGGCCTCATCGGGCGAGTTCTTTCGTTTCCCGTTTTGCATTGAATTTTGGCGGGAACCCGTAGCGCAGCGAAGGGCAGCGTCCTTGCGGTCGCCTTCTTTTGGTTACTTTTCTTGGCGAAGCAAGAAAAGTAACTTGCCGCCGGGGCAACCCCCCGGCACGCTTCCACAGAGCTCGATGTTGATTGCTGGGATTAAATCCCAGCCTACGCGCTCCGCACTTCGTAGTGCCGCGAAAAAGGGGTCAGACTCGATATTTTCTGTGATATCGCACTTCGAAATATCACCTCGAAGAAAAATCGAATCTGACCCCGTTTTCGCTACACGGTCCTGTCACGACCAATAAGAAAGCCCGCATCTGCGGGCTTTCTTATTTTTATCAGGAGGCTTCAGCGCGCGGCCAAATCCTTCTGCACATCGTCGATGTCCTTGTGCCGCACGTCCAGTCCACGGACGAGGTACACAACATGCTCGGACATGTTCTTGCAGTGGTCGCCGATGCGTTCGATAGCCTTGGCACCGAACAGGAGTTCGATCGAGCGGGAGATGGTGCGTGGGTCTTCCATCATGTAGGTGATGAGTTGACGCAGTACGGCGCGGAATTCATCGTCCACGGCGGCGTCTTCGCGCACCACTTCCATCGCGGCTTTGACATCCATGCGGGCGAAGGCGTCGAGCACTTTGTGCAGCATATCGACGGTCACCTTGGCCATGTGGGTGAGTTCGACGCGTGGCAGGTTCTGGCATTCGGCTTCGTGAATCAGTTGCGCCATGCGGCAGATTTTTTCGGCTTCGTCGCCGACGCGTTCGAGGTCGCGCACCATCTTGATGGCGGTGAGCACCATGCGCAAATCGCCAGCGGTGGGCTGGCGGCGGGCGATGATGTGGTTGCAGATGTCATCCACCTCGACTTCAAGGTCGTTGACCTTGTTTTCATTCTGGAGGATCTGGCGGATCAGCAGACTGTCGCCGGTTTCCAGGGCCTGCATGGCGTGGCGAATCTGTTCTTCCACCAGGCCGCCCATTTGCAGAACGCGGGCGCGTATGGTTTCAAGTTCCTGGTCAAACTGCTTTGAAATATGTTCCGGCATGCTGTGGCCCACCTGTTTGAATCAATCACTCTATTCTGCCATTGTGACAGGCGCATTACAACGTGACCGTTTGCACGCCCTGCGGGCGGCCCAGTAACAGCACATTTGCGCCGCGCCGCGCAAACAGGCCGTTGCAAACGACACCGGTAATCTGGTTGATGTCCGATTCCAGTGTGACCGGGTCGAGAATCGACAGTCCGTGTACATCGAGAATGACATTGCCATTGTCGGTGGTGAAGCCCATGCGCAGATCGGGCTCGCCACCCAGCTTGACCAACTCGCGCGCAACGTGGGCACGAGCCATCGGGATCACTTCCACCGGCAGGGGAAATTTGCCCAGCACCGGCACCAGCTTGCTCTGATCGGCGATACAGATGAATTTACGCGCGACGGCAGCGACGATTTTTTCGCGTGTCAATGCACCGCCGCCGCCCTTGATCATCGCCAGGTGTTCGGTGATTTCATCCGCTCCATCGACATAGACCGGCAAATCGTTGACCTGATTCAGGTCGAATACTTCGATGCCATGTCCGCGCAGGCGCGTGGCGCTGCGCTCGGAGCTGGCGACCGCACCCTTGATGTCATATCTCATCGTCGCCAGTGCATCGATGAAGAGGTCGGCAGTGGAGCCCGTGCCGACACCGACAATGGCTTCCGGCACCACATACTTGAGCGCGGCCTGGGCCACCGCACGTTTCATTTCATCTTGAGTCATAGCAACCTTCGGGAGCCCGTATTGGCCTGATTATAATGGTTCCGTTCAATGAGACTAGGGAGAGTAGTGCATGCTTCAATTCGTCAAAAGAATATTGAATGGTTTGCTGGTGCTGCTGGCAGCACTGCTGATCTTTGTGGAGGATTGGCTGTGGGATGCGCTCAAACAGTTGATGACGCAGATCGGCCGCTTGCCGTTGATTCGCTGGGTCGAGGCGCGGATTGCGGCGCTCCCTCCCTACGCTGCGATGGCGGTGTTTCTGCTGCCGGGCTTGCTGCTGCTGCCAGTGAAGTTGCTGGCCCTCTATGCCATCACCCAGGGCCATGCCTTGCTCGGGCTGGGTGTCGTCATTGCCGCCAAGGTGCTGGGCACGGCGCTGGTAGCGCGCATCTTCACCTTGAGCAAGCCGGCCTTGCTGACGGTGGATTGGTTCGCACACCTGCACGGCTGGCTCCTGCGCTTCAAGGAAAGAATCTTTGCGACGCTGCATGCGATGCCAGCATGGCAACAGGCAAAAGCCACTCTGGCGAAAATGCGGGCTTTGCTGGGACGCCTGTTTGCTTTTGGGGGCCCGTCGCGTTTGCAGAAACGATGGCGGGCGCTTTATCGGATCAAGAGAAAGAAGGCCGAGCCTTCACGCTAATAGCGCACTTCGCGTTCCGCGAAAAAATGGGGCAGACTCCACTACTCGCTTGATTGACATCAATCGAAGAAAGAATCTGACCCCATTTTCTCTGCGTCGTTAATCGATGCGGAGAAAAGCCTGCCTTTATTTCTTGCGCTGTGGCGGCAGGTCGGTACACGCACCTTCAAACACTTCGGCCGCCAGGCCCACCGATTCGCACAGTGTCGGATGTGGGTGGATGGTCTTGCCGATGTCGGTGGGGTCAGCACCCATTTCTACCGCCAGACACAACTCACCGATCAGATCGCCGGCATGCGTGCCGACGATGCCGCCGCCGACGATGCGATGGGTTTCCTCATCGAACAGCAGCTTGGTGAAACCTTCGTCGCGGCCATTGGCAATCGCGCGACCGGAGGCAGCCCAAGGGAAGACCGCCTTGCCGATCTTGACGCCCTGCTTCTTGGCTTCGTCTTCGGTCAACCCCACCCAGGCCACTTCGGGGTCGGTGTAGGCGACCGATGGAATCACGCGCGCGTCGAAATAGGATTTCTGTCCAGCCGCCGCTTCGGCCGCCACATGCGCTTCGTGCACGGCCTTGTGCGCGAGCATGGGTTGACCGACCAGATCACCGATAGCGAAGATGTGCGGCACGTTGGTGCGCATCTGCTTGTCCACTGCGATGAAGCCGCGCTCATCGACTGCCACGCCCGCCTTGTCGGCGCCGATTTTCTTGCCGTTGGGCGAGCGGCCGACCGAGACCAGGACGGCGTCATATTTCTGCGGGCCTTGTGGTGCATTCTCGCCTTCGAAGGTGACATAGATGCCATCCTTCTTGGCTTCCATGCCGACCGTCTTGGTCTTGAGCATGATGCGGTCGAAACGTTTTTCATTCATCTTCAGCCAGACCTTGACCAGATCGCGGTCGGCGCCCTGCATCAAGCCATCCAGCATTTCGACCACATCGAGGCGCGTGCCGAGCGTGGAATACACCGTGCCCATTTCGAGGCCGATGATGCCGCCGCCGAGCACCAGCATTTTCTTGGGAATTTCACGCAGTTCCAGTGCACCGGTCGAATCGAAGATGCGTGGATCGTCGGGGATGAACGGCAGACGCACGACCGACGAACCGGCAGCAATGATGGCTTGCTTGAAGCGCAGCACTTTCTTCTCGCCCGTCTTGTCCTGACCATCGCCGCTGGTGAGTTCGACTTCGACATGATGCGGATCGATGAAGTTGCCATAGCCGCGCACCGTCGTGACCTTGCGCGCCTTGGCCATGCCGGCGAGACCGCCGGTCAGTTTGCCGATCACTTCTTCCTTGAAGCCGCGCAGCTTGTCGAGATCGATTTTTGCTTCGCCGAAACTGATGCCGTGCGCTGCCAGTGTTTTCACTTCGTCCATCACCGCTGCGGTGTGCAACAGCGCCTTGGAGGGAATACAGCCGACGTTGAGGCAAACGCCGCCAAGTGTGGCATAGCGTTCGACCAGCACGACTTTGAGACCAAGGTCGGCGGCGCGGAAGGCGGCGGAGTAGCCGCCGGGGCCGGCGCCGAGCACCAGCACGTCGTATTCTTCATCGGCGCTACCGGCAAAACTGGCGGCCGCCGGTGCGGGGGCAGCAGGTTTTGCCGGAGCCGGCGCAGCGGCGGGCGCTGGTGCTGCGGCAGGTGCGGCATCGCCCGCTTCCAGCATCAACAGCAGCGTGCCCTGATTGATCTTGTCGCCCAGCTTGACCTTGAGCTCCTTGACCACGCCGCCATCGCTGCTGGGAATTTCCATGCTGGCTTTGTCGGATTCGACGGTGATCAGTGATTGTTCTGCCTTGATGGTGTCACCCACCTTGACCAGAATTTCGATGACTTCAACATCCTTGAAGTCGCCGATATCGGGGACTTTGATTTCTTTCAAGTTGGCCATTGTTGGATCTCTCTGTTGTTGGCACGGCAAAAGCCGGATCTGCCCAAATGTTTCTGTTTACCGATCGCGTTTCACTGCTTCATTACTTTTGATGACTTCTACCCGGAACGGGCCAGCGGAATTCTTGTCGAACTCGGCGCCTGCTTCCACGCCCATTTGCGCAATCTTGCGCGCGGTCATACCGCTCTTTTCATAGACCGCGTGCATGGCCCCGAGCGAAAATGCCTTGCCGGAACCGATAGCCCAGAAGCGCTCAAAGCTGAATACTTCGCGATACGAATAGACTCCAAAGATGCCGCCCGGACTGGCAATCAATGCGGTGATCTGCGACGACTCGTAAGGATCATCCTCGTCCTCTTTGGTGTTGAGGAAATATTTTTCCTTCAGCACCTGGTGTGCGCGCACGAAGGTGTCAAATACCTGATCGCGCGTACCGAGCTGGCAGTTTTCAATGCTGTTGAGCACGCTGCGCATCACGGGAAAGTGCGCCGTACTGCCACACAATCCAACCCAGGCATCCCCCACCTTCACCAATTTGTCGTTGCACTCATACGCGTGCGACAGCCGGGTATCGCCAAACGTCACCAATGAATCGGCAGCAATCGCGATCTGGTTGTCCTTTTTAACTACCACTATCGTCGTCATGTCCAGCCCTCCAGCATCGGCTTTTACCGAAAACCGCCGACTGCCGACAGCCGACGGTTACAACATCGCGCGCCGAAAATCGGTGAGCAGGCTGCCAAAGTAACTGTTAAATCTGGCGGCAGCCGCGCCATCAATCACGCGATGATCCCAAGACAGCGATAACGGCAGAATCAGGCGTGGGGCAAACTCTTTTCCATTCCAGACCGGCTTGATACTGGATTTGCACACACCCATGATCGCGACCTCGGGCGCATTAATGATAGGCGTGAAGTAAGTACCGCCAATGCCGCCCAGTGAGGAAATCGTGAAAGTGCCGCCGGTCATTTCGGCGGGACCGAGTTTACCGTCGCGTGCTTTCTTGGCCAGCTCGCCCATCTCCTGCGCAATCTCTGCGACGCCTTTCTTGTCGGCATCCTTGATCACTGGAACGACCAGGCCGTTCGGCGTATCGGCAGCGAAACCGATGTGGTAATACTTCTTGACGACCAAATTATCGCCGTCAAGCGAACTGTTGAAGGTCGGGAATTTTTGCAGTGCGGCGACGGCCGCCTTGATCATGAAGGCGAGCATCGTCAACTTCACACCGGACTTCTCGTTCTCCTTGTTCATCTGCACACGGAAAGCTTCGAGCTCGGTGATGTCGCATTCGTCGTGATTGGTGACGTGCGGGATCATGACCCAGTTGCGATGCAGGTTGGCGCCGGAGATTTTCTTGATGCGCGACAACGGCTGGGTTTCAACCGGACCAAATTTGGCGAAGTCCACCTTCGGCCAGGGCAGCAGGCCGAGCGCAGAACCGTCGCCGCCCGCCGCAGACGCACCGCCGGATTCGGCTTGCGCCACCGCGCCCTTGACGTAGTTGCGCACGTCGTCCTGGGTGATGCGCTGCTTCATTCCTGTGCCGCGCACCTTGGCCAGATCAACACCCAGCTCGCGTGCGAATTTGCGCACCGATGGCGAAGCGTGCGCCTTGACGGCTTGCTTGTCGTCACCAACTGCCACACTCGGTGCTGCCGGTACGGGTGCGGGGGGGGCTGCGACAAGTGCAGCCGCTACCGGAGCAGGAGTGGGTGCAGGTGCAGCTGCCGGGGCAGGAGCCGCGGCAGGTGCAGCTGCGCCAGCCGCTTCTTCCAGCATCAAAATCAGCGACCCCTGATTCACCTTGTCGCCCAGCTTGATCTTCATTTCCTTCACCACGCCGCTGTGCGTGCTGGGGATTTCCATGCTGGCCTTGTCGGATTCGACGGTCAGCAGAGATTGATCAACCTTGATGACGTCACCCGGCTTGACCAGCAACTCGATCACTTCGACATCCTTGAAGTCGCCGATGTCCGGCACCTTCACTTCCACTAACTGGCTCATGTTTTTTCTCTCTCTGTTCGATCAGTGAAGGGCCATTACGCGTACTGCGGATTGGCTTTCTCTGGATTGATGCCGTATTTCTTGATCGCTTCGGCAACTTTCGCCACCGGCAGCTTGCCTTCATCGGCCAGCGCCTTGAGCGTGGCAACGACGACAAAATGACGGTTGACCTCAAAGTGTTCGCGCAGCTTGGAACGGAAATCCGAGCGACCGAAACCATCGGTACCCAGCACGCGGTAATCGCGGCCTTTCGGCATGAAATCGCGGATGCCGTCGCCGAACAGTTTCATGTAGTCAGTCGAAACCACGATCGGGCCGGTGGTCTTGTCGAGCAGTTGCGTGACATACGGCACTTTTTGCGTCTCGGTGGGGTGCAGCAGGTTCCAGCGGGTGCAATCCAGACCCTCGCGGCGCAGCTCGGTAAAGCTCGGGCAACTCCAGATGTCGGCCGACACGCCCCAGTCTTTTTCCAGCAGCTCGGCTGCGAACATCACTTCGCGCAGGATGGTGCCGGAGCCCAGCAATTGGGCACGCGTTTTACTCTTGCCGCCTTCCTGCAGCAGATACATGCCCTTCAGAATGCCCTCTTCCTGACCCGGCTTGAGGCCCGGCTGCGGATAGTTTTCATTCATGATGGTGATGTAGTAGTAAACGTCTTCCTGCAACTCGACCATGCGTTTCAGGCCATGCTGCATGATCACGCCGACTTCGTGGGCAAAGGTCGGATCATAGGAAACGCAGTTCGGCACGGTCGCGGCAATCAGATGGCTGTGACCGTCTTCGTGTTGCAGACCCTCGCCGTTCAGTGTCGTCCGTCCGGCGGTACCGCCGAGCAGGAAGCCACGCGCACGCATGTCGCCCGCCGCCCAGCACTGATCGCCAATACGCTGGAAGCCGAACATCGAGTAATAGACATAGAACGGAATCATGATGCGGTTGTTCGACGAATACGAGGTCGCCGCCGCGATCCAGCTCGACATGCCGCCCGCTTCGTTGATGCCTTCCTGCAGAATCTGACCGGCCTTGTCTTCGCGGTAATACATCACCTGATCCTTGTCCACCGGCGTGTATTGCTGACCCAACGGGTTGTAAATACCGATCTGCCGGAACAGGCCTTCCATACCGAAGGGGCGTGCCTCATCAACGAGGATCGGCACCACACGTGGACCGAGTTCCTTGTCGCGCAGCAGTTGCGTGAGGAAACGCACATAGGCTTGCGTAGTGGAAATCTCGCGGCCTTCGGGGGTGGGATCAAGCACCGATTTAAAGGTTTCCAGCGGCGGCACGGTGAATTGCTCGTCGGCCTTCATGCGCCGTTGCGGCAGATAGCCGCCCAGCGCCTTGCGACGTTCGTGCATGTATTTCATTTCCGGCGCATCTTCGCTCGGCTTGTAGTAGGGGATCTCGGGCAGCTTGTCGTCGGGAATCGGAATATTGAAACGATCGCGAATTTCACGGATGGTGTCGTCTTCCAGTTTCTTGGTCTGATGCGCGGTGTTCTTGCCTTCACCGGCCTTGCCCATGCCGAAACCCTTCACGGTCTTGGCCAGAATCACGCTCGGATGACCCTTGTGTTTGCTGACTTCGGCAAACGCGGCGAATACCTTGTGCGGATCGTGTCCACCGCGATTCAGACGCCAGATGTCGTCATCCGACATGCGCGACACCATTTCGCGCAGCTCAGGATACTTGCCGAAGAAATGCTCGCGTACATAGGCGCCATCGTTGGCCTTGAATGCCTGATACTCGCCATCCACGGTTTCGTTCATCAACTTGAGCAGCAGACCGTTCTTGTCCTTGGCCAGCAGTGCATCCCAGTAGCCGCCCCAGATCAGCTTGACGACATTCCAGCCCGCACCACGGAATTCGCCTTCGAGTTCCTGAAAGATCTTGCCGTTGCGGCGCACCGGGCCATCGAGACGCTGCAGATTGCAGTTGACCACAAACACCAGGTTGTCGAGACCTTCGCGTGCTGCCAGTGAAATTGCGCCGAGCGATTCCGGCTCATCCATCTCGCCGTCGCCGCAGAATACCCAGACCTTGCGGTTGCTGGTGTCAGCGATACCGCGCGCATGCAGATACTTGAGAAAGCGCGCCTGATAAATCGCCATGTGCGGGCCAAGGCCCATCGACACGGTGGGGAATTGCCAGAAACTCGGCATCAGTTTCGGGTGCGGGTAGGACGACAGGCCCTTGCCATCGACTTCCTGACGGAAATTATTCAGTTGCTCTTCAGTCAGACGGCCTTCGACAAAAGCGCGGCCATAGATACCGGGCGATGAATGGCCCTGGTAATAAATCAGATCGCCGCCGTGACCTTCGTGTGGCGCATGCCAGAAATGGTTCATGCCGCAACCGATCATGGTGGCCAGCGAGGCAAACGAGGAAATGTGTCCGCCCAGATCGCCGCCATCGGCCGGATTCAAACGGTTGGCGCGCACCACCATCGCCATCGCATTCCAGCGCACGTAGCTGCGGATGCGTTCTTCGTATTCCATGTTGCCGGGGTTAGGCGTTTCCATGCCCGTGGCAATCGTGTTGACGTAAGCGGTGTAAGGGGAATAGGGAATATGCGAGCCAGAGCGGCGCGCCTTGTCGATCAATTGTTCCAGCAGGTAATGGGCGCGATCCGGCCCGGTGCGGTCAATCACAGCTTCCAGCGCATCAACCCATTCCTGGGTTTCGGTTGGATCAATATCATTGGCGGGGGAATTATCAGGCAATGCTGACATGTCTTGTCTCCTTTTGTTGTAGCGAGTGTTATCGGAATCGTTCATGCCGGCAACACCCCTCAGCCCTACCTTTCGGTAGTTCACGGACAGGATTTTATGGAAGGAAATAAAGCATGGCAAGTTTTTTTTCAAATAGCGGTTCTATATTTTATATAGTGAAATTTAGCCGGGCGCGCTTTTCAAGAACACATGATAAAAATGCCTCATATTCCAGCAAACACGACCCTTCGGATACAATCCGTCGCTCACAACAAAAACAGGCAGCAAGCCAGCAGTGGCCTTGTATGCCAAAGTACTGAGAAAGTACCGAAGCCAAGCGGCTTAACGTTTTGATTAATGAATATCTTCGAAGAACAGCCATGCAAACAGCCCGAAAAATTCAACTAGCCCTGTCTCTCCTCGCCAGCTTCATCTTTGGCTCCGCCTCAGCGCTGGCACCCGACCAGGTCTTTGAGAAAGTCAGCCGCAGCATTGTTGTAGTCATCAATATTGGCAATTACGGCACGCCCGCAGCACAAGGCAGCGGCGTCGTGATCGGCAACGAGAAGGTGGTCACCAGTTGTCAAGTCCTGAAAAAAGGCAAGGCCGTTGAAGTGAAATCCGGTAACGCCCGCTATGGTGCCAAACTGCTTTACGCAGACGTCGCACGCGACCTTTGCATGCTCGAGGTCAAAGAACTCAACGCACCACAAGCCGTACAGGCTTCGCTCAAGGAAACACGCATCGGACAGAAAGTCTATGTGATCGGCGCATCATCAGGCACGGATCTGTCTCTGACGGATGGCCTCGTCTCTTCCATACGGACTGTTGAACAGGACAAGATGATCCAGACTACGGCGCAGGTTCCTTCAGGCTCCAACGGCGGCGGGCTGTTCGACGAGCAGGGCCGCCTGATCGGCATCACGACACTGGCCTTGCGCGGCGATTCACAAAATCTGAACCTGGCGGTTCCAGTCGATTACATCGGAGAACTTCCAATCCGCGGGAAGGCCGTCCTCGCCGAGGACAGCAAACCTGTAGCGAGCAAAGTACCAGCCCCGGCAACAACAGCCTCAGTCCCCGCGCAGCCCGTGTTTGAGGAAAGAAAGCTGACAGTCGGCGAAATAAAACAACATCTCGCTCTCAACCCGACCATCAACCTCAAAACCGTCAGTGGCGCGTCAATCAGTCTGCAATTCACTGCAATGGGCATTTATGCAAAACAAGCAAACCCCGAGCTCTATGCAGAAAAGAAGACTGGCCGCCTAAGATTTGGCAGGAACAATAAGATGTGCCTGGACCTTAAACCCGAGCTCGGTTCTGGATACGATGCAGGCTGGTTTGAAATCTATGGCTGCCTGGAAGTATTTCAGACGGGAGCAACCACCTTCACCTGGAAGGACAAAGGCCAGGTCATGGCGACTTACTTGGCTTCTGTTGGTGAAGTGCGCCCGAATTAGTCGTCGTATTGAAGAATACATAATCAATCCACCAAGGTGTATCTCAAGACTCCATACGCATGACTGCTCAAATTCTCGACGGCAACGTCCTTTCAAAAACCATCCGCGCCGAAGTCGCGCAGCGTGCACAAACGCTGACGGGACGCGGGGTCAAACCCGGGCTGGCGGTGATTCTGGTGGGAGAGAATCCAGCCTCGCAGGTGTATGTGCGCAACAAGGTCAAGGCCTGTCTGGACTGCGGTATGGATTCGGTGCTGGAGCCATACGCGGCCACACTGAGTGAAGCGGAATTGCTGGAACACATCGCCCGCCTGAATGCCGACCCGGCGATTCACGGCATTCTGGTGCAGCTCCCCTTGCCCAAACACATCGACGAACACAAGGTGATCGAAGCAATCGCGCCGGAAAAGGATGTCGATGGTTTCCACGTATCCAACGCCGGTTTGCTGATGACCGGCAATCCACTGTTTCGCCCCTGCACCCCTTACGGCGTGATGAAAATGCTGGCGGCCGCACAGGTGCCGATCAAGGGCAGCCATGCGGTCATCGTCGGGCGTTCCAATATCGTCGGCAAACCGATGGCGTTGTTGCTGTTGCAAGAGAGCGCCACCGTCACCGTGTGCCATAGTGCGACCAAGGATCTGACTGCAATCACGCGCCAGGCCGATATTCTGGTCGCCGCCGTCGGCCGTCCACGTATGATTACCGGCGCTATGGTCAAACCCGGCGCGGTAGTGATTGATGTCGGCATCAACCGCTTGCCGGACGGCAAGCTGTGCGGCGATGTGGACTTCGCCAGCGTCAGCGAAGTGGCATCCTGGATCACGCCGGTTCCGGGCGGGGTTGGGCCGATGACAATCACGATGTTGCTGGTCAATACTATTGAAGCGGCTGAACGCACTATTACCAGCACACTCACATAAACATGGAAAAACAAACGCCAACGCAGAGACGCGGAGAACACAGAGACTCACAGAGAAACACTTCTGGATTTTCTCTGCGATCCTCAGCGCCCTCTGCGCCTCTGCGTTGGAGGTTCTCTTGATATGAGTACAGCAGCCAACCCCCTACTCGATTTCACCGATCTGCCGCGTTTCGCGGAGATCAAACCGGAACATGTCACCCCAGCCATCGACCATTTGCTGGAAGCGGCGCGAACGCGCGTGGCGCAGGTGACGCAAGCGGACGTCGCCACCGACTGGGATCATTTGATCGAACCGCTCGACGATGTCACCGAGCAACTGTCGCGCGCCTGGGGTGCGGTCGGGCACATGAACGCCGTGGTGGATACACCCGAACTACGCGCCGCCTATAACGAGAACCAACCCAAGCTGACCGAGTTCTGGACCGAGCTCTCGCAAAATCTGGCGCTTTACGAAAAATACAAGGCACTGCATCAAGCGCCCAGCTTCGCCGCACTCACGCCCGCGCGCAAAAAAATCATCGAAAATGCCTTGCGTGATTTCCGTCTCGGCGGTGCCGAACTACCGGAAGCACAGAAAAAACGCTTCGCCGAAATCCAGGAACGTCACTCGGCGCTGACCACCAAATTCGCCGAGAACGTGCTGGATGTCACCAACGACTATGCCCTCTGGGTGGCACACGAAGAACAACTGCAAGGTTTGCCGGAAGATGTCATCACCGCCGCGCGCGAGGCCGCCGTCAAGGATGACAAGCCAGGCTGGAAATTCACCCTGCATTTCCCATCCTATTTTCCGGTGCTGCAATTTGCCGAACGCCGCGAATTGCGCCAGGAACTGTATTACGCCAACGCCACACGCGCGTCCGAACTGGGCGCGCCGCAATGGGACAACACGGCGCTGATGAGTGAGTTGTTGCAGTTGCGCGCCGAAGAGGCGCAACTGCTCGGCTACAAGAATTTTGCCGAGTTGTCGCTGGTGCCGAAGATGGCGCCCTCGCCAGAAAATGTGATGGCCTTCCTCGAAGACATGGCGCAACGTGCCCGCCCCTACGGCACACGCGATCTGGTCGAGTTGCGCGAATTTGCAGCGCGCGAATTGGGCATCTCACATCTGGAAGCCTGGGATGTCGCCTATGCCTCGGAGAAATTGCGCGAACAGCGTTATGCCTTTTCCGAACAGGAAGTCAAACAATACTTCCCCGAACCCAAGGTGCTGGAAGGACTGTTCCGTGTCATCGAAACGCTGTTCTCAGTGCGCGTCAAACCCGATAGCGCCCCCACCTGGCACCCGGATGCGCGCTTCTTCCGCATCGAGCATCCCGATGGCAATCTGATCGGCCAGTTCTATCTCGACCTCTACGCACGCAACGGCAAACGTGGCGGCGCCTGGATGGACGATGCGCGCGGACGCCGTGCCGCGCACGGCAGCACACAAACGCCGGTGGCCTATCTGACCTGCAACTTCTCGCCGCCTGTAGGCATGAATGGGACAATGCGACCCGCGTTCTTCACCCACGACGAAGTGATCACCCTGTTTCACGAATTCGGTCATGGTCTGCATCACATGCTCACACGCATCGGCGATCTGGGGGTGGCCGGCATCAATGGCGTGGAATGGGATGCGGTCGAACTGCCGAGCCAATTCATGGAAAATTTCTGCTGGGAATGGGACGTGCTGCACCACATGACGGCCCACGTTGACACCGGAGCGCCGCTGCCGCGCGCGCTGTACGACAAGATGGTGGCCGCCAAGAATTTCCAGAGTGGCTGGCAAACCCTGCGCCAAGTCGCCTTCTCGCTGTTCGACATGCGTCTGCACTACGACTTCAACCTGCAAGGCAAGAGCGGCAGCGTCACCGAGCTTGTGCTCAGCACACTGGATCGCATCAACGTCTTCCCCAGTCCGCGTTTCATGCGCGTGGCACATGCTTTCACGCACGTATTTGCGGGTGGCTATGCGGCGGGCTATTACAGCTACAAATGGGCTGAAGTGCTGTCCGCCGATGCCTACAGCCTGTTCGAGGAAACCGGTGTGCTCAACCCCGCCACCGGTCAGCGTTTTCTGCAGGAAATCCTGCAAGTCGGCGGCGCGCGCCCGGCACTCGAATCGTTCCAGGCGTTTCGCGGACGCGCCCCCAGTATTGACGCACTCCTGCGTCATCAGGGTATGATTGAAACGACTGTTTAAGTACGGAGTTTTTCCATGAAACATGTGTCCATTCAGTGCTTGTTGCTGTCGATGCTGTTAGCCTGCCTGCCGGTGCAGGCGCAATACAAATGGATCGGCCCCGATGGCCGCGTCACCTATTCCGACCAGCCGCCACCCGCCAATACCAAGGCAGGTGCACCCGTACCTGCGGCCAACAACACACCCACCACACCCGCCGCCAGCGGTCTGCCCTATGCCGTCAGCCGCGCTGCACAAAATTTCCCCGTCACGCTCTACACCATCAAGGAGTGCAGCGCCTGCGATCAGGGCCGCAATCATTTGCAATCGCGCGGCGTGCCGTTTCAGGAAAAAACCATCAGCACCCAGGCCGATGCCGATGCGCTGAAAAAAATCAGCAGTGAAAACAACTTCCCGATCCTCGCCGTCGGCAACCAGAAACAGGTCGGCTTTGAATCCAGTCCGTGGAACCAGATACTCGATCTGGCTGGTTACCCCAAAGACAACCAGCTGCCCCGCAATTACAAAAACCCTGCGCCCACCAGCTTGGCAGGCGAGAGCAAACCGGCCAAACCAGACACGGGCAGCGCCCCCCCCGTCAGTCAGCCAGTCACCCCAAACGCTCTACCTAAACCGGACAATGCGCCGCCGGGGTTCCGGTTTTGAACCATACTGGATCTGAAATTGATCGCTCCTTGACTTTGAGACTCAACCCCCATCCCAGCCTTCCCCCTGCCAGGGGGAAGGAGTAAAGCGGACTTCGAAATTAGCAACGAAAGGTATACCAGTCCCTTCCCCCTGGCAGGGGGAAGGTTAGGATGGGGGTTGAGTCCAACCATGAACACGCTCTCACGCATCAAACCAAACGCCGTAAAAAATTCACGCGCGCTGCGTTCAAAAATGAGCGATGCCGAGCGATTGCTCTGGAAACATTTATACCAAAGGCAGATACACGGGTGCAAATTTCGCCGTCAGCACCCCATCGGACATTACATCGCAGACTTTATATGCCTTGATCGGCAACTCATTATCGAAGTGGATGGCGGGCAGCATGCCGAACAGGAAATGTATGATCAACAACGCACGGCCTGGCTGAACCAGCAAGGGTTCACGGTGCTGCGGTTTTGGAATAACGAAGTGCTGGAAAATATAGAGGGAGTGATGGCGGTGATTTGGCAGTCACTTGACTTGGAGACTCAACCCCCATCCCAGCCTTAACCAGCGACTTGGCACGGGTTGTATCGTGCCTAGTCGGCTGGCTATGCACAGCATCCCCCCTGCCAGGGGGAAGGAGTTAAGCGGACTCCGAAATTAGCAACGAAAGGTATGCCAGTCCCTTCCCCCTGCCAGAGGGAAGGCATTAACCGAGCCACACCATGAACACTTCTACATTCAGTCTCGCCACCTGGAACGTCAATTCCCTGAACGTGCGGCTGCCGCATGTGTTGCAGTGGTTGCAAACCAACCCGGTGGATGTGTTGTGTTTGCAGGAATTGAAGCTGACCGATGACAAGTTTCCGGTCGCCGCATTGGAGCAGGCGGGCTATCAATCTTTCTTCGCCGGGCAGAAAACCTATAACGGGGTGGCGATCCTGGTGCGTGATGGGAACAGCGTGGACACGGCATCGCTGGTTGCCAACAATCCTTTTTATGCCGATGAGCAAAAACGTCTGTTGGCGTTGACTATCAACGGCGTGCGCGTGATCTGCGGCTATTTTCCCAACGGGCAGGCGCCCACTTCAGAAAAATTCATCTACAAGCTGGCCTGGCTGGAGGCTCTGCATCGCTGGCTGGAAGAGGAGCTGAAGCACGCCGCGCAGCTGGCACTACTGGGCGATTACAACATCGCGCCGGAAGACCGTGACGTGCACGACCCGGCTGCATGGGTCGGCCAGAACCTGGTCTCGCCAGAGGAGCGCGCCCATTTTTCCGGTTTTCAAAGTCTGGGCCTGGTCGATGTGTTCCGCCAATTCGAACAGCCGGAAAAAAGTTTCTCCTGGTGGGATTACCGCATGATGGGGTTCCGTCGCAACCACGGTTTGCGCATTGACCATATTCTGCTCACGCCCGGATTGGCCGAGCGGTGCAACGCCTGCACCATCGACAAGATTCCACGCGCCTGGGAACAGCCCTCGGATCACGCGCCGGTGATCGCAACCATCCATCTGGCTGAATAATTGGGCTGAACAAGCCATTCAATTCGCACGATTTGCCGCGTCCTTGTCGCACCATAATGGCGGCCAGACAAACACCCTCCCCGCCCCCGTGCATATTCTCAAGGCCCTCTTTTCTCAAGCAATCGCGCTGCTGCTGGTGCTTCAACTCAGCCAGCGGGGTGCGCTGCCAGCGCAGCCGCTGATCCTCGCCACCGCACAAGGAATAGCCGCCGCCCTGCTAGCCACCCTGCTGCGCAGTGCGCCCTGGTGGCGCGTGATTCATCTGACCTTTGCGCCGGCGCTGGTGATGATGTTGTCGTTCCATTTGCCGAGCTGGCTCTACCTGCTCGCGTTCACCCTCCTGCTGCTGGTGTACTGGAACAGTTTGCGCGGTCAGGTGCCGCTCTATCTTTCCAACCAGCGCACGGTGCAATGTCTGGCCGACTGGCTGCCACAGGACAACCCTCTGAAAGTGCTGGATGTCGGCAGCGGCACCGGCAGCTTCGCGCGCGTGCTGGCACAGTTGCGTCCGCACTGGCAGATCGTGGGCATTGAAAATGCGCCAGCACCCTACTGGCTGTCATGCCTGCTGGGACGACGTCTGCGTAATCTGCATTTGAAGCGCGACGATTTCTGGCAACACGACCTGGGCGATTACGATGTGGTTTACGCCTTTCTATCGCCGGTCCCCATGCCTGCGCTGTGGGGCAAGGCCTGCAGCGAAATGCGTAGCGGTGCGCTGCTAGTCAGCAACAGTTTTGTCATCCTCGGACAAAACGCCGATGCCCAGCTGGACGTCCAGGATCGTCGCGGGACGCAACTTTATTGCTATCGCATCCCCAATCGTTTGAGGGACGGGGAAAGACAATAACGACAACCGCTAACGCAGAGACGCAGAGAACGCTGAGTTCGCGGAGAGATGGAAAATGACTTCCTCTGCGTCTCTGCGTCTCTGCGTCTCTGCGTTAGCGGTTGTCTTTGATTACCTCGTGTGCTCCGTGGTGAAAATGTTTTCGCCCCACCGTTACTGAAACCCATCCTCCTACGCCACCCCACGCAAGCGCAAGGCATTGCCAATCACCGACACTGAACTGAGGCTCATCGCCAGCGCGGCGATCATCGGTGACAGTAACTGGCCGGTGAAGGGATAGAGCAGCCCGGCAGCAATCGGGATCCCGAGCGTGTTGTAGGCAAAGGCGAAGACCAGGTTCTGCCGCATATTGCGCACGGTGGCGCGCGAGATTGCGCGGGCGCGGGCGATGCCACGCAGGTCGCCTTTCACCAGCGTCAGTTGCGCGCTATTCATCGCCACATCGGTGCCGGTGCCCATCGCGATGCCGACATCGGCTTGCGCGAGTGCGGGCGCGTCGTTGATGCCATCACCGGCCATCGCGACTTTGCACCCTTCGCCTTGCAAGCGTTTGACCAGCGCCAGTTTGTCGTGCGGTGTGACTTCGCCATGCACTTCGCCGATGCCCAGGCGCTGCGCTACGGACTGCGCGGTCGCCAGACCATCGCCGGTCGCCATCACGATGCGCAGCCCTTCCGCCTTGAGGGTGTTGATGGCGTCGAAGCTGCTCGCTTTGATCGGGTCGGCCACTGCCAGCACGCCGGCCAGAGTGTGATCGACCGCCAGATACATGACGCTGGCGCCGGTATTGCGCACACGCGCCGCCTCGGTTGCCAGCCCTTCCACCGCAACGCCCTCTTGCTGCATCAATGCGGTATTGCCCAATGCCAGCGTTTTCCCCGCGACGCTGCCGCGCACGCCGATGCCGCTGGCCGATTCAAACGTATCCGCCCTGACCAGCGTCAATGCACGCGCGCGCGCCGCCGCCACCACGGCGTGCGCCAGCGGATGTTCGCTGCCCTGGTCGAGGCTGGCCGCCAGGCGCAGCACTTCATCGGCGTTGAAGCCCGGCGCCGCAATCACGCTTTCAAACTCTGGCTGCCCGGCGGTGAGCGTGCCCGTCTTGTCAACGATCAAGGTATCCACTTCGCGCAGTGCCTCAAGCGCCGCCGCGTCGCGGAACAGGATGCCCTGCGTGGCCGCCTTGCCGGTGCCCACCATGATCGCCATCGGCGTCGCCAGCCCGAGTGCGCAGGGGCAGGCGATGATCAGCACCGCCACCGCGTTGACCAATGCATACACGCCACGCGGCTCCGGGCCGATCAACAGCCAGACCAGAAAAGTAATGCTGGCCGTCGCCACCACCGCCAGCACAAAATATCCCGCGACCCAATCAGCCAGCCGCTGCATCGGCGCGCGCGAACGCTGCGCCTGCGCCACCAGTTGCACGATCTGCGCCAATACCGTGTGCGATCCGACATGCTCGGAGCGCATCACCAGCGCCCCGCTGGTATTCAGCGTCGCGCCAATCAACCTGTCGCCTGCCTGCTTGCGCACCGGCATCGGTTCACCAGTCAGCATTGATTCATCAACGCTGCTCGCTCCTTCTCTCACCACGCCGTCCACCGGCACTTTCTCACCCGGCCGCACGCGCAGCACATCGCCGACATGCACATGGGTCAGTGGAATATCTTCCTCGCTGCCATCGGTGTTGATGCGACGCGCAGTCTTCGGTGCCAGACCCAGCAGCGACTTGATCGCCGCCGAGGTCTGCGCACGCGCCCGCAGTTCCAGCACCTGACCAAACAGCGTCAGCGAGATGATCACCACCGCCGCTTCGAAATACACGGCGACACGATCATGCGCCATGAAGGAAACCGGGAACAGATCGGCAAACAGCGTGGCCGCCACGCTATACAGATACGCCGCGCCGGTACCCAGTCCGATCAGTGTCCACATATTCGGACTGCGCTGAATCACCGATTGCACGCCACGCACGAAAAACGGCAAACCGGCCCACAGCACCACCGGCGTCGCCAGCAGCAGCTCGACCCAACTCTGGGTCTGCATCTGCATCCAGTTCAAGCGATGCCCCCACATCGCCAGCACAAACACCACCAGCGTCAGCGGCAGACTCCACCAGAAGCGTCGGCTGAAATCCTCCAGCTCGGGATTCGACGCATCCAGCGTCGGCAGCAGCGGCTCCAGCGCCATGCCGCACTTCGGGCACGCGCCGGGATGGTCTTGCTCAATCTCTGGGTGCATCGGGCAGGTGTACAGCGTTCCGGCAGCGGCAGGAATGTCGTCATTTTTTGGCGGCGGGTGCAAATACGGTTGCGGGTCAGCGCGGAATTTATCGACGCAACGTGTGCTGCAAAAATAAAATGGCTGGCCGCCATGCTCAACCATGCGCTGCGGATTGGCCGCCACCTTCATGCCGCAGACTGGGTCAACATGATTTTTTTCCGCCAGGGTAACGGAGGGTGCGGTGGTTGCGGTGGGCTCGGCGGCAGGCTGGCAGCAGGATTTCGGTGCCGCGCCCGACGGCTGTGCAGAATGATTCATGGTTAACCTTTCATTCTCTGATTGACACTGTGTTGCAGAACGTTACACCATCGACAGCCAAAGACACATTCAAGCACCCGGTCTGAATCGAATCAGCCTGAGCCGCAGTAGCTTCTGTATTCAAGTATCGCTATTTTCAACGCTTCTGCCAGCATCGTCGCACACCACCCCGACGCCACGCTTGCGTTAGATCAAATTTCCGAAAACTGGACAAAGTCCATAGAATTTATGGCAGGGAAAAAACCTTTTCACCACAGAGAACACAGAGAAAAGCAAAGTCAAAGGCTTTACCGCCAAGGCGCCAAGGGCGCGGAGAAAAACCCTTCGCGTTCCTGGCACCTTGGCGGTGAACGTCTTTGCTTTTCTCTGTGTTCTCTGTGCTCTCTGTGGTAAATATTTTTTGACTCACCCCAAACCCATGACCAACCCACAGCAAGCCTACCGCCAAGCCTGCGCACAGCGTGCCCAGCAGGATCGCTTGCGCCGGTTGCCGGGGCGGGATGTTGCGCTGCGCGCGGATTTTTCACATAACGATTATCTCGGTCTGAGCCAGCACCCGCAGGTGATACACGCCGCGCAAGAGGCCGTCGCGCGCTGGGGCGCAGGCGCCACCGGGTCGCGCCTGCTGTCGGGCGACTATGATTTGCTGGCCGATTTTGAAACCGAAATCGCGCGTAGCAAGGGCAGTGAAGCTGCACTGATCTACGTCTCCGGCTATCAAGCCAACGCCACCGCGCTCGCGGCCCTGCTCGATGCCAAGGTGCTCGGCGCGACACCGCAAGTGTTTGCCGACCGGCTCAACCACGCCAGCCTGCACCATGCCTGCCAACTCGCCGGCGTGCGGCAACAGCGCTACCGTCATGGCGATCTCGACCATCTGGAAACCTTGCTGCAACAGGGCGACGCCAGCGCGCCGAAATTCATCGTCAGCGAAACCGTGTTCGGCATGGATGGCGACCGCGTCGATGTCACTGCGCTCGCCGCGCTGGCGCAGCGCTACGATGCCCTGCTGTATCTGGACGATGCCCACGCCACCGGCGTGTTCGGCCCGCAGGGTTACGGCCTCGGTAGCGCGCACCCCAACACGGTGGTGATGGGCACCTTCAGCAAAGCCATCGGCGCATCCGGCGCCTATCTGGCATGCAGTCAAACGATTGCCGACTATCTCGTCAACCACAGCACCGGATTCATCTACTCCACTGCGCCGCCACCTGCGGCCATCGGCGCTGCACGCGCCGCCTGGCGGCTATTGCCGACGCTGGATGAGACGCGCGCGCAATTGCTGCGCACCGCCGCGCACGTACGCGCACGTTTGCTGGCCGCAGGCTACGACACCGGCGAGTCGGATACGCACATCCTGCCGGTCATCCTCGGCGACGATGCGAAAACACTGGCCTTGCGCGACAGCCTCCTCGCAGGCGGCATCAAGGTCTCCGCCATCCGCCCACCCACCGTGCCACCAAACGGCGCGCGGCTGCGCATCGCACTGGCGGCCTCGCACACACCAGAACAGATCGAAGCCTTGCTGGAAGGATTCGGCGCATGAACACGTCCGCTGCACTCGGCTTTGTGTTCTGCCCCGGCTGGGCCATGCCGCAGGATTTTTTCGCGCCACTGCAAACGGCACTGGCTGAATTTTTCCCCCACGCGCCCATGCACAACCTTGACCCGGTGAGCGCGCCATTGCCGCAGCGGCAATGGATCGGCATCGGCCACTCCTGGGGGTTTGTGCGCTTACTGCACCGTGCGCAGCCCTGGCAAGGGCTGGTCAGCATCAATGGCTTTACGCACTTCTGCGCCACGCCGCAGGCACCGGGCGTGGCGCGCGAAATGTTCCAGCAATTGCAGGATGGCATGAGCCACGACCCCGCCACCACGTTACGGCGTTTTTATCGTCTCTGCGGATTGCCATCTACGCTACGCCCCGCCAACGATCTGCCGCTCGCATTCCTGCAGAGCGAATTGGCAGCCCTGGGGCAATGCGATGAAGTCTGTCCAAACACGCTGCTCGCCCTGGCCGCCGTCAACGATGCCGTCGTCCCTGCCGCACTCACACGCGCTTGCTTCGACGGTCACCCACTGCACTGGCACCCGGACGCCGGACACGCGCTGGGCTGGCAGGCGCCGCAGTGGTGTGCAGAAAAAATTGCCACCTGGGTGGGGGCTGTGCGCCCGCAAGAGAGTCCGGCATGAAGCAACCCGCCTCCATCGCCCAGCGCTTCGACGATGCCGCGCTCACCTATGATCAAGCGGCCATCGTGCAACTGCACGTCGCGGAAAAACTCTTTGCCTTGCTGCAAGAACTGACGCCGCCGCAACACATCATCGAAGTCGGTTGCGGCACCGGTTTCCTCACACAATCGCTGTGTAAAAAATTCCCGACCGTGCCTCTGCTCGCACTCGATATCGCACCGACCATGATCGCGCTGTGTCAAAACCGCTTGCAGAAATATTCCAATCTCCATTGCAAGGTCGAAGATGCCCAGACCTTGCAACTGCCCAGCGCCGTCGATTGGTTGGTCAGCAGCCTGAGCCTGCAATGGTTCGACCAGTGGCCTGAATGCCTGCAACGCTGGGCGCAACAAGCCCGCACCATTGCCTTCAGCGTGCCGCTCGAAGGCAGCTTCAGCCAGTGGCGCGACGCCCATCTGCGCACCGGCCAGCGCGACGGCTTGCACCCGCTGCCGGATGAAGCCGCGCTGCAAAAATGCTGCGCCAGTCTCGGCACCCTGC
>OBEQ012999241.1_pt1 | contig 28706 bp, 21 predicted proteins | sample 1670901 | NCBI WGS metagenome assembly OBEQ01 (sample SAMEA104232315, study PRJEB22302) | groundwater metagenome | biome: forest; feature: aquifer; material: groundwater | place: USA | collected 2011-08-07 | depth 5.4 m
AAAGAAAGACTCGAAAGATCCCATGCTCGATCGCCTGCGGCTGACCGAGAAGCGAATCGAAAGTATGGCCAGTGAACTTGAGACGGTCATCGGGCTGCCGGATCCTCTGGGGAAGGTGCTGGAAGATTACACACCGCCTTCTGGTATTCAGATCAAAAAAATTACCGTGCCCATTGGCGTGATCGCGGTCATTTATGAATCCCGACCGAATGTGACGATTGATGTGGCAAGCCTCTGTCTCAAATCTGGCAACTGCGTTATTCTCCGCGGTGGTTCCGATGCCTATGAAACGAACCGCGCCCTCACGAAGCTGATTCAGGTGGCGCTGAAGAAGGCGGGCATGCCGACGAACACTGTCACGCTCCTTGATCCCGGTCGCAACAAGCTCAAGAAGCTTGTTCGGAGCCATGAACTGGTCGATGTGATCATTCCCCGCGGCGGGGCTTCATTAATAAAATGGGTAAGAGAAAACGCCACCGTGCCGGTCATCGAAACCGGCGCGAGCGTGGTGCATACCTTCGTGGACGAAAGCGCCAATATCCCGATGGCCTGCCGAATTATTGTGAACGAAAAAACGAGGCGCCCGAGTGTCTGCAATGCCGTGGATACTATCCTGGTGCACGAGAAGATCGCAAGGAAATTCCTTCCCAAGCTTGCAAAAACAATGCTTCCGAGCCAAACGATCCTTCACTCTGATCAAAAAAGTTATTCAATTTTGAATCGTGCCTATCCTGCGAAACTCCTGAAAAAAGACGCGAAGAAACATTTCGCGACTGAGTTTCTCAGCATCCAGATGAATGTTGCGCTTGTACCATCTCTGGACGCTGCCCTCAGGCACATTCGCAAGTTCTCATTGAAGCACTCTGAATCCATCGTGACGAAAAATAAAGCGAATGCCAAGAGGTTTCAGCAAGAGGTTGATGCCGCTTGTGTCTACGTGAATACGTCCACCTCCTTCTCCGATGGCGCACAATTTGGTCTTGGCTCCGAGATCGGCATTAGCACGCAGAAACTCCATGCCAGAGGGCCGATGGGACTCATGGCGCTGACGACGTATAAGTGGTTCATCCGCAGCAACGGATTCATAAGAATATCCTAAAAAAAAGAAATAAATCCTAAATTCTAAGCACTAAATTCTAAACAAATCCAAATACTAAAATTCAAAAATCAAAATGAACGCAATTAGTTTTGGATTTGGAACCTTTGAATTTTGATATTGTTTAGGATTTAGGATTTTGTTATTAGAATTTGGGATTTTCTTTTATGCTCTGTTTACAAACTATCGTCATCAAGATCGGCTCCGCTGTGCTGAGCAATCCCGACAAATCCCTCAACGAGCAGGTACTCACCCATCTCGCGAAGCAAATCGCGAAGCTCTTCGAAGAAGGTCACCGTATCCTCATCGTCAGCTCCGGCGCGGTGGCATCGGGCCGAGGCATTCGGAATTTTTCGGACGAGAAGCGACGTCAGGTTCGCCGTCAGATGTACGCCGGCCTGGGGCAAGCCAAGCTCTTGTGGAAATACCAGCAGGTCTTTTCAGCCCACGAAATTCCCATTGCTCAGGCCCTGATCACCCGAGACAACTTCGCCGACCAGCTTGAGCACGCCAATCTGATCACCACGCTGGAGGGCTACCTTCGTTTCCGCGTCATCCCCATCCTCAATGAAAATGATGTCATCAGCAACCGCGGGGTGAACTTTGGTGGTAATGATTTCCTTGCGGCACTGACGGCCGTGTCGATCAAGGCCGACAAGCTCATCATGCTCTCGGATATCGACTGTCTCTACGACCAGGATCCTCGAACTCATCCGGATGCCAAGCCTATCCGCGAAGTGGAAAAAATAAGTAATGAGATCATGGCGATGGCCGGCGCATCGAGTTCCGCGGTGGGACTGGGGGGCATGGTGAGCAAACTCCAGGCCATCAAGATCACCACTGAGGCCGGCATCACAACATTTCTGGTCAATGGAAAAACTCCCAACATTCTCGAAAAGATCGTGGATACCAAACAATCAGCTGGAACGTATTTTAAGCCGGCACAGGAGGTGAAACCACATCGATTCAAACACTGGCTCAAGTACTGCTCTCTTCCGAAGGGTCATATGACGCTGGATGAAGGTGCCGTAGCGGCCGTTCGGAAACGAAAGAGTCTGCTAATGGTTGGTGTGAAGGATGTCAGTCCGGGTTTCAATGCTCATGATGCCGTACTGCTGCTTTCCATGAAGGGCGAGCCAGTAGGTATTGGTCGCCCGAAATATGGCAGCGAACGCATTCGAGAAGCGCTCGAAAAGAAAGAAAACTTAGGAATGGTGATTCATGCGGATCAACTCAGCATTCATTGATCGGTGTGGTAGAGTGAAGGCATCTCTTTTCTTTTTTATGAAAAAACTCTCTTTACTCTCCTTGACCATGATACTCAGCCTTTCTCTTTTTGGCTGTGGTAAAGCCGTGAGCGAAGACCCAACGGTGATGCTGAACAAAGCCTGGGAAAAACAAATCCAGAAGGATAGCGACTATCAAAAAGGCTCCGTGAGCGCTGAAGGAAAGCTCAGTATCGACTATGATCACAACAATGTCGATCTCAATGGCAAAGGTGCCGTCCAGTTCGATATGTCAAAACCGGAAGATCGAAAAGTTGGCCTTACGCTCGACCTGAAAGGAAAGGGTACGGTAGCAGGAAAATCTGCCGACTCCTCCATCACCGGAGAAATGCGCGCTGTTGGGAAAAAGGTGTATGCCCTCGTCAACAATCTCAGTCTTAATACCGATGACCCCCAGACCAATATGATGGCCAATTTTATGACGAATCTCTACAAAGGTCAGTGGGTCTCTTTCCCCGTCGATATCTTTGACCCCTCAACGATTCGCCTCCCCGTCAATGATGAAAAAATGAGGCGACAGATCGTCGAGATGGCGAAAAGCAATAATTTTTTTGAGGTCAAAAAAGATCTCGGAAATCGCACCCTCGAAGTCGTGGTCAGTGGAGAAAAACTCAAAAGCTATCTGACGGCCGTTGGGAAAATCCAAGGAACTGAAGTCACACCGGAATACCTCGCCTCCATCGACAAGACACTTGCGGATACCAAGTATTCGCTCCAGGTGAGCATCAGCAAATCCTATGATATCAGCGCTTTTAATCTCACCATCACTTCAAAAGATACGGAAAAAAATCTCAATCTGGATGCGAAAGTCTCCTGGACATCCGATGGCAATACAAGCCATTGGAAAGGCGATGCAAACCTCGGCGGTGATATTGCCGGGAAGCTTTCAGGGGATTTCACGACAACCTGGACGAACGTCACTGGAAATCTCGAGGTTCCAAAAGATTCTAAACCATTTGATCTTGGCAACCTTCTTGGCGGCGGATCATTGGGCAGTTCTTTTGAAGGAAAATAATGACTTCTTCTGTCTGGTTTCGGGTTCGTCTTCTCCCTCAGCTCAGGCTTTCTTTTCTGAAATCGCTTGAAGAGCTTTCGAAGATTTCTCAGCTTGGAGTAGCTCCTCAGATCGAAGACATTCACGTCCCATATCGGGAATGCACCATCACGTTTCCTGAGGGAAGCGTTGAGGGTGGAAATATCCTTCAGCAGCTTTCCGTGCTTCTCGGTTTTCTTACGGCAGACATTTTCTCCGAGATCGAAATACTCGACGGCACTCTTCCACCCCTCATCGGCAAGGTTCAAGATCGCCAGAGTCTTCGAAAAAAACTTCAAGCGCCGGATCGACCCCTCAGCGCGGCTCGTATCCCCAAATCTCATGGGCGCACTCCCACCGCCTGTCTCGAAGCTGCCTATCATCTCTTTTCCGGAGGCACCGATCTGGTCATGGATCACCCCGCGCTCACTTCTTTTTCCCATCATGCTTTCGAAGAGCGCATCGCCTTTCTTAGCGAAGAGGAAAAAAAACAGACAAGTCTGAAGAAAGGTAAAAAATGGTATGTTCCCAATATTACCGCACGATCGATCTTCGAAATGGAACGGCGGTGCGCTGTCGCCAAAGAACATGAGCTCAAGATCGTCGGGGTGGAGAGCGCTCTGATTGGACTTGGCGCACTGGCTTCCCTTGGGTTGATCACGGCCGATCACGACCTGATCCTTCTCTCACTTCCGGAGCCGGAATGTCTTCTTCTTCCCTGTGAAACAAAGGCTTTCGTGAGCAAAGCATTTTCCACCATGATAAAAAACTCCCTTGGTGTCAACATTGTCGCACGAAGCGAAACAACAGCACATAAATCATTTTTACCGCTTATCTTTGGGCTCCATGAGCTCGCTGACCTGGAAGATCGGGTGAAAAAAATGGGACACGATGTGGTCCTGGACGGATCACACATTATAGAACATCACCCCGAAGGACTCCAGGCTGGAGCAAGAGCATTCCAAAAAGCATTGAAAGCCGCTGATCAAGGCATTGAATTTAGACCGATATCTTCGAAGCCGCTTTCATAAGATTTTCCCAGTCATAGGGAAATCGATAGGTTTCTTGGGCTCGCACGAGCGCAGCAAAAAGGGACCATGGGTTCTCGTGAAAAAGGAATCCATTCCCTTTTTCTTCGATGGGATCAAAGGTGGAAACACCCTTCTCTGCGACGGGGACCATTTTTTGACTTCGAAGCTCTCGTAGACGTTCAACCGTCAAATCTTCCAAAAGAGCGATGTCAAAAACATCGGATTTCGCTTCTTCACGGTCGATGATCGTGATCCACTTCGGGTGCTTTTTCCTGAATTCCTCCCACTCCATTTTTCGAGAAGGATCAATGGGCTCCACCACGGCCAGCTGCATTCCAATCGCGGCAATGCCATCGATAATACCTCGGAGAATGTGGTGGATGTGCGCATCGATCTCATCCTTGATGAGCACGAGCGGAATCTGCCCGCTCATGAGCAGACCCCAAGTTTTTTGCCGTAATTCCTTTCTTTGTTTTTTGTTCACCATGAATTTTATTTCAGATTATGATAGCATCTTTTTAGCTTGTCTACAAGCCTGAAATTGAACTTTATGTCCGCACTTTTCGTCATCCTCGACGCCAACTCCATCATGCACCGAAGCTTCCATGCGCTGCCGCCTTTGAAAACGCGAAGCGGAGAATTGGTGAATGCCGTCTATGGCTTCAGCTCGATCCTGATGACCATTCTCCTGCAAGAAAAACCGGCCTACATCGCCACCGCTTTTGACACAAGAGCCCCCACCTTCCGACACCTGGCCTACCCCGAGTACAAGGCCGGGCGTGTGAAGGCGCCACAGGAATTTTATGACCAAATCCCGAGAATTGAAGAAATCGTCCAAACCATGAATATCCCGATCTTCCGCCAAGAGGGCGTCGAGGCCGACGACATCATCGGCACAATCGTGAAAAAAAATGAGCGAGACTTTCCCGAGATGATAAACAAAATTGTCACCAGTGACATGGATGCCATGCAGCTCGTGAGCGACAAAACCTGCGTCGCGAGCCTTCACAAGGGCTACAAAGCCAGTGAAAGTTTTGACCCCTCAGCCGTCTTATTAAAATACGGCATCACCCCCGAACAAGTCATCGACTACAAGGCTCTCGTGGGCGACAATTCCGACAATATTCCGGGTGTGAAGGGCATTGGCAAAGTCAGCGCCATCGAGCTGCTCGAGAAATTCAAAACCCTCGATGGGATCTATGAGCATCTGCTCGACATCAAAGGCAAGCGCCGAGAGATTTTGGAAGCTCAAAAAAAAGAAGCATACTTTTCTCAAGAACTCGCCACGATCAAGCTCGATGTGGAGCTTCCCTATGAGCGAGACGCGTGCAAAACACATGACTTCGATCAGGAGAAGGTGAAGAGCCTTTTTGACTCCTTGCAGTTCTATTCGCTCATCCGCCGCCTCGGAGAATATCAAAAGACTCACGGACTTTCGCGTTCTGCCATCGCCGAAGTTTTCCCAGATGCCAAGAAGGTCCCTGCAGATCAACATGTCATGTTTTGATGATGACCATTCGCGATACCCTTCAAAAAGCCAGCAAACATCTTGTGCTGTTCCCGACCGCGCATCTTGACAGCGAGCTCCTCCTCGCCCATGCTCTGAAAAAATCTCGCGAATATCTGCTCATGCACGCTGATGAAGAAGTGCCGAAGGAAAAGCAAGTAATCTTTGACGAAAGCCTTGGACAAAGACTGACCGGCAAACCCATTGCCTATCTGATCCACGAAAAAGAATTCTACGGAAGAAAATTTTACGTCGACAAGCGGGTCCTTATCCCCCGCCCCGAAACGGAGCTGATGGTCGAGCTTGCATTGAACCATGCAACCAGCAACCAGCAACCAGCAACGATCCTCGATGTCGGCACCGGCTCTGGCTGTATTGCGATCACCATGGCGCTCGAACGGCCCGACTGCGAAGTTATCGGTCTCGACATTTCGAAGGATGCGCTTGAAGTGGCCAAGAAGAATGCGAAACGACTGGGATGTGAGAATGTGAAATTTATCGAGTCGGATTTGCTTCTGTCATTGCGAGCGCAGCGAAGCAATCTCGTCATTCTCGCCAACTTGCCCTACATCGGCACCGAGACGAATCGCTTCATCTCCGAAGAAACCGAACGCTTTGAGCCGCATCTTGCGACCTTCGCCGGCCCCGACGGTCTCGAGCTCTACCGCCACCTTTGGAAGCAAATCAAAGAATTAAAGTTGAACTTTTCGGCATTGTTTATGGAGATTGGATTTAGTCAGGCTGAAGTCATGACAAAGGAAATCAAAAAATATTTTCCAGACTTTCATATGGAAATTAAAAATGATCTAGCGGGGCTGTCTCGACTCGCAATCCTTCTTGCAAAGTAAGCCTTTGAAGCGATAATGATTGAGCTTTCTTTCAAGCCGACGACGCACGCGTAGCTCAGCTGGATAGAGCATTGGTCTTCGGAACCAAGGGTCGGGGGTTCGAATCCCTCCGCGTGCACCATGATTACTCCAACACCACCAGCTCCATCTGCTGCTCCTCAGCGCCCATGCCTCGCTTCACCTCGAAGGATTTCTTCGCTTCTGGCATTTTCACATCCATTTCCTTCAGAAAAGCAGAGAGCCCTTCACGTTTGTCGCCATAGCACATGGGGATCACGACCAGTGGCTCGATAGCTTCGACAAGACGATACGCATCTTTCGCATTCAGTACGTCCTTCCCTCCTACCGGCACGATCAGCACATGCACCTCGCCCAGCTCTTCGATAAACTCTTCGGAAGGGTACTGCTTCATTTCTCCCAGCCAAGCTACCTCACCTTCCTTGGTGTGAAACACGTAGGCTATGCAGTGGCCGTCCTTGTCCGCACTTTCAACACCCCGGAATACAAAGCCTGCCCGATCGTATTCTCCGGGCCAATTGACGAGCAGTATGCCTTCGGGAGCCGTTTGATTTTCAGCAGTACGATCGAAGATCACGGCTTTCACATTCCCGAGATCAGCCTTAGGTTCGCCGTTGAGAAGAATACTCATCTTTTTGTGGGTGAGCTCAAAGCTAGAGCCACCATGCCAGGAAATGGTCATGAAGAAAGGAATTAGGAAGTTAGCTGGTTAGCTTGTTAGGAAATGATGAATGATTTCTAGAAATTCCTTGAGATTGTAGCAAAGAAGAGATGCCGGTGCTAGTCTACGAACACGTTACAATTTCAGAGTTATATGAGTAATTTCTCCGAACAGGAAAGACAACTTTTGAGCAAATATGTTACCAATGTCGACGGCGATATTTTCGCGATCACGGGGCTTCCCGGGATCGTGGGCTCGGCTTTTGCGAGGTATTCGAGAGCACTTGGGAGTTTCAAGGAAACGCTGGTCAAGGAATTTTTAAAAGATGGAATAATTGATCCCAAGCATGCCGAAGAGCTGATTGAACGGATCCTCGTCGCGTACGGCGATGATTCAGTGGGCGAACTCGAGGGTGCGAATGTCAGCTTCGAGGCGGTCTCGAACCTGGCAGCGAAAACCATCGAGGACCGCCGCATTGGCGGCTCACCGATTGAGCAGTCCAGCAGGTACGTGTTTTACGATCAGAAATCTTCCCCCTCTCCAGCCAAGGAGAGGGGGTCAGGGGGTGAGGTCTGGCGTTACCTTCGTCCCCAAGAAATTATGGAATCAGTCCATGGCAGCGAATACGAAGAAGGCATGGACCGAATATTCCAGATCTACCACGACCTGATCGAGCCGATGACGAAATTTTATCAATCAAAAAAACCCCTGGAGGAAGCCGAGTACGACGTGCTCGGAAAAGGCGAAAAACAACGACTGAAAGACATGAAAGAAGAACGCGATGTGAAGGCCTTCAAGCGCACCTACAACTTCGACCTGAAAACCAAAACCTGCGATACGATCCGTGTGATTCTGCCAGTCGCAACGCTGACCAATGTCGGCATGTTTGGCAATGGCCGATATTTCCAAGAGCTGATCTCCCACCTCCTCACCCAAGACCTCCACGAGATGAACGACATCGGGCAGCGATGCCACACGGAGCTCAAAAAAATCGTGGCCCCGTACGTAAAGCGCGCCCGAAGAAACGAATGGCTTGCGCAGCGACGAAAACTCATGCGCGAACTCGGCCAAGAAATCTTTAAGGGAAGGATAGAAAAAACCGACGAGATCACAGTTCAGCTACTCTCCCCCTCTCTTGCCAAGGAGAGGGGGTGGGGGGGAGAGGTCTTCTTCGTCGAAACCATTGCCCAAATGCTCTATCCGAATTGTGAGGTCTCTCTGTCGACACTGATCGACAAAATTTCGAAGATGGGCGACGAGGAACGCTACGAAATTCTGGAAACTTACGTCGGGGGACGCAGCCAGCGCCGCCATCGACCGGATCGAGCGCTCGAGGCGGGCTACCCTTTTACCTTTGACATCACGATGGACTTTGGCTCCTACCGCGATCTCCAACGTCACCGCATGTTCACCCAGCAGCGCCAACTCCTCACTCCAGAGATCGGCTTTGTGATGCCGCCGGACCTCGTCGAAGCGGGAGTTGAAGGGAAGATCAAAGAAGCTCGTGAGATGAGCGAAAATCTGTACAAAAAAATTATTCAAGATTGCGGACCTCTCGTCGCGCAGTACCCCGTGCTCTTCGGTCACAACATTCGTTTCACCATTGGCGCCAATCTCCGCGCCCTCGAGCACATGATCGAGCTTCGCACCACACCCCAGGGCCACCCGAACTATCGCAAAGTCTGCCAGATAATGGCAAAACTGATCCTCGAGAAATACCCCTGGACCTCCGAGATCTTCAAATTCACCGACTACGATGACTACACGTGGGCCCGCGGCGACAGTGAAGCCAAGCAGCGCGTGAAGGAGAAAGTGCTGGATGAAAAATATGGCACATAATTTTATGAAACCATTTCTTAAGCTTAGTCTCATCCTCGTATGCATCGCTCTGGCCATAGGAACCGGCCTGTCATTTTTTCCGAAGTCCATTCATGACGTTGCTGTGAGCGGATCTCAATTCCAATCGCAGCGCTGGAGCGGCACGGTGACGATTATTGGAGACACCTTGTTCATGCCCTGGCTCACCCTGACGATCGAGCCAGGGACAAAGGTGTGGTTCAAAAAAGAAGCGATGCATGATCTGGGGGATTGGACGAAGTATGCCGATGCCTATATCAAAGACCACAATGATCCCACAGGACATGAAGGCTACGAGAAAAGTCATTACGACCTGACGGCTCGTATCATCGCGATCGGGACAGAAGAATCCCCCATCAGCCTCACGGCGCTGGGGAGACAACTCTCACCTGATCCGTCGCCGAAGTATGCTGCTTGGGATCAGCTCTCGCTTTTTTCCGGAAGTCATCTTTCTCATGTGATCGTCGAGGATGCTCACAATGGCATTACCATCGAGGGGTCAGATGTCATCGTCGAAAACAGCCGTGTCGATACTTCGCTCTGGAGCTGCATCGATATTTTTTCCACTGGCAACACCATCGCAAGAAATGACATCTCTCATTGCTGGCATCAAGCCATTGGCGTCAAAGTCCCAGGTCTCAATATGATCACCGAAAATACCATTCACGATGCCCAGCTCTCCGTGAACTGCGAAAATGGCGCAGATCCCCTCATCAATCTCAATCTCATTTCAGCCGCGCCTCTTGGCTCTGACTGTCCGAAATCCCTGGACAACATCATCGAAGACAGACCCGCGGATGTACCAGGAGGGTTGTTTGAGGGGAAGCTTATATATCCAGCCTCTTAAATCTTAGAAGATCCTCACCAGAAAAATAAATGGTAAAATGAAGCTACCATTATTTCCCATTTCCCTTCGCATGGATCTGGATCTTGGAAGCAGCAATTGGCCAAATTGGACGTCCATCCTTCTTCGGTGCTGATTCTTTAACATATTTTTCTAGCGTGAGTACGATGTCAAAGAGTACCCCACGAAGTTTATTGATTTGAAATTGTATGTCATCAAGTGAAATATTTCCAGATTTCTCGTACTTCAAAATCATTTCCCTCAAATTATTCACAATAGTCACCAACCCACCCCCTATCCCTTCATCACCTTTGTAGAGGTAGTATAAGGATTTTTTACCCTGGATTTGATATGAAAGAATCCTTTTAATCTGAACAATATTTTCTGGTGCACCATAGGGAGATTCAGTTCCTTCTGCTTTTAAGGTTTCAATTAAACGACCAATCCAGTCCAGACCAAGTCGATCCTTAAAGAGATGATCTGGACTAATGGTATTTGTTGCTAATCTTTTAAGAACCTGCAAAGGATCATGAGGCTCACGGAGCGAAACGAGTGGCGCATCTGGATTTACGGTCTGGGTGACTTCTGGTTTCTGGAGTACTACGTGCAGAGCTGCTAGATATTTCTCGAGTTCTTCAGCACTCATATTCGCCAAATAAAGACGAATGGATTCATTCGTATACGGTCCATATCCCCCACCAACATAATATCCAAATATCTCCTCCATAAGACGCGTAGCTATTCCCAAATTATGCGTCAGAGAATAAATACCGATGAGGAGTGGGGACTGATCCTCGCTGCTCGGAACCTGCATACAGAGGTCAGGATGAAGCTGCATGAATCCAATGACGGTATTCATCTTTCGCCTAGTTTCTTCTTGAACATTGCTAATAGTCTTCTCCTGCTCGAGCTGATGTCGACACCTTTCTCCGAGCATTCGGAGCGCAAAGGTATTGTTTACTTTCCCCTTTTCCGTATCGGTAACACATTTCCACAGCGCTGAAGGATTTTCATTATTTTCTTCATCAGAAAGGAGGAGGGTTTTCAAATGTTCAGACAGGCCATAGACGCCGAGTCCTGGTGGACACATCTCTCCTTTTTGGATAGAACAAAAAAAGCTCATGCCCTGATCACAGGATCCATCATAGTAGTCAATGACACCACCTCCGGAGGTGATATCACAAACAATTTCATAGTCTTTACCAAGGATTAAATTACGACGTTTTAAATCCTCCACGATTACTTTTGGATGGAAATGAGCTGTTGTGGAAGTCTTATGCGGAGTCAAAAAAAGAACTGGCAATTTCCCTTTTTCTGCCACTTTTCCCCTGATAATATCTTCCAGCTTATTGGTCACATATTCACTCTGAGATTGTTCTGATGTTGTCCAAGGCGTTGTAATCGTGGTGACGGGAATCTTGTGTGACGAGAGAATGCCATTCAATCGGCTCCCAAAAGCATCATTCACAACCTGGATTACTTCCACCTTATCTTTCTTCCTCGCCAAGGCTTCTCCGAAGTGTTGCATGCACTGAGTGGAAGATCCCGTCATTCCAAGCCTCATCTCTGCCGGCAAGTGATGATATTCCCGATAAGCTTTAATATCCTTTTCCTGCTGTTCCGGAGTGTCAGAAAGCGCAAATCCTTCCTTTTTCATGACCTCTTTGAGGTAAGGATCAATTTGGCAAGGACCAGGATTTGCCGTCACCACGCGCTTTCGATGTGATCTTCCTTTCTGATCTTTCAATTCACCCATGCGCTTTTGGAGAGAAAGTCCCAGATATGCAACAGCAGGAATATTCGGAGTTTCAGGAGTCTCATAGGGATATTGGCGGAAGAGCGTCGGAAGGTCTCGGAAGCCTTCTGGATTGAGACCTTGCTGCTTTCTGATATCAGCTTGTTGAATAGCGTTAAGGGGAGTAATCATGACACAAAGTCCTGGGATGCCGCCTAAAAATTCTGCCGGGATGAGATAAAAGGTATTTGGATCAAAACTATCCAGCTCAGGAATATTCTCAGGATCGTGAATCTCTTTGACCGTATATCCGGAAGGGGTACCAAGGTTTCTCTCGATCAGTCTCTTCCCTTCATCTGCACTTTCGATGAAGAAGGGGTGTTGGGTATAGGGATGTAGACCCAAATGTTCTCGAAGAGTCGTAACGACTTCTCGGAACATGCCTTTCACTTCTGGCCCACGGTGAGTGAGCTCAGAAAGCTCGGCTACAGCAAGTGTCCAAGCATTAAGATCTTCAATCCGATCTGCAGAAGGTACTAATTCGTCCCTAAAAAAGCTGGACATTCCACGTCTCGACTCCTCTGGAATCTCAATAGGTACGCGAAAGGCACTGAGCATAAATTTTTCTCGCTCTTGCGGAGACAAAGGTCCGAGAAGTTTTTGCCAGAGCTCCTTGAACTTATGCGGATGATGGAGCCTCATCCAATGAACATACTCCATATTCGTCAAATGGCTCTTCTCTGGCGGTGTAACAACAATCCCATCAGTGCCATTAAGTCCAAGAAGAGCTTTATAGAGCCTTGCCAAATCAGCTTTCATCTTATTCACGCGCTCCGGCGAGTCATTTCGTGTCGCGGGATGACTTAAATTGAGGGAAATTCTAATGTGCGGATCCATGCCTCCGCCGACAGGATCTGGAACAATGCCTGGGAAAAGATGACCATAGAGATCGATACGATAGGGGCCATCGACAAACAGTTGATGATACTCAGCATAAATGGCTGCGACTTTTTTACGTGCGTTCACCTGTTCTGTCGGTGTCCCTTTGAACTGAATATTGAAGTCCGTCGATTGGGTTTGTCCTCCGATCTTATTGCCTTCTTTTCTCGCAATTTCAGCCGTCCCATGTCGGATTATGTCAGCACCTCTGAGCACCTTTGGATCGGAGAGCAGAAAAACACCTTCAAAAAGGTCATCGTGGTCTTCGCGGGGTTTAATATAAATGCCGTCAGGGGTAAACAGCTCTTCGTACTTTTCCGCATAGTAATCTTCAAGTGATACCCCTTCACGCGGCGTGCCGGGATCTTTTGTCTGTAAGCCATCTTTAAAAGCCGGCTGCCTCAGGAGGATGTCAGTAATCCGCGTTTTGTCCGAATCACCTGCAAGATCAAAGGTATTGCCGGTGACATAGATAAACATCTCAGTATCGGTCGCCAACAAATCCTCTAAAGGTCCCGTATTCATTTCATCATCACCAGCATCTTTTGTGAGCTCAATACCCTTTTTGAGACCATCTTTTCCGATAATTTCAATGCCCGTGATGCAGGTCCTTTGTCTACCCTCGGGCTGCTTGTGAAGATTTTTCGGATGCACACAATATGGTGACAATCTCGCTTGGATTTCCAAAGCATGTTCCCACAATTCTTTCGGATCCTTTGCTTTCACCGGAATCATGCAACCGAACTGATGCGGAGGAAAACCCGTCACTTCAAATTCCACCTGGACGCAAGTCCCAAAATACCCATTGTATCCAACAATGTCTTTTGCTTCTTCACCTCTTAAAACTCGCTTTCCTAAGGCATCCACAACCATGCACGAGAGCATATCAGCTCGCGCAGAAGTTCGATTAGGCCCCTGAGCTCCGGTCGCTATAACGCCACCCAAGGCAGCATCAGCCTTACTCGTCAAATCTGGCAAGATTTGGTAATGGTGGTCTTTTGTCCCAAGGGCTTCTGCTAAAAATCGATTGATGAGATCGACGGAGGTTGTCGCATGAGCTATTACTCGATGATGATTCGTCATTTTATTTCTGATCACAGCTATCGCATGCTTATCAGATTTTATTATCTCTTCGTCTTCTCCTATTTCTGGAAGATCCAGAACATTGCAAGGCTGCACAATTTCGACTGTTTCACCCTTTCCATTAGTTCTTGTTTTTGGGTAACTATTGGTGATTGGCATTTCAATAGCAATGATGCCGTGAAGTCCGTGCATTTTTGCAGAGTCCCATGCAGCAAACACTCCGAGTGCGCTTGTTTTTGCCCCCAGGGTCATCACCCCCAAATGGTGCTTTTCGGCAATTTCATAGACTTTTTTAATTTGTTCAAAAGTGATGGCTGGGACACGGACAAGGGACTCCACCAGTTTCCTAGCATCGTCATGCTGGGAAACATCATGAACAACTTCTGCTTGATCAACACTTTTTCCGTTGAAATTTACTTCAGAGACTTTCAAACCAGCCTCTTTCAATTCAGTAACCAGGCTATTTCTCTTTTCTGCATAAGCCTTCACAGCCTCATCCCGCTCTTTGTGTTTTACAGCATCCGCTAAATACGCCTGCAACCTTCTCACCTCAGTAGCAATGGGAGACACGTCCTCCAGCGGTCTATCTAAGACAGCAGGCTCTGCCATTTTAGCTATTATAAAGATCAGCAGTTTAGGCAAATTGTGACAAAAAGTCAATCAACGCAACTCTGTGCTTCCTGTATACAATTCTTGACCAAGACCGTTAAAAAACGCTATTATCTAGCGGTTAAAACTCCGTTTCCTGACCAAGAAAAAATGTCAGATACCGTCGACAAAGCATTTGAAAAAATCAAATCCATTCTGAAATCTCTCCCACAAACGTCGGGGGTTTATAAGATGAAGGACGAAGAAGGCAAGGTGATCTACGTGGGCAAGGCGAAGAATTTGCGAAGCCGTGTAGCTCAATATTTTGGCGCGGGGAAGGATCATTCCATCAAGACGAAAAAGATGGTGGAGAAGATTTGTGATATCGAAATCGTAGAGACCAGCACGGAATTCGAAGCCCTGATCCTGGAAACGAATCTCATCAAGGAACTGCGTCCGCGCTACAACGTGCTGATGCGAGACGACAAAAATTACGTCTACATCAAGGTGACAACACAGGAGGATTACCCACGGCTCTCCATCGTGAGGAAGCGAGAGAAGAACGACGGAGCGATCTACTTCGGCCCGAAGACCAGCGCCGATGCCTGCGAGAAGCTGATTGATCTGCTGCGAAAAATCTTTCCCGTCCGCACCTGCAGTCTGGAGATGGAAGACGGCAAAGATGGTCTCATCAATATCACGAAGAAAACGATCCCCGTCCCCTGTTTGGATTATCACATCAAGCGCTGCCGAGCGCCGTGTATCAATCTGATCAAGAAGGAAGAATACGGCGAGCTGATCAAGCAGATCGTGAAATTTCTGAAGGGCAGCTATCAGGAGCTGCTCACGCGACTGAAATATCAGATGTTTGCAGCCGCAAAAGAAAGCAAATTCGAACAGGCAGCCAAAATCCGTGATCAAATCAAGGGCATCGAACAGGTCTTCTTGAAGCAAGTCGTGTCGGATCCCGCCTTCTTCGACCGTGATGTTATCGGTGTGTTTCCAGATTTCGACAAGACCTTCATCACCCTGCTCCAGTTTCGCGAGGGAAAGATGATCAGCCAAGAAAATTTCACGCTTGAATCCCCAACAGCCATGCTTGCCCTGAGCTTGTCGAACGGGTCAACAGGATCAGACAGTGAATCGACTTCAAGCGTCATTGAATCCTTCCTTCGTTCGTACTACAGCGAAACTTCCGATATTCCCTCGGAAATCTTCCTCCGTGACCTGCCAGAGGATGCAGGCCTTTGGGAACAGTGGCTCACGAATGAGCGACAAGAGGAAAACCGAAAAAAAGTTCACCTCCTCACCGCGGAAAGGGGGGCAAAAAATAGAATCCTCGAGCTTGCAGAAAAAAATGCCGCATCGTTTGCCAAGCAGTCGAGAGTGAAGTGGATGAGTGACGCCGCCAAGACAACGCAGGCCGCCCGGGATCTGGCTGATGAACTGGGCCTAGAAAAAGACCTGACGCGAATTGAGTGCTACGACATCTCACACCTCGGAGGCGAAGATCAGACTGCCTCGATGGTCGTCTTCGTGAAAGGCTCGCCCGAGACCAAGCTCTACCGGCACTTCAAACTGAAGACACTCGAAAACGGTGAGATCGATGACTACAAAGCTATGGAAGAAGTACTCACGCGCCGCCTCCAGCGGCTCACGCAATTTGCTACGCCCAAGACAAAGAATTATGTCTTCAAGAAACCGCTGAAAAAGGATTTTGAAATTATTCAAAAAACCCTATCCTCCCCTTCCTCTGCAAATCTTCCCCCCAGCCAAGGGGGGACCGAGGGGGGTCCTGAAAGAGAGGTCCTGAGAGCGGTCTACTTCGACTCGAAGCTGGTGGGCTACTCCCAACTGACCTTCCACAACGAAGGCAAGTCAGGACTTTTTAGTTCAACATGGCTCGAAGGCGAACATGACACCCGTGCCCTGCGGCACCAGCTTTGGCGCTCGCTGCTGGAGAAGATCAAACTTCCGCATGTGTATGCCGTCTGTCTCCCTGAAGAGAAGGAGAATTTTCTCAGCTTCGGGTTTACAGAACTCAAGAAAGTGCCGGAATTTCTTAACCAGCAACCAGCAACCAGCAACCAGCCAACCAGCTATCTCGTTTACAAAATCACCAAGAAATCCCCTGACGATTCCTTCTCACAAGTCCCCGATCTTATCATTGTCGATGGCGGAAAAGGCCAGCTCTCTTCGGCCATGAAGGCGGTGAACGCCTCTGGACTCGAGATTCCAACCGTTGGACTTGCAAAGCAAGAAGAAGAAATCTTCACACCTGAACGACGCATTCTCCTGCCAAGAAACTCCCAAGCTCTCTATCTTGTCCAACGCATCCGCGACGAATCCCATCGCTTTGCCAATGAACTTCGAAAAAAACTTGGAGCAAAGAAACTCACGGAATCTGATATTGATTCGATCCCCGGAATCGGTACCATCTTGAAGCGTCGCCTCCTCAAGGAATATGGCTCGATCAATGCCATCAAGGCAGCACCGATTTCGCAGCTGGAGAAATCCGTGGGGAGTTTTCTGGCGAAAAGGCTCAAAAAGCAGTTAGGAAAATCCTAAATCCTAATATCTAAATCCTAAACAAATCCAAAATACAAAGGCTCAAAATCCAAAAGAAAAAGTTATTGTCTTGCTTTGAATTTTTGATTTCGATATTTGAATTTGTTTAGAATTTAGGATTTAGTGCTTAGAATTTATTATTATTCATGCTTTCTAAACTCCTTAAACTTTCCAAAAAACTTCGTTCTCCGACCGGTTGTCCTTGGGACCGCAAACAGCGCATGAAGGACATTCCCCCTCAACTCATCGAGGAATCCGAAGAGATCGCGCAGGCGATTGCGAAGAAAGACTGGGAAAATCTCAAAGAAGAAATTGGCGATGTGCTCGTCAATCTGTCGAGGCTCATGGTCATCGCCGAGGAGAAGAAGCTTTTTACCCCAAAAGAAATTATTAAAACTGCAGCAAAGAAAGTGGTGGATCGCCACACGTGGGTGTTTGGAAACGACAAAGCCAAGACTCCCGAAGAAGTCTTGAAACTGTGGAAGAAGAATAAAGCCAAAGAGCGAAAGAAATCCTAGAAATCGACAACCTCTTCTTGCATTGGCTCATCTTCGGTCACGTTGATGGAGGTGAGATCCTTCGGCAGGACAGCCTCGATGGTAGCCCACTCTGCGGTGTCGGAAGCGGGAACAACGATCGTCACCTTATCCCCCACTCTCGCCTTGTAGTAGGTCACCGAAGCGAGAAGTACCCTGAAGCTCTTGCCACCCGCCAGCACACGATACTGAGAATCATCCTGGATAAGCGTCCCAATGACCGTCTTTCGTGGTATAGGACCGATTTGCTTGTAGACAAAGCGACCATCGAGCATGATCGTGAGCTTGAGGTGATCCCCTTCCACGAGCTTGCTCTTGGAGGCGTAGTTTGCTGGCACTGGATAAGGTTGCCCGTCCGAACCCATCATGCGCTCACCATTGAAAATCCCCTCGATGACCTTGCCGCCTTCCGAAGAAGAGGAAGGACTATACGAAGGCGTGGAAAAAGAAGGAGAAGAAGTCTCTCCGTTCATGTCGAGAATCATTCTCTTCGCGCTGCGAAGGCTTGCTTCAGCTGATTCTAGGAGATTTTTGATTTCAGTTAGTTTCGACATATTTATAATAGGTGTTTATTTCTAGTTCTTCATTATAACAGATTTGTGCTCAGGATCAAAGCTTTTCCTAATCCTGTTCCACGGCTTCCACGCCCTTCACCTTGAGCCATTTTCTTTTTCCAATCTGGAGGAGAAATTCCTCCCCATCCTTGATGTGAAAAATACCTTCGGGGTCCGGAAACTTCACATCGTTCACGCGCACTCCACCTTGTTCGATCAGGCGACGGGCATCGCTCCGGGATTCTACCAATTTCAATTCTTCAAGCAAGGCAAAAAGTTTAAATTTTCCACTGTCGAAGGTCACGGACTCGATCTTCTCGGGCTTGCCGCCCTTGGAAAACACTTCTTCAAAATCTTCCGCAACTTGAGCAGCTTCTTTGGCGCCATGATAATCCGTAACAATGGACTTGCCGAGTAACACTTTGAAATTTTTCGGATTTTCACCACCCTTCATCGCCTTTTCGAATTTCGCGATGTCCCCGAGCGGAGTGTCCGTGCAGAGCGTGAAGTACGGGACAATCTGCTCGTCCGCCATGGACATAATCTTGCCAAACATATCCTTGGGCGTGTCCGTGAGGTTGATCACATTGCCATAGCTCTTGGTCATTTTTCGCCCATCCGTGCCGATCAGGAGCTGGGTCGTAAGAATGTGCTTCTCTTTTTGGTTATAGATTCTTTGTAGGGTTCTTCCAGCAAGCATGTTGAAAGTCTGATCCGTTCCGCCGACTTCAAGATCTACATCCATGGCTACGCTGTCATAGCCCTGCATGAGCGGATACAGGAATTCATGCAGACCGATGGGCTTACCAGCATTCAGGCGTTTCTGGTACATGTCGCGCTCGATCAGCTGCTGCACGGTAAACTGTTGGGCAAGCTTCACCACGTCAGCAAAATTGAGCTTCTTGAGCCAGTCCGCGTTGTGGCGAATTTCGATTTTCTTAAAATCCAAAATCTTGGAGGCTTGCTCTTTGTAGGTTTTGAAATTCGCCTCGATCTCTTCTTGAGTCAAGATGGGGCGCATGCCGTCCTTGTCGGAGGTATCGCCGATCAAGGCGGTGAAATTCCCAATCAAAAAGATAACCTGATGCCCCAGGCGCTGAAAATCGCGAAGCTTGCGAAGCGGAATGGTGTGCCCAAGATGAATGTTGGTGCTGGTGGGGTCAATACCCAGGTACAAACGAATTTTCTTTCCCGACTTCAGAAGCGCCTCCAAACCCTGTCGGACAATCACCTGATCCACACCGCGGGAAAGAAGTTCTTTCACGCTCAAATCCTGAGCCTTGGCCATAGAAATTCGGGTAAAGCAAAAAGCCTGGCGAGTATATCAGGTTTGTGAAAAATACACAAGAATTGTTTGACAATAAATAATATTTCGCTATTCTCGTTCATATTTTTTACAATCACTATGGCTTATGGTCAAGGTCAAGTAGACACTCTCAATGATACAGCGAAAAGACTTCTCGCGGAGATTGTGGCAGAAAAAACAGGCACTGGAAGGTATCCGAAAGATTTCCGTGAAAGTCCTGAAGGAAGAAAACTTTGTGAAGACATGGACAAGCTTCGGACAGCAATCAGAACATGCTTAGAGACTTCTGGGGCAATTACAACCCGAGCTGATCTGGATGGATTTTTCAATAGTGTTGAAAGAAAGGTCAGTAGTACTGAAGGAAAACTCCCTGGCCCAGCAGCTAGCACCATAACAAAACTGGAGGAAATTAAAGACATCGTTATTGGAAAGCTTGTTTCAGATGGACTTTTGGAATCAATACCTGATGACGAAGAATCGGACAATCAAGAAGCGGATGAAAGCGAACTGGGAAATAAAGCAAGAGTTGCGGTGAATCAACACAAAACTGCTCTTATGGCAGATGCTGATAGATCCATAACTCCCATCGTGGTGGCCATACAGCATTACATGCGAAAGGATCGCATGAAATTTAAGACACGTAAAGATGTGGAAAAATATTTTGGTTCTAGCATTCCCTTTTCAAGCAAATTTGGCACAGCTGGAGAAAAAGTTTGGAATGCGCTCAAAGAAAAAGCTCTATCAGCTTGGGATGAAGCGGAGAAAAAGCAAGTTCAACCAATGCGCAGAAGCACCGATAGAGAAGCACCCCCCGCTCCTGCGAAAGAAGTGGCTTCAGAGATTGATCCAAATCGCGATGTTCGTGATGCACTCGCGCTCATACGAGATGTCATTACGGAAAGGGTCAGGAAAGAACTTGATGCAGAGCTCAGCGAAAGAAGAGCAAGAATGACATCAAGCATTGAATCTGAAGCGGCAGCGCTACGTCTGAGAGCTCAAACTGATGCCTTTAGCAGTAGGCGAGAGGCTGAGCAATTTGCTGGGGAAACAAAAGCAGCCGCGAGCGTTGACGCAGCCAGCATACGGAGAGAGGCAGAAACAAAAGCGGTAGAAATAAAAGCCAGAATCTTGGAGGAAGCGCGTCAAGAGGCGAAAAGAATCACAGACGAAGCAACCGGAAACTCCATCAAAACTCACACGGATTTGGCGGCCGCAAAAGAACGCCTGGCAAAGATGATTGCGGGAGCCGAAGTTTTGAAAGGGTTGCTCTGATCCTAGGTTATCAGTATAAAGAAATATTCGAGCACGACATTCTTTCCGCTTAATTCCGAATGAAACGTCGACGCAAGAATATTCTTCTGCCGGATCAGGACAGGATCCCCCTTATGCGTGGCAAGAACCTTCACACCCCTGCCAACCTTGGTGATTCTTGGCGCACGAATGAAAAAGACGCTAGGGCGACCCAAATCCTTGCTGACAGCTTTTTCTTGAATGAACAATTTTGTTTTTTGATTTTGCTCCCACACATCCGAATCTACGAATTTACGAATTGGGGCATCAGTAAAATTAATTTCTGCCTGAAAAGATTCCGTCTGGCGGCCATAGCTGTTTCGCTCGACGGTGATATCGATCAGTCCAAGATTTGTTTCGAGGACAACGGGTGAAATGACATGCTTCGCCAGCAGAATCGCTCCCGCGCAGGTACCCCAGATCGGAAGGCCTTCGTTGGCTCGTTGAACAATTTTTTTATCCAATCCAGAAGAAATGAGGAGCTTCGCCATGGTGGTACTTTCTCCCCCGGGCATGATCAAGGCCTGCACCTGCTCGAGATCGTGAGGATTTCGAACTTCCATTCCAAGAAGCCCATGTTCAGCGATCGAACGAAGGTGTTCTTTGAAGTCGCCCTGGAGTGATAAAACACCGATCGTCATATCAAAAACTAATTCCCTCTGTCCTCCATTTTAAGTTGAAGTTCCGCAGCATTGATCCCCATCATAGGTTCACCCAACCCCTCCGACACTTTCGCCAGCTTCTTGGGGTTGTTGAAATGCGTCACCGCCTCGACGATCGCTCGCGCACGCTTCTCCGGATTGCTGGATTTAAAAATTCCCGAGCCCACGAACACCCCATCCATGCCCATCTGCATCATGAGCGCGGCATCGGCAGGAGGGGCCACACCTCCGGCGGCGAAGGTCACGACCGGAAGGCGTCCCATGTCGCGAACATCTTTGAGAAGTGCAAAAGTCATTTTGAGTTCAATGGCCTTACGCTCGAGGTCTTCGTCTGAGAGATTTTTTAACGCCTGAATTTCCTCGGCAATTTGCCTCACGTGTCGAACGGCTTGGACAATATCACCGGTGCCAGCTTCTCCCTTCGTGCGAATCATGGCCGTGCCTTCCTTGATGCGTCGGAGTGCTTCGCCGAGATTTCGTGCACCGCAAACGAAAGGCACTTGGAAGAGTTTCTTATCAATATGAAATCGCTCGTCGGCAGGGGTAAGGACTTCTGACTCGTCGATAAAATCCACCTTCAGAGCTTCCAAAATCTGCGCTTCTACCGTGTGACCGATGCGCACCTTGGCCATCACCGGAATCGTCACCGCCTTCATGATCTCCTTGATCATCTTCGGATCGCTCATACGAGCCACGCCTCCGGCGGCACGGATATCGGTTGGCAAACGTTCAAGGGCCATCACGGCGCAAGCACCGGCAGCCTCCGCTATCTTGGCCTGCTCAGCGTTCACGACATCCATGATGACGCCACCCTTAAACATCCGCGCAAAGCCATCCTTGAGATCAAATGTGGTTTGTTTCATAAGTTTTCTTATGCGGCCAGCATAGCACACTGCTGGCTCCTAGCTCCAGCTTGGAGCCTTAATGTTATTGCGATCGTCAGCAACACTATGGCTCCATACAGAGCATGGAGCCAGCACGCGCAAATCCTATTGGCATGAGACCATGACCTTGCTACATTGAAGATATTATTTGTTGCCTATGAAAAAACTGTCGGCGCTGCTGGTCAGCGTGAGCCTTCTGCTTTTGTCGTGCCCAAATCTTGCTCTCTCGCAGGAAATTCCTACTGTTACCGATATTCTCTTTTCCTCGGTCAATCGCAAGACGCGTGAACAAAAAATCACCGTGACGGGAAGTGCTCTCCCCTCTTCGCTGTCGATGCTTTCCGACGCCTGCGACAACGTCATCACCGTCTCGAAGAGTCAGGAGAAAGCTGAATTTTCCTGCACGCTGAAAAATGTTATTTCGATGCAGGTGAACATTGTTGATGGTGCCGGACAACAACTCAAAAGCGTCACGCACAACATCGTGGAAATCTATGGTGCGAAGGCAGGAGAAGAACTCCAATGTTTGGAGAAAAAAATCACGATTTCCGGCGTGAATCTGCCCGACAATCTGTCCGTGAGTGCTCCCAAGTGCCAGAGCCTCGTGAAAGAACATGGGACTGATTCAACGCTCGAGTATGAGTGCAAAAGTTGCGGACAAGAGCTTCCAACCTTGAACAACATTCGCCTGACGGTGAAGAACGCCGAAGGACTTCTCCTTTTTCAAGGAACCCCAAAATCGCTGAGCGTTGTCAAAAAACAGACCCCTCTTGCTTCCAAAAAGACAAAAAAGAAAAAAGGGAGCTACAAAAAACCAGAAGTGGACGACATTCAAGAATCAGAACCTCTGAAGACTGGGCAAACGGTTCTGATCAACTCGAGCTGGCTTCGGCTCGTATGTGACTCCTCTGTGGAAGACCAGGAAGGAAGCGAAGAGCTTCTGCTCGGCAGCTGTGAAATGACCTCACCTTTCATCCGCAAAGCGGTCGTGGACAGCTCCCTCCTGCGAGATTCGGTCAAGAAATTTTCTATTGTGAAGGCCGTCGTGGAGGGGGATTTCGAAACCCGTCTTGGTCAAACCATCGACTCACTCACACAAAAACTCGGAGGACTCAAGATCAATCCCGTCTCCGGCCACGCGCTCTTTTCACTGGATATTCCCGATCAATCCATGCTGCTCTCGGGGGATATCAAAGGGATCGGCATCGATGCCAGCGCGCTGACGGGCTTCCCTCTGGATTTTAATCTCGTCGATTATTCTGGCGAACTCCTGCTCGTCTATCCGGTTTTCAATATTCAAAAATCTCGAGAACAGAGCAAAGTGATTTTCGGAATGGGGAAGGTTCCCGGTCAGCAGATGACGATTCTCCGAGGACTACGAGAAAACATGCGAGAAAAGATTCAAAGCCGTATCATCAAGGCAAATAGCACGCTGAATGAAAGAAGCAGAGCTCTGGGAAATAAGCTCGCCAGCTCTCTTGGAAAGAACATCTTCGGAAACGGCGCACGAGCCACGACGCTTCAACTCTTCAAAGGTCTGGAAGTCGTGCCGGAAACCATTGCCTTCTACGACAATTTCGACTTCATCGGTAAAGTGAAATTGAAGAGTGAGCCCTTTCGACCGTCCTCCTGGGGGAAGAATTCCGCCTGGCCGCAGGTGAGCCTCGCATCCATGGACATGGACCTCTCGGCGAAGGACGCACGACTGGTACTGAAAGGAGGCGTGCTCAATAACATCTCGATTCTTTCCACCGATCTAATCAAACCCGGCCAAGGCCTGCTCAACGCCGAATTGGTCGTGGATCTGAAGAAAGATGGCGGCTCCATTCATCTCGACCCAGTGGAGCTGCGCTTACCGGGAGACTTTGCGAAGGTGGATGCCGATGTTCACGTGATTCAAATTTTTCATCCCAAAGATCTCGCGATCTTGGGTCGGCTCAAATCCGGCATCACGGTCTACGGCATCGAGCTTGCCAAAGCCAATGCCTCACTTCACTATGATCCGAATGCCGTATACCAGATGGGAGATTTCAAGACTGTGGGACTGCTGGACATTGGAGCACAGATGAAGGTCGTGGCCGTCCGCCTCGATGGCCGAGCCGTCTTCACTCATCCGGAAAATCAGCTCGCCATGGACATGGGAGGCAGAGTGTCCTTGGATTTCTTGGGGTATGAAAAGGAGCTGGCATCAGCCCTCAGTCGTAGCCGCATCTCACGTGATTTTGTGCGCACCTGTATCAATGCCGAGACGGGCAAGGTTACGATCCATATTCCGTTGCTCGACGAAATCAACCTCCAGGGCGGAGTAAGTCTGGATGTTCAGGAGAATTTCTCGGACCGTGCTCCGGGTCAAACCCACCTCGCGATCAGTGGCCAGGGTACCGACAACTTCCGCCTGGGATTTAATTACAATGCGGAAAAACTTCTCATCAATCCTTATGCTTGGTCAAAGTGGAGCGAAAAATGCACGGATGCTCCAGGCATAAAATTCCTCGATCAGATCGCGATGACAAAAAGTGAAGTTGCCGACGTGCCGCACATTCCGAACACGCTTCTTGCCTCAAGTAATCCTTCGAACGAAATATTGGCGCAAGCTTTCTCTTCCTCCCCGTCTCCTGCCAAAGAGAAGGGGTCGGGGGATGAGGTCGTGTCATCGACCCATTGGGACATTAACGGCTGGAAAATTATCGAAATACCAGCCGATCAGCAAAACGAACTCGTGATTGTCGATGCTGCTGGACAAGAAGTTTCGCTGCAAGTTGGATCTTTCAAAATCCCAGGACTTTGGAAATTTGAACATCCCCTTCGCTATGCGCTCTACAGCGAAGATGCCTTCAGCCAAGCCGGCTATCATTTTGCGGTGAAGAAGAACTCAGGCACGGCCTTGAACCTTAAAATCGGAACCTATACCAACGATCAGGAGTCCAAGAAATCTTTCGAAATTGGAAATCTCAATCCCGGGCAGAACAGTGTAGACATCGGAAACGTGGAAGCGAAAGGAACGATCCGGGTGAATGATCAGAACATTGTTTCGAAAAGCATTGAGCAACGTTCTATCACTCCTGACGAACTCAAGGTAAAAGCTGAAGTTTCAAACCTTCAACCAGGAACCAGAAACCAGAAACCAGCCAACCCGTTCTCCGATCTCAAATCCCCTCAGCTCAAAGAGGCCATCACGTACCTTCTTCAACAGAACATCATCACCGGCTATCCGGACGGCACTTTCCGTCCCGACCAAGTCGTGAACCGCGCCGAAGCCATGAAAATGCTCTATCAGACCAAACGAATCCCAGCCCAAGAGCAAGGCCCCGGCACCTTCAAGATCATCTCGCCTTTCGTCGACGTGCAAGCGCAGGCGTGGTATTCAATTCCCGTGATCGACGCCTTCAAAGCCGGCATTGTGAAGGGATATATGGATGGAAAATTCAAGCCCAACCATTCCGTCAACACCGTGGAATTCATCAAGATGGCCATGCTCACGGAGAAGGATTACAGTGCGGTAAAGAACCACCGTGATACGCTTCGACGATTCAAAGACTTGGATGCCAAAGCCTGGTACATGCCCTTCGTCAGTTTCGCTGCGAAGAAAAATTACCTCGCGAAATCCATTCGCCTCAAGCCCAGCTCAAACCTCACGCGCGCCGAAGCCGCATTGATACTCTATCGAATGCTGAAGGCGGAAGATGAAGCCTTTGGGACCTCCAAATAGTGAAGATGCTTGAAGAAAAAAATGTGATGATCGAAAGAGAAAATATGAATAATAAAAAAATGTATGCGATGAATAATTTGGAGAAAAGGAGATTTTTCTTCGTAATCGAAGAAGCCAGCGAAGCTGGATTCGGAGATGGAGAAGAAAAATCGACGTTAGCACTTGACACCACAGAGTGCTAAAACTAGAATACTCACACATTTACCTTTTTAAGTTTTATCGTATGCCAAAGATTGTTCCTCTGGATGGCCGCGTGGTGCTCAAAGGCGTCAAAGCCGAAGAGAAGACCAAGTCCGGCATCATTCTGCCTGGGGCTGACAAAGAGAAGCCTGAGATTTTTCAAGTGATCGCCGTGTCAAGTGGCAAGCGCCTTGAAAATGGCTCCATTCAGGCCCATCAGATCAAGCCAGGGCAAAAGGTGATCTGTTCGAAGTACGCCGGAGACGACATCAAGATCGAGGGAGAGGAATTCAAAATCATCGCGGAAGAATCGGTAAGCGCGATTGTCGAATAATAGCGACGCTAATACGCGAATATCTTTTTTATTAACCATTAACCTTTTACTTCTATGGGAGCAAAGCAAATTATCTTCGGTGACGATGCACGGCACAAGATTGTGCGAGGAGTCAAGATCCTCTCCAGCGCCGTGAAAGTCACCATGGGCCCTCGCGGCCGCAATGTCATGGTCGAGAAGTCCTTCGGGGGACCTTCGATCGTGAGTGATGGCGTGACCATCGCGAAGGAGATCGAACTCGAGGACAAATTCGAAAATATGGGTGCGCAGCTCGTGAAAGAAGTCGCGAGCAAGACGAATGAGAAGGCGGGCGATGGAACCACCACGAGCATTGTCCTCGCGGAAGCCCTGATCCTCGAAGGCATCAAGAACGTCACCGCAGGAGCCAACCCGATGAGTATCAAGATCGGGATTGAAAAGGCTACGGCAGCGGTGGTGAAAGAGCTCAACAAAATGGCCGAACCGATTAGTACCAAAGAAAAGATTCGCCAGGTTGCGACGATCTCGGCTCAAGACGCGCGTGTCGGCGAACTTTTCGGTGAGCTCGAGGTACAGGTTAAATCCGGCGTCATTACCGTGGAGGAAGGCCAGACCCAAGGCCTTGAGAAAGAAATCGTGGAAGGCATGCAGTTTGACAATGGCTACGTGTCTCCCTACATGGTCACGGATACGAGCCGTATGGAAGCCATCCTTGAGCATCCCTACATCCTCTTCACGGACAAAAAGATCAGCTCCATCAAGGAGATCCTTCCCCTGCTCGAGCAACTCGCGCAGTCCGGGAAGAAAGAACTCGTGATCATTGCCGAGGATATCGATGGCGAGGCTCTGGCCACGCTCGTGGTGAATAAACTCCGCGGCGTGTTCAATGCGCTGGCCGTAAAGGCCCCGGCCTTTGGCGATCGACGAAAGGAGATTTTGAAAGATATTGCCGCTCTCACGGGTGGTCGTGTGATCTCCGAGGAAGTTGGGTTGAAACTCGATGCCGCCACGCTCGAGGATCTCGGCAGAGCCGACAAGATCATTGCCTCCAAGGATGAGACGACGATCGTCGGCGGCAAAGGTCGTAAGACCGACATCGACGCACGACTCAAGGAGATCGACGTTTTGATCGAGAAATCGACTTCTGATTTTGACAAAGAAAAGCTCGCCGAGAGACGAGCCAAACTCACGGGCGGCGTGGCCGTCATCAAGGTGGGTGCTTCCACGGAGGTGGAAATGAAGGAAAAAAAGATGCGCATTGAAGATGCCCTCAATGCCACTCGCGCTGCGGTAGACGAAGGCATTGTTCCTGGGGGAGGCGTGGCCTTCCTCATGGCGTCGAAGGTCCTCGACAACATCAAATGTGACAATGAAGACGAGGAAACCGGTGTGCTGATCGTGAAGAAGGCTCTGGAAGCTCCGATCCGACAGATTGCCGAGAACTCAGGGCAGGATGGCGGCGTGGTCACCATGCGCGTGATGGCGGGAAAACCTGGGCATGGATTTGATGCCATGGCGATCAAATTCGACGTGGATATGATTGCGGCCGGCATCATTGATCCGAAGAAGGTGACCCGCATCTCGCTGGAAAACGCCGCAAGTCTTGCGGGCGTCTTCCTGACCACTCAGGTCGCCCTCGCGGATAAGCCGAAAGATGAAAAAGCCGCCCCGATGGGCATGCCTCCAGGAGGCATGGGGGGAATGGGAGGGGATTACTAGGACAAACATAATTCCCTCTCCTTTAGGAGAGGGTTAGGGTGAGGAAAGCGCCTCGAAATGGGGCGCTTTTTGGCTGACAGAAAATCATGTGACGAAGACAGAAGTCTGATTCATTGCTACAGATATTTCATTATACTGTCTCTCCAGTCTCTTTCTAAAAATAATTTCGCTAAATCTCTATGACTTAATTTTCTAGTGCTTAATAAATTCAACACTTTTGGGTCTAGCACAATATTCAGCTTCTCTTCCCAGCCTGCTCCCAATACGATCTGCGATAAGTGAGAGCCATTGAAGCCGGCATCCTGGAGTTTTTTCAGCTTCGCTTCGTCTTCAAAATACTTCAGTTTCTCTTCCCAGCCCTCATTCCGTACGATTTGAGATAAGTGAGAGCCATTGAAGCCGTCATCTTGGAGTTTTTTCAGCTTCGCTTCGTCTTCAAAATACTTCAGCTTCTCTTCC
>OBEQ010729133.1_pt1 | contig 28699 bp, 23 predicted proteins | sample 1670901 | NCBI WGS metagenome assembly OBEQ01 (sample SAMEA104232315, study PRJEB22302) | groundwater metagenome | biome: forest; feature: aquifer; material: groundwater | place: USA | collected 2011-08-07 | depth 5.4 m
AATCGCTGCGGGCGATGCCGCGCCGCAGGGTTTCGATGTTGCGGTAAGGACGGCCCGCGGGTCGGTAGCGTACGAACAAATGCCCCGGCAGGAAAACCGGGACCATGGGCAGGTCGAGGGATCGGCCCAGGGCCAGGTACAGCAGGACGAGGCCGACGCAGGCCCCCTGGCGTCGCGCCAGCATCAGGCTCGGAACCGAAGCGGCGAGCGGCGCGGAATCCAATAGGGGCCGGATGCCCAGGGTATCGAACACGAATGCGTTCAGGATGGCGATGCGGGCGGAGTCGGCCGCGCCGCTGTCGGGAAGCGCGGCCGCGGCGAGGGCGGGGCGGAGACGCAGGGTATAGGCATAAAGGCTTTCGGCGAGCAGGGGGCGCGGATCGGCGGCGGGGGATGCTTGCGACGAAGCCGGCGCGCCTTCGTCCGGATTTCCCCCGGTAGCGGCCAGGGTACGGGCTTCGCGGACGCCCAGGGCGTCCAGGGAGGCGAGCTGATCGAGGAAATCGGAGGGATGCTTATGCAGGATGGCTGCCGCCTGGGATGCCGGATCCGGCGGTTCCAGGCGGCAGGATGAAAGGCCGGTAAGCCCGAGAAGGCAGGGCAGGAAGCAAAAGGCGGAAAGCCTCACTTCGCGGACCATCCCCCGGGGTACACGAAGAGATCCCGCGCGGACATCATCCATACCACCAGACGCTTGGGACGGAGATAATCGTCGCCGCGTTTCTTCAGCTTGCCGGGAGCTTCCGGTCCGCCGCCCCAACCCATGATGAGGTCCACGGGTCCGCCCAGGGCCTTTGCCAGATGGGCAGTAACACCGGCGTGACGGCAGCCCACGGTCTGGTACACGCCCGTATAGCTGTCGCCCAGGATCAGCACGGAGGAGGAATCGGAATCCTCGTACAGGCGGCCTTGGGAGTCGATCACCTGGCGTCCGGTCAGGGATTCCGGGGCGACCTGGCCCTTCATGGCATCCGGTAGGCGGGCTTGGATATCGCCCAGGTTTTCGAACACGGTGTCCTTGACCTTGTAATCCTGCTTGTCCCGGTACACGGAATCGTACCAGGAATAATTCTTTATGCGTTCGGCCACCAACTGCGCCGCGGTCTCCAGGCCGACCGTGGTCCAATGGGTGTCCTGCCGTTGGTACAAGGCGCGCTTGCCGTCCTCGCTGGCCTCCTTGAATTTCAGGAAGGGCTCCAGGAGATCCAGGGTTTCCACCCGCGCGTCCGCCAGGTCCTTGATCAGCTTGCGGAGCATGGGCTGCGCGATATGGCCCGGCAGGGTATCGGTCTTGGGCGCCAGATATTCCGGATAGAGATCAAGCTTGGTGGGGATGGGCACGAACAGGAAGTCGATGCCTTGCGCGGCCAGGTAATCCTTGAAGGCGGCGATCACGGGCACGGGGCTGGCGGGCGCTCCCGGCGCGGAGAAATCGGGCGCGAGCAGGTATTCCAATTCGCGGCGGAAGACCAGGAATTTATCAGGCGCCATCAGGCCCAGCACGGCTTCCGGCTCCTGGGCGGAGAACTTTTTCACATCCCCATGGAAACGCCCCAGCCGCGCGGTCCACTTGGTCCAATCCCCTTTGCCGAAATCCTTCTTCTCCTTGTCGATCATGGCGGAGATGGTCTCCAGGCGGGCCGAGAGGCCTTTGTCGAGGCCGCGCGCGACGGGCTTGCCTTCCTTGCGCTTTTCCGATTCCGGTTTGGTGCCGCCCATGCCGTCCACGACGAAGGCGTTGTAGAGCGTATCCGCGAACGGGTGGCCTTGCAGGATGAAGAGAGGGTTGGCGACCCAGATCCCGGCCATCTCCTTTTTGGATCCTTCCGGAGTCTCTTCATAAGGCCAAGCCGATCCCGCCTTGAGGGGAAGCAAATCCGTATTGAAGGACGGATACCAGCGGGAAGCCAGGTTGCGCGACCAGTCGATCACCTGCGGTTCCGAAAGGTTCTTGGAGGAATACTCGCCGGTGATTTCGGTCACCATCTCGTTGGTGAACGTGCGGTCGTCGAGGCGCGCGATCACTTCCGGGTAGCCGTCGTGATCCTGATCCAGAATCCCGTCCAGGAAGGAGTTGAGCCAGGGCTTGAATTCCAGTTCCACCCAGACTTCCTTGACGTTGCCCTTGCTGTGCACGTAGAGGGCCCCGAATTCCTGATAAGGCTGGGACAGGTCCGTGGTGTCGCCCCATTTTTCCCCGGTCACGATGGCGTAGGCGTTGGCCAGGTTGGAGGCCTTTTCGAAATTCCATTTGAGCAGGTGCTCGAGCACCGGCGTCCATGCCATGGGATGGGCCTTCTCCGCGTCCGTGAGCGGGGTGAAGTCGAGCAGGGGCTTGACCTCAGGGAGCATGCCGCCGAAGGCGATGGACTTCAGGCCCACATGGATGGCGGGGTGCACGGCCTTCCATTCCGGATCCGCGAGCATGACGTTCTTGGAGTACGCGGCGAAATCCAGGTTGGCCTCGGTGGGCACCTTGATCTGGCGGGCCATGACGTGGGAATGCAGCCGGTTGTAGTTCGTATTGATGGTGACGACGCCCGGCTCCGCGGATTTCTTGTCCTCGACCTGGCATCCCGCGAGCAGCATGCCCAGGACCCCGAGTGTCCCGAGGACTCCCAAAGCACTTATAGACCCGATAGCCGAAAATCCATTGGGAACGGCTTTGTGAAAGGCATCGAGAGCGGCCGGAGCATTGGAGGGAGTACCGGCGCGGTTACCTGCGGTGGCGGACGGATGGGTCATGCGAACTCCCGGTATGTGTAGATGTGTCGGCGCGGCCAACCCCGCGTCCTGGCCGCGAAAATATAGGAAGATCAGGCTGGGGAACGGCCGGCCGCGGGACCGTGGATCCTGAACGCATCTTCCAAAGTGCGGCGCAGGATTTCCGGCAGACCCATCTTTGGCTCCCATCCCAACAGATGCAAGGCCTTGTCAATGCGGGGCATGCGCCGATCGGAATCCGCATAGCCTTCGCCGTAGAATTCCAGTGCGCTGACGTCGGTCAAGGGGAGGTCAAGGTAGGCGCGGTCGCCGGTGATGTCCGCCGCCGTGCGGCGCATCAACTCCGCCAGTCCGCGTATGGTGGTCTCGTTGCCGGGATGGCCCAGGTTGAAGATGCGGTTCTGGGCCAGGCCCGGGCTTTCAATCATCAGGCGCAAGGCCTGTACGGCTTCTTCCACGGCCAGGAAGGTGCGTCGCGCGGTTCCGCCGTCCACCAGGGGAAGGGGCTTCTTGTCCAGCAGGGCCGAGGTGAAGCAGGCCAGCACCCGCGGCAGCCCTTCGCCTTCGCGGCCGGGGAGGAAGTCCATGCGCGGGCCGAGAAAGTTGAAAGGGCGGATGATGGTGAAGTCCAGGCCCTTTTCCGCGTGCAGGGCGTAGACCCAGCGTTCCAGCAACTGCTTGGCGCAGGCGTAGCTCCAACGCTGGCGGGTCACGGGTCCCAGTAACAGGGGCGTTTCCTCCTCGTCCATTTCGTAAAGGGCGGGGGAGGCGTCCCCGGCGCCCGTCCAATGAGCCAGGGTCTGGCCGTAGACTTCGCTGGTGGAGAATTGGATCAGCCATTTCCCCAAGCGGGCGCAGCGGTCCGCGATGGTGCGGGCCTGGATGAAATTGCTGTCGATGACGTCCAGGGCCTTGGTGTTATACTGGGACGGGTTGCAGATGGCGGCCAGGGAGACGACCACGTCGCACTTGGAAAGGATGTCGTCCAGATCCGCCTGGGCGTAGATGTCGCCGGCGTGGAAGCGGAAATTCGGGCGCTGCAGGTGGCCCAGGATCTTGGCCGGAGTCCAATCCCATCCTTCGATGCGGACATCCGGGTCCGGAAGGAAGGCGTCCAGGAAATGGCTTCCGATGAAGCCGCCGCAGCCGAGCAGGGCGATGGTAGGCATGGGGCAAAGTTAGCAAAGTCGACCGGGCCCGCCGGTCGCGCCGGAACCTTCGGAGGCGGATTCGCCGCGGACCCCGAAGCGCAGAGCCGCTGTCCACATCTCAAAGCCGATGCCGTGGACGATGTAAGTAGATTTGCCCCATGGCCCGCGCAGACCGTTCCCAACCTCCGACGTCCCTGCGGCCACCGCATCCCGCGGGCGACTCCTGCGCAACAGGACCGGACGCCCGAGGCGGCGCAGGCTTGCGAGTCCTCCTCCTAGCCGCGTCTCTGCTTTGGCTCATCGCCTGCCTTTGGTTTCCTCTCACCGATACGGACATCTGGTGGCACCTGGCTTCGGCCAAGCTCATGCTGTCCACGAAGGCCTTCCTGCGCGCGGATCCGTTCTGCCAATCGTCCCTGGGCGCGCCTTGGACGGATTTGCATTGGGGCTTCCAGATCCTGGCCTATGCGGCCTGGAAATCGGGAGGGGCGCGGGCTCTGGTCGCGGGGAAATGCGTTGCCTTGGCCGCGGCGCTGGGGTTCGCCCTCAAGCCCCATCTTGATCGCCGAACCTTACCTTGGCTTTTACCCCTGGCGGCCTTCGGTCTCTATCACATCCGCTTCTTCATCGATGTGCGGCCCTTGGTTCTGACCCTGCCGGGCCTGGGGATTGAATACACCGTGGTCATCGCCTATCTGCGCGGTCGCAGGCTACGACCCTGGTGGATCCTGGCGCCGGTGCAGGTGGCCATGGTCAACGTCCAGGGGCTGTATCTGTTGGGGCCTTTCCTGGTGACTTGTATGGCATTGGGCGAATATGCGGGACGGCGTTGGCCCGCGGTTTTTTCCGCGCAGGCGGATCGGGATGGCTACACGGCACAAGCAACGCGGCCGTTGTTGCGGCCTCTGCTTCTGACATGCGCGGCGCTGTGGTTCGCCGGTATCGCCAGTCCTTACGGGTTGCGGGGGTTCCTCTTGCCCTTTTCCCTGTTCGGCCGCATCGCGCCCGTCGCGACCAACATATTTTCCACCGAGATCGCGGAGAATCTTCCCCTGTCGGACCTGCTGCGCCGGGATCCCGGCGCGGCCTTGCCTTTCCTGATCCTGGGTTCGGCGATGGCCCTGACCTTCGGGCGCGGACGAAGCCCCGGCTCTTCCGCCTCGCGCATAAGCCTGGGCCACGCGGTATTGTTCCTCGCTTTTTCCGCCCTGGGTTGGATGGCGCAACGCAATCTGCCCTTGTCCCTGCTGGCGGGTCTGATGGCCGCGGGGAGTAACCTGCAGGCTTCCCTGGGATCGCGTCGGGAAGGAAATGCCGATGGAGCCGTTTCGCGATCTGACGGCGACGGCGCGCGGCCGCGGATGTCGCGCCTTCCGGAAGCCTGGGCGGGATTCATGGCGTTGGCCTTGATCGCCCTGATCTACTGTCCCAAGGTCCGCGCGGCCTGGGAGTACGAGTTGCCCGGAAGCCTGGAAACCCCGTTCCGGTTTCCCGCCCCGGCGGTGGATTGGCTGGAGGCGCATCCCATCCCCGGGAATCTTTTCAATGAATTGCGTTACGGCGGGTATGTGGAGTTCCGCCTGTTTCCGGGCCTGCGAACCTTTGTCGACGGCCGCATGATTCTGCGCACCGCAGCGTTCTACCGGGATTTCCTGGACGCGGTGGATCATCCCGAAGGGTTTCCAGGGTACCGCGCGCGTTACGCTTTCACCCATGCCCTGCTTCCCATTTCCGAGGATCGGCGCTTTCTGCCGCTGGCGGCCTGGCTGATCCGGGAGGGAGGCTGGGGCCTGTACTATTGCGACGGCGCCAGCGCGTTGTTGGCCGATACCGCGGCCGTGGGCTCCTACGTGACGCCGATGGATCTCAACTCCCTGCCACCCGGCCATCCGCTTTCCGTAGCATTGCACCGGAGATTCTCTTCCAATCCAAGGCTCGAGACCATGGCGGTTCAAAACGCGGCTTTGCTTCTCAAGGCTGCGGGACATGACCGCGCTGCCGCCGATCTTTTGGGGCATTGACGGACCTTGAGGTCCGCGCGTGTCCGCAATCAGCCGTGGAATCCCGTTTCATTTTTCCACGCGGACTCCCTTGACAATCTTCCGCGAATGCATATAATTGGAAACATGTCGCATCTGAACGCCCACGCCATCCGTCTTGTCCTTGTCCGCGCGAAAGCCTGGCAGGTGAAAGCCATTATGGACGCCGCGGGCGGGTGCGACTGATTCGAAACTGAAAATTCCGGATCCAGACAAAGCCCGCTCTCCCCAGAGCGGGCTTTTTGTTTTGTATCTGGGCAAAGGAGCTGCGCCCATGGCGTCCGATATCAGCGGCGGGAACGTGAAGCTAGGGCTCGCGGCGGTGGTCACCGCTTCGATCCTGTTTTCGGCCAAGTCCGTGTTCTTCAAACTGTGCTACCGTTACGGCACCCCGCCCGTGGTGCTGCAGGCCCTGCGGAGCGCCTTCTCCGCGCCGTTCTATCTGTGGCCCTTCGTGGTCCCGCGTTTCCGTTCCGAAGCATCGCGGCCCGCGCCTTTTTCGCGCCGCGACATGGCCATCATCGCCTGGTTGGGATTTTCCGGGTACTATCTGGCGAGCATCTTCGACATGGTGGGCCTGCAATACGTGACGGCGGGGACGGAGCGCCTGATCCTGTACATCTATCCGACCCTGGTGGTGATCTTCTCCGCGTTGATCTTCCGCAAGGCCATCCCGCGCCATCTGTTCCTGCCCCTGGGGCTTTCCTACGCCGGCATCGCCCTTTCCTTCGGCGGCGAGGCCACTGGGGTACCGGGGGGGAGACCGTATCTGGGAGGTTTCCTGGTCTTCCTCAGCGCCGTCTTCTACGCGCTGTTCCTGGTCTGGCAAGGGCGGCTGGTCAGGCGCCTGGGTCCCCAGCGCCTGGCTGCCGGATGCATGATAGTCTCCGCGGTCTGCGTGTTCACCCAGTTCTTTCTGTGCTATCCGCTGCATTCGCTGGCGCAGCCGGCTCCGGTGATCTGGATTTCGCTCTTGACGGCCGTCTTTTGCAACGTGATCCCGGTGTATCTCTACGGATACGGGGTCAATCTGGTCGGGGCGGGGAAGGCCGCGGTGGTGAGCAGCGTGGGTCCGGTTTCGACGATGATCCTGGCCGGCGGATTGTTGGGCGAAGGCACGGGACCCCTGCAGATGTTGGGATTGGCCTTGGTGGTAGGGGGAACGTTGCGGCTGGGCATGCAAAAACACCCTGCTAAGCCCGCGGCCGCGCCGCAAGGGCCTCAGGGAGCTTCGGATTCGCCGGTAAGGCCCGGGGATTTCGGATCGGAAGAATCCCGCTCCCCGGCGTTGGCATCAGCGTCGGGATCGGCGCCAGCGTCGGCTTCGGAGTCGGCGAATGCCGACCCGTCGACCTCGGAGGGTTCTCCGTCATCGCCCGCAGCCGAATCAACCGGGGCGGAATCCGCGGATGCGGGCGGGGCGGTCGGCGTCGCCATTGGAGGCGCAGCAGATGCAGTCGGAACGGCTTTGGGCGGACGTGGCTTGAAATAGGCGCGCAGAGCGTATCCGGCCCATGCGCCGAGCCCGCCCAGCAATCCGCCGATGAGCCCCGTCACGGCGATCAGCGCCCATCCGGCCGGGAGGTGGAAGAGTACCGCCATGCGTCCGGACAGAAGGTGATGATTGCGTTCATCCAGCCAGCCCGCCAATCCGGCCCAGGCCAGGGCGGGTCCCGCGAATCCGGAAAGGAAGGCGGAGGCGGCGCTGCGGGGCAGCCAGCATCCCACCGCGTATGCGGCCACGGCGGGCCACCACCAGGGGAATACGAAACCGCCGGCCAGCGCGGCCAGGAAAAGGATCAGCGCCGTCATTTCATTTACCCCTCAAGCTGAGGCGGTAGGCGGTTTCGCCGGCTTTGGCGGCGGGGCCGTCGAGGAATTCCAGTTTGTAATAGCGTCCCGCGGCCCAATCCGCGATGAACTCGCCGTAATGGGACGAACCGGGATTGCCGGATTGTCCGCCCGGATAGATGCCGTAACCCCAAGGTTTCCTCTCCAGGGCGATCACCATGCGCCAGGAAGGCCCGTGCGTGCCTTTCAAGGAGTTGACGCAATCCGCGCAGCCTCCGGCGACCACGTTCTCATCGCTGAAGGCATCGATATGCGCCAGATGCCTGATCTGCACGGGGCGGTACGCGGCCCAATCCTTGGCAATCCCTCCCGCGCGCACCTGGGCGCAGGCTTCGCGGAAAGTCCGCGCCGCGAGGACGCCCAGGGTTTCCCGCGCCGAGGTGGTTATGTCGTCGAACCACGCCGCGTCCGGCTCCTCCAGGATCATCCGGCGCGTGCGATCCTTGTTGGGCCATTGGTAATGCACGCTGTCGCCGCCGAACTCGTCCTGCCAGATGGAACGGTAGAGCAGCCGCCACCATTTGTCGAACAAGGCGGGCGGGCGCTGGTGGGCGTCATGGCGGTAGTCCCATGCGGCCAACTCCCGGCGCGCGGCCGAGTCCTGCTTGGAGAGGGGCGCCTTGGCGATGCTTTCCAACAGGGTCGGGAGCACCTCCGATGCGTGCAGATCGTAGTCGTCCATCAGGACGCCGAAGGCGCTTTCCGGAGTCAGCGAGTCCGCGTCCGAGAGCAATTGGCCCAGGCGCTTGGCCCGTTGGCCGTCGGCGAATCCCGATCCCAGGTAATAAGGATAGGTGGAATCCGCCGGGGATTGGTTGGCGGAGAAAAGCCAACCTTGCGCGGGATTGCGCACCGCGGGCTCCGCGGCGCGGGGCTGCCATCCGGACCAATCGTTTCCCGGTTCGGATCCGTCCAGCGTGAATCGCCCCTGACCTTTCCACTTGCGTGGGAAAAGCCCGTGATGGAACATGGCGATGTCCCCGGAAACGGATGCGAACGCGAAGTTCTGCGATGGGCAATGGAACGGTTCCAAGGCCGCGGAGAATTCGTCCATGGTCCGGGCCTTGTTGATGCGGAGGATGCCGAGCAGCTCGTCGGAAGGATCCAGGGCCAGCCAGCGCAGCGCGTGCAGGGCCGGAGAGTTGCGGTTCCGGGGCTGTTCCTGGCTTTTCAGGACCAGCGGGCCCTGATGGGTGTAGACCACGGTGTCAAACACCGTGGCGCCATCCCGGACCTTGATGGCCTCGACCACCCTGTGGGTGGGCTTCCATTGGCCCCCGTGCATGTATTCATCCAGGGTGCTGTCCTTGAAGGTGATCCGGTACCAGTCGAACACGTCGTCGTTCCCGTTGGTCAGGCCCCAGGCGATCTTGCGGTTGAAGCCGATCAGGACTGCGGGCGCGCCGGGCAGGGAGACCCCGTAGACGCCGATGCCGGGGGCGGAGAGCTGCACTTCGTACCAGATGGAAGGCAGGCCCAGATCCAGATGGGGATCGTTGGCCAGGATGGGGTAACCTCCCTGGGACCGGCTGCCGGCGATCACGAAATTGTTGCTGCCGCTGCCGGGTGTGGGGCTTTTGAACGGCACGGGAAGCGGCGCGGGGGCCGGATCCGGCGGTTTGAGGGAGTCGGCGTGGTACGGGGCGGGGGACTTGTGCGAATCGGCGCGGGCGGAATCGGAAGGCGCGGGACCCCAAGGCGCGCCCGGGGGTATCACGGGTGGTACGTCGGCCCGTTGTTGCGGGAAAAACTTCGCGGTGAAGTCGCGTCCCAGCTTGGCCAGGGTGTTGGTCATGGGCAGGTCGTCCGAGGTGCCCGACAGGGTCCATTGCATGTGCTTGATCACGAGAGCCGTGTTGAGCGGCTTCCAGCGTCCGGGGGCGTAGCCCAGCAGCTTGTATTCCAAGGGATAGTCCTCCGGGTCGAGGCCGGCGATCCAGGCGTTCACCCCGTCCGCATAAGCCTGCATGGCCAGCCAGGATTCCGGTTCCTTTTTGGTCATTTCCACCACCTGCTCCGCGGCCCGGGGGATGCCCAGGCGCCGCTGGAAGAGATCATGGCCGACAAGCTCCGGACCCAGGATTTCCGCCAGGCGTCCCGCAGCGGCCAGGGTCTGGATCTCCATCTGCCACAGCCGATCCCTGGCGGTGATATATCCCTGGGCGAAATACAGATCGTGGGCGTTCTGGGCGAAGATGTGCGGGACCCGGCGCTTGTCGAAGACGATGGAAACGGTTTCGTCCAGGCCTGGGACGGTCAAGGTGCCGTCATGGGAACGGTCGCTTTCCGCATTGGCCCAGAAGCCGGAGAAGGGATTGCAGAAGCGGCCCAGGGAAGGCATCGGCCCCAGGCGGGAATCCAGCAGGACGAGGAATATCACAAGCACGCCGCCCAAGGCGACGGGCTTGATCCAGCCCGGAAGGGATTTCGGATTCATCTGGGGATAAATTAGGTAATACGCCTACTTCTTGCGCGATTTCGCGAGCTCATCGACCCGCTTTTCCATGAGGCGGCAACGCTTATCGTCCGGATCGCCCGCGCAATCGGAAAAGCGGCCGAAGCGATCCCACGCCGTCAGGGCCGCATCCAGGAGTTCCGGCTTCTGTTCGATGTACGTGTACTGACCGTCCATGGCGTTGGCGTAGGTGAACAGGGCGTCCTTCTGGAAATCGTGGGGATTGAAATAGCTCGAGTTGCGCAGCACCGTGGTCTTGGTGGTGCCGAAAAAGGCCTCCAGCCTTTCCTTAGCCTCCATATACAGTGCCTGGCCGAAATAAAGTTGGCCGAGGTAGGCGTCGATGGCGGGATCGTCGTAGTCGCGGCGCAATTGCTCAAGGATGGAGCGCGCCTTGGTGAGTTGATCCTTATGCTTGAAATAGATGGACGCGCTGCGCAATTGCGCTTCCAGGTAGACCTGGCGGTCGCCGCCTTTGTCCGGCGGGGGCACCAGCTCGTAAGTGGCCAGGGCCGTCGCGTAGTCTTTGGCCATTTCCGCGTCCATGGCCTTGCCGAGCAGGGAGGAGAAATAGGAATGCAGCTGCGGCGAAGCGGAGAACCCGTTCATGAAGCGCCAGCCGCGCCAGAAGGTATAGCACGACAGGGTCAAGGCGATCAGGGAGGCGGTGAGGGCGATGGTGGGAAAGGCCCGCCGGATGGAGAAGGGGATGCGGGCCGTGCCGCCGCTGCCCCAGATCCGGAAGGCGCGCAGGCTCACCTGCAGGGATTCCTGGATCTCGGCGGCGGTGGCGGGCCGGTGATCGGGATTCTTGGAAAGGAGCTTTTCGATGAGCTCTTCCGTAAGGGGGGAGATGGCGGAGCGGAGCTTGCGGACCCGTTCGAACTTGCATTCGTCGATCTTCCACAGCAAGGTGACCAGGTTGTCGGCCTCGAAAGGGCGGCGGCCGGTGCAGAGTTCGTACAACAGCACGCCCAGGGAGAAGAAATCGCTGCGCGCGTCCAGATCGTCCCCGTTGATCTGCTCCGGGGACATGTAATGGGGCGTGCCGACTACCGTACCCTGCATGGTACGGGTGTTCACGCTCATGGCCTTGGCCGCTCCGAAGTCCATCAGCTTGACCGTCCCGTTGCCGGTGATCATGATGTTTTCCGGCTTGATGTCACGGTGGAGGATGCCGCGGATGAGATCGCCGCCGCCGGTCTTGATGGGCACGTTGTGGGCGTATTCCAGGGCGCCGGCTATCTGCGAGGCCAGGCCCAGGATGTCCGTCTCGCGCACGCGCACGTGCGACGTCAGATAGGACCGCAGCGATTGGCCTTCCACGAATTCCATCTCGATGTAGAACTGCTTGCCGATTTCGCCCGTGTCGAAAACGCGCAGGATGTTGGGATGATCCAGGCGCGCGGTCAATTGCGCTTCCTGCTTGAAGCGCTCGAAGTTGTCCACGTCCTCGGCCAGGGCGGGCCGGAGGATTTTGATCACCCGGTCCAGGCCGAAGGTCAGGTTGTGGGCGCGGTAGATGAGGGCGGATCCGCCTTCGTTGATCTTCTCCAGGATTTTGCAATTGCCAACCATCTGTCCGACAAAGGGATCGCCGGAAAACGGATCCATGGGGATGCCGCCCTGGAACAAAGAGGCGTCGGCCTGGGGTCCTTGATGGTGCCCGTCCGCGGCATAGGTTTCCGGCGCATAGGCTTCCGGTGCGTAGACATCCGCGGTATTGGGCGCCGATGGGTATGCTTCCGCACCCTCTTCATACCGGGCTTCTGCGCCCGTGCCTTGCGGTTCCGATCCCGGCGCGTCCGCAACAAATCCCTGGGCTTGGGCCGCGTGGCTTTGCGTACCCGGTTCCGGGATTTGCGCCGGGATGTCGCCGGTGGATAGGGATCCGGTGGGCCGTTCCCGATCGGGATAGGCGGGTCCGGGTGCAGGAGGAGATGTTTTGGCCTTTCGGCCCATTGCGCGGGTTTTCATAGTGGTGATGTCCTGATCCTGATCCATAACCGCTCGCTTGTATCCGGAAGGCCCGCTCAAATCGCGTCCGGGAGTGAAGGAAGAAATTAGTTAACATCGCCTCCACAAGGAAAAGGGACGCCCGCGACTTTGGGGACCCGGAGTGCCGTTTTTTCCGGGATTTGGGATGAGTGGCCGCAGTTTCCGTAACCGGTCCGAGGACCGGTCAGCTTGGGACGGATTTTTTGACATTGAGCGGAAATATTTCGGCAATCCATTTTCCGTTTCGAATGCGTATCCGGCCCACGGTGATCGGAAGCGAAAACCGCCGCGGCCCCGCGGATCCCGGGTTCACGGTCAGCACGCCTTCCGTCTCCGCCATTCCGGGCTTGTGGGAATGGCCGGCCAATACGCAGCGGATGCCCGCCGCGGCGGGATCGAGATCCAATTCGTCCAGATTGTGGAGGAGATGGATGAGCGCCCCGTCCACGTCGATATATTCTCGCTCGGGGAGATCCCAGGCCCATGCGTCCGAGTCATTGTTGCCGCGGATCGCCACAAGGGGAGCCAACGCCCGTAGGCCCGCCAGCACTTCCGGACCGCCCTTCCCGCCCATGCCGCCGATGTCACCCGCATGCAGGATCAGATCGGATCCCTTCAGGAGCGCCAGAGCTTCCGGGCGCAGCAGGCCATGGGTATCGGAGATGAGTCCGATGTTGCGGACGTTGCGGAAGGCCGGAGTCATGGGGAAAAGGTACCAAGGAAAGGAAGGACTTCCTATCTTGGGAGGATCATACGTAATCTCGAAACGGCGACCGGCAATTTACAAGCGGCACGCGAAAAGAGCAGGCGGAAAGCGAAGGACGGGCATTGGTTCTCATCACCGGCGGAGCGGGGAACATGGGACGGAGACTGGCCCTGGCCTTGGCGGAAAAAGGCTTCCGGGTCCGGGCGCTGTGCCTGCCGGACGATCCCGGCGTGGCCAAGCTGCCGGGATTTCCGGTGGAAACGGTTTTCGGCGACATCACCCGCAAGGAGACCTTGGCTTCCGCCTTGCAAGGCGTACGCACGGTGTTCCATCTCGCTGCCGTGCTGATCGCTCCCGGGCGCCCGGATCTGCTGCGCTCCGTGAATGCGGAAGGCACCCGTAACATGGTGGAGGCCTCCGAGGCCGCCGGCGTCGGGCACTTCATCTATGTCTCATCCATTTCGGTGGAATATCCCGCCTCCAACGCCTATGCTCGATCCAAGTTGCAAGGAGAAGCATTCGTCAAAGCCTCGCGCATCCCGCACACCATCGTGCGCCCGTCCCTGGCCTACCAGGATGGGGGAGCGCTCGAGTTCATGCGCTTCGTCGATCATCTGAAACGCGGCCCACTGGTATTCCTGCCGGGCGGCGGGCGCGCGCTCAAAAGCCCCGTGCACATCGATGACCTGGTCTCCGGCTTCCTGGCGCTGCCCGACAATCCCCGTGCCTTCGGCAAGACCTATGTCTTTTCCGGAGGGGAGACGCTCAGCCTCCGGGACATGGCCGACGCCCTGCTTGCGCATATGGGCCGGCCCAAACCCGTGGTCGGCATCCCCGCGTGGTTGTGCCTCCCGGGCATCGCGCTGTTGCGCGCGTGGGCGAAGCTTACTGGAAGGGAAAATCCCTTCACCTATCAAACCTACACCGGGCTGGTCCAGGATGCCGCGCCGTCCCATCAATCCGCGCAGGACGATCTGGATTACCGGCCACGGCCTTTCCACCAAGGCCTGGCCACCTTGGTCTCCTTGCGGGATTGCCTGAGGGCGGCATGAGCGGGTCGCTCCTGGGCATTTTCATCCCCGCCTATAACGCCGCCGCCACTTTGCCGGCCGTTATCGATCGCATCCCCAAGGATCTCTGGGCCGACATCGGCGCCGTGGCCGTGATCGACGACGGTAGCACGGATGATACTGCGGCAGTGGTGGAAGGGCTCATCGCCCGGCATCCGAAAATCATCCTGCACCGCTTTGCGAAAAACCGCGGCTACGGCCAGGCGGTGCGGCGGGGACTGGGCCTGTGCCGGGAAAGCGGTTGCGATTATACCGTCTGCCTGCACGCGGACGGGCAATATCCGCCGGAGAAGCTGGTGGTCTTCCTCTCCCACATGCGCCGTCATCGCGTCGACATCCTCCAGGGATCGCGCCATAAGGACGGGACCGCCCGCGCGGGCGGCATGCCGGTCTACAAGATCGTCGCGGGCCGCGCCCTGACCTGGATGGAGAACCTGTGCTTCGGCCTGGACATGACCGACTACCATTCGGGTTTCCTCATGTACAGCAAACGCGCCCTGCGCAGCATCCCCTTCGAAAAACTCAGCGGGTATTTCGATTTCGATCTGGAGGTCATCGCCACCGCCCGGGCTTTGGGCCTGCACATTTCGGAACTGGGCATACCCACGCGCTACGCGGATGAGAAATCCCATCTGAACCCCATCCGTTACGGCCTGCGGACCCTGCGGGTGATGGCGCGGTATCGACTGGGCAGATACGGAGCCCCATAGTGCCCGAAGGGAGCGGTCTTCATCCGGCGAAACGCCATTGCCCGCACCCTATTCAACATCTCCGGACTCCGCCCGCCTGGACTTCTCATTCCCGTCCTATGCATAATGGAATCAGCCGCAAGGCGAAGGCCTGAACACCCATGACCGAACCCACCCGCATCACCACCGCCCTCTGCGGCAACCAGCCCTGGCAATTGGATCGCGTCTTTGCGATGGGGCGCCGCGCGCAACTCGCGAGCCTGGTGGGCGAAACCTCCCTGCTACCCGGCCATATCACTTCCGCGGATCTGCCGCGATTGGCGCCGCGACTGCAGGACGTGGAAGTCCTGTTCTCAACCTGGGGCATGGATGAAAACCTCGCCCGCGGCCTCGAGGCGCTTCCCAAGCTCAAGGCCTTCTTTTATGCCGCCGGGAGCGTACGGCATTTCGCGGGGCCCCTGCTCGATCGGAACATCGTACTGGTAAGCGCCTGGGCCGCCAACGCCGTGCCGGTCGCGCAATTCACCCTGGCCCAGATCCTGCTTTCCTTGAAAGGATATTTCCGCAACGTACGCGAAGCGCGACTGCCCGCCAACCGGGGCCGCGCCCAGGAAACCTCCGCGACCGGGGCCTTCGCCGAGACCGTGGCCCTCCTGGGGTGCGGGATGGTGGGGAAGAGAGTAGCGGAGATGTTACGCCCGTTCGGACTGGACGTGGCCGTCTATGATCCCTTCCTGACCGCCGAGTCGGCCGCGGAGCTGGGAGTGCGGAAGGTGGATCTGGAAGAGGCGTTCACCGGGGCCATGGTGGTGAGCAATCATCTCGCGGACCTACCGCCAACCCGAGGATTGTTGGGACGGAACCTGTTCGCCACCCTCCGCCCGGGCGCCACCTTCATCAACACAGGGCGGGGCGCCACGGTCCGCGAAGAGGAACTCGCGGGCGTGCTGCAATCGCGGCCGGATCTGACCGCTCTCCTGGACGTGACCTTTCCCGAGCCCCCGGCGGCCGATTCCGTCTGGTATGCCCTGGAAAACGTCCATCTCAGCACCCACATCGCCGGGTCCAACGGAAACGAAGTGGTGCGCATGGCGGATTATTGCCTGGAGGAATTCCGCGCCTGGCGCGAGGGGCGGACGCTCAAATACCGGGTGACTCCGGAGATGCTTGAGAACATGGCCTGAAGCTTGGTACAATCCCAGGCGGAGGCCAACATGCGGCGCATCGGGATATTCACGGCTTTCGCCAGGGCATTCCCCGCGGCATTTCCAATGGCTTTTTCCTTCGGCTTCACCAGCGCCGCGCTTCTGGTGGGATGCTTCACGTCGTCGGACGACGGCGATTCCCTGCAATCGGTTCCCCTCGCTTCCACCCGGCTTACCGGCGGCTATGATCTGGTCGACTACCTGTTCGAATCCGGTGGCGTCCGCCTCGATACGTCCCTGCTCAAGGTGAGCGGAACCCTCATCATCGGCCCTGACAGCGTATACCGGGAAAGCATCCTGGTGGATGGAGGCCCCACCAAGACGAGCGGCCGCATCGCCGAAATCCGGACCGCATCGGGAAACAAGGACAACGGTGAAGTGTTCTTGACCTTGGACAACGCGGACTCGTCGGCGGCGGGGAAAAGCACCTTCAGCTTCCGTCAGGACACCCTCATGCTCGTGACCGAGGTTTCCAAGGAACGCGATACCGCGAAGAAGGGTTTTCGGGAGACGGCCTATTATCTCCGCAGGCCGCTTCCGGACTGATCCGCCTCCCATCCCCCAACTTTCCGGCTGGTTACATGCGACTTTCGCGCAACTCAGCTGGGGCTGATTTGCCCCCGGAACCGATCGGAATCCCGTGTAATCGCCGCGGGTCTCTTGGTTAAATTGGATGACATGAAAGGGGATGCGGCGACCGCCATCCCTGGATTCGGCTCCCGTTCCGCCTTGCCCTTTCGCATTGCAAAAGGATCCGGATCAAACGAGTAAGAGGTAGTCGCGGTCATGGTTTGATGGTACCCCCACGCTCCATCAGGCCCCGCGGCTACCTCGTCTTTCCGATCCACGCCGAGCGAACTCGGCTGGTCAAACGGACCTAGGAGGCGCAAGGGGCCGCAAGCCGTTGCAAGAAGTCGCAATAGGCCGGGCCCTCCGGCCAAACCTCCTCCGCGATTCTTTCCCCACTAAATCGCCACCGCCACGTAGTCCGGATGCACGATGTTCCATTCCGGATCATACACGTGTATGCGGTTGGTTTCGGACCAATCGCCTTTGGCGTCCTTGACCAGGAATTTCCCGCCGATGAAACTCCAGGCCAGCACTCCGCCTTCCAGGGTTTCCGCCTTGATGCCCTGCTTGGCCAGCTCTTCCGCGTACTTGCCGCTGCGGTATCCGATGGTGCAATAGACCACCAGACGCTTCTCCTTGGGGATCCCGTGCCGGAACCGGTCTGCGAACTCGAGGGTGGTCAGGGCGTGGGGCAGCATGGAGACCTCCTGCTCCCGGGGCTTGCGGACGTCGATGAGCACGAGGTTGGAGTCTTCCAGGATGGCCTTCAATTCCGCCGGCTTGATGAGCGCGACCTTCAGATCCTTGGTGGCCTTGAGAACGGCGATGCGCAATTTCGTTTCCAGTTTTTCCGCTTTGGCCGGAGCCTGGGCGGATAGGGGCGATGGGAGTAACAAAGCGGTTACGGTGAGGAGCGTGGCGAGCAGCAGGGAATTGCGGGGTATATCCATCCCTGAAATATCCCCAAATCGCGTCCGGAAAGCAATGATTCAACGATTCGTTTCAGCGCTTTGAACGCCTTCTTCCCCACTCAAGTGGGCCAGTTTACGACCCGTGCAGGTCCACTCCCGGAATTTCACCGATGGGTCGTGAAAACCCGGATGCGAGGCCCGGTTCCGGCCAAGGGCAGTCGCTTTGGAGGTAAGGGTCGCGCGTATCGACGCAAGAGACAGGGCGGCGCCGGAGGTTTCGAAGGCGCTCTCCGCGCCCACGATGAGCCAGAGATCCCCCGTCGGCCCGGTCTTGACTTTGAACGGATGGGTGGCGTTCCCCATCGTAACCAGGTGGGTGCGGCCATCGGTGAAGGAATGCTGGACATGGCCAAGCGTATCCATATCCTTTCCCGGTTGGGATTGGTTGGATTTGTCGATATTCATCCGGAAATAGGGCGTACCTCCTTGACCAGGCTGGATGGTGTCGATTTTCCGCGGCTCCAAGATCGTGGCTCCGGCCTTCAGGGTGAGATCGCCCCCGCCGACCATGTCCCGGCCGATTTCGGTCGCGACTTCCACCGCAAAGACCAAGGTGTAAGACGTGTTGGGGCTCAAGCCCGTGATCTTTCGTTTCGCCCACAGGAAAAGATCATCGGAAAAATTGTCGCCGATGATCACCAGGCCGGATTGTTTCGGCCGGATATCGGGCAAGGTGTCTATGCCATGCCGCAGATGCCAATTGACGCTGTCCTTCACCGGGTAGTCCGCGAAGTCGGCGGTCCAGCCTTGATAATCCGCGCCGAAAGAGTACGCGAACGTTTGCGAGCGCGCAGGCAGGCTGAACGGCAAGAGCGCGGCGAAAGCGACGAGAATGGATTTCATGATATGCCTCATTGGAAATGTATCGCACAAAACGGGGTTCCGCTACGCCGATCCGTGTCGGCGCAGCGGTTCGTCCGCTGGTTATGGTTCGGGAAATCGTCCCAACCCGGGAACCCTTCCCCCGTTCCGCAATCCATGGTTATTTGCAAGCCCGATCGTTGGCGATCTTCACCTTATGCACGCCCGCCTCGCAGGCATTGCCGTAGGTCTTTCCGTCCACGCCGCATACCGGCGTATAGTCCGCGGTGCAAGCCCAGCCGTCCTCAACGGGGTTGACGGTGATGGGGGGCAGCTCGGGAGCCTTGTCGCATTTGGCCAGGTCATAGCCGTACGTTACCTTGGCCGCAGCGGCCGCGCAAGGATCGGAGTACAGCTTTCCGTCCGCGCCGCAAACCACCACCGCGGCGCATACGGTTCCGTCTTCTCCCTTGGGAGTTCCGTTTTTGCTTTTGAGCCGGGCCTGTTCCTGTTGGGCTGCGGTCAGGCTGGAGGGTTCCTGGCAGGCGAAAAAGGCGAAGGAGAGGGAGAGCAGACACGTTGCGAAAAAAAACCGGCGGGCGGGTTCGTTGAAGGAGAGCAGGTTTTTCATGGGATTCCTTTTCGATTGAGGGTTCGGCGCGGAGAGAATCCTCCGTCACTCTCAATTTAAAGTCAAAAATATCCATACAACACCTAAAATATGGCTTAAAATCCATATTTCACTCCATTATTGCTCTCATTTAATTTCCGGGAATGCAGTATATTAGAATTCATGGTCTCCGTTTTCGACTACCTCGACTATCGCAAGTTCCTGGCCGAGTACTACCAGGAGCGCAAATCCGTGAACCGGCATTATTCCTATCGCTTGATCGCGGAGAAGGCGGGCATCCCGTCCACGGGGTATTTCAGCGAGGTGTTGAGCGGACGGCGCAATCTGACGCGCGCGAAGATTCCGAAATTCGCCATGGCCTTCGGCATGAACGCGGCCGAGGAAGCGTACCTCGCTTTGCTGGTCGCGTTCACGGACGCGAAAACGGAATCCGCCAAGCAGAACGTTTACGAATTGCTCGTGAAGGCCCTGCCGGTAAAAGTCCAACGCCTGAAGCAGAGCCAGCGCGAATATTTTTCCAAGTGGTATTACGTCGCCGTGCGGGAGTCTCTTGCCATCCATGAAATACGGGACAACCCCGAGGCTCTTGCGGCGCTTTTGCGTCCCGCCATCACCGCCGCCCAAGCCAAATCCGCCCTGAAGCTTCTGGAGGGCCTGCAATTGATTGCCCGGGACGCCGATGGGCGTTGGCGCGCCACTCAGGCGTCCTTGCTCTCGCAACAGGATGAGTCCACGGCCCTGCTGGTGCGGGGCTTCCAGGCGGAGATGATCGACCTGGCCAGGCAATCCCTCACCGAAGTCCCCAGGGATGAACGCGATGTCTCCTGCGTCACCATGAGCGTGTCCCGCCAAGGCCTGGATCGGGTGAAGGCGGCCCTGAAGGAATGCCGGCAACGCGTCCTGGAAATCGTACAATCCGATCATGATGAAGACCGCGTGATCCAAATGAACATGCAGGTGTTTCCCATCACCCTCACGAAAGCTTCCCATGCCCAACCGTAAGCCCCTCCGCGCCCGCTTTTCGGTGAATCTACCGGGCCTGTTCCAGTGCCTTTGCCTGTGCCTATTCATGAGCCTGATCGCCGCGGCCTGCGCCGATCGCGTGGCCGGCACCTCCACCACCGCCGAGAACACCGTCACCGGCGTGGCCATGTTGCCCGGAGGAAAGCCGGCCGCCGGCGCCCAGGTTTCCGCGCGCGGCGCGACGGTCATCCTGAACCGGAACGGCGGACCCGAAGCCCGCCTGCTCGCCATCGCTTTCGCCGATTCCCTTGGCCGCTTCCAGGTGACCCTACCTGGAGCGCAACCCTTTTTCCTGGAAATCCGCAGCCTCCCCGTTTCCACCCAGGATACCTCGGCGGGCTCACAGGATTCGTGGTTCGGCGCGTTCCCGGACAGTGTAGCGAAGGCCCGCGCTATTGGCGAAGTGGTGCTGGGAAAAAGCGGTACTATCCAAGGGATGCTCAAACCCTTGGGTGATACGCTTGGTGTCAAGTTCTGGATCGGCGTCGAGGGGACGGATAATTTCCGCCTGCTCCAGCCGGGCAAGCTTGGCGGGGCGGATTCGGCGGGCCTTCCCTTTCCCTTCAAGTTGAATGATGTTCCGCCCGGATCGCATACCCTGCGGGTCTGGGTGCAAGGAGTGGGAATCGCCTCGTACGGGCTGCCGGTCTCGACCGACAGCGTCAAAGCCGTCACCTTGGGCTCCGGAACCGTCGAGGAGGCGGGGACCGTTTACGTCACGACCCCGTGAATAGCTATTTTTCCCCGGATGAAGCGCGGGGAAGAGGACATGTTCAGCGTGGAGGGGGCCGCCGCCGCGGGCACGCCGGCTGAAGCGCAGGCGCGCAAGGATTCACCCCTCGCCGCGCGCATGCGGCCGCGCACTCTGGATGAGTTCATCGGCCAGGAGCATATCATCGGCCCCGGACGCCTGCTGCGCCGCGCCATCCAGGCCGATCAGCTCAGTTCCATCATCCTTTACGGACCACCGGGCACGGGCAAGACCACCCTGGCGCAGATCATCGCCAACACCACGCGCGCGCGCTTCCTGGCCATCAACGCCGTGCTCGCGGGCGTCAAGGACATCCGCGAATCGATCGAGACCGCGCGCTCGGTGCGCAAGGAATACAACCAGAAGACCATCCTCTTCGTGGACGAGGCGCACCGTTTCAACAAGGCCCAGCAGGACGCCCTGCTGCCCCACGTCGAGAACGGCACCCTGACATTGATCGGCGCGACCACGGAGAATCCGTACTTCGAAGTGAACAAGGCTCTGGTCTCGCGCTCGCGTATCTTCCAACTCAAGCCATTGAACGAGGACGATGTCCGCGGCGTGCTGCTTGCTGCCCTGGCCGACGCGGAGCGCGGCTACGGCGGCAAGCGCGTGGAGATGGAGCCGGACGCCCTGCACCATATCGTGCGCGTGGCCTCCGGCGACGCCCGCAGCGCCCTCAATGCCCTGGAACTGGCGGTGGAGACGACATCGGCGGGCCCGGACGGTATCGCGCGCGTTACCCTGGACGTGGCCGAGGAGAGCATCCAACGCCGCGCGGTCCTGTACGACAAGGACGGGGACGCGCATTACGACACCATCTCCGCCTTCATCAAATCCCTGCGCGGATCGGACGCGGATGCCTCCTTATATTGGCTGTCCAAGATGGTCTATGCGGGCGAGGATCCCCGCTTCATCTTCCGGCGCATGCTCATACTCGCTTCCGAGGACGTGGGCCTGGCGGATCCCCAGGCGCTTGGCATCGTCTCGGCCGCCGCCGCCGCGTTTGATTACGTGGGCCTGCCCGAGGGACAGTTCCATCTGGCCCAGGCCTGCCTGTACCTGGCCTCGGCCCCCAAAAGCAATACCACCATGGCGTATTACGACGCCCTGGAGTCCGTGCGCAGCGAGCAGAAGGACGAAGTGCCCGATCATCTCAAGGACCCCAGCCGGGACGGCGAGGACATGGGACACGGCAAGGGCTATCTCTATCCCCACGCGTATCGCGATCATTGGGTGGCCCAGCAGTACCTGCCCGGCTCCCTGCAAGGCAAGGTGTTCTACCAGCCCACGGATTCCGGCTACGAGGCCACCATCCGCGAACGCGTGGCCCGCAACCGCGAGGCGCAGTTGGAGGCCGCGGAACAGGATCGCCTCGGCTCCGGCGGGGGATGGGGGGTAAGCTCCAGGCCCAAGGTCGGTAAAGGCGGCAAGGTTACCTCCACCTGGCTGGAACGCGCCGCGGGACAAAGCGGGGAAATCCTCAGGAAGGTCCGTGAGGAGATCTTCCGCCTCGCGAAAGTGAAGCGGGACAGCCTGGTGCTCGATCTGAGCGGGGGCACCGGCTTCCTCACCTGGGAGGCCTGCCGCCTATGCCCCGCGGGCGGGACCTGGGCCCGCTGCGAGGATGCGCAGAAGCTCCAGGCCATGGAGGAATGGGCCCGCCATCTGGAAACCCTGGCGCGGCCTGAATTGCTCACGGCCGCCGTGGAGGCATTGCCGGAAGCCCTCGCGGCCCGCGCGGAACCGCCCCGCTTCGACGCCTTGGTGGGCCTGGACATCTTGCGGAAAACCGAACGGCCCGCCGATTTCGTAAGCGCTTTGCGTCCATTCGCGGCCCGTGGCGGGCAACTGATCTGGGCGGAAGGCAACCCGGCGCGATCCCAGGGTTTCCGGGAATTGCTGCCTGCGGGCAGCGTCTCCGCGGAATTGGCCGCCAAGGTGGAAGCCCTGGAGGCTGCCTGGCGCGGGCTTTTGCCGGTGTCGCCTTTGGAGAAACTGCGCTCGGAGCTGGACGATTCGGCGGCCATACGTTCCCTGGCGGTTACCCTCTCGCCCCGGGATTTCGCGGCGAAGAAGCATTTCTCCCCCGCGCAGATCCGGGCCTGGTTTTCGCCCGCCGCCGCGGAGCGGACCGATTCCCTGCTGGCACGGTTGGCCGCGGAACTGTCCGTGCGGGAGAAGTCGATCCTGGAAGGGGTCCTGTTGGACGTGTTTTCCGGATCCGGGATCGAGTGGCGCCAACGCTACGATTTCCTGATAGTCGCCTTCACCTGAACCTGATCCGATGGCGGGCGGGCGGGATGCGGGAGAGCGGAAAACTAATCCGGGACGGGCGTGAGTCCACGGACGGCCAGCCCGGTAGTGAGTTCTTTCCCCGGCATGACTACGAAACGCGCTTCGGTTTGATCGTGGCGGATGCGGAGCACCTGGGAATCGGGGAGGAATTGGTGGCGCCCCCGTAGCAGGGAGAGCGCAAAGACGGCAACCTTCAGTGTGGCGAACTCCGGAGTGGAACCGATGGCGGTGCCACGCACGTCGGCCCAGGGAATCACAATGGGGACGCGGCGCCAGTTGAACGCATGCGGAACGAATATAAGGCGATGCGTGGTAAAGAGGAGTTTGCCGCCATGAGCCGCCAAACCTTCGAGGTGGTTGGCAGGCAGGGAGTATTCCACTTTTTCTCCGGGGCCGAGCTGCGCTTTGAGAGGCGGTCGCAAAGCGATGCGACCCAGGAGAACGAAAGGGAAAGCCAGGGCCGCAAATCCCAGGCCCCAGATCACCCCGATGCCGGCCAATAGCAGTTGGGTTCCAAGCGGCGCCCCCTTTCCCGCTCCTTCGCCGAGGAGCCAGATGCCGGGCGCCGCCATAGCACCGAGGACAAGCAACCCCAGGAGACTCTTTGTGACGGGCTTGATTCGCATCTCCTGATAATGGGTGGCTTGATTCAATTGCGATGAATGGCGCGACCCTCAATCCTGCCGGGCGTATACGCGGTCGAAAGGTAGCGAGACGGCTCGATTCGGACAAGGCGCCTGTCGAAGGGTCCGGTGGAATGGGATTTCCGGAAACCGGCATTTGGGGAAACGGATTCGCATCTCATCAGGGTGTTGAAAAAGGCAGGCCCACGTCCGGCAAGCCTTTTTGAAAACCTTGTTAGAGTCTTTCGATCCCGAAGTACAAGGTATCCTCCGATTCGCCGTCTCCGGAGCCGGAAGAGTCAATGGCGAACATCCCGCGCCCGAATCCCTGATCCATGACCGCAATCGCGCTCGCCGATTCATAGGTGAGAAAGATGGCTTTGGTCCGGCTCGGATGCAGAAACGGAAGATCGACCACGTAAGCTCGGCCATCCCGGCCTTGCAGCCGGCGCTCAGGTTTCGTCTTCGGTGAGGCTTGCGCAGCCGCCTCGAAGGCCTTCCGCTCGAATGTCCCCGAATTGGGGTTGGGTCGATTGAGCGCCTCGGCCGCTTCGGTGATGGGCCCGGGCCGCATGCGCGCCGAGCCGGACATCCCATTGATGGATGGCCGGGTATCATTCCCTTTTTCAATGCGGAAATTGCCGATGGAGATGGCGTTGGTGTTGGCGACCAAGGCGTAGGTCCCCAGGGATAAGGGCAGCCATTGGCGGGTTCCCGCCTGGGCCTGCGGAACCGCAGGCGGGCGCTTGCGCAATCCCCGCACGTCCCCGGTGATCATGGCGGTCAGCAACGAGGTTTGCGGCGAATCCACCGCGGCCAGATTGATCCAGGCAATATCAGCTTGGAAGTACGCCGCTTCGTCCTCGACTCCGGACGCGCTCCAAGCGGACCCGGAATCCGGGGCGGCGGTTACCCCGGATTTTTTCTCCCTTTTTTTCTCGCTGAAACCGGTGAAGAAAATCCGGAAGTGGCCGCTTCTGGCCTCGCGAGGATCGTGGCCGGGGGCCGGCGTCGCCTGAGCGCGTCCATTTCTTTCCTTCACATCCGGTTCCATAAAGTCCCTCCAGGGATAAATTATGTCTTGCGGAAAGCGGCCGTAACCGCCGATCTTGGCGGCTTATTACAAGGCTTCCGTGGAACATTCCGAATTCCGGAAACCGGCGGAAACGCGGCGGCGTAATGCGGAAAATCCTATTACATCCGGCGCAAAAGGAGGGGTTTTCCAAGGGCGGCGGGAATAGCGCGGAATGCGCGGAAGCTGCGGAGCGGGGAATGTCCGGAGGTACGGAGGGGAAGGCGCGGTACTGCGCGCGGAAATCAGCGGGAGGTGGTGGAGGCGCCCGCCGGAAGCGCGCTGCCTGGTTTGGCGGTCCAGCGCAAGGCATCCGTCACGTGCCAGATGTAATATCGTCGGCGCGTGGGGTTCATGGGCGAATTGCTGATCATCTCGATGCAGGAGTCGGCCATCTCCTTCAGGGCCGCCACCGCCGCCTTGGGCGGCTTCTCATCCATGCCCAGGGTATCTTCCGTCGCGCGCTTGAAGCGCAAGGCTTCGATGAAGGAGGGGTAGAATTCATAATCCCGGAACTGGAAGGTGGTATCCGGGGCGAAGCGGCGTTCCGGACTCGGATCCAATAGGGTGTATTGATAGCGCACCAGGTTGGCGTACCGGCGGCTGGAAAAGTCCGAGGAGGCGAAGGCCGAGATGCGGGACGCCAGGGCCGTGCGCGAGGTATGGGAATAGAAGCTGTCCGGATAGAAGCAAAGGGCCTCGTCGGTCTTGAGGAACGTGTAGTAGGCATTGCGCGGGAAGGAGGTTTCCAGGGAGTGGAAGATTTCCCGCTTTTCGCGCGCGAGCTCCTGATCATATGGCGTGAGGAATTGGATGAGGAAAAGCTGGCTGGAGACGGAAGTGTACTGGCCCTTGTACGCGCTCACGCGGAGGGCTTCCAGGCCTGACTTCATGGTGACGCTGCGGCCGATGATTTTCAGGGTGGCTCGCACGAACAGCGGGGCGTTGGCTGCCGTGCAGTTGAAAATGCCCGTGCCCATGTAGCTGTCCTTGATGCGCGCGTCCCGCCCGCGGGAGCGTTCCAACAGCTTGAGGGCCTGGAAACCATCGCCCATCGCCTGGCTGGGGTTGCCGTTGATCTTGAGGGTGGCGGAAAAGCCGCGGATGCCGCCCAGGATCAGCAGGTAGGTGGGATGGTCCGGTTCCTTTTCCAGGGCATGCCTGCACAGGTAACTTCCCTGTTCCGAGGCGTCGTCGATGGATTTCAGGAGAGCCTTCTCCTCTTCTTCGTCCTCATAGTCCCCGTTCTGGTAACGCATGACGTCCACGGCGACGGAGAGCAGGTCGCTGAGGGGTGGCAGGTGTTTGGCCGTCTCCATCGCCCGCAATGCCGTGATGGATCCGCGCGCGCGCTTGAGGTTGGCGGAGTAGGCCTGGGTCAGGGCGAGATGGGCCAGGTCGCTCTGTTCCTGCGTCAGATCGCGGTACAGATAATAGCCGCTGCCGGCATCGGCTTCCCCTTCGGCGCTCTCTGCGGCGAGAGCGCGCTCCGACAAAGACGCTTTTTCCCCGGCGGTTGATTCCCCGGATGCGGAAACGGCCGCGGCCAGGAAGGCTGCGGCCACCAATGGAGCGATACGTTTCGTAAGGCGCATTTTGACTATTTTCAATGGCGGATTCCGCGCGACGGCATGCGGGGAATCCGAGCTCTCGGATGGGACAGGTTCGTGGCGGGAAAAGATAACAAACATCGGACCTTCCCGGTTCCCGGCGGCCGCCTGCACAACGTGGTGCGGGCCCTGTCCGCCAGGGGTCTGGCGATTCTTTCCAGCCTCCACAATACGGGGATGAAAGAGGATATCCGCTGGACCCGGAAGTTCGCCGCTCGCCTGGTACGGGTCCTGGTTCTGGCCGGGATGAGTTTTCCCATCAACCAGATCCCGGTACGCGCCAGCGCCTTGACCTATACGTCCATTCTATCATTTGTGCCTTTTGCGGTCATCCTTTCTTCCGTGGCCGGCCATTTCGGGTACCTGGATCTGCTGTCCCGTCTGGTCATCTACCTGGCCGATTCCATGAACCTGGATTTGAACCTGGATCCGATCCTGAACGTGATCGAATACGCGCAAAAAGTTGATTTCCAGAAACTTGGCCTGGTGGGGAGCCTGGGCCTGCTGTTCGCGTTCTTCCTGTCCATGAGCAATATCGAGCTCGCATTCGATCATATCTGGGACATCCGCAAGGACCGTAACTGGTGGCGCCGGGTCAAGGAATACACCCCCTTCCTGATCCTGTTGATCCTGTTGGTGGTGGCCGCCGGCAACGTGCTCCTGAAGTACCGCAGCATCCTGGACACCAGGTTTTCGGGCGAGCATATCCCCGGCCTGGTCCACGAAACCGTCATCGTCCTCAGCACCGTGGCCGTGGTGGGCATCCTGTGGTTGGCCTTGGTGCTCCTGTTCTACATCATTCCCAACACCCGCGTCCGGCTGTTTCCGGCCCTGCTCGCCGCCAGCCTGTCCACCGCGGGCATCTATGCGCTCAGCCAGATCCTGATCCTGGCTCCCGGGTTGATCCTTTCGCGGAACAATTTCATCTATGGGTCCCTGGCGATCTTCCCCGTGGTGCTCCTGATGATCTACCTGTTCTGGATGATCATCCTGTACGGCGCGGCCGTGGCGTTCATGTACCAGCGCCTCTACCACACGCGGGAGAAGAATTCCGCGCCGGCAGGGGACTCCCAGGAATTCCGCGCCATGGAGAAGGAGGTGCTGGACGTGCTCAAAGCCGTCTACGCCCTGTCCGGTTCCAAGGCCTTGCAGGGACGGCGCGCGGTCACCCTGGAAGTCCTGGCGAACGAGCTCTGGGACGATGCGGACACGGTGGAGCGGCTCGCCCAACCCCTGGTGGACCTGGGCATTCTGTCGATGCGCCGCATCCGCTCGGGTCCTGTCTACGGGCCGCGCAAGCCGTTGGGCGAAGTCGATCTCACGGGCATCCACAATCTTTTGTTGCGCCTGGATCCCAAGGGTCTCGGCAAGCTGCGCACCCTGACGTCCTGGGACGAGGTCAAGCACACCCTGGGCATCCTGTATTCCTCCGGCAAGCAGCATCCGCCCCTGTACCTGGGCACGGTGCTGTCGGAGCCGGAAGGCGGCCCATCCTGATCGGAGCCGTTTCCGGATCCGGACCTCTCGGCGCCTGGGGCTATCCGGCCCTATTCGCCGTGGGCGTGGCGGTGTCCTTCATCAATTCCGTTTCCGGCGGCGGTTCCATCCTCAGCCTGCCCTTGTTGATCTTCATGGGGCTCCCAGCGGCCACGGCCAACGGCACCAACCGCCTGGGCATCCTGCTCGGTTCGGGCGCCTCCCTGTTGGCATTCCGATCCCAGGGCATCTTCCTCCCCAGGTTGGCCTTGCAGGTGGGCTGGCCCGCCGCCATCGGCTCCCTGGCCGGATCCCTGATCGCCTTGCGGATTCCCAACCGCGTCTTCAATCCCATCCTGGCGGGAGTCATCCTGTTCGTCGTAATCATGACCTTCCGCGGCTCCCGCGCATCGGCGGGAGCGGGGGAAACGCCCGCGTTACGTAACGATTGGATCGCCATCCTCTCCTATGTCGCCATCGGTTTCTACGGCGGATTCATCCAGGCGGGATCAGGGCTTATCATGATGTACGCATTCGGCCGGATGGGAAACCTCGACGTCTTCCGCATCAATGCCTTGAAGGTTTCCAACACGGTCATCTTCATCACCGTCTCGCTGATAGCGTTCGCGGCGGCGGGCCGCATCGATTGGCCCATGGCGGCGGCGCTGGCGGCCGGCAACCTTACGGGGGGCTGGCTGGGAAGCATTTGGCAGGTGAAGCGGGGCGAAGCCTGGGTGAACCGGTTCCTGCTCGTGTCCGGAATGGGCATGGCGGCGAAGTTGTTGTGGGATACGTGGGCGGCGTGGTATCGCTGATTCAAAGAGAGAGTGCAAAGGGCAAAGTTCAAAGTGCAAAAGTCAAAATGGAAAACAGAGAGTCTTCGCCATTGATGGTAAAGCCCTGCGAACAGCCCATAAAGGGCTGTGAGCCGTGCGCGAGCGCTCGCGAGCGGTGTTGATTGCAACCACTGGAAGCGGCAGTTGAA
>OBEQ010563618.1_pt1 | contig 28691 bp, 21 predicted proteins | sample 1670901 | NCBI WGS metagenome assembly OBEQ01 (sample SAMEA104232315, study PRJEB22302) | groundwater metagenome | biome: forest; feature: aquifer; material: groundwater | place: USA | collected 2011-08-07 | depth 5.4 m
CCGGAACCCGATTTTTCCGCGATGGACACACTCAACCAGACCCTGGGGCAAGCCGATGCGACGCCCGCACCGCCGACTTTTGCCGCGGCGACCACCGGAGAGATTTCGTTAGCCGATCTGCGCACCGCCGTCGAAACCCGCGCGGCGAGCCGACCAGCGGGCACCGCCCCCGATAGTGCGCTGCATGTGCCGACCTTCAAAGATCTGGCCACGCTCGCACAAGAGGCCTTGGCCAAACCAAGCGACCGCAACAGCACGCTCGACCAGATGCGCAGCAATTACGAAGACACCCGGCGCCGCCTCACGCGCGATCTCACCCAAGCCCGCCACGCTCTCGGCTCGGCGGATGTTGGAATCGCCAAACAGGCCATGGCCACCGCGGCACAATTCGAAAATGCCCTCTTCCGGCTCTCCCGCGAGGTCGAATCGCTGGAAACCTTTCGCCGTCATCACAACAGCTAAGTCATTGTGAGGATATCAGTCCCCAGGATCGTGACATGGGCACCCACCGGGTGACAAAAAAAGTGCCTGGCACCTGCACCAAGGAAAATTAATCCGCATATTTTCAAAGAGTTAAAATAATTCGGCGCAGCGGTTTTGCTGGCAAGTATCTTGCTTTAGGAAGGGACAGCTATGGGGATTCATCAAACAAAAGCCGTCTCCTATCTTCCGCCGATCGGCAACTCGAAGGCCGTCGAGGCGGCCACTGGCGCGACAACGACCGCGCCCACGGACACCGCGTTCCAAGATACGTTTTCGTTCATCGCCTCTCACAGCACGCCCGACACCACGAATCTCCCGAACGATCCATTTGGTAATTTGCGCGCCGCCCTGGAAAGTGCCGCGCCCGCGAGCGATGGCTCCGACCAACCGGTCCCCACCGCCGAAGAAATCGTCGCCGCCGACCCCACCCTCAACAGCATCGCCGACGGCTCTGTGTTGCAACAATTCGAAGATCTGCGCCTGGCCCACACGACGCAAAAACTGAAATTCGAGGATCAGGTTGCGCAAGGCGCGCTCGCGCCGCGCGAGATCAAACAACTCGAAGTGAAAATCGAACAGCTCTCGGCAAAAATTGTCGCGATCGAAGAAGAAGAGGGTCGCATCCGCGAAATCAGCAAACAGGCCCACGCCACCTACGACAAGGAACTCACGCTGGTGGCGCAATTCGGCAAGACCGATCCGCAAAAATGCGACCTGAATGGTGATGGAAAAGTTGGCGCACCACAAGGCACGCATTACGTGATTGGCACGCGCGAGATCAACGGCGACAAACAATTTGCGTTGCTCGACTCCACCACCATGAAACCGGTGCGCTTCGACAAACAAGGCAATGCATTGGACGGCAACGCGCTCAACACAAAGTACACGTGGGATCTTTCGAAATCGGGACTCACATCCGTGAGCGGTCAGTCAGATTCCACCGGTTCCGATCTTGTCGTGCAAGGCAGTCCGGAATATTTAGGCATGCGCCATTCGTATCCGGGTTCGTCGAATACCTACAACGTCAACATGGACATCCCCGTCCCGGAATCGTTTTGGGTCGAAACCTACGCCGACGGCACCGCAAAAATCGTCGACGGTCGTTACGTGCTGTACAAACCGCAAGGCGGCCTGGGACTCACCAGTGCCGCGCCCCCAGAGGCGATTCGCAAAAAATATTTACAGGTGAAGGTCGGCGCCGTGAACGCCACGTCTGTCGACTCCGAACCGCCAATCGGCTGGCCCGCCGGTCAACCGTGGGACGCGCAAAACTTCGACGGTTACGATCAGCTCGTGCAATTCAAGGACGCCACAGGCAACATACTCTGCCAGATGCGCATCGTCGGTACACCAGCCGACAAAGCCAGTAAGACCACCGTTGATTCCACCGACCACAACGGCACGCACGCGATCTCGCTGGCGCACAACGGGTACATCGCCGCCTCGACGTTATCGTTGGCGTTCAGCGCGGGCGGCGGTTTCGACGACGCCGATCATATGCGCCAATCACCCATCGCACTGGAATTTGAACAAGGTTACAAATCGACCGGCACACTCGCGCAATTTGCAAAAGATGGACAGCTGACCAACGAAACGTTCGGCGAGCCTGGAGAAAAAGGCGCCGACACCCTCAAAGCCTTCAACAACGCGAATGCAAATCTGTCGTACGGTTACATTGGCAAATCGATGGCCCGCGAATGGTTGTCGGGCGGGATCGTGGCGGGATTGTCTGGAAATTTCACGTCGCATCAATATAACAACGTCTTCGATGTCGCGCCACCCGCGGACGACGTGCATCAAACCGATCCGCTCTACACCACCACCATCGACGCCGGCAACGGCTTCAACGCCGTCTTCAGCAAACAAAATAATTTGTACGCGCAAGGCGTCACGTATCTCGACAAAGAGGGACACGATGGCGATATTACCAATGTGAAGACCAACGGCGGCGTCACGTGGGACAATTATGGATCGAGCAACGGCGCGCTGGTGAAACAACGCTGGGGCGACAATCCCGCAGTGTACATCAAAGTGCATACACCCAATGGGCAGACCAACATCGATAACTCGGCAGACCTCATGGCCGACGGCCTAGATGGCGTCACCGATCATTCCTCCTACAAAAAAGAGGAAGGACTCAATCACGACAATGCTGGCATTCCGGAACCGGATACGTCGTTTATGGCGTACGAGGACGAAGTGCCACGGCCCAGTCCCTTCAGTGACGGTCCGCATACGGAAACCGGTAGCAGCCTGCAATCGCCTGAAAAACAATGGATGAGCAATTATTCAATGTGGGCGGCGCAAAAACTGGGCGAATGGAACGCCAAGGTCAATTCCGCACCGCTCATGTCGGATCGTCGCAACAACGACGACAACTATCAAGACATCACGACCGGCACACTGTCGATGACCGACACCACCACGGAATCAAAGGACTCGCGCTCGGACGCGCAACAGATCGACGCGAACGACATGCAAAAATCCTTCGGCGACGCGCGCAAAAAACTCGAAGACGCGCTCGCCAGCACCCCCGCCGACGCCAACATGGGCCAACAACTCGAAACTGAAACGTGGAAGGAATATGGTCCGGTGTACAACAACGCACAGGCCAGCATGACGGGATTTTTTGCGGAATATCGCAAGGCGGCCGGTTTGCCAGAACTCACGCCCACCGCGAAAGACACGACCGACAACATCGACGCAGAATTTACGGGTGCCCAATGAAAATCAAAGCCGACAGCCCGCTCAACACACAAACCACCGCCAACAGCGATCAATTGGCGAAGTTCGAAGATCTGAAGGCGAAGCTCACCGCGACGCAGCAAAAACTCGCGAACGCGACCGACCTCTCGCAATATTTGCCGATGGAAGATCAGGCGCGCCTCGAACAAACCAAATCCGCGATCGAGGCGGAATTGCAACTCTTGGCGGCCCACGAAGAATTACTCACGACGGGCACGTACCATTCCGATGGCACCGCAGGCATCGATGTGGCGCAGATGCAAGAAACGCTCACCACATTGCCCACCGGCTGGAACGACATGAGTGGCGCGGTTTCCACGATCACCGACAGCGGCGATGCCGCGAATGCGGGCGCGAGTTACGCGGGCAGCATCGTGTTGCAAAACAGCGGCGTCTACGATCCCGCAAATCCGCTCTCGTCCAACGCCCTCTCGCTCGTACTCGACGACAGTGCGAAATCCGTTTCCGGAAAAACGGTGGGCAATGATCTGCAGGTGCAAGTCGAGTACGCCGACGGCGAGAAAAAAACCTTCGTCCTAAAAAATATGGCCGTGCGTCCCGAGCCGATTTACATTTATGCGGGCAATCGCACGCAACCCATCGCCATGGATTTTTCGCAGGTCATTCGCGTGAGCGATGGCAATTGGGGCATTCCGTTTGGCGAAACGAGCGGACTCACGATTTTCGGCGGCAGCGGCAACGACACGATTGTCGGTTCGCAAGGCAGCGATGTCATCGTGGGCAACGCCGGCAACGACACGCTCTACGGCATGGGCGGCGCCGATGAAATGTACGGCGACGCGATGAACGGCGCGGGCAATGCGGTGGGCACCAACGGCGGCGATGATCGCATCGACGGCGGTGCGGGCAAAGACGTGATTCGCGCGGGCGCTGGCAACGATGTCGTCATGAATCTGGAGAGCGGCGAATCCGCCGCTGAATATGAAAATCGCGGCGCGACGCAAAATTTCGCCACGCTCACACCAGACCAAGTGGGTCAATATTTCACCACATCGGCCGAGATTCAAAATCGCGATGGGGTGTTGGTCATGGATGCCGCCGACGCGCAAGGCCCGATCGACCTGACCATGCCGCCGGGCTACACCATGGCCTCGGCCCGCGCCGACAGCAGCGGTAATGCGCTCATCATCACCATGTCGGGGTTCGACAGCAACGGCGCACCGCAAGATTTACACATCAAGATCAATAATTTTTTTGACCCGCAATATGCCGCCACGCTGAACTTTCACGGCAACGGTGGCGACAACATCATCGACTTTCACGAAATCACGCTGAACGGCAGCCTCATCAATATTTCCGGCGCCGCGGGCGACGACACGATTCTCGCGCCGCGCACGTACCTCGACAGCCTGGGCATTCCGATCGATGCACTCGGTCACAGCACGCTGGGCAACGCCGCGCTCACCGATCTGCTCGATCAACAAATCACGCACACCACCAATGCCGACGGCAGCATCAGCAAAAGTCTGGATTGGGGCGGCATCAAAGAAGGCGTGGAAGGTGTCGGCTGGCGCTACGGTGATCAAGAGACCAGCCATGTCGATAACGCCATCAGCAACGGAGAAATTGTGCTGATCCGCGCGGGCGATAAATTTCCGCCGAATGGTTTGAACTTCGATCGCCCCGATGGGTACGACGACGCGGTGCTCATTCAGGATGGCAACGATTTGAAACTCGTGTTCATCAAACGCACCGCCGACGGCATCGATCAAGTCGTGGTGCGTCTGAAAAATATTCCGGCCGGCACGACGATCTTCGCGGGTGGCACGCCGGTGCCAATGGTCTCGGCCATTCCAAATGTCTCGGGCGATGGCGGCAAAAACACGATCTACACCTCGGGCAATGCGGTCGCCAGTCACAGCGACAACGACACGGTCGTCACCGGCACCTACGCCTTCAGCGCCACCGCGAGTGTCGGCAACAACACGCCGATCACCGATCAGATCGACGAAGCCGGCAAACTGGTCGATCAACTCACGCAGGATTTGGCGAAGAAACAAAAAGCCTACGACACGGAATCCGACGAGCAACTGAAACAAAAATATGGCGGCGAGGTCGCGGAACTGTCCGGAAAACTCGACAAGGCCCAGACGAAACTCGATCAACTCAAGAAAAAAATCGGCGCGGAGTGATGGTTTGTCCCTACGTCCTTATGTCCCGACGTCTCTTGAGTCAGTGGAGATGGGTTCGTTTTTGACGTAAGGACGTAGGGACGTAAGGACGTTGGACAAATCTGATCGCATCTCCTACGTTGCCGCGCATGGACAATCCGCTGCAGAAATTGTTGCCGTTTCCGGCGCCAGCTTCGAACAATGGCGCAGTGCCCGCCACACCGCCCGATCCGTATCACAGCGGGATGACGGCGCACTTCAATGCGCTGCATGATATGTTGTATCGGCAATTGTTTGCCCACATTCAGATCGATCCGGCGAGTGTGGCGCAGTTGCAGGCGTTGGCGCAAACCGGCACGGTGATTTACGCCACACCGCATATTGGTCAGCTCGAATATCATCTCTTCAATGATCTGTTTGTCAGTCACCACCTCCCGCTCGCCCGCCACGCCACCGGCCTCACCACCACCGCGTGGCGCCCGTGGCGCGAGGAATGGCGCAGTCTGGCGGAACGCGCGTGGCGCGTCGTGCGTCGCAATCCGCTGCCGCATCCGGTGCGCAGTGGGTTGGTGCAACAACTCGTCACCGACGGACACAGTGTGCTCGTGCGGGTGCGCACGTCGCAATTGTACGACGATTTGTATTGGGACGATCCCGCCGAAGATCCGCTGCAAGCCGTGGTGCAGGCGCAGGCGCGCAGTCCGCGCCCGATGTACATTGTGCCGCTGCAATGCATCTGGGATCGCCGCCCCGACAACGCCACGCAATCGTTGCTCGATGTGATTTTTGGCGATCGCCATCAGCCGCGTTTATTGCGCAAGCTCTGGCTCTTTGTCCGCAATTACAAAAACACGATGCAGCTCCGAATCGGTGTTCCGATCGAGTTAACGGCCTTTTTAGCCGAAGCGTCGCCGCCCACCGAACCGCGCGACTCGGCGCGCCGTCTGCGCAATCAATTGCTGGGCGTGTTACAGCGCGAGCGCAAAGGCATCACCGGTCCGTCGCTGAAACCACGCGATTTTCTCATCGATCAAACGATCGCCGACGCCCACACGCAACGCACACTCTACGACGTCGCGCGCGAGCATCATCGCCCGGTCGAGGATCTGCATCATTTGGCCAAAAAATATGCCCGCGAGATTGCGGCAAACATGAGTCACTTCGCACTCGAGATTGTATATCGCCTCTGTCGCTGGGCGTTTCGAAACATTTACTCCGGCGTGACACTCAATCTCGACGGCCTGGAAGTCGCGCGCCGCGCGCTGGAAAACGGTTCGCTGGTGCTCGTGCCCAGTCATCGCAGTCATGTCGATTATTTGTTGCTCTCGGTCATGTTCTACGAACACAACGTGGCGGTGCCCTACGTGGCCTCCGGCATCAATCTCGCCTTTTGGCCGTTTGGCGCGATTGCGCGCCGCTGCGGCGCATTTTTCCTACGGCGCAGTTTCGGCGGCAACCGCTTGTATCGCGCGGTCTTCGAATCGTATCTGCGGGGACTCTTGCGCGACGGACATTGCATCGAATTTTTTATCGAGGGCGGTCGTTCGCGCACCGGCAAATCCCTCATGCCGCGACTGGGCATGCTCTCCATGTTGAATCAGTCGTTGCGCGAGGGCGTGGTGAACGATCTCACGTTTATGCCGGTGTCGATTACCTACGATCGCGTGATTGAACAGGGATCGTACTTAAGTGAAATTGCGGGCGGGCAAAAATCGCGCGAGTCCTTTCGCGATATGCTCTCGATCGGCAAATATCTCAAACGGCGTTATGGACGCATCTACGTGCAGTTTGGAGCGCCTTTGCAATTCAGTGAAGTCCTGTGCGACACCGCGGGGCACGCCATGACGCCCGCCGAAATCACCGACGACTTCAAACCGCAGGTCACGCAAGCGCTCGCCACACGCCTCATGCGCGAAATCAACAAAGGCATTGTGGTCACGCCCGCCGCGCTCACCGCGACCGCGCTGCTCATTACGCATCGCAACGCCGTCACCCACGCGGAGCTTACGACACACACCGAGCGCCTCTATCATTACCTGCAATGGCGCGAGGCGCCCGCCTCCGATCTGTTGCAAAAGGATCTGCCCCGGGCGGTACGCGAGGCGGCACAACACTTTGCGCACGGTCACTTGGTGGAGCTGCACGATGATTTTGCGCCGGTCTGTTATCAGATCAACCGCGAAAAACGCGCCTCGCTCGATCTCTCCAAAAATACGATTGTGCATTATTTCGTGTCTATTTCGTGCCTGGCAGTCATTTTACGCAGTCACTACAAAGACGGACAAACCCTCATCACCAAAGATTCGCTGATTAGTGACTATCTGCTCTGCCGCCAACTCTTCGCGCACGAGTTTCGTTTTGCCACGCGCTTTGCCCCCGAACTACATCTGGATCGCCATGTGCGCTATTTGGAATCGATCGGCGGCGTGCAGCACCCGGACGATCCGGCGGGGATTGCGGTCGACATGGCGGGTGCGGACCGGTTGCGTCTGTTCGCGCACATTCTGCGAAATTATTTTGAATCGTATAAGGCGGCGTTTCTGGCCTGCGAACAGATTCCGGCCAGCGGATTGGAAGAACGTGCGCTCGTGCGCCACATGATGGACTACGCGCGTCACCTGTTGTTGTTGGGGGCGATTCGCTCGCCGGAAGCGGTCTCGCAAATCAATTTTAAAAACGCGATCACGGCGTTTCGGGACTTAGGGCTCCTGAAAGTGAGCGATAAAACTTTTCAGTTTTCCACAGAAAATCCGGCCGCGGCCACTTTTAAACAGAAACTTGAACGTTGGTCGTAAACACGCTTGAAACATAGGCATTCAGTCGCAGCAATTCACATGACGCTCGTCAGCAAATTCGGAATAAATCTGCAAGTTTTCAATGAAATCTATTGGAAGTTTTTTCGGTAAAATTCTGAAATGAAATAAAAAAAACTGCTTAACTTTTAAGCCATCTGGTCAAAACGCGGTGACCTTCACGCTGGCGGGCGTCGCCGCGCTTCTTATCAACAGACTTATCAACAGTCGGTGAGGATAAGCGTGCGCTGCGATCATCGCACATAGTTTGCTCCGCTCGACCCACGGTGGACGGACGAAAAATCAGCGTGTCGCCGCCCCGCAGGATCACTCCGGGGTATAACATGCGCTCCACAACCTTTGGTTTGCGTGAGTTGCTCATAGTGATCCTCCGTTGAAAATTATCTCGCCACAGCCCTCTGTCGCATCTGCGAAAAAAAGCGCGCCATGTAGCTCGCCCCAGATCCCAACCCCAACCCGACCGAAATCAGCAACAAGACCCACCCCAAATAGAACCACTGCACCCCGAAAAATGGATAATAGAAAATCAGGAGAAAGAGGCCGGAATTGCTGAACGCGTTTTTCATCTTGCCCCAGGTGTCGGCGGCGATCACGATGCCTTCGCTACTCGCCACGCCGCGCAACGTGGTAATCGCCAATTCGCGCGCCAACACCAACACCACGAGCCACGCGGGCATGCGGCCCATGGGAATGAGCATGACCATCGCACCGAACGTGAGCACCTTGTCGGCCAGCGGATCGAACAGTTTGCCGAAAACGGTGACGATGTGGTAGCGGCGGGCCAAATAGCCATCGACGATATCGGAGAGCGCCGCCAAACCGAAGAGCAGCGCGGCCCAGACGCTGGCAATGCGACTCCACCCTTCCATGAGCGGCGGCCCGTCGTGCGGCGCCATGGTGTACAACAGAGACACAATGACCGGCACCGACACGACACGCAGCAGAGAAATCATATTCGGCAAATTCGCCAACCAAGGATTCATACCGGCGATATACGCAAGATTCGGGGGAATGGGCAAGGGGCTTTATGTGCCGATGTACCGACGTGCCGAAGTGCCGACGTGAAAAACAAATCCATCACCCTCCATTTAAAAAAAACATCGGTACATCGGCACATCGGCACTTCGGCACATCGGCACATCGGCACATCGGCACAATTCAAAGCCGCGCCTTGTCGCCCTGCCGCACGCATGCTACACGCACGCCATGTCCACACAGATTCACACAGACATCTTAATCATCGGCGGCGGGATTGCTGGGTTACTGGCGGCGTTGCGGGCGGCGGACTCGGCGCGGGTGGTGGTGTTGGCGAAACGCGATCTGCTGACGGCGAATACGCAGCAGGCGCAAGGTGGCCTGGCGGCGGTGGTGGATCAGGGCGACTCGATCGCATCGCATGTGGCCGACACACTCGCGGCGGGCGATGGGCTGTGCAACGCATCTGTTGTACAGTCCATCGTAAGTGATGCACCACGCGCGTTGCAACAATTGCTGCACTGGGGTGTCGATTTTTCACGCGACCGCAACGAACAATTTGATTTGGCGCAGGAAGGCGGGCATTCGCATCGTCGCATCGTGCACGCCGCCGACCGCACCGGTCGCGCGATCATGACCGCACTCAGCACGCGCGCCACGCAACATCCCAACATCACGATCCTCACCGACCACATCGCGATCGATCTCATCACCAATCGGCACCTCGAGATGTCTTCCCGTCGGCACCTCGGCACGTCGGCACCTCGGCACGATAACGCAGTGCTTGGCGCCTACGCGCTCCATCGCCCCACCGGCGCAATTGCGAGTATCGCCGCACACGCCACCATTCTCGCCACGGGCGGCGCGGGCAAGACGTATCTCTACACCACCAATCCCGACATCGCGAGTGGCGACGGCATTGCCATGGCGTATCGCGCGGGCGCACGCATTGCGAATCTGGAATTTGTGCAATTTCATCCGACCTGTTTATTTCATCCGGCGGCAAAATCGTTTCTGATTTCGGAGGCCGTGCGCGGCGAAGGCGGCGTGTTGAAACTGCTCACGGGCGAATCGTTCATGCACCACTACGATCCGCGCGGTGAACTCGCGACGCGCGATATTGTCGCCCGCGCCATCGACGCCGAATTGAAACGGCACGGACACAAACATGTCTGGCTCGATATCAGTCATCGCCCGAGCGATTGGATTCGCGCGCGCTTTCCGGAAATCGATGCGACCTGCAAAAAATTCGGCATCGACATGACGCAAGCACCGATTCCCGTGGTGCCGGCCGCGCATTATTTTTGCGGCGGCGTGATGACGGATTTACACGCGCGCACGGACCTCCCGCGTTTGCTCGCGTGTGGTGAAGTCGCACACACGGGATTGCATGGCGCGAATCGCCTGGCGTCGAATTCCCTCATGGAGGCCGCGGTCATGGGATTGCGCGCCGCCGATGCCGCGCTGACGCTGGTGGCCGACGGTCGTCACGAAGCGCTCCCGCACATTCCGGCGTGGGATACACGCGGCGCGATCGACAGCGACGAGTCGGTGATCATTGCACACAATTGGGACGAAGTGCGACGCACGATGTGGAATTATGTCGGCATTGTCCGTTCCGACAAACGTCTCGAGCGCGCGGCCGCACGCATTGCGCTGTTGCAACACGAGATCAACGAGTACTATTGGAATTTCCGCGTAACCGCGGATTTGATTGAACTGCGCAATCTCGCACTCGTCGCGGAACTCATTATTCGCAGCGCCCAATCCCGCCGCGAAAGTCGCGGACTGCATTGTAATATCGATTGTCCGAACCGTAATGCAGAAGCTGCGATGGAGACGATCGTGGTTCGTGCACTTACTTCCACACCAACGTCGACGTGACATTCAGTCCATTCATCGTGAGCGAGAGCGGATGCGGGGCGATCGACGGGAATGTGACGAGATACGCACGCGCCCAGCGATCGAGGAAGGGAAAGAGATTGTGATCGACCGAGGAAATATTGAGCGAGACAATGTGTGCCGCTTGCGAGTGACCGGACGCATCGTGTAGTTCGACGTGCCATTCGGAATTGGGATCGAGCAAATCTTTGACATCTTTCGGTGCAAAAAATCCGACGTAAAAATTCAGCCCATCGGCGCGCCAACCAGCCGGCAACATGGATTCGGCCTGAGCGGGCGACATGTGGCGCAGCGCGGCCTCGCGATCGATACGGGCCGTGCGCATTTCCGGGGTGATGAGGACGGCGTCCCAAATCAGTTCGGAGCGCATGCTGTTAAAATCAAACACCTCACCGTGCCGATGCCAGCGGTGCAATTCGCGCACATACGCATCGCCGCCTTGCAGACACGCCACGACGCCCAACAGCAGCAGCAAAAAAAATCCCCGTGCGTATTTTTTTCTCATGGCACGCCCCCCATCCAGCGTTCATCGCGCTCAATCACAATACGGCGCGACGCATTCGTTTCGACAGCGCGCTCGGTGTCGCCGGAACCTGCGTGCGAACGCTCATCCAGACCCTGTTCATTCAACCAGTGTTCCATATCGCAAAAGACCTGCGCGCAATCGATCTCGTTAAAAATTTCGTGATAAAATCCGTCGTAGATTTTGAGGCGTTTGCGCGCGACCGGCACGCGGCGGAAAAAACTGCGCGTGGCCTCGGGGCAACACACTTTATCATCACCCGCGTGCAAAAAGAGTGCGGGCAAATGAATCCGGGACGCCAGCGCCATGACGACATCTTGGTTGCGCAATATTTCCATGGCGGTTTGCACGGTGAAACTGCGCACAATCCGCGGATCGCTTTGATACCGTGCGACGACAGCGGCGTCGTGGGTCAACCACGCGGCATTGATTTCCTGTCGCAATAACAGGGTCGGCACCAACCGTTCGGCGTAATTGGAAATCCACCGCTTCCAGCGCGCGATTTTCATTTTCAACACAATGTTGGGCGAACTCACGATGAGACCGCGCAGACCCTTCGCGTAGCGCACCACAAAATTGAGCGCGATCTGGCCACCGAAACTGTGACCGACCAAAAAAATCGGCACCCCCGGATGCGCGTCTTGCGTGCGTTGAATGAAGGCGGCGAGGTCGGACAGTAAATCCTGAAAATGATCGATGTGACCGCGCCGTCCGCCGGATTGGCCGTGCCCGCGTTGATCGTAGAGCGCCACTCCAAAACCGCGCGGTGCGAAATGTCGCACGAACGGGCCGTAACGACCCGAATGCTCGCCGATGCCGTGCACGACCACCAAAATCGCCTTCGGAACTTGCGGCATCCACCATTCAAAATAGAGCGGCAACCCGTCGGGGGCGACGAAGCGGGACAACGTGGCGGTGTAGGTGCGTTCACTCATCGGTGGCTTGCAGCGCTTCTATCAGTTCCCGTTGCTGGCGCGACAATTTTTTCGGCGTGCGCACCATGACCTCGACAAACTGATTCCCCAAATGCCCGGTGCGCACATTTTTGATGCCGTCGCCTTTCAGGCGCAACACCGTGCCAGAATCCGTTCCGGCGGGAATCTTCAACTCCCGCTTTTCATATAAGGTGGGGACAGTCAATCGGGTTCCCAGCGCGGCCTGCGAAAAAGTAATCTCGACGCGCGTGTGAATGTCGTCGCCGTCGCGACGAAAGTCGGCGTGCGGCGCAATATGCACCAGCACATATACATCGCCGGCCGGTCCACCGTGCGTGCCCGCACTCCCTTCGCCGCGCATGACCAGTTGCATCTGCCCTTCCACGCCGGGCGGAATTTTCACCACCAGTTTGCGTGAGGCACGCACCACGCCGTGCCCACGACATTCGGTACAGGCGTGTTCGATGCGACTGCCTTCGCCGTGACAATGCGGGCAAGTCGTTTGCAACATGAAAAAACCCTGTCGCGAGGTGATGTGACCAGAGCCGTCGCAGGTGCGACAGGTTTCGCGCGTGGTGCCCGGCTTGGCGCCGTTGCCGCCACACACGCCGCAGGTCGCCGCGTGTTGAATGGACACTTCGCGCTCCACCCCATGCGCAGCCTCTTCCAAGGTAATCTCGACCTCGGCCTGCAAATCCTGTCCGGCCTGCCCGCGCCGCTGTTGCCCGCCGGAGCGACCACGCCGCCCGCCACCCATGCCGAAGAGGTCTTCGAAGATATCGCCGAACGAACTAAAAATATCTTCCGCCGAATGAAAACCACCAAAGCCGCTGTTGTTCAGCCCTTGGTGTCCATACGCATCGTAAATTTTTCTTTTTTCGGGATCGCTCAAGACTTCGTACGCCTCGGACGCTTCCTTAAAACGCTCTTCAGCCGCGTGATCGCCCGGATTGCGATCGGGATGCGATTCCAACGCCACGCGGCGATAGGCCTTCTTCAGTTCATTCGCGTCCACCCCGCGCGCCACCCCCAAAATTTCGTAGTAGTCTCGTTTTGTCATAGGAAGAGGGTGGGTTACTTAGGGATTTTTTGGGAAATGTAAAGGGGACAGTGGCGGGAATCTTCCTAACTCCTATCTCCTAATTCCTAGCCCCCTTCCTCATCCACCGGATTCCGCACGGGTTCGCCTGGCACGGCGTATTCTTCGGTGGCCCATTTGCCGAGGTCGATCAGGCGGCAGCGTTCGGAACAGAAGGGACGGTGCGGGTTGCCGGTCCACTCGACTTTCGTTCCGCAGCGGGGGCACGGGACAACCAGCGATGGAGATGCGGTGGTTTTTTCTTCAGTCATGCGGCGCTCCGGGCACCGACGCCGTGGCGCCGGCTTGATTGTCCAACAAATATTCCTGGCGATAAATCTGCAGGGCCGCGGTGAGAATCGCAATGAACACCGGACCGAAAATGAGTCCGGTGGGTCCGAGCGAACGCAAACCACCGAGAATGCCCAGCAACAATAAAATCGGATGAATTTTCACCGCACCGCGCATGACAAGCGGTTTCACGATATTGTCGGCCTGCGCAATAATCACGATGCCAAACATCGCCAAACCCAGTGCAGTGGCCCATTTACCGAGCAGCAATAAATACAACGCACCACCACACCAGATAGAAAACGCCCCGACCACGGGCACAAAAGAAAATCCAAACGTAATGAGCCCCCACAAAAAGGCATTTGGCAAGCGGCACACGGCAAAGGCAATCCACATGAGCAGTGCATTCATGGCGGAGGTCGCAAGCATCCCTAAGAAAACGGCAGTGATCATGCCGCGCACCTCGCTCGCAATGTGGCGTTCGTGCCGGCGTTCAAATGGCAGCAGATCAACAAACAGCTGATAGAGTTGCGGACCGTCGGCGCAAAAGACGAACAGAAAAATCATCCAGAGAATGACGTGCGCGCCGAACGACGCGGTAGAGAGCACGATGTGCGGCGAAAATTGATAGAGCGAATGTCCCAACTGCGCAGACGCCGCAATGAGACTCGGTCGCAAACTCCACCCATCACCGAGCACACCCTGCAGCGGCACATGCGCGAGCAACCACGCTTCGAGTGCGTCGATTGATTGCGCAAGCTGCCCCTGATGCAAATATTCGCCGAGGCCCTGTGAAAATCGCACGAGCTCCACGACGATACGCGCGATCATGCCCCCCAGCGGCAACAACACGAGCCCCAGCGCGAGCAACACCGCGCACCCAGCGGCAACATAGCGACGACCGCGCAACCAACGTTCCATGCGGATTTGCCAGGGGCGCAACATGACGGCACCGACCAACGCCAATCCGGCCGGCTCCAAAAAATCGCCCATCATCACACCAAATCCGATGAGCAAAAAAAACAGCAACACCAAAAACGCCACGCGCGATCGTTCCATTCGGCACACTCCTCGGTCAGCGGCATTGACAAGCGATCTCTGAATCGTTACTCGTATGTAAATTTTTTGCGGGAGTAATTCAATGGTAGAATGCCAGCTTCCCAAGCTGGACGTTGCGGGTTCGAGCCCCGTCTCCCGCTCAAAAATTTGCGCCAGAAAATTTTTGCCCGAAGAACGAATAACGTGAACGAAGAACGAGCTGTAATGGCACCTCTCTCACGCACCCGCAAAACCGGCCTCCCGCCGGGGACGCCCGTCTACACTGGGCTGCATCACGACGTCCCCGTGGTGCTTTCGGTCATCGATTACAACGAACAACACTGCGATGAAAAAATTCTCGCGGGCGTTGCGCAAGCGATTCCGTATCGTGATTCAGCATCGGTGAGTTGGATCAACATTGAGGGGTTGCATCGCACCGACCTCATCGCGCAATTCGGCGAGCGCTTTGCGCTGCATCCGTTGGTGCTGGAAGACATCGTCCACACCGAACAACGCCCCAAGCTCGACGATTTCGAAGAGTACCTCTACATCGTCGTGCGCATGCTCGATTACGACACCACACAGCAAACCATCACGACGGAACAGGTGAGCATTATTTTGGGGAAAAATTTCGTCCTCACGTTTCAGGAAAAACCGGGCGACGTGTTCGAGACGATTCGCACGCGCATTCGCACCGCGAAGGGCCGCATTCGCAAGATGGGCGCGGATTATCTGGCGTACTGTCTGCTCGATGCGATCGTCGATCATTATTTTCTGGTGCTCGAACGCTTAAGTCTGCGCATGGAACAACTCGAAGAAGAATTGCTCGACGCCGCGTCGTCGAACACGTTGCACGCGTTGCATCTGCTCAAACGCGAATTGGTCTGGTTGCGCAAATCGGTGTGGCCGCTGCGCGAGGTGATTGGCACGTTGCAGCGCGGCGACTCCGCCCTCGTCTGCCCCACCACGCAACTGTTTTTGCGCGATTTGTACGATCACACGATTCAGGTGATTGAAGGATTGGAAACGTATCGCGATCTGCTGGCGGGCATGCTCGATGTCGCGCTCTCGACCTTGAGTCTGAAAATGAATCAGGTCATGAAGGTGCTCACCATCATCACCACGATTTTTATTCCGCTCTCATTCATCGCTGGAATTTACGGCATGAATTTTCAGTATATGCCCGAATTGCAAAGCCACTGGGGTTACCCGCTCACCCTCGCCACCATGGGTCTCATCGGCGCCGCCATGCTCGCGGTGTTTCGGCGGCAACGGTGGCTGTGAGCTAACCGAGGGACGAAGCACGAGGGACGAAGCACGAGGGACGACCGCTCCCTTTGGTCGCTGGGACGAGGGACGAAACTACAAACAACCGCAGTTTCGTCCCTCGTCTCAGTGAGCGTTAGCGAACGGTCGTCCCTCGTCCCTCGATCCTTACTACATTCCAAACGGATACGTTTTGTAATCGATGACGCCGCTTTCCCGCACCTGGCGCAGTGCGGCGGCGTATTGACCGAGAAGTTTGAGCGCGTAGGTGAGGCGCTGCCGTACAAAGCTGTCGTCTTCTGATGCAGATGTGTCGCCGTTCAACACGTGCGCGGCGTTGCGCACGATGACGTGTTCGGGGATGTAACAGAGATAATTATTTTTGGTGCTGCTCATGCGCAGTTCCGCCACCGGATACGCGCCGCCGCGACTGGCCGACACGGTCACGATCAGTCCCGGTTTGTTGCCGACCTCGGCGCTGCTGCAGAGCAGAAAAAAATTTTTGAGCCCCGCGGGCACCATCCCGCCCCACTCCGGTGAAATCACGACCAGCGCGTCGCTCGACTGCAATTCCTGCGCAATCGGTCCCCAAATATTTTTCCATTTTTCATCGCCGCTCCACACGCCTTCGTCCCAGAGCGGCAGCGGATTCTCGCTTAAGCTGCACAGATACGTCGTCACGCCCGGCAACTCGCGCGCCACCAGCGTTTCCGCGAACCGCGCCACTTTCAGCGATTCCGATTTCTTGCGATGACTTCCCGAGATGATCGCGATTTTCATAGAGGTTCCTTTTTATGGCTGATGTGAAATCATCGCAACTTGCTCACCATCTGCACAACTCGTTCAATCTTGGATTGCGCATCTCCGTAATATGACACCGTACCCCATTGCATGGCGGATGCGAAATCAAAAATCGCTCCCACTTCGAGTGCTGATCCGCGAGCGATGGTGAAAAATCTTTTGCGATCCGCCAACGTGGTGCGGCCATTGCCTTCAACGATTACAGGGGCTCACGTCGCCCCCTCCACTGGCAAAGCCAGATGGAGCCTCCCCCTCAGCGCCGCACGTGCGGCTAGAAAATCAAAGCCGGGCATCTGGCTTGGCCAGAAGATCAGCTGAAGCGCGCGCTCACGAGTGCGATCTTAAATTTGGCGGAAGGCAATGGCCGCCGCTCGTGGAAAGAGAAAAATCGCTTTTTCGATATTTCGATTGCGTCGATTGATGAAGTGGATGCCGCCTGTGATTTGCTGGTGGCGTTTGCATTGGTGCCGTTTCTCGTCATCGAGCCGGTTCAGCACGATCTACGAATCGCTGCCGCGATGATTATGAAATTACGGCGCCTCTGAAACGAGGTGCGTCATTCGTCGTCGTGTACGTGATCGTTGTCGGAATCGGAATCGGAATCGATTGAGATCACGCTGATGATTAGGATAATGAGAACGCCGCAGCCTTCCAGCACTCCTCCGCGTTGATTACTCCACGACATCAACACCCGGCGGCATGAGCGGATTGTGTGGGACGGATGATTTTTTCTTTTTCGCCGACGGCGGCAATTCGTCGGGTGTGACATCGATGATCGGCACATCGCCGCCATTCTCTTCTGGCTTGGCGTCGTTGGCCTCCGGCACGCGCTCCCACCGGATCGCCCAACCGTACGCCTGCGCGATGAGTGTCTTGTTGGAAATGACCACACCCGTCTGCGGCGTAGTGGGCGGGGTTTTGCTGGGCACGCTGATGGTTTGTTGGTTGGGAATCAGTCCGCTCTGAAATTCCATGATCGCGTCGGCGTGCAGGCGCGCCGCGATCTGACGCAATTTTTTAATCGCGCCTTCCATCGTGGGATCACTGGTCCAGACCGGTTCGATTTTTTTAAACGCGCGCACGGGCGTGCCTTCGATGAGTTCAATATCGGCCACGCGCACATGATGAGAACGCTGTTGCGATGGCAAACGCTCATTGAAAGGCGACGCGGCACACGCTGCGGGCGATTGAGCACAACAAAAAAATACGCCACAAAAGAACGCACAGATGACAAAAAGAGATCTGTGGTTATTGCTATTCCACATAGACTGATTTCCAAAAATGTACGTCGAGCGCGTTCGGATAGAGTCCCTTCACCGACGGGCGGGCCAGAAACGGTTTGGTGTAGGTGTAAATGGGAATGGTCGGACTGTTATCGAGCAACACCGCCTCGGCCTGACCGAGCAGGCTCAGGCGTTTGGTACGATCGAGCTCGCTATTGGCCTGCACGATGAGCTGATCAAAATCGGGGTTGCTCCACTGCGAAAAACTGTGCGTCGAGGTGGTGGTGTAAATTTCCAGAAACGCCATGGGATCGGGGTAATCGGCAAACCAGCTGGAACGCGCAATGTCGAAATTATGCAGCTGGAGTGTTTTTAAATGCGATTTCCATTCCTCGTTGCGTAAACTCACCGTGATCCCGAGATTTTGTTGCCACATTTGCTGCACAATCTGCGCGATGAGTTTGTGATCTTCGTTGGTGTTGTATTGCAGCGTGAGTTGCGGAAACGTACTGCGATCTTTGAAACCCGCTTCGTCGAGCAACGTAGCGGCGAGTGCGGGATCGTAGGCCTTGCCGCGCTGCGGGGTGTATCCGGTCATACCCGCCGGGATTAAATGTGCCGCCGCGATCTTCGTGTTTTTCAGAAAGCGCTGCACCAAGGTTTCGCGATCGATCGCAAGCGCCAACGCCTGCCGCACGCGGCGATCGTTCAGTGGAACACGTTTCGTGTTGATGTCGAAATAGTAGGTGCCCAGGATGGGCTGCTTCACAAAATCGGCGCGCGATTGCAGACTCGCCTGTTTGCTGTTGGGCAATTGCAAATTCACATCGAGCTCGCCCGCCTCGTACATTTTGAAACCGGTTTCCAAATCTTCGACCGCCACAAAACGCAGGCCCGGCGCACGCACGGCGGCGACGTCCCAGTAGTGCGGATTTTTTTCGACCACGATGTCTTGCTGCGGTGTCCAACTTTTGAGCTGGAACGGACCGTTGGAAATCATGCGACCGGGACGCGTCCATTCGGCGCCGAACTGTTCGACCACCGCCCGCGGAACCGGTCGTGCGATGGGCACGGCCAGAATATCCAGAAAAAATGCGGTCGGATGTTCGAGGCGGACTTCTAAGGTATGCGCATCGATGGCGCGCACACCGAGTTGATTCGCATCGCTGATTTTGCCCTGATTGTAGGCCGCCGCATTTTTCACATAGTAGAGCAGATTCGCCTGCCGTGACCCGGTGGTTGGCGCCAACACACGGGTCCAGCTGTACACGAAATCCGCGGCGGTCACTGGTTTGCCGTCGCTCCATTGCGCCGTGTCGCGCAGAAAAAATGTGTAGACCAATCCGTCGTCGGAAATTTTCCAGTGCGATGCAACACCGGGAATCGGGTGCGCGTCGTGCGGATCGGCCATGACGAGCCCTTCGAACAACGCGTTGGTAATCGCGTGACCGGTCGTTTCCGACACCAGTCCCGGATCGATATATTCCGGTTCGGCGCCCGCCTCGATATTCACAAAGCGCGGCGCACCCGCAGACGATGCGACGTTCGACGGCGTGCGCTGACACGCCCCCAACAACGCGAGACAACAAATTCCGCACCACATCATTTTACATTTTGCATTTTTCATGGTTTTTTATTTGGCCGCTTCGTCGGCGAAATACATCTCTTTGAAGGCGTGCTGATCCATGAGGTTGGCATAAAACCCTTTCAGATTTTCGCGCACCATCATCATTTTACTTTTGGTGAAGAGTGGAATGATCGGCATTTCCGCGAGCAGCAAGGCTTCCGCATCGTGCAGCATGGCCAACCGTTTGGTCGCATTCAGTTCCTTCAGCGAATTTTCCACGAGGTGATCGTAGGTGGGGTTCGCCCAATTGGTGTTGTTCTGTTGCGAATACGAGGTCATTAAATCGAGAAACGTGTTCGGATCGAGATAATCGCCGACCCACCCGGTGCGCGTAATCTGGAAATTGCGCATATTGTTGGTCTTCAAATACGTCTTCCATTCCTCGTTGAAGAGTTCCGTCGTGATCCCCAAATTTTGTTTCCACATCTGCTGAATGATTTGCGCCACGATTTTATTTTCGTCGCGCGTGTCGTAGTGAATCGTCTGCACCGGAAAGGTACTGCCGTCGGCAAAACCCGCCTCGGCGAATAATTTGCGCGCGCCTTCCGGATCGTAGGTAGGACCCTGCGCCACGACGTATCCTTGCATGCCGCTCGGCACAAAACCGGGATCGACGACTTCGGTGCCTTGCAGAAATTTTTCCACGAGCGTTTTGCGATCGATCGCCATCGCCAACGCCTTGCGCACGCGCACGTCGTTCAGTGGCGGCTTCGCGGTGTTGAGTTGGTAATATTCGTTCGCCAAATATCCGGCCTTCACAAAATCGGGCCGCTTCATGAGGCTGGGCGCTTTAGTGGTCGGGACTTCCCAGCTCACATCGACCTCGCCCGCTTCATACATTTTGAGCGCGGTCTCTTTGTCTTCGATCGGCAAAAATCGCACGCCCGCCAACTTCACACTGGCCGCACCCCAATAGGTCGGCGATTTCGCCACGACGATTTCTTTGTAGGGCACCCAACTTTTCAGCGCGAACGCGCCGTTCGTAACGATGTGTTCCGGCAGTGTCCATTTGTCGCCAAATTTTTCCACCGCCTGACGCGGCACGGGAAAATACGACGGGTTGGCGAGCAACCCGGTAAAAAATGGCGCGGGCTGCGCCAGTGTGACTTCCAATGTGTAATCGTCGAGCGCGCGAAATCCGAGTTGGCTCGCGTCAGTGATTTTGCCTTCGTTGTATTCTTTCGCATTCTGGATGTAATAATAGACAAACGAGTATTTCGCGGCCGTCTTCGGATTGAGTACCCGTTCCCACGCAAACATATAGTCCTTCGCGGTCACGGGTGTACCGTCGGTCCATTTGGCATTTTTGCGCAGAGTAAACGTGTAGGTCTTTCCGTCGGCCGAGGCGCTCCATTTTTCCGCACCCGCGGGCACCGGCGCGCCGGTTTTTGCATCGTAGGCAAACAATCCCTCGAACAACGATCCCGCAATGTTGACTTCGCGCACCCCCGACATCAGACCCGGATCGAGATATTCCGGTTCGCCGAGATTATTGAAATTCAGATAGCGTTCGCTGTTCGCAGTCGGCTGCGCAACCGGTTGGGATTTTGCGGCGACCGGTGCGGACTTCACGACTTGTGGCGGGTGCGCCGCTTTGCTGCACGCGCCTTGCAACCCCAGACATAGCGCACCTGCGAGGACGACGCTGCGATTCCAAGGACGGGACATGTGCGACATACACTCTCCTTGCATTCGATCCGAATGCGCGATGTGCGAAAAAATCTGCGTCAAAACGAAAGACCAGACTTGACAGGGACTCACATTTCTTTAGCGTGCAGCGCCTACCATGCTCCGGATATTGGTTCAACGAATACTTGGCAACGTGTTGGTGATTTGGGTCATCCTCACCCTCGCCTTCTTCCTCATGCGTCTGGCGCCGGGCGGCCCGTTCGACACCGAACGCGCCATGTTGCCCGACATTAAACGCAACATCGAAAAAAAATATCACCTCGATGAGTCGCTGCCGCGCCAATATCTGCGTTACGTGGGCGACATCGTCTTGCATGGCGATTTGGGTCCGTCGTTTAAATATCCCGATCGCAGCGTCAACGACTTCATCGCCGATGGATTACCGGTCACGTTGCAACTGGGCGCGCTGTCGCTCTTGGTCGCGATTGGCGTGGGTTTGTCGATGGGGCTGCTCGCGAGCCTGCATCAGAACACGGCGTGGGATTACGGCGCGATGGGTTTAGCGATTATCGGTGTTTCCGTTCCGAGTTTTGTGTTGGGTCCACTGTTGCAATTGATTTTCGGACTCAAACTCGGTTGGTTGAAGGTTGCCGGTTGGGACAGTTGGCAATCGTATGTGTTGCCGTCCATTGCGCTCGGGTGCGCCTACGCGGCGTCGATTGCACGGCTCACGCGCGGCGGCATGCTCGAAGTCGTCGGCCTCGATTACATTCGCACCGCGCGCGCGAAAGGATTGTCCGATCGCGTCGTGCTCATGCGCCACATGTTGCGGGGCGGGCTGCTGCCAGTCGTGTCGTATTTGGGACCGGCCACCGCATTTTTGTTGTCGGGTTCGCTCGTGGTCGAAAAAATTTTCAACATCCCCGGTTTGGGTCGCCACTTTGTGCAAAGCGCGATTAATCGCGATTACACCGTCACGCTCGGCTTGGTGATTTTTTTCAGCGGACTCATTTTGCTGTGCAATTTGTTGGTGGATTTGGCATATGTTATGATTGATCCGAGAATGAGAAAATCATGAGTGCTTCGAACACAGCGGCACTCACCACCTCACCCGCACCAATGATTTTGGAACGCGGCACCAGTCTGTGGCTCGACGCCTGGTATCGCTTGCGCCGCAATCGCATGGCCGTCGTGAGTTTGGCGTTGGTCGGATTTTTCAGTGTGCTGGCGATTCTCACGCCGTGGATCACGCGCTTTCCCTTCGATCAAATCGATTTCACCCGCATCGGTCAGTCACCCAACCTCACCTACTGGTTTGGCACCGACGATTTGGGACGCGATTTATTTAGTCGCGTGCTCTACGGTTTGCGCGTCTCGATGGCGGTCGGTCTCATCGCCACGGGCGTGAGTCTCTTGATTGGCGTGCTCTGGGGCTCGACGGCGGGTTATTTGGGTGGTGCGGTCGATTACTTCATGATGCGGTTTGTCGACATCATGTACAGCCTGCCGTACATGTTTTTCGTCATCATTCTCATGACGGTGTTTGGTCGCAACATTGTCATTTTATTTCTCGCGCTCGGCGCCGTGCAGTGGCTCACCATGGCGCGCATTGTGCGTGGGCAGGTGTTGTCGCTCAAGCACAAGGAATTCATCGAGGCCGCGCGCTCGATTGGTTGCAAACGTCGCAGCATTATTCTGCGCCATCTCATTCCCAACACGTTGGGCCCGGTGATTGTGTATGTCACGCTCACCGTGCCGCGCATCATTTTGGAAGAGGCGTTTTTGAGTTTCTTGGGATTAGGCGTGCAGGCTCCAATGGCAAGCCTCGGCTCACTCACCGCCGACGGCGCGCTCAGTATGGAATTGTATCCGTGGTTGCTGATTGCGCCGAGTATTGTGCTCGCGCTGCTGTTGTTCGCGCTCAATTATTTAGGCGATGGTCTGCGTGATGCGTTGGATCCAAGGATGAGGAGATAGAGACTAGAGACTAGAGGCTAGAGACTAGAGGCTAGAGACTAGAGGCTAGAGACTAGAGAATAGAAAGAGATCACTAGTGAGCATTTCTAGTCTCTATTCCCTAGTCCCTAGTCTCTAAAAAATTATGTTACTCGACATCAAAAATCTGCAGACGCAATTCGACACGCCCGATGGCGTGGTGAATGCCGTGCGCGGCGTGTCGATTGCGCTCGAGGCGGGCGAATCGTTGGGGATTGTGGGCGAGAGTGGCAGCGGGAAGAGTGTGTTGAATTTGTCGTATCTGCGACTCATTCCGCAACCGCCCGGCCGTATTGCCGGTGGTAGCGCGCATTTCGCGGGCGCGGATTTATTGCGCATGTCTGACGCTGATTTGCGAAAAATTCGCGGCGACAAAATCGCGATGATCTTTCAGGATCCGATGACCTCGCTCAATCCGTTTCTCACCATCGAACGGCAACTCACGGAAGTCTTGGAAACGCATCGCCACGTCACACCGCGCGAGGCGGTGCGGCAATCGATTGCGATGTTGGAAATGGTCGGCATTCCCGATCCCTCCATCCGCATTCGCGGCTATCCGCATCAGTTCAGCGGCGGCATGCGGCAACGCGTGATGATTGCGATGGCGCTGTTGTGTCGACCGAAGCTACTGATTGCCGACGAACCCACGACGGCGCTCGACGTCACCATTCAGGCGCAGATTCTGGATTTGCTGCGCGACCTGCAAAAGGAATTCGGCATGGCGCTGATTCTTATCACGCACAATTTGGGTGTGGTCGCCGGGATGTGCGAACGCATCGTCGTCATGTACGCGGGACGCATTGTGGAAGAAGGCAGCGCGGATCATATTTTCACCACGCCCGCGCATCCGTACACGCGCGCGCTGTTGCGCTCGGTGCCGCGGCTGGACGAAGATCGCAAAACGCACCTCGTGCCGATTCGCGATCAACCACCCGATTTGTCGCGCCTGCCCGGCGGTTGCAGTTTTCATCCGCGCTGCGATGTGATGATCGATCAGTGCCGCACCGATGAACCACTACTCACGAATCGTGCGGAGAAACATTGTGCGGCGTGTTGGGTCACTGAGGATAGGAGATAGAGACTAGAGACTAGAGAATAGAGAATAGAAAATGCCACTAGTGTTCTCTTCCTATTCTCTATTCTCTAGTCTCTATTCCCTAATACATTATGACACCATCAGCACTCATCGAAGCCAAAGACGTACACGTGCACTTTCCCGTCGGACGCGGATCGCTGTTTCGTCGCAGCAAGGATGTCGCGCGCGCGGTGAATGGCGTGAGTTTTTCGATCGCGCGCGGCGAAACGCTGGGACTGGTCGGGGAAAGTGGGTGCGGCAAATCGACCACGGCCCGCGCGGTGCTGCAGCTCTTGCCCGTCACGAGTGGTCAGGTGTTTTTTCACGACACGGAACTGACCGCGTTGCGCGGCGAAAAATTGCGCCGCGCGCGGCGACAATTTCAAATGATCTTTCAGGATCCGTACGCCTCACTCAATCCGCGCATGACGGTCGGCGACATCGTGGCCGAGCCGCTGCAAATTTTCAATGTCGCCCGTGGCACCGCGTTGCGCGAACAGGTGCAGGAATTGCTCGGACGCGTCGGACTGAATCCGCGCTACATTCGCCGCTACCCGCACGAATTTTCCGGCGGACAACGCCAGCGCATCGGCATTGCACGCGCGTTGGCGCTGCGTCCGGAATTTATTGTGTGTGACGAACCCGTGAGCGCGTTGGATGTTTCGATTCAAGCGCAGATTTTGAATTTGCTACTCGATTTGAAAAATCAATTTCAACTCACGTATCTTTTCATTGCGCACGATCTCGCGGCGGTGCGCCATGTCAGCGATCGCGTGGCAGTCATGTACTTGGGAAAAATTGTGGAACTCGCGCCCACACACCAACTCTATGTCAGCCCGCAACACCCGTACACACAGGCGTTGCTGTCGGCATCGCCGATTCCCGATCCGAAATTGGAACGCGAGCGCCACAAAAAACATATTATGTTGCGCGGCGACGTCCCGAGTTCCATTCGCCCGCCCACCGGCTGCGCCTTCCACACCCGCTGCCCACTCGCCATGGACCGCTGCAAAGTCACCGCCCCACCGCTCAAAGAATACAAGACCGGACATTTCACGGCGTGTCATTTGTTGGAACAATTGTAGGAGTAGTGAAAGGCGAGGGACGAGGGACGACCGTCTGCCGCCGGCAGACTGGGACGAAGGACGAAACTACAGTGACTGGTGTTGCGTCCTTCGTCCTTCGTCCTTCGTCCCTCGTCCTTCGTAAAATTATGGCCGACATCAACCCCATCGAACACTGCTCCCGTGAATTAACCGCGCAAGGACGGTCGGTTGCGAAATTGTATGCGGGGAATCCGAATGAAAATGGCATTCAATTTCCCAGTGAAATTCTCAGTGCCATCTATCTGAATTATTTTCAGGCACAGCAGTACGCGCCCGACCCGCAAGGTTGGTTGCGCGCGCGCGCGGCGATTGCGGAATATTACAATCGCGAACGCGATCTCGTGCGGGCGGATGACATCGTGCTCACGTCAGGCACCAGCGAATCGTTCTGGTATTTGTGCGCCCTGCTCACCCAGCCCGGCGACAATATTTTATTGCCAACGCCCGGTTATCCCTTGTTCGGTGAGGTTGCGCGGCTCGCGCATATTGAACCAAAAAATTATCGACTCGATTCCGCGCGCGGTTGGCGTCTGGATCCGGACAGCGTGGAGCGCGCAATCAACGATCGCACGCGCGCGATTCTCCTTATCTCGCCGCACAATCCGACCGGCATGGTCGCGACCACCGAAGAAATTCACGCATTGGCGGCACTCGCCGTGCGACACAACATTGCGCTGATTTGCGACGAGGTGTTTTGCGAATTTTATTTCGGCACCGGAAATTTTCCGCGCCTGATGGAACTCGCACCCGATGCGCGTTGTTTCACCCTGAACGGTATTTCCAAAATGTTCGCACTGCCCGCGTTGAAACTCGGCTGGATCGCCGCGACCGGTCCCGAAACCGCGCGCCTCGCCGCCGTCGATCGTCTTGCGCACATCGCCGATACGTTTTTGTCGTGTCACGAACCGATCCAACGCGGCCTGCCCCAACTCTTCACCGGCGGCGCCCCGTTCGTGAGTTGGTATCGCACCGAAATGTTCAAACGCCGCGCGTTGGCGCTCACCGCACTCGCCCTGTCGCCGCGCATTCACGTCGTTCCGCCCGACGGCGGATTTTATCTGATGGCGCGCATCGATTCCCCCCGCTGGCCCGACGAAGAAGCCCTCGTCATCGCGCTGCTGCAAGAACACGGCGTCTTCGTGCATCCCGGATATTTTTTTGATTTTGATGACGGCGTGCATCTCGTCATTTCATTTCTCACCGAACCGACGCGTCTCGCACGCGGTCTCGAAGCGATCTTGGCGATGGTGTAAGCAACTTTCTCCACATCCTGCCGATAATTAAGTCATATGGCTGAGATTCGCGTCACACGCGCATTGCCCTCGGTTGCCGCCGCGCAGCCGGTGCGCAAAACTTATCACGTACCGATCGCACACATCGGCACGGAGGATGTGTTTGTACAGCGCGGACTCGTGCCGGGCACACCCGTGCCGTTGACACCGAAATTTCCACATCAATCACTCGATCCGATTTTGGATATTCCGTGTGTGGATGCGGTGTGGCAACGTTGTGAAAAAGTGGTCGAGGATGGCGCAAATTTTTCTTGGCCCGCCCTCGGCGTGCATGTCTACGCGGCACCGTCACTGGGCATAACCGACCTCACGCAGGTTGCGCAGGCCGTACTGCAGCGCGATGTCTTGGGCGTAGTGCTGGAACGCATCGTGTATCTCGTGCCGCGCGCGGCGCTCGATGCAAATATGTTGGCCCGCGCCGTGCAATCGCGCTGGGTGCAGTGTGTGCAACTCGCCGACATTCACGACTCCGCCGACGCATCTTCGCCCGCACATGACACCGGACTCCAGCTGCCACCGTGGACCGGCGAGGAATGGGGCGACTGGCCCCTCGCTGAATTGCAACAAACCAGTCGAGATTTTTGGCTCACACCGCGCACGACATTGCCCTTCACACTCGCGCCGGAACTCGCAGACCTTGCACCGTGGTTCACCACACACGGCGCACTCGTGCATCCTACCGATGGTTGGAAATTATTGCGCTGGCTGCGGATGGTGAGCGCGGGATTACACAACGGTCGCGTCTCGCGCGGACAGTGCGAGGCGTGGATCGATCACTTGGTCGGACATCTCGCGGAAATTCTCGCACGAAAAAATCTCATCGAAGATTTCGTAAGCAATGCCGATACACATTCGCAGCGCGTGTTGTGTGTAGAGCCGCAAGTACAAACACCAGACGGTCGCTATGCCTCGGATATTTTGGTGGGCGATCTCGATGTCACCACGCGCACGTTGCATCTCGTCCGGGCGCATGAGGTCACGAGCAGCGCGTCACGCGCGGATGCAACCGCCGCGCAAACTCGCGCCACATTGGAACGCCGCTATCCCGCACTGGGCATACGCGTGCTGGGCGATGCGCAGGTACAACACTTTGCGCGACTGCACATCGTACTGCAGGCCGACGTTCACACCGAACCAATCGTCATCGATGACGCCGGATTTCGCCCCTTGGCAACGCACGTGGTCGAAACCGTGCGTGCGTGGCATGCCATCACCCACGCGGTCATAGGCGATCTGCCGCGCGAGGCCGCCGTGGGTGTGCGACGGACCACGAGTGATTTGTCCATCGCAGGGAAAATCGCCATGGCAGCGATGCGCGCGTTGCTCGCAGATTTCGCCGAACAATGCCAACAAGTCGGTCGCATCGAACTCGAGTGGCTCCAACGCCGCGTCGCCGCCGTGATCGCACAGGCGCACTCGCCGCTGGTCCGCACGCAGCTCCAACGCATGGCCACCGTGGCAGAGAATTTGATCGCGCACGAAGGGCACGTGCGAGAACCGTCTGCCTCATTGGCAACTCGGCTGGGAGGCCCTTCTGTTCGTCTCCGCACCTGGGAAGAGATCTTCACGCCCATTTTACACGCACGCGGCATCCCGCTCGCCGAACGTGTGGGGGGTGCTGCAGCCACAGCAACGGGACACAAATTAGCAACCAAAGTCGCTGCACTCTGCGAGGCGTGGACAGCAAGCGACACACCGGCCACGGCATTGGTCGCGCAGGTCCGTGACGTGGATCCAAATCGCGCCGCCGTGCTGGAGAATC
>OBEQ010210263.1_pt1 | contig 28671 bp, 28 predicted proteins | sample 1670901 | NCBI WGS metagenome assembly OBEQ01 (sample SAMEA104232315, study PRJEB22302) | groundwater metagenome | biome: forest; feature: aquifer; material: groundwater | place: USA | collected 2011-08-07 | depth 5.4 m
CGTCTTGAGGAGCAGACGGTCACCCTCGGCGAAGCCGAAGGCGTCGTTGAAGGTCTTGAAGCGGTCGATGTCGATGTAGAAAAAAGCGAACGGCGTCTTCCTCATGAGGCGCCGGAATACCTCCGCCTCGATGGCGGGATTGCCGGGCAGACCGGTCAACGGATTTGCCGCCAGGTCCAGCGCGTGGCGCCTCAATAGCCCCTCCACGCGGGCTCGCAGTTCCGCCGCCGCGAACGGCTTCGTCATGTAGTCGTCGGCGCCGAGCCCGAGCCCTCCCACCTTGTCGGAGACCGCCCGGGCGTTCGTCAGCAGGATCACGGGGATCGAGCGGGTTTTCGGGGCGCGCCGAAGTTCTTCGAGCACCTCCCAACCGTTCATCTTCGGCATGTGCACGTCCAAAAGGATGAGATCGGGAACCTGCGCCGTCGCGAGTTCGAGGGCCTTCTTTCCGTCGCCGGCCGCGACGATCTCATAAGCGGCCCGGTCCAGCATCCGCGCAAGCAGCCTTTGTATGGGCGCCTCGTCATCGGCGATCAGAATCTTACGCGCGGTCATCGCTCCACCCTCCGCAGCAAGGCGCGCACGCGTGCGTTCAACTCGTCGAGATTGAACGGCTTGGCGAGATAGTCGTCGGCGCCGCAGTCGATCCCGGCGACTTCCTGTTCCATCGCCCCCAGACCCGTCAGGATCAGGATCGGGATGTGGCGCGTGCTCGCATCGGCGCGCAGCTCGGCGCAAACCTCGAGGCCGGTGAGCCCGGGCATGTTGACGTCCAGGAGGACCAGGTCGGGGAGGTGGCGGCGGGCCATGTCGAGCGCCGCCGTACCGTCGCCGGCGGTCAAAGTCCGCCTTCCGCCGCAGAGGCTGCGCACGAGCACTCGACGGATGCCTTCGTTGTCGTCGGCGATCAGCACTGTCGGCTGTTTCATAATGGTCTCCTAAATTCCGCACTTCTGGGCGAGCGAGTAGGCCTGGCCGTCGAGAGCGACGAAGCGCTTCGTCTCAAGCGGAGACAGCGCGGGCACCCGCTTCTGCGCGTACCAGGATTTCATCCGGTCGTAGAACTCCTGCTTGAGCTCGGGATCGGAGATGGTCGAGCCCGGGTTCACCGTGAGCGTGGAAATCTTCAAGCCCTTCTTGAGCTGGAGGGCCCAATAGCGGGCCTTGATGTCGAGTATCTCGTTCTCCAGGCTGTCGACGCGCCTCGAGGCGTCGACACAGGTGTCGTCGGACAGCGAATCGCGGAACTCGGGCTCGCGCTCCGGCACGATCGTCGGAGCCTCCACCGTGAACTCCGGCGCCGGGACGAAAAGGCCCGGCAGGTCGAACCAATCGCGCGCGGCGCGGCGCTCGCTGGCGGCGACGATGACGCCCGTTTCGGTGTTGATCAGGCGGGCGTTGATGACGACTTCGCGGCCGATGGTCACGAAGCTTCCCGTGACGATCCCCTCCGCCGAGAGCACCCGGCCCAGCTTGCGCAGCGTCGCCGGGTCGAGCGCCCCGGTGCGACCGAGCTGGTGCTCGTCCAGCAGCGCCCTCAGCATCGAGCGTTCCAGGGCCTGAACCTTGCCCGTACGCACGAGCTGGGTCACAAGCTTCTCCGAGATGTTCCAGCCGTCCCGGGCGTTGCCGCCATCGGCGGGTTCGAAGGGCATCACCGCCACGCGGGAGACTCCGGCCTTTTTCGCGTCGGCGGCGAGCTCGCGCGCCATCGCCTTGAAGCCGTCGGCCTGCGCGCGAGTCGCGATGATCGCCGCCGCGATCAGCCCCGCCGAGACGAACATCGCTTTGTTTCTCATGCCCTTAGGGTAACAGCACGGGCTGTGAGAAAATTTAACGGGAGCTTAACTTGGGCTTAATTGAAGAGGCGGGGGCTAGGCTTCGAACTTGTAGCCGTGGCCGGTGAGGTTCGTGATGCTCTTGGCGAGCTTGGGCCCAAGCTTTTTGCGCAGGTGGGAGATGTGGACCTCGACGGTGCCCGGGTCGTTGTAGACGGAGAGATCATAACCCCAGACCGTCTCGAGCAGGTAAGGGACGCTGAGCGCGCGGCCGGCCTTCTCGATAAGGATCGCCAGAAGGTCGAACTCCTTGCGCGTCAAGGCGACCTCCTTGCCCGCGACCTTGACGGTGCGGCCGGACGGGTCGAGAACGATGCCCGACTTCTTGAGCTTCGACCCCGTTGCCGCCGAGCTCGCTTTATAACGCCGCAGGACGGCCTCCAAGCGCGCCGCAAGCACCGGCAGGGAGAACGGCTTCATCACGTAGTCGTCGGCTCCGCCCGAGAAGCCCGCCAGGACGTCGGCGTCCGCGACGCGGGCGCCGGACATGATCATGACCGGGATCGCCTGCGTGGCGGCTTCCTTCTTAAGGACGCGGCACACCGCGTGGCCGTCGAGGCCGGGCATGTCGGAGTCCACGAGAATCAAATCGGGGCGCGACTCGCGCACGAGCATCAAGCCCTCGGAGCCGTTGTCGGTGACGACGACGGAGTAGCCGGCGCCGGCCAGGTACTTGCGCACCAAGGCGAGGATGGCTTTGTCATCGTCGACGACCAATATCTTGCGGGGCATGGGGACACACGACTTTAGAAAATTTACGGGCGCGGCCGCCATCATCTGTTCCATAGCAGCCTCGAAAGTCCTTCCGCGGCGTCGCGCCCGCCGGCCTCGGCGGCGCTCTCCACGGCGCGCGCCGACGCGCTCAGCGGGTCCGCGTCCAGCCCCCCCGCCTCGGCCGACCGCTCCCAGACGACGCCGCCGGTCACCGCGTCGATCACCGACACGCTCACCCGTCCGCGCCCGGAGACGAAGGGCGCCGTGCGCGGGTCGCGCTGGAAAGTCGCGCCGCAGCGCGCCTTCACGACGAAATCCCCGCCATGCTCGACGACCGTAAATCCCCGCGCGCCGAAGCCGCGCCGAAGCCCCGCCTGCGCCGGCCCGCCCCCCTCAATACGGACCGTCGCCTCGGCCGGCGGCGGCACCTCCTCACCCTCGGAGAGACGGACCACGACGGCCCGGATGCGGACGACACGCATGCCCTCCACGGTCTTGTCGCCGAGCACGGCCCAGCTCTCGACGCGGCCCCGCGCGTCGGCCCAGATGCGGCGGCGCACCACGATCGCCGCCTCGACGCGCGTGGAGGCCGCGAGCGCCACGCCGAGGGCCTTCTCGACCGCTCGTTTCTGGGCGTCGGCAAGCGCCCTCTCCCCCGCCGCGGGCGCTTGCGCGGGCGCCATCCCCTCCGCCTCCACGATCTTTCGGCCGACGCCGACCGCCGGAGCAGTGGCGCAGCCCGCGCCGGCCAGGAGCAGCGCCAGGGCCGCGCCGCTCGCGTTCATTTGAAGCCCACGCCCATCATGCCCTGCAGACGGCTCTTGGGCAGTCGCATCGTGACCACGCAGCCGTTGTCCGTGGTGAACTCGCTCTTGAGTATCTCCGCGCCCTTGATCGTCTCCCGCAGGCGGCTCTGGAGAGACGAGTCCTCCGCGATCGCGCGCTCGACCGTATAGCCGCCCTCGAGTTCCACGCCCTTGACCATCGAGAGCATCTCATACTGCGCCTTGACGATCGCCGCGTCGCGGGCCAAGGACTTGCGCTGCGTGTCGCTCTCGAGTTCCGGGTCCGAGGCCCCGATGCCGATCGCCTCGATGTACCCGTAATGGTTCGGATTCTGATCGATCACGGTCTGCACCTGCCCTTTCTGCACGCGGCTCTGGACGGCGCCGCAGCCGGTCAGCAGGCTCGCCGCCAGCACGGACAGCACCAACAGTCTCATCGTCAACGCGTAGTTCATGGCTCCTCCTTGGAACTTCCCTCCAAGGATGCCCGAGTTCGCTTCGCTCCGGTTTAAGCCGCGCTTAAGTTCCGCTTAATCGGGCGCATATGCTCGCGCAGAGCGGCGACGGCCTTCGCGGCGGAGTCCGGCACGCCCAAACACCGGGCGCCCGCGCGCAGGCGCGCGAGCAACTGCGGCGCGTGAAGAAGTCCGGCGGCAAGGCCGGCCGCCTCCGCGGGAGTCCCGGCCTGCAGCGCCGCCCCCGCTGCGACAAGACGTCTCGCGTTGGCCTCCTCCTGACCCGGCAACGGGCTTGTTAAGACCATGGGCAGGCCCGCGGCCAGGCTCTCGGCCGCGCTGAGCCCTCCGGGTTTGCCGATATGTATGTCCGCCGCCGCCATCAGAACGGCCACGAACTCCGGGGGCTGGGGCCCGAACACGCGCAGACGCTTTCCCGCTTCTCGGTGAATCGTCAGGGCAGCCCTTAAGTGATCGTTCGCGCCGCAAAGGACGAGCAGGTGCGCACGAGGGCTCGCGGCCAGCAAAGCGGTCGCCGCGCGCTCGATCCCGCCGAGCCCCTTTCCCCCACCGGACAGCAGCGCCACCGGGGCCGCCGAGGGCAAGGCCAAGAAACGGCGCGCCTCCGCCCGGCTGGGCAACGCGGCGTACGCCGGATCAATCGGAATTCCGGTCGCGCGCAAGCGCTCGCGCGGCGCGCCGAGCGCGACCAAGCGCTCAACGGCCGACTCATCCGGCGCCAATATGAGATCCGCCGGCGGGGCGGCCCAACAGGGATGGACGCCGTAGTCCGTGAGGACCGCGACCACCGGAATGTCGAGGTCGCCGCGCCGTCGCGCCTCGCTCAACACGGCGGCGACCGCGGCCTGGGGGCAGACGACGACCGAAGCGCCCGAACGGCGCACGCCCTCACGCAGGCGCCGGGCGCCGCCGAGGTTAAGGTAGGCGGCGCGCACGGCGCGCAGAACCCCGTGCGCCCACGGACTGCGGTAAAGCGCGCCGTAAAGCCCGGGCGCCGTCCGCAGCAGGCCGTGGTAGCCTCGGGCCGCGCCCAACCCCGCCACCGGGTGATGGTCCGCGGCGATCTCCACCCGGGAAAAAGCAAAGCCGGCCTTTCGGCCGGCCTTTTCGATCGCGAACGCCGCCGCGGAGTGCCCGCTCGGCTCGTAGCCGTAGACGAGCAGGCCCTGCTTAAAGATCCTTCGCTTCCTTCAGCTCTTCGTAGCGCTTCGGATTCTTGGTCTTGAGCTGATCGACGAGGCCTTTGCGGTGCGCGGCCCACTTCGCCGCGTTGGCCCCGGTCTTGCGCTTGACGGAGTCGTAGGACAGGAACTCGTAGATGGCCTTGCCGTCGGCCTTCTGCAGGTTGCAGCCGGGCTTGTTCATCATGCGCTTGACGTAGCGGCTCCAGCCCTTGGTCTCCACCTGCCACACGGAGCCGTCGGCGAACAGCTCGGGCTGGTCCTTCTTCATCTTGGCGAGGGCGGCGTCCTGCTTGGCGTCGTCCATGCCGCCTTCGGGCTCGACGAAGCGGCTGTTCAGCGGCCGCGCAGCGGCGTGGCACTGGGCGCAGCCGGACTTCGTGCTGAGCAACTTCTTATAGCCCGCCTGCACGTTCGCCGGGTACGCCTTGACGACGTCGTCGGGCAAGGTCGCCGGGCCGAAGTCGTTCGGGTAGGGGTTGGCGAGCGCCTTTTCCTTCTCGCTCATCTCGGCCGAATAGACGGGAGCGGCGTACGCCGAGCCCAATAAGGCCGCGGCAAGGATCAAAGTGAGTTTGCGATTCATATCATGTCCTCCTTGTTTTAAAAGCCGCTGTCGTCCTTCACGGCGATGCTGCGCAGCCACGTCGCGAGGTCGGCCAGCTCCTGTTTGGAGATCTTGCCCTTCCAGGCCGGCATGTACACCATCGGCATCGGCCCCTTGGCACTCCACTTCTTGGTTTCGATCGCCGGCACGCCGCCCTCGATCTTCTTGATGAGCTCCTCTTGCGTGTAGGTCCCCACGAGCTTGGGCAAGGTCGGCTCCGCGCCGATATTCATCGACTTGAACTTCTCGGCCTCGGGCAGCTTGTCGTCGAATTCCTTCTGCCCTTCGCCCGCCGCGTTGAAGCGGCGCCGGCCCTGCTTGGCGTCGATGCCGTGGCAGCCCTGGCAGCCGTACTTCGAAAAGACGAATTTGCCGTGCGCCGCGCCCGTCAACGCCGGCTCCTTTGGAGCCGGCGCGGGCACATGGTAGCGGTACGGAATTTTTTCTTCCTTGGTCTGGCCCGACAGGTAGGCGACGATCGCATCGGCCCCCTCGCGATCGATCTCCTTGGTGAAGTTGGCCATGCCCGAGGGCGGGATCGGCTCGGCGTTGAGATGCGCGAAGGGGTCATTGGGCGTGACTTCGGCGGGATCGTTGACGATGTGGCCCAGGATCCAGTTCTGGATGTTCCACTCGCTGTTGTGGTGCTCATTGGCCAGTTCGCGCGGCGCCTTATCACCCTCGAACTGGATCTTCACGCGCTTGAAGTTGTAGCCGGCGATGCGTTCGAAGGGCTTATCGGCGATGTCGCCCAAATCCACCGACATGACGCCGCCCCAGCCGTTGATCGCGTGGCAGCCCTGGCAGCCGTGCGAATTGAACAGCTTCCTGCCCGCGGCCGCGACCTCCGCGCCTTTAAGGGTCTCGAAGTTGCCGTGGCACTTCACGCAGGCGCCTTGAATATGGACGCCCTTGAGCATGGGCTTTTCCCAGTGCTTGACCCAGCCGTGCGCGGGCTCCACCTGTGTCGCCAGCCCCTGGCCGGAATGGCACGAGGTGCAGCCGAACTTGGTGAACGGATGCGCCTTCACGAGGGCGGCGTCCACCTTCGGATGCGACTTATACGGATTCTCCGTGAAGTCGTTTTTGAGCGTGGGGTTGGCGTACTCGTCCATGCCCACATGGCAGGTCACGCAGCGGTCGAAGCGGCCGAGGTCGCCCACGATGATCTGCTTGATCTCCAGAGGCGAACGGCGCATCTTCCGGGCTTCGGCCTTGAGGTCGGCGGCTTTCTTGGGATCCTTCGCGGCAACGGCCTGTTTTTCCAAAACATCCGCGGACATTTCGTAGTACTTCGCCTGATAGGGGCGCCACTCGGCCCGGAAGTCCTTGACGAAGGCCCAGATGAAGGCCGCCAGCATGAGGGCGTTGGAGACGATGAACGCTTTTCGGTAGCTCATGTCAGATGTTCATGCTGATCGAGGGAATCGTCAGCAGGTACTTGATGTTGAACGTCAGACGGGCGCACATCTTAAGGAGTATGCCCATCGTGCAGACCACGAGCACCATCGTGACGAGGTAGCGCGGCCAGTCGAGCGTGCGGATATGGCGCTGCGGCAGAACAAAGCCGAAGTAGAAGGACGCGCCCAGGAAGAACAGCAGGAACGCGCCCTCCGTAGCACCCATCTTACCCAGCGCCATGCCGATGGCGGCGAGTGCTGCCACGGCCGCGAGGAAGCCGCCCATGACCAGCTTGCCGCTGAGCTCCTTTTGAATCAATTTCGGGGCCAGGATGGATCCGCCCATCAGCCCGCCGATGAGCGGGATTCCGATCAGCATCGAATACGCGCCCACGCCCTTAGGCCCGAACACGCTCCAGGTCGCCGCGGGTGCGGCCTTCAGCGATGCCCAGGACTCCCACGGCCAGTACCACGCGTAGTTTGGACCGCGCAGGGAGTAGCCGATGGCAATGAGCGTAAACCACATCACGATGCCGAGCATGAACAAGATGATCGCAAACGGCCGCTCCTTCCAGGCATAGGTGCCGATGCCCTTCGGGTTCGTGTCGATGTAGGGGATGGCGATCAGGCCGACGATGATCAGGCCGGGCAGGAGCACGCCGGCGATCCACGGATCGAAGTAGACGAGCAGCTCTTGCAGCCCCACGAAATACCACGGCGCCTTCGACGGGTTCGTGGTCACGTTCGGATTGGCGATCGCTTCGAGCGGCGCGTTCTGGAGAATGGACCAGATCATGATGAAGATGGTCGTGCCCGCGGCGCCGATATACTCGCGCTTGACGAGGTGCGGCCACACATCCACCTTTTCTTCGTTCGCTTCGTACGGCGCGGCCGAGAAGGAGTCCTTGCGAATGCGCCAAAAGTGGAGGATGAGCAGTATCCCGACGACAAGCGGAACCGCGACGCAGTGCATGACGTAAAAACGAAGCAATGTGTTCTCGCCGACCATGGTGCCGCCGAGCAAGGTGAAGCGCACATCGTTGTTGATTCTCATCCCCACCAACGAACCGAGCGGGCCCTCGTTGCCGAGCACGGGGGTCGCACCCGCCATGTTCGTGCCGACGGTGACGGCCCAGATCGCGAGCTGGTCCCAGGGCAGCAAATAACCGGTGAAGGAGAGGAATAAGGTCAACGTCAGCAGGAGGACGCCGATGCCCCAGTTGAACTCGCGCGGCTTTTTATACGCGCCGGTCAGGAACACGCGCACCATGTGCGCGATGACGGCGACGACCATGGCCTGCGCGGCCCAGCGGTGGGCGTTGCGCAGGAACATGCCGAGCGTGACCGCGTACTCGAGGTCCTTGATATCTTGGTAGGCGAGGCCGATCGTGGGGCGGTAGTAAAACATCAGCAACACACCGGTCAGAGTCAAGCTCAGGTACAGGGCGAAGGAGATGCCGCCCATCCCCCACGTGTAGGCCCACTTCAGCGCGCGCGGGCGCACCTTGACGGGATGGAGGTGGAGCCAGACGTTGCCGATGATGTGGCCGGCGCGGTCGCGCGGGGTGTCTTTCCAGAGGCCGCCGCGGAACACGGAGCGCCAAATCTGGGAGTCGATGATCTCTTTTTTGATCTTCTCGATATCTAGAGTAGGCATGGGGTTCCTCAGGCCGGCGCGTACTCCGCGAAATAAGGCGCGTTCTCGCGCTTGCCGGGCTTGTTTTCCAAGACGGCCTTGTCCACGATCAGATCGCCGGTCGGCGCCAAGACGACCTTGGCGCGCCACAGCGGCATCGGAGCCGGGCCGGCGATCACATCGCCGCCCAAGGTGTAATTGGAGCCGTGGCAGGGGCACTTGAAGCGATTCTGGTCGCCCCACCAGTTCGGCGTGCAGCCGAGATGGGTGCATCTAGCCCACATCGCGTAGAAGCCCGTCGGCGTGCGCACGATCCAGACGCGCTGCTCGTTGAGCCACTTGGTGGAGACGCCGACGTCGTAGCCCGCGGCGGGACCGGCGTTGAACTTCTGCGAGGGTTCGTAGATCACGTTCGGAAACATGAAGCGCGCGCTCGCGGCCGCGGAGGCGGCAAATAACGCGGCGAGCATGCCCCAACCCGCCCAGAGGAAATCGCCGCGCGACATGTCCGGCTTGACGACGGGCTTCGGTGCGGCGACGGGCGCCGCGACGGGCGCCGGATCAGGAGAGGGGTTTGGGTTGGTTTCGCTCATTTTTTTGTTCTTACCAATATTAGTTGCGGCGAAAGACAATGCCAGGGAACAAAAAATAACAATTAGCGCGCGCCCTGTCAAACGCCGTCAATGCGCCGCCCAGTCGGTCGTCGCGGCGCGCTCGAGCACCCAGGCGTCGAAGCCCGCGTGCGGCATCAAGGTCTTGCCGTCCCACGCGTAATCGAGCCCCGCGAGGTCCACCGCGATCTTCTTCTCGATGCCGCCGCGCGCGATGAGCACGGGGAGGACGATCACCCGGCCCGCCCCGGCCTTCACGCCGAAGACCTTCGCTCGGAGATCCGTCACCGCCGCCGCGCGAACGGCCGCAGCCGCGTCGTCGCGCAGGAGGCCGAAGGAGCAGTCGCGAAACCCGCCCTTGACCATGCCGCACAGCGCCGTCATCGAATCGCGCCAGGAGAGCACGGCGCCGTCATCGACGGGGCCGTGCGCGACGAGCACGATGCGCTCTTGGGACGCGTCGTTGCTCAGCGCTTTCGCGCGTTCGCTCAGGATCCGGCCGATGAGTTCGTGATCGTCGAGCGCCCGGGACATCGCTATCGGTTCGCGCGCCTTCACCCGCGCAGTCGAGAATTCCATCGAGTGGCCGCGCCCCCCCGCCGCGTGGCCCGCGTGCGCCGCGGCCATCCGCTCGTAGGCCGCCTTCAGCGCCGCGGACGGCCTGTCCGTCAAACCGAGCGCGTAGCGGGTCTGGTCGAGCACCTCGGAGCGGCTTTGCACGAACAGCGGCACCGCGACGATCCGCTTGATGCCGCGCTTCTCGAGGCGCTCAACGGCCGCCTGCAACGAGGCGTGGTCGGCCATGCCCAGCGCGGTCTCGGTCGGGATCTTCGCGTTGACTCTCACGCGCAGCCGCTCGATTTCGCCGTTCCACGCCGCGTCGCCGCCATGGGCCAACAGCATGATGCCGTAGGACGCGGGCGCGGCGTTCGCGGCGGACGCGAGCAGGAGCAGGGCCGGCAAAATTTTCATGAGACGCTCGACGAGTGCTTGAGGCTGCGCTCGCGTCCCGAAGACAGCGAGTCCGCCCACGCGCCGAATTCCTCGGCCTTCGCGTCCACGACCCGGCGCGCCGCGGCGACGGCCTCGGCGCGCGAGGCCATGTTCTTGGCGACGATCGCCTCGAGGTCCTCGAGGCGGTAGAGATAGACGCCGTCGATCAAGTGAACCGATTCCTCGATGTCGCGCGGCATCGCGATGTCGATTAAAAACAGCGAACGGCCGCCGCGGCGGCGGACCGCGCTCTCAACGACGCGGTGCGACAGCACCGCGTCTTTAGACCCGGTCGAGGCGATGACCACGTCCGCATTCTCAAGCTCGGCCGGGAAATTCTCCCATCTGACCGCCTCGCCCTGATAGCGCGCGGCCAACTGGTAAGCGCGCTCCCAGGTGCGATTTGAAACGACCAGTTTTCTGACGCCGCGCCCGGCAAGATGCTTGGCGGCAAGCTCGGCCATGGCCCCCGCGCCCAGGATCAAAGCGGATTTGCCCTCGAGCCGTCCGAAGATCGTCTCGGCGAGCGAGACGGCGACGGAGGGCACCGACGACGAGCCGGCGCCGATCTCGGTCTCGGCGCGGACTTTCTTGCCGACGAACAAAGCGCGCTGGAAGAGGACGTTCAGGCGCTTGCCGGTCATGCCCGCGCTCTTGGCACTCTCATAGCCGGTCTTCACCTGGCCCAGGATCTCGGCCTCGCCGACGACGAGCGAATCGAGGCCCGAGGCGACGGCAAACAGATGGCCGACCGCGGCGGCGTCCGCGCGGATCTCCGCGAATTCGCCGAGCGAAGCGCCCGCGAGTTCCTCGAGCGCGGACAGCAGCGCGTCCGCGCAAGGCGCCTTGTCCGGCGCGCCGGCGGCGTACAGCTCGAAGCGGTTGCAGGTGGACAAAGCCGCGGCCTCCTCGATGCCGCGCGCCTTGAGCGCCGCGAGCACGCGCTCAACCGGAACGGCGGCCAACGCCTCGCGCGCGGCGCAGGAACGCTCGCGGTGGCTCCAGCTCAGGCAGACGAGCTTCATTTCCCCCCCAGGAAGCCGTGGCGGCCCGAGGACAGCTCGGCGCCGAAGAAGGTCGCGAGCATGCACGCAAATCCCGCCATGGAAACGTAGACGGGCGTGCGTCCGCGCTGGCCGGAAAAATAGCGCAGCCACAGGAATTCGGCGTAGAACGCCGCCGTTATCAGCGCCATCGTCTCTTTCGGGTCCCAGGACCACGCGCGGCCCCAAGTCTCGTACGCCCACATGGCCCCCATCGCGAGCCCCGCGACGAGGACTGGAAGCGTGACGGCGACGATCCGGCCGTTGAGCGCGTCGAGCTCGTCGAGCGAGGGCAGCCGGTAGCACAGCTCGGTGGGCTTGCGCGACTTGATCTGCCGTTCCTGTATCAGGAGCGCCAAGCACACTCCGAACGCGTTGGCGAAGGCGGCGTAGGCCGTCATCAGCACCGGAGGATGAAGGTTGAGCCAGTAGCTGCGCAGTTCGGGCGAGAGCGCGCTCAGCGCCGGGTCGGCCTTGAGCACGGCCAGCCCGAGGCTGCCCGCGACGAACGGCAGAATGAACGCGCCGAGTATGCCGAGCTTCTTGCGGGCCTCGATGAAGAAAAAGGCTGCGGCCAGCGCCAAAGACATGTAGGACAAAGCGCCGAAGAAGGAGTTCACGGGGAGGAACCAACGATTCTCCGGGAAGGCCCAGAAGCCGACCAGGCGCGCGGCGAAGGCGCAAACATGAAGCATCAGCCCCGTACCAAGAAGCGCCAACATGGTCCGGCGCGCGCGCTCGCTTTTATTGAATAGGTAGGCGACGGCAACGCCGCATGCCGCGGCATAAAGGAGAAACGCACCCCACGACAGTGACGACTGGGCCATGTCGGGCTATTCTAGCATGCGGCTCGACGCCGGCGCGATGGTTCTCACGGCGTTGATCCTAAACGACGGCGAGCTCGCAACAAAATGGCCCTTGACAAGTGATAACAATCTGTTATTATATCTCCAGGTGAGGCTGATCGGGCGGGAGCGAATCTCGGAGTTCACCCCCAAGAACCCCGCCTCAGTCGCATCGCTTAAAGCGTGGCAGAAGAACATGGAATCGAACAGCTTCAAGAGTTTCGTTGAGCTTAAGAGGGTCTTTGGTTCTGCGGATTACGTCAAGCCGCACACCGTGTTCAATATCCGGGGCAACAAGTACCGCTTGATCAGCCTTGTCGATTATGAGCTTGGGGCCGTCTTGATCGAATACGTGCTGACTCACCCGGAGTACGACAAGGGCAAATGGAGGCATTGACCATGACCGTTGCGACCCTGGAAAAGAAACTCAAGCCGCTAGAGGAGCCCCTCTCCAATCCGCTCCTCAAATGGCTTTACCTCCACCTGCCCCCGCAGCCGATCTCCAATCGCAGGATGCACCGCGCCTATGCCAAGGCCGCCGGAATCTTGATGAAGGAGCGCGAGTTGGGGACGCTCGATCCCGTAAGCCGCGACGCGACGACCCAATATCTGAAGTCCATCATTCCCTTCATCGAGGAATACGAGAAAAAGGGGTTTCCGAGCAAGTCCGTCACCCCTGAGGAGATGTTGCGCTTCCTGATGGAGCAGAACGATCTGAGCCAGTACGATCTTGCCGCCGACCTGGGCGGACAGCCAGCAGTATCCTACGTACTCAACGGCAAGCGAGCGCTGACGCGGGAACAGATTAAGAGGCTCAGCGGCAGATTTGGCGTCTCGGAGGCGTCGTTCTACCCTTCGGTCGCGTAGAAACGGCCTAAAGGCCGGAAGGTCATTGGGTGGCTAACGAGTATTCCGCGCGGAATGCTTGCGTTTACTAATTGCTCGCGTTCCTAGTCGCCGGACCAGGGGTTGAAGCTGCCGCCCTTGATCGGGGCCTCGGCGCACAGCTTTTCGTACAGCGCGATCTGCCGCTTGGTGGCGCCGCGCTCCTTCAGACTTGAGAGCGTCGTGTAGTAGCCGACATTGTACTCGGTCTGCGACCACGGGCGGCCCTTATAGGCGACCACGCCGGGCACGAACGCGCGGATCTCGTCATCGGTGACCTTGGGCTTCTTCGCGCCGCGAAGCGTGCCGGCGAGGACGCCCAGGCCAAGGAATCCGCCCATGCCGAGGAAGAAGCCGGCGTCGAAGTTGTGCCAGTTGCGCAGGGCTTCTTCGCCTAAACGAACGATATCGCCGAGGGCGGAGGCCAGCGCGTACCAGCCGAGCGCGCCCAGGCCGACGATCAAGGCGATCATGCCGAGCTGCATTCCGGTCTCGGCTCGATCGGTCGTGTCGCCGCCGGACACGCGTCGCGCCTTCGACGCGACGGACTTAAGAATCTTCTGCGTGACCTCCGGGCCGCGGCCCGCGAGGTTCCAGCCGTTGGGGATGCGCGGGTCCATCTTGCGGCCGACGCCGAGTGCGAGCACGCCGGGCAGGCCCGAAGACATGTTGCGGTCGTTCTCGTTGCCGGTCTCGCCGATGGCCAGGCCGCTGAGCTTGAGGCCCAGGCGCGTCAGCCACGACTCCTTCTTCGCCGCGCGCGGCACGTACATACTGTCGCCGATGACCAACGCATCTTGCGCCTCGATCTTGAGATGCTTGGCGATCAAAGCGGTGGACTCGGACTTGGTGATGATGGAGAAGGTCAGGTAGGGCGGGTTCTTGACGTCTTTCGGGACGCGCCCCGCGACCTCGACATCGATCCCGACCTTGGCGAGCTCCTCGCGCAGGATCTCGGCGGCCTTCTTCGTCTTGGCCTGATCGGTGCCGGCCTTGATCATCAGCGCGTAGCCGTAGGTGCTATACGACTCCTTCGGGATCGCCGCATCGCCGGGGTGCTGTTCGACGTCGATCTCCTTGAGGCGCGACACCGTCGCTGCGGCGGCGGTCTTGACGCGCTCGAGCTTCTCGGCCTCAAGCGCGGGCGCCTCCCAGATTTTGACGGGTACGCCCCCTCGGAACTGGTAGAGCTTGCCGCCGCTGTTGGCGGCGACATACATGCCCTCGGTGACATCGGCGGGTAAGCTGGCGAGCGACTCGAACACCGTGAGCTGGGTCGAGCCCGCGCGCTTCTCATCGCCGCGGTCGCTGACGACGGCGAAGTGCTTGCCCGCCGCGCGGATGGCGCGGATCGCCGCGACCTTTTCCGCGGGCAAAACCTCGTTATAGCCGGCGAGCGTGTCGTCGAAGTCGGAGATCACGAGAGACTTGTCGGCGGCCGACGCGATGATCTTCGCGCTCAGCGCCGTGCCGGCCTGGGGCAGCGAGAACACGGCTCCGGTCAGGGCCGCGATCGTCTTCAAGGCCATCCGGTGGAAGCTATACGAGGAAGCGCTCTCGACCGTTTTGGGCGCGTCGACCTTGGGGACGACGGCGGGAGGCACCCCGGACTTCGGGGGTAGGGGCTCGGTCGCGGGCGCGGACAGCACTGGAGACAGCGCCGACGGCACGCCGGCGACGCCATCGGAAAGTTCTCCGGCGGTCCGGGCCGAAATCTCCCCGGTCAGGACATTCTCGAGGTCCCGGCCCGCTAAACTTGCGGCGACTCCGGCGGTCTCGGGCTTGGCCAGCGCCTGCAAAGCGGGCGCGACGGCCTGGATCTTCGCGGCTATCGACGCGGCGGGAGCGACCGGGGCGAGTGCCACAGGCGCGGAGACCAACGGCGCGACCGACAAGGCGGCGGGCGCAGACAGCAGGGGAGACGACAACGACATGACGGGCAGCGCCAATGTCGGAGTCGGCGCGTTCATGATTCCCATTCCCAGCGAGGGCTTCGCGGGCACGACTCGTCCGGTAATGGTTTGCGCGGCGGCCCGCTGCACGTCCAATCCCGCGGAGAGCAGGACGAGTGTCACGGACAAAACGATCGAGACGAGGCGGTTGAGGCGTCGGGCCATGCGAGGTTTTCTCCCTACGGCTGGTCTGGCGTCTACCCTTATTGTACACGGCTGAGGCGCTCGCGACCTGGGTCGTACGGGGAAGCGTTGGGAGGCATTGGGCCCTGGCCGCGCGTCCGAGCGGTCTAGGCCTTTAGGCCTATTCATGTCTAGGCCTGATGGCCCAAGCATGGGCCGAAGGTCCCGGTTACTATTAGGTCCATGAGCCCCCTCCGACTCCCCCTCATGCTCCTCTGCGCGTTTCTCGCCGCCTCGGCCCGGGCGCAGTTCTGCCCGCTTAACGCCGGCGACACCGTCCGAAAGATCGTGGCCTGCAAACCGGGAACGTCGACCGCGGAGTGCCGCAAGCTCGCGCTCAGCGTGGGCTGCGCGGTCGTGCGCGAACTGCCCTCGATCAACGCGATCGTCATCGAACTCCCCGCCATCCGCGCCGGAGGAGCTGAGGCCAAGCTCAAGGCGACCTTTAAGGTCAATCTGGTCGAAACCGACAAGACGATCAATTGGCTCAAGGCGGTGAGCGCAGCGCCCCCGGCGCCGGCCGCTCAGTTCGAGTTCGGCGACGTCGCCCGCGACATCATTAAGAGAATCAACGGGCTCAAGCCCGCCGCAGTCGAGGACCCCGAGCAGCCGTGGGGAATCCGCCGCGTGAACGCCGCCGCCTCCTGGACCACGCCGCGCGGCCAGGGCTTGGGCGCGGCCGTCGCGATCATCGACACCGGCATCGCGCGCGCGCACCCGGACCTCGTGGGCATCGTCATCGGCGGCTTCAACGCTCTCGATCCCACGAAGCCCGAGGCCTGGGACGACGACCAGGGCCACGGCTCGCATGTCGCCGGCACGATCGCCGCCAAGCGCGACGGCAAGGGCGTGGTCGGCGTCGCCCCCCTGGCCAAGCTCTACGCGGTGAAAGTCCTCGACGCGGAAGGCAACGGCGGCTTCTCCGACGTGATCGCCGGCATCGAGTGGGCCGCGAGTCGCGGCATCAAGGTCGCCAACATGAGCCTCGGCGCCGACGAGGGCAGCGAAGCGCTCAAGCGCGCCGTCACGGCCGCCGCGAAGGCCGGCCTGACGATCGTGGCCGCGGCCGGCAACTCAGGCGGTCCGGTGAGCTTTCCGGCACGCTATCCCGAAACCATCGCGGTGGCCGCCTCCGACATTAAGGACGGCGTGGCTAATTTCTCCAGCCGCGGCCCCGAGGTGGACTTCATCGCGCCCGGCGTGAACGTGAAGTCGGTCAACAAGGACGGGGGCTACGTGGAACTCTCCGGCACCTCGATGGCGACTCCGCATGTCGCCGGATTGGCCGCGCTTGCGGTCGCCCGCGGAGCGGCGACTCCCGCCGCGGTGCGCGCGATGCTCCGCAAAGCGGCCACGCCCCTTCCGGCACACGCCGCGACCTTGCAGGGCCGAGGCATGATCGACGCGGCCAAGCTGCAGTAGGGATTTCGGCGGGCGCCGGCCCGCGGGAACTTCCCCCAAGTTCTCGCGGTCATCCGGCGCCCGCCCTATCGATCTAGATGAAATCCCCCGCCCAAAGTCGTTTCAAGAACGTCTCCCAAGGCAGGACCGTGATCCCGTTGAGGAGCCGTGGTTTGGAGTCCAGCGAGACCAGGATGGAATGCTTGGTCTTGTATTCCTCGCCGAACGCCTTGAGCCCCTTGAGATGCTGAGGCGTCGCCTGCTCCGTCCCTTTGACCTCGACGGCGACTTGGTGCTCCCCGAGGACGAAATCCACCTCGAGCTGTGAGGCAGTGCGCCAATAAGAGATGGGATAGCGGCGGCCCGAGTAGTGGCTGTGGGCCGCCAATTCCTGGTAGATGAAGTGTTCGAAGGCTTTGCCGAAAGCCTCGCTGCGCGGAGAGACCGGCCCGCGCTTGAGCAGGAAGTTCGCCAGCCCCAGGTCGAAGAAATAGAAGCGCGGCGCCTGGACCACGCGCCTTTTGGGGCGCTTCTGGAACGAGGGCACGAAGCGGGCGACCAAAGTGTCTTCGAGGATCGAGAAATACTGTTTAACGGTCGGCGCGCTGACGCCGCATTCGGAGGCGATGTTCTGATAGTTGACGATCTCGCCGTTGGAGAACGACGCGGACTCCAGAAAGCGGCTGAACGCCGGGATGTTGCGCGTCAGGGCCTCCGCGGCGATCTCTTCCTTGAGATAATCCCCGACATAGGCTTCGATCAGCCCGCGCGGGTGGTCGGCTTGATAGTGGCGGGGCAAGAGGCCGTTGTTGAGGGCGCGCGATAGGTCGAAGTCCGGGATCTCCGGATAGGTGAGAGGGAAGAGCTCGAAGCGCAGAGCCCGGCCGCCCAGGAGGTTGGCGCCGTTGCGCTTGAGTTTGCGCGCGCTGGAGCCGCAGAGGATGAACCGTGCGCGGCGGTTGACGATGAGCCACTGTACCTCGTCGAGCAGCTCCGGGATCTTCTGGACCTCGTCGATGACGACGGGCAGGCTGCCGGGGGGCGCGGCCAGCAGCTCCTCACGCAGCAGCGAGGGGCGCGTGCGCAGACGCCGGTATTCGTCGGAGAGAAGGAGGTCGTAGCGCGGCGAGCCCGGGAAAAGCTCCTTGAGCAAAGTGCTCTTGCCGGTTTGGCGGGCTCCCCAGAGGAAGCAGGATTCTTGCCTCCGATCAGCCAAAACCTGGTTTCTTTTATACATGATAATCGAAATGATGTATTTAGTATAGCATCAGGCGCAAGGGTGTCAAGGGCACATATCACCCGCAGACGCAGGGCAAGGTTGAGCGCTTCAACCGGAAATGTTGTCATCTGAGGGGTGGTCTGGGCCGGAAGTCCCGAGCGGACAGGGGTCCTTTAAGCATGCCGCGAGGACCCGATGGGCGCAGGCGTCCGACGCGAGCTTCCCTTATAATGCGCTGAGATGCGAAGTCTTGGGACCTGCGCCTTCGTCTTTTTAGCCGTCGTCACGCGCGCCGGCGTCATGTCGCCCGTCGTCCAGTTGGGACCGCGCCTGCCCCTGTCTCTCCTCGCCACTCCCGCCGCAAACTGGACCTCGTCTTTGGATCCGGCGCTGATGAGTCTCGCCGCGCGCCTGCCCGATACGAGCCTCTCACCGGTGCTCCGCGCGCTCGAATCCTCGGGCCTGACGCCCGAAGCCTATCTCGCCCGACCGCAGGCCGCGCGCGCCGTCGTGGTCGGCGAAGCCGTGCACGCGCTGCGCCTCGAAGCGATGATGGAGACGGAAAAGCTCCTCGCCGACGAGCATAAGATCGACCCCGCCGCACCCGAGTATGCCGTCTACGCCGCGCGCCTGGGCTGGCTCGCCGGCCCCGCGGGCGCGTTCGCGCCCGAGGAACGCCGCGAAGAGATCATCGCCGCCTACGAGCGCACCGCCGTCAAGCTCGCGGCCGGCAAACGCCTCGAGCTCCAGTCTTACCTCACGGCGGCCAAGCAGTCGCTGATGAAGCCCGGCGACCTCGCCTTCACGCCCGTCGAAGCCATGGCCGCCCAGCTGCCCAATGCGCCCTCGCGCCTAATGACCCCGGGGACCGACCGCCTGCGCGCCGCGTCGGCGAAAAATCGCGAGGTCCCTTTGCCGGCGATCCCGACCGGGCCGGCGTTCCGTGCCAAGGTCGGCTGGCTCAAAGCCAAATTTATCGCGAGGGCGGTCATCGCACGCATGCTCTTCCGCCCCGCGCTCAACGCCTTTCGCGCCGCGATGACTCACGGCGGCGAGCTGTGGCGAAAATATATGAGCGGCCAACCGCAAGGAAAACATGACTGGCGCTGGTCGGTGCTCGAAGGTCTTCATAAAGAAGGCGACTTCCGCGGCTCCTTCGGCCACGCCGTCTACGACGGCCAGCCCGAGGTCTCCTCGCCCGTCATTTTTCCCGAACCCAACCTCGAGAAGATTCGTTTATCGAAGCACCAAATCGGAGATATTCAACTCTCCGCCATGCCAGGCATATCGGGGATGAGTTTCCCTCAACTGTCCGCGCAATCGCATCTGTCCTTGATCTACATTCATCTCAAGCTCGCCAAGGAGCAAGGCGCGCGCATGCTCTACAACACCGGCGAGGGCGGCCCCGGCTTCGCGCTCGCCATGCTCGAGGGGAACGCGGATGTGGCCAAGCGCGAGCTCATCGCTTGGAACATGCGCAACAACCAATTCCAGGACGGAAGCAAGGCCGAGGCCGAACTCGTCATGCTTGTCGACGCGCTCTTCGCGAAGCGCAACAAGCTGTTCGCCGAATTCTCCTCTGATGATTTGGCCAAAGCTCAAGTCGTGGCGCAATTCGGCTCGGCGCTGAACGGCATTCGAGGCGAGGATCTTCGTGTTGACTTCGACAAGCTTCGCAAGGTCGCCCAATCCCCGTTCGTCGCGATGACCCAGTTCAAGCTCAAGCAGGCGGCCAAGCGCGGCGCCAAGGTGGACCCTAAGAAGGTCGACGACATCGTGGCCGCGCTGCGCGAGCTCCGGCGCGACCAGCCCTTCAAGTCTCCCGAGATCGTGCCCGACCTCGACAGCTACGAGTCCATCGCCGCTTTGGTCAAGGCGACGCGCGTCGTCACGAAGAAGCCCGTCTCGCTCAAGTTCGGCGTCGGCGACGCCGAGGACCTGCTCGCGTTTCTCCAGTTCCTCAAGGGCGCCAACGCCCTGCCCGACCACATCCAGCTCGACGGGCGCGGCGACGACTTCTCCCCCGGCTCCGGCAACGCTCCGCCCGGCGCGAACACGAGCCTGCCCGGCAACGAGGCGATCATCGTGACCGACGCTATTCTCAAAAAACTCGGCATCCGCGACCGGATTTTCATCGAAGCCACCGGCGACCTGATGCTCCCCACCGAGGCCGTCGAGAAGCTGGCCCTCGGCGCCGACGGCGTCTGCGGCGCGCGGCTGTGGATGGGCATGGGCCTGGGCTGCGCGAAGGTGAAGTCCTGCGCCAACGGGAGCTGCCCGTACGGCATCGCGTCAAAGTCGAATTCGCTCGTTGGGCTGGGGCTCGACCCCGAGAGCGTGGCGCCCAAGGGTGCGATCGCCGCCGCGAACTGGCATAAGGCCTTCGTGCAGCAGTTGGCCGAGGCGGGCCTGGCGGACTGGCGCGACGCGCGCGGCCAACTCGGCCTGGGCACGGGCTCAAGCCGCGTGCGCATCAAGGACGGCCCCAAGACGGTCCCGCTCGACCGCTTCTACTCGCCCGAGTATGTGAGCGACCTCCTGCGCGGCGCGCTCACCCGCGACGAAGTCGACCGCCTCGTCTTCGGCAAGAAATAGTAGAATTCCCCGCGTGAAAAAAGGAGGACCGCCCACCGCCGCGTTCGCCGCCATCGCCGGGATCGCCATCGGCGGCTGGTTCGCCATGCGTTCTGTCGCCGCGTCCCGCGCCCGGCGCGTGAGCGAGTGCCGGGCCCTGACGAAGGCGCTCGACAAAACCGTCCGCGCCCGATCACCTCGTTATTTTGAGGGCATCGTCGAGCACCGCTACGACCATGTGACGGGCCGCTGCCTGGCGTCGCTCGAATACCATTACAAACCCTGCAACGCGAAGCTGCGCAAGAAGACGCCCCTGCTGTGCACCGGCCCCGACGCCGACATCGCGATCTACGCGTTCTCGAGCGCCGACGCGCAGCCCTTGTTCATCTGCGAGCGGACCTACGCGACGGGAGAGGCCGGCTGCACCGAGTCCGTGTACGGCACCGACGGCAGCCTCCTCTCCAGCCGCGAGGTTCCCCCCGATCAGTTCCCCGCCATTAAGGCCGAACTGATGAACCCCAAGCCTTAAAGCCCGGCACCGCCCGATTGACGCGGATCAATGACGCGTCCGCGGCCCGGCATGGTAGAATTCCCCAATGGATCAGAAAAACCCGTTGGATTTCCAGGGTTCCGGCCTTTGGGCGGTCGTGCTTGGCGGCTCCTCGGGCTTCGGCCTGGCCACGGCTAAACGCCTGGCACGCGCCGGCTTCAATATTCTGATCGGGCATAAGGACAAGGAAGGGACCGTCGAGACGGTGATCAAGCCCCATTTCGACGAGATTCGGGCGGGCGGCGTCAAACTCGTCACGCACAACATCAATCTGTTCGATGAGGACGGACGAGGAGAACTGTTCGAGAGCATCCAGACCAACTGCGGGCCCGGCAAGGTCCACTTGTTTATGCAATCCATCGCGGCCGGCTCCTGCCGCCTGATGATCGAGGACAAGACCCCCGACTTCCGCGGCAAGGCGATCAAGGGCCTGGCCGACGCCTTGGGCCTGCCGGCCGAGAAGGTCAAGGCGGCCGTCAACACCGCGTTCCACGACAAGGGCTGCGACGCATTACATACTCTTGCCGACTCGCGCATTCCGTACCGCGAGGAATTGCTGACCCAGGAAGATCTCGAAAAAACGATCTTCATGATGGGCTATGACTATTTGTTGTGGGGCCGAGAGTTGTGCAAGGAAGGCCTCCTCACCAAGGACGCCCGCCTGGTGGCCATGACCTCCGAAGGCAATGAAATCGCCTGGAAAGGCTACGCCGCCGTCTCCGCCGCGAAGACCGCGCTCGAGGCCTCGTGCCGCGCGATGGCCGTCGAGCTCGCACCTTACGGCGTCTCGTCCTACATCATGCAGGCCGGCATCACCGACACTCCCGCCGGCAACGCAATCCCGAACTTCGACCTGATGAAGGCGCAGGCGCGCATCCGCAACCCGTTCCACCGCCTGACCACTCCCGAGGACGTCGCCGAGGTCATTCTCGGCCTGTGCGGGCCCACCTTGCGCTGGGCCAACGGGGCCATCATACGCGCCGACGGCGGCGAGGCCATCTCCGGCCTTTCATGAGCAACCCCTTCAACATCCTCGCAATGGGCTGGGCCCTTCCGAAAACCGAAATCGACAACGACTTCCTGCACAAGGAAGTCGGCTTGAAGAAAACACCGGATTGGTGCGCCTCTCGTCTGGGCATCCAGAAGCGCTACTCGGTCCTATCGAAGGAGTACATCGTCAAGACGCACAACAAGGATCCGATGCAGGCGATCGTCCATGCCCGCGCCAACGGCGAGACGCCGGTCTCTTTGGCGGTGCGCGCCGCGCAGAAAGCGATGACCCATTGCGGCGTGAAGCCCTCGCAGATCGGCATGGTCGTGTGCAACTGCGACCTCCCCTTTGATCTGGTCCCCGGAACCGCGAACTACATCGCCAAGGCCCTGGGCATCGGTCCCGGACCGCACATCGACATGAACACCGCCTGCTCCTCCTTCGCCCGGCACATGATGTACTTGGGCGACCTGCGCGAGAGCGCCTTCCCCGACTTCGTCCTGACCGTGCAGACCGGCTGCTACACGACGCGCACCGATTACTCCCCCGAGAACTTCGACGGCTACATCTGGGGCGATGGTGCCTCCGCGCAGATCTGCTCGCTCAAGCACAAGGGCCGCCTCAAGATCGAGCCGATGGTGTTCGCGACGGACCCACAAGGTGCGGACGACGTGAAGGTGGACGCGACCCGGCATTTCTGGCAGGACGGCGCGAAGGTGCGCGAGTTCTCGATTCGCCGCACGGTGGAGATGTTCGAGACTATCGCCGCCGCCAAAAAACTCTTCGCCGAAGATGTGTACACGGTCACCCATCAGGCGAACTTCGTGATGCAAGAATCGATCGTCGGCCACCTGCACCTGCCCAAGGAGCACCACATCAGCAACGTGCGCGAGCAGGGCAACATCGCCTCGGCCGGAATGCCGTCGGCCATCGCCCAGCGTCTCGACAAGCTCAAGAAGGGCGACCAGATCGTTTACGCCGTCCTCGGCGCCGGCCTCGCCTGGGGCGGCGGATACATGGAGGTGCAATGAACTCACTCCTCGCTCCGGTCCGAATGATCCGCCAGGAAGCCCTCGTCGCCGCGTCCGTCGCCGAGGCGTGGCGCGCCTGGTCCACCTCCGAGGGCGCCCGCGAGTTCTTCGCGCCGCAGGCGAACATCGCGCTCGAAGTCGGCGGGCCTTACGAGATTTTCTTCGATCCCGCCGATGAGACGCAGGGGACCAAGGGCCTCAAGCTCCTGAGCTACGCGCCGCTGGAGATGATCTCCTTAGTGGCGCGCCTGGACCATGGTGCTCAAGAATCTCGTACGCCGCTTCGAATCGGGGCCGATCGACTGGAGCAAGGATAACAAGGATGCTCGACATCGCTGAGTTTCTGAAATTATCCACAATGTTCCACCGGTGGAATACTGTGGATAACTTTTCCCAGGAGACATTATGAGCGACATCGCGGTAGTCACCGGCGCTTCGGGCGGCATCGGCGCCGCGATATGTAAATTGATTCACAATAAGTCCGAAGGACAACTAAAAGTTTGCATACACTACAACGGCAACAAGGCCGCGGCGCAGGCGCTTTCCAACGAGATCACCGATTCGTTCGTCGTTCAAGCCAATCTGTCTACGGCCGCAGGCCGTAAAGCTCTCCTAGACGCCGTGCTCGCCAAAGGAACCCCCTACTGCTTGGTGAACAACGCCGGCATCGACCGCCCCCACGAGCCGGCGCTCATGGTCACGGAAGAGGCGTACGACAAGATTTTGGATACCAACCTGAAGGCGCCGCTGTTTCTTATGCGCGATTTCGCCAAAGAAATGGCCCGCAACGAGTCCGGCGTGATCGTCAACATATCTTCAGTCTTGGCGAGAAAGGCGGTCGTCGGATCGGCGATGTATCGAGCGTCCAAAGCCGCGGTCGAGGCGTTGACCTTGCAATTCGCCTCCGAACTCGGCCCCAAGGGCGTGCGCGTGATCGCCGTCGCGCCGGGCTTCATTGAGACGAACATGACCGCCGGCATCCCCGAAGATCAGCGCGCCGGCATCAAGAAAGACGTCGCGCTCGGGAATTTCGGCACGCCCGAAGCGATCGCAGAAACCGTTTGGCATGCGATCGAGAACCAATATCTGACGGGAGCCGTCATCGCCGTTGACGGAGGCATGGCCCTTTGAGCGACCTCACCCCCGCCGAGGTGCTCAAGCTCGTGCCTCAGCGCCCGCCGATGCGTTTCATCGATCGGATAATTGAAATCGACAAGCAGCATGTCCTGACCCAATACACCTGGAAGGACGAGGACTGCGCGGGGCATTTCCCCGGCAACCCCGTCGTGCCGGGCGTAAAGATGGTCGAGATGGCGGTGCAGACATCGGTCGTCGCCTGGGCGATTTATCTGATAGGCGCCAAGGCCGGCGCCGAGCGCCTGGCCAGAATGGTCAACCTGTTCACGCACCTCGACAGAGGTTCGTTTAAAAAAATGGTGCGCCCCGGCGACACGCTCGCCTGTAGCGCCCAGTTCGGCAAGGAAGGCTTTTTTCGCGAGGGCAAGCTCGTGGCCGAGGCCGAAATCAGGTTCCTCGGCGGGCCCAAGGATGGAGACATCGCGTTTTCCGGCGTCGTGTCCGGCTTGTGGATTCCCAAAGATTCGGAGAAATTGAAATGAGCGCTTTTCCAAAGAGGATCGTCGTCACCGGCCTCGGCGCCGTGGCCCCGAACGGTCTTGGTCTTGCGGACTACCGCAAAGCCCTGCAGGCCGGCAAGTCCGGCATCTCCCATCATGAGGACCTAGCGAACCTTAAGTTTTCCTGCCAGATCGGCGGCAAGCCGCCGGTCGGCCCGGACGAGGCCGAGGCCTTGCTCACCGGCCCCGATCTCGCCAAGCTCAATGAGGCGATGGTGTACGCGACCATGGCCGCCGTCGAGGCCGCGCGCATGTCCGGCGTGAGCGTGGATCTCAAGAAGGGCTACAGCGACACCCCCGTGGATTGGAACACCGGCGCGATCATCGGCTGCGGCATCGGCGGCATGGACACGATGTGCGACGAACTCGGGCCGGTGCTGGCGGCCGCCGCCGATCAGGACCCGGGCATGGGCGTGCGGCCGATGGGCACCGACATCGTTCCCAAGATCATGGAAAGCTCGGTCTCGGTGGCCGTGGGCAAATTCCTGGGTCTCGGCGGCCAAACGACGACCAATTCATCGGCCTGCAACACGGGCACGGAAGCCATCTTCGAGGCCTTCAAGCACATACAGATGGGGTACTCGGAGTCCATGTACGCCGGCGGCGCAGAAGGAACTCATCCGGGAACATGGTCCGGCTTCGACGCGATGCGCGACGTGCTGTGCTCGAAGTTCAACGACCGTCCTGAGAAAGGCTCCCAGCCGATGGGCGCTGGGGCCTGCGGTTTCGTGCCGTCGGGCGGAGCGGGCGTGCTGCGCCTGGAGACGCTCGAAAGCGCGCAGAAGCGCGGCGCAAAAATTCTGTGCGAGGTCATCGCGGCCTATTCCAACTCCGGCGGCCAGCGCGACGGCGGCACGATGACCTTCCCCAATCCGGATGGGGTGATGCGCTGCATCAGACGGGTGATCAAGGATGGAGAACTCGATCCAAAGCGCATTTCTCTCATCAACGGACATTTAACGTCAACGGGAGCCGATCCCCGGGAAGTGGGCAGCTGGATTAAGGCACTGGAACTCCCCTTAGAACGCTTCCCCCTCATTCAGTCGACGAAATCGATGATCGGTCATTCGCTCGGCGCGGCGGGAGCTTTGGAATGCGTCGCGGTCGTGGACCAGATCATCAACGGATACGTGCACCCTTCGATCAACAGTGAGGAGGTGCATCCCCAAATACCGATCGGAAACAGCATCCCCCACGAAATGAAGACGAAAGAACTTGAGTACGTCATTAAAGCCAGCTTTGGCTTTGGCGACGTCAACGGATGTGTCCTCTTCAAACGCTGGGACGGAAAATAATAGAATTAGGCGGCGGCTAAAAGCGCCGCCGCTAAGACTCGGAGGAACGAAGAACATGGCATTCATGCGAAAACAGGCGGTCGTTGAGGCGCTCGACATCAACACGATCACGCCGGACGACGCGGAGAAGCGCATCACGGCGGGCGTCAAGAAGTACGCCACCAACGAGGCGAACTACGCCGCAGCCGACGCGAACACCCCCTATCTCGGCCACATCGTGGGCATGGGCATCGAGTCCTCCAACCTCGCCGACATCACCATGTCCATCGAGCGCCAGTTCCTCACGAAGATGACCACCAAGATTCCGCTGTCAGAGGGCTCCTCCGAATATAAACTGACTGCGGGCGAGCTCGGCAAGCTCCGCATTCTCGACGGCCAGGACGCTCTCGCCGCGACCCCGGGCCTCTCGGTCAAGATGCTGATGGACCTCGGCCATATGCCGAAGAACGCCGGCTATCTGGAGAAGACGATGTCCTTCGCCTATGTGATGGCGACCGGTGACGGCTGGAAGATGGCCGACGCGCTCAAGAAGATGGCGGGCAAGGCCGAGAAGCTCGCGGGTGCTGAGCGCTCCGAGGCCCTGGCCAATCTCAAGACCTTGGTCGCGCAGGCCAAGGACTACGACGCCCTGCTCGCCGACGCGGCGAAGCTCGCCGCCTCCAAGTCGAAGGCCTACGCCAACGACAAGGGCGGCTTCGACGCGCTGACCAGCGAGCTGAACCTCACGCTCGACAAGATCAAGGGCGTCTCCGCCGGCGGCGATGCGGCGGCGCTGGCCAAGCTCCGCGGCGAGGAAGCCGAGATCCGAACGCGTCTTAAAATGAGCGCGGCGAAATTGCGCGTCTCCCAGGAAGTCGCCGAGGCCGCCGGCAAGCGCCGCCCCATCGAGGACAAGAAGGTCGCCGAGGTCCGCTCGGCCCTTAAGGAAGCCGCGGCACTAGCCGAGAAGCTCTCGTAACCATGCCGCTGGCGACGGAGGACGTCAAAGCCCTCCGCTTCCAGTGGCGCTTGAGCCGCGCGCTCGTGGTGCCCGTGTCGCTCGTGGTGATCGCGATCGCGCGGCTCCATTTTGGGTACCGGCTCGACAGGGACATCGCGGCCCTACGCGCCGACATATGGCGCAAGCTCGACGCCCACCCCGGCCCGGTGATCTGGGCCGCCAACCACCTCACGCTCATCGACAGCTTCCTCGTCTACTGGGCGATTTTTCCCATTAGCCGCCTTCTCGAAGACCGCCGCATTCCCTGGTCCACGCCCGAGTACACCAACTACTACAAGCTCGGCGGGCCGGTGCAAAGCGCCTTCGTCCGCGGCCTTTTGTATCTGTGCCGCTGCATCCCGTTTTTGCGCGGCGGCGAAGACGCCGTTTCGGAGAACTTCAGGCAGAAGGCCTTCGACAAGTGCGCCTGGGTCCTACGCGAGGGCGGCGCCGTGTTCGTCTATCCCGAGGCCGGCCGCTCGCGCTCGGGCTGGCTCGAGCCCAAGCGTCCGAAGGACTTCCTCGGGAAGCTCGCGCTCGAGGTTCCCGCGTCGAAGTTTCTCGTCGTGTACCTGCGCTCCGAGCGCCAGATCGCGACGACGGCCTGCCCGCCGCGGGGCGACCGCCTGCGCGTCGTCGCCGACCTGATCGAGGGCGTCTTGCCCGGCGAAACCAACCCCCGCGTTATAAGTCAACGGTTGTTCGACCGTTTAGCCGCGATGCAGCAGGAGTGGTGGAAAGGCTCCGACATGGCGCGCAACTGCGCCGGCAACGACGTGATCGACCTGAAAGGTCCGCTTCTCAGCGAGAACTTCTCCGACGACCGCTCGGAAGCCGATCAAGAATGGCTCGAGCGTCACCTGACCAAAAAAGAGCTCGCCTACCTCGCCGAGCAGGGCCCGGACAAGCTGTTCCGGACCTTCTGGCGCTTCTTCTGCGCGAAAGAGGCCGGCCATAAGGCCCTCGGCCGCGCCGTGATCGTGGTGCCTAACGGCGCTTTCCGTGAAATCGAGATAGACCTGTTCCGCCGCAAGGCGACGCACATCCCCTCCGGCCTCCAACTCGATATCCGCTTCACCGACGACGACGAGGACAAGCTGCACTGCGTGGCGGTCCTGCGCGGCGGCTACATCGGCGACGAAGAGACCGAGGGCGACATTTTGTGGGCCATCAGCGAGGTCCCTTCCGATACCTCCCCCGGCGCCTTCGTTCGCGACCTCGCGCTCGACATGATCGCCAACTCCAACAACGAGATCGGAACTTCGTCGCGCCTGGCGCTCACCGAAAATTCCGGCCTGCCCGGCGTGCTCTGGCGCGGCGCTCCGCAGGACTGGAGCCTGTCGCTATCGCACTCCGGCCGCTTCGCGGCCGCGAGCTTCATGATCTCATGAGGAGAAACACATGAGCGAGAAAGTCTGCGCGCTGTTCGCCGGACAGTCTGTACAGGAAATGGGGATGGGGTTGGAGCTGCTCCAAAACCCCGCCGCCCGCGCCGTCATCGAACGCCTGAAGCCCTCGCTCGGCGCCGATCTCGAGATATTGTTGACGACGATGGCCGAAGCACCCCTCGCGCTGACCTTCAACGCCCAGCGCGCGATCCACGCTTCGCATGTCGCGCACTGGTACGCCTACATGGCCGCGCACCCGGGCCTTGCGCTCGACGGCGCGATCGGCCACTCGATGGGCGTCGTCGCCGCCTTGGTCGCGGCGTCGGCGCTGACGCTCGAGGACTCCGGCCGCTTCATCGCCGCGCGCGCGAAGGCGTTCTCCGACTGCTGCAAGGCCTTCACCGAGCCGATGGGCCTCGCCGCCGTGTCCGCCGACGACTTTAACGACGTCGTCGAG
>OBEQ010805553.1_pt1 | contig 28657 bp, 34 predicted proteins | sample 1670901 | NCBI WGS metagenome assembly OBEQ01 (sample SAMEA104232315, study PRJEB22302) | groundwater metagenome | biome: forest; feature: aquifer; material: groundwater | place: USA | collected 2011-08-07 | depth 5.4 m
CACGAAGGTGGCCACGCATTAGTGGGTACAGTAATGCCAGAAGCCGACCCTGTGCATAAAGTAACTATCCTTTCTCGTGGGAGAGCAGCGGGATATACTATGAAGCTCCCTACAGAAGAAAAGTATTTAAAAACTAAAGCCAGTTTCTTAGATGAAATTGCTGCTTTACTTGGCGGCTATGCTGCAGAAAAATTAATTTTTGGAGAACTTACTACTGGTGCATCTAACGATTTAAAAGTTGCGACAAATATGGCGCGAAGACTTGTGACAATGTATGGCATGAGCGAAGAGTTAGGACCTGTTACCTTTGGCGAAACTCATGAAATGGTATTTTTAGGCAGAGAATTAGGAGAGCAGCGCAACTATAGTGAAGAAGTTGCTAAAAAAATAGATGTAGAAGTGAGTAAGATTATGAATGAAAACTTGAAGCGAGCAACAGAGGCCTTGCAAACACATCGCGAAGTACTAGAACGAATAGCTAAACGCTTAGTACAAGACGAAACGCTTGAGCAAGAACAATTTGAAGAACTAGTTAAAGATATTATCCCTCAAGATAAACTTTCTAAACCCGAGGTTGTATCTGAAAGTTTGGTCCCTGTTCCAAATATATGAGTCCATTGGTTATTTTTAAAAAAGCCGCAGTAAACACCTTTGCCAGCCCGGGATGGTGGTTGCTCGGCTTTTTTCTTGCTGGTGGTTTGCATGTGCAATGGATATGGCCTGGGGGGTACGAAGCATTAATTACTGAGTGGCTACCAAAAATTACCAGCTGGTTTATATATTGGAACCTGCATCCAGAGCGCGCAGTATTACCCTTTATTCTTTTGCTGTCTGCTGCAGGGGCCGCTTTATTACTTACCAATGGGGCTAAAGTTTGGCTGCTGATAAGTGCTGCACATACACATAGAGTGTCATTTTTAGGTGCGCAAAAAACTGCCGTACTCGTTGGCCCAGAGCTTACACACTATATTATACGTTTAATCTTTCGAGTATTGCCTCAGCTCATTCCGTTTAGTTTGGTCACTACCTTGACTATGCTTGTTCTTACTACTCTATTAGCTGTACCTTTGGCCTTTGGATTAGTTTCTCAGGCGTCTGTATCAGTGTATATATTTGTTGCCCTGCTGGCTTGGATACTAGTAGTGTTTGTACTTTCTGTAATTAGCATTGTGGGATCGTATGCAATTATTTTGTATCAAAGAAGTGTATTCCAGGCAGTCAGTTTTTCTTTTGACCTCCTCTTAAAGCGTTATCAAATACTCATTCGATTTACTGTATCTTTACTCGGCGTGTATATACTTTCGTACTTGTTTGGATTAGGTGTAATAAATAATGCTCAACATGTTGTGTTTTTTACAACACGAATAATGGCTTTTATAGCACCCACGCTTGTACCCGCGTGGGTAATAGTTATTTCTGCTCTGTTTGGGTTGCTTGGAGTAATTTGGATTTCAATATTAAACGTATTTTTTAATCTCTCGTTCCTCTTCTTTTTTGAACAATTAGTTACACCAGAGTCTCTGCCACAGCCTGCATTACAGACAACCATGCTCGTTGCAAGCACTCCATAGGCCTGCTAGTATTATTTGGATACTGCTTTGGGCAGTTAGCTCAGTTGGTAGAGCGCAATCTTGACGTGATTGATGTCACAGGTTCGAATCCTGTACTGCCCACCACGCACAGCTCAAAGCTTTGGGTAGTTTGCAACCACCTATAGCTAAAAACTACATAATTTAAGAATTAATGTTAATCAAAAATCCGAAATAATTACTAAACTAGTTTTGGCATTTGTTTCGAATTTTTGGATTATCTCCCAAACTTTTTTATGACCAATGCACACCAGTCAGACCTTGAACGTATTTTAGGTATTGAGATTCATGATGTTAATTTATATATCTCTGCCTTTACTCACAGGTCTTACTTAAATGAAAATAGATCTTTTCACTTACCTCATAATGAACGCCTGGAATTTTTAGGCGATGCAGTACTCGAGTTAATTGCCACTGAATATTTGTATCAAAACTACCCCTATTCAGAAGGCGAATTAACCAATTTTAGAAGCGCGCTGGTAAACTATAAAATGCTTGCAGAAATTGCTAATCGCTTAGATTTAGAACAGTTTTTGCTTATGTCACGTGGCGAAGCAAAGGACACTGGCAGAGCTCGGCAGGTAATAATGGCTAATGCAATAGAAGCACTTTTAGGTGCGCTCTATTTAGATCGTGGCTATGAAATAACTAAAGATTTTATTACTCGAGAAATTTTAGTGGAGCTCCCTGCCATAATAGAGCGGGGTACATATGTGGATCCAAAAAGTAAGTTACAAGAATTAGTTCAAGAAAAACGGAGTATTACGCCAACATATGGAGTAGTTTCCGAAAGCGGCCCAGACCATAATAAAGTATTTATTGTTTCTGCTTTTATTCACCACCAAGAAATAGGTAGAGGCGAAGGGCCATCTAAGCAAGAAGCAGAGGTGTCGGCTGCAGAAGACGCCCTTAAAAAGAATATCTTTTAATATTTAAAACGTCTTAAAATAGCCGTTTTTTGGGTATTTACAAAGTTATATTGACTTATTTTTTATTTTGTGTTATAGTATATAGTTTTCTGTAAGCACAATTTTTTTTATTGAAAAACTGTAAACTCAATCAATTGGAGGAAATTGCTATGGGCATGATCGGATGGGTTGTTGCGGGAGCGTTTGCGCTCCTTCTTGTCGGCCGAGCTGTTTATTTTCAACTCATTTTGCCAGCAAAAACGGCAAAAGATAACTACGATGAGAAAATGAAAAAAGCGGCCACGCAAATTCACGACGACTTTCGTCGTTGTTTTGGCGGAGCCAAAGAGGTAGGCTATGGTTGCTGGGTCATCAACCCAGGCAACTGGCAGAGCAAGCAGTATGAGTACCAGAGTGGTCCAGGGAAGAATGAAGTCATTATTACTCTGGGAGAGGCGTATGAGCATCTCCCTGTTGTAAGGGTAATGGTTCTCTCACCTAACAATGTAGAGGTGAGTTTGAACCGAAACTTCAGGCAGGGCTCAAGGTGGCAGAACCTGGAGCCGCAGTGGGAAACTACCACAGTTCGGTATTTTTCTCCAGGCTTCCATTTTGAAGGGAGTATGCAGCTGGAGAAGCTCTATGAAATAGGAGAATTTCTGGGCTTCCAGCGGCCCGTTGAAGAGAAAGACAGCACACCCTGGTATGTGGTCAATGGCCAGCGTATCTGAGGCTGTTACTGGCTTTGTAAAGAATTAAAAACTTTACAAAGCCAGTTTTATTTTGTCTAAGTTACGGCAAGTAATGGTATAATAAATAGAACTATTGTGTTTACATGTATCTCAAACGTTTAGAAATTTCTGGATTTAAATCTTTTGCCAAAAAAACCGTTCTTGAATTTGAACGGGGCATTACCGCTATTGTAGGCCCAAATGGCAGCGGAAAAAGTAATATTGCAGACTGTCTCAGATGGGTACTTGGTGAGCAAAGCAGCAAACTCATGCGCGGTAAAAAAAGCGATGATGTTATTTTTGCGGGCTCAGATAAAAAAGTAAAACTGGGATTTGCTGAAGTAGCAGCAACATTTGACAATGCAGATCACAAAATTCCTATTGACACTGCCGAAGTAAGTATTGGTCGTCGCATAGACCGGAGTGGTGAAAGCGAGTATTTAATTAATGGTAACAAGGTACGTTTACTCGATGTTGTAGATTTGGTACTTAAAAGTAATATTGGCACTTCTCGGTATACGGTAATTGGTCAGGGAACTATTGATCAGATGATTCTCTCAGGCCCTGCAGAAATTAAAGGCCTGCTCGATGAAGCAAGCGGTGTAAAAACCTACTATATAAAACGAGAAAAAACCCTTCGTCGTTTAGAACAAACTGCGCAAAATTTAATGCGCGCAGCAGATTTAATGGCAGAGATAGAGCCTCGGCTTAAAAGTTTGCGTCGGCAAGCCAAGCGTATGGAAGCTCGAGTGGGCCTTGAGACAGAATTAAAAACCGCCCAACAAGAATGGTACTCGTGGAAGTACTGGGAACTTAAAGGGGTAGCAGAAAAACATTTTTTAGCAGTAGATGCTCTGTCTAAAAACAGAGAGCTGCTCGAGCAACAAATAAGCACTCTTCGAAACCAGTTAGAAAACCAAACACAACAGAATCAACAAGATACTACCCAGTATCGTTCTATGCAGCAGTCCCTGCAACAGCTCCAAGCTCAAAAGAATGTGTTGCTAGAAAATGTAAGTTTAGTTCGCGGTAAAATCCAGGGCCAAAAAACTACTGCCGGAGACCCAAAAACGCTCCAAGTAGAACTACATACAATTGAGCAAAGAATTACCGAAACAAAAGACCGCTTAGATGCAACCACGAAAGAAGCAATAGCCTTACAACTTGAGCAGTCTAGTTTAGAGCAATCTGTAAAGCAGGTGAGTGTTAAGCTTGATCAGTTATATGCCACCCTTGCGCAGCCTGCTGATATTGATTGGAAATTAGTGGAGCTAGAGATGAGCGCTTTGGAGCATAGTTTTCAAGAGTTTTATACACAGTTACAAAAAGCTCCCGATGTTCCATCGGCTCTGCTTGGTGCAGAGGGTTTTCGAACTCAGTTAAATAAATTTAAAGAAGTAACTCATAACCTACTCCGTAACCCTCGAGATTCTGCGCATCAGGTGCAGCAAGAGTTACAGAGTTTTGTAGCACAAAAAGAACAACTCAGTACCAAGCTTAATACACTGGTGGTTAATGTTTCCAAGGCATCATTGTCCAAAGAATTTTTACAAAAGCAGCAAGAAGCATTAGAACAGGATCGGCTTCGGTTGGACTTGGAATACAAAAAAGCCACAAGTAACTCTAGTGACGAATTTTGGCAAAACTTAGTAGCTGAGGAAAACAAACTCATAGAGCAGGTAGAGGCTCTTGGTAAGCAGATGGGAGAATTAGAGCTGGGACTGCAAGGTTTTTATGATTCAGAAACTAACTTCAGAAACCAAGTTGCTGGAGTAGAAAAACAAATTCGTGTTCTGCAAGATCAGCTTCAGCCTTTAAGTCAGCAAGAAACTGCATTGAGTATAGAAAAGGCTAAAGCTGATACTCATTTAGAGAGCCTGCTCATGCAATTAGGTCAGGATTTAACCCCAGATGCAGCGCAGACGGCAACTACTGCCAAGCCCAGCCAACTAACTCCAGCACTGGATGACAAAATACAAAAGTTAAAATCGCAGTTATTAATGCTTGGCGGAGTGGATGATCTAACCTTGCAAGAATATAAGGAAACAGAAACACGCTACACTACATTACACACGCAAGTTACGGACTTGCAAAAAGGCATGCAGGACTTACGAAGCATTATTGATGAACTGGATGAACATATTAAAGTAAAATTCAACGAAGCCTTTCATAAGATTAATGAAAAGTTTGAAAACTATTTTAGACTCTTGTTTAATGGCGGCAGGGCATATTTATCGCTTGTAAAAAGCCAAGAAGAAACAACTCCTGCAGAGACAGAAGATTTAGAGGCAGAACCTGCTTCTGTAACCAGTAACTTGCGTCCCGAAGAAAAGTTAGTACAAAAGTACGAAAAAGGTGTTAGCTCTGTAGTAGGGGTTGATATCAAAGCTACTCCCCCAGGGAAAAAACTTGCTGCTATTCAGGCGCTGTCTGGTGGTGAGCGCGCGCTTACTTCTATTGCGCTGTTATGTAGTTTATTAGCTTGTTTTCCTTCCCCTTTTGTGGTACTTGATGAAGTAGATGCAGCCTTAGACGATGCAAATACAATCCGTTTTGGCCAAATTTTAGGTACGCTAGCTAACGCTACTCAGTTTATTACCATTACACATAATCGTGAGACTATGTCGCAGAGCAACACATTATACGGTGTAACTATGGGAGATGATGGGGTCTCCAAATTACTGAGTGTAAAACTTGAACAAGCAAAGACTTTTGCAAAATAGCCAATTTTTCACATAAAATTCATACCACCCTGCTATAGTAAAAGTGACATTGCAACTACTTGGTTTCGGCCAAGCAAGTACTGTGTCATTACATTACACAGTGTTATAAAAGCTTGAACAAGCCAATATATAATGCTGTGTTTTTCTGTAACTTTTTGAATACATTTGAATACAATGGGTGAATATATCCCTCTCAAGGGGGTGGGGCACTTGGTGGATGAATTTTGTAGAATTGGGGCAATAAGCACTCTCGTGTGACTGGTGGGCAAAATAAGGTAAGGGTAACTTCTTGACTTAACCTCTATACTAATTCTTCCACTTTTTTGATCCGAGCTGTGAGTTTTCTCGCAGCTCTTTTTTAATAAAAGATCGGACTCATGTTGGTGAGTCCGATTGTTTTGTTTTCTGTTCCATTCAGGGAACGCTGGCAGCCAATGTGCAATATTGTTTTTTTGCTGTTTTTTTGTTCTTATGCCTCCAGCTTTGCGCCAGTACCTTTGTTCTAGTTCAATGTGTGGATTGAACTTGCGTATTTGTACTGCAAAACCTTGGGCTTCAAGGGATTGTAGGTGTTTATACAAGGTGCCTGGAGGAGTGTAGGCTCTAAAATTTTGCCACGTACTGAGTTTATCTATACCTCGTTCTTTTTCAATCTCCCATCTAATTTCAGGCACAGTCTTTTCTTCAGTAAAGCTTAAGTGGTTATAGATATCATCTTCTGTTACCTTTCCAATATCTAGCCTGAAAGCCCAATGTAGGAATAAAAAAGGAGAAATAAGTATCAATGTTGTGCATAAAAGAACTAATAAGCATAGCCAAAATACAAATCGCACGGTGTACTCGAGAAATCGCATTCCTGTTTACCTCCTTTATCTAGGTTTTCTTTTAACCCATACTAGTATGAGAAGTTAGTTTCGTCAAAAACCTAAGCCATTGATATACTGTCTCTATGATCACACAGCTTCTTACGTTAGTTACTAGTTTTATTATTACTATTATTGGTAGTTTGGGTTATGCCGGAGTCGCGCTCTTAATGGCTGTAGAATCTGCAGCAGTCCCACTACCGAGTGAAGTAATTATGCCCTTTGCAGGTTATCTTGCAGGAGAGGGTAGATTTACACTCTGGGGACTAGCTTTGGCTGGTGGTTTTGGGAGTATGATTGGTTCGTGGATTACCTATCTTATTGGCCGCAGGGGCGGTAGGCCCCTCATAGAAAAATATGGCACATATGTTTTAATTTCAAAACACGATTTGGAACTGGCGGATAGATTTTTTGTTCGCTATGGACTACTCTCCACTTTTATTGGTAGACTCCTGCCTGTGGTAAGAACTTTTATTTCCATACCCGCAGGTATTGCCCGAGTACCGTTATGGAAATTTTTAGGCCTTTCGTTTGTAGGATCAGTAGTATGGAGTTATGTACTTGCCTGGTTTGGGTATAAACTTGGGCCAGCCTGGATTACGCTGCGGGAGCGCGCTCACTGGCTAGATGTTGTAATCGTTGTGCTCATAGTTGTTGGCGCAGTGTGGTGGGTATATCGACATGTTCGTACGGCAAAGCCCTGAGTAAAACAAAATAAAAAACGGAACAAATTACGCGCACTCATGTGCGTTTTTTTTGTTCCGTATACATTTAAAGCAAGCTTTGATTAGTAATGGCTGTTGCTTCAGACCACGATCCGAGCAAGCCTTCTTCTTTTTCTAACTTAATCATGAGATAGTGATGCACTTGAGTAAACGGTAGCGCATGTTTGTTCAAATATCTCACATAACTTTCTGTTTCTGGAAATTGTTCTTTTATTGCCACCAGTTTTTCGAGCATCTCCAGTGGTACATAGTACTGGTAATTTTCCAGGCTTGAGTCAACCCACTGTATTTCTCGTGCATTATCTTGTTTGTTTAGGATGTATACTAGCCCCGTTACGATACCTGCACAAACAATAAAACCTATTATCGTACCCGAGTAGTGAGGCGGAAACAGGCTGATAAACAAACAAATCAGGCCGGCGATAAATGAAAGTACAACACTTACCCCAAGCGGCTCCTGTGGCACTTGTGACCAAATAGATTCTTTACGCCTTGCGGCATTAAGTACGGTGTCCTGAATTGTCTTTGCTGCACTACGATCGAGCAGTTCAATCCGAGCTGTGTGTCTGATTAGTTTTCCAAACGTGGAGTTGTCTCGTTGTGTAATGTGGTCAAAAATTTGCGCAAGCGAAGGATCGTAGCCAAACATTTCCTTTGCTTTATCAAGCGCGTGCTTGTTAGCTTCCAAACTTTCCATAGTTTTCCTCCGAGGAGTCCTTTACGGTTTTGCCAAGTGGGTCCGAGGTTCTACTTCTGCAACAACAGTTATTTTGTTTTTAGCAAAACTATCTAGCACCTGGCGTATTTTGCCTCTACACGGCGGCAGAGGATCACAAGCTTCAAAGTATGCCCAGTTCATAAAACAGATTTGCCGTACTATACCAAGTAGCGTGAACAAAACAATGTTATACAGGTTAAGTAGTACGTCTATATACAAAATGAAAAACATTAATCCAACACCAAAGATTGAGAATAGCCTCATGGAAAAGGCAAACGTACCAACTTTATGAGGATTTGCGCTTCGTACTTCTGCTTCGAGTATACGTTTCCGCGATCTTTTATGCTCCATGTTTATTGAGACATAGCAGTATGCATAAAAGAAATAAAGACCCATTGCCCAGCTTACTCCTTTTTTGAGTAAAAAGTCGAAGGTAAAAGTAGTGATGCAAAAACAGATAAAGTGGCCCTTAGCCAGTGCAAAGCAGTCATAGCCTGTGAGTCTCTGCACTTTGTGAGCAAAGCGCTCATACACAAGAATCAGTTGCTCGTCGCCCCACTTTACTTGTTGCCATATCCACAAAAGCAGCTCTGTTAATGATTTTCTTGTTTTCATGACAGGCTCCTTATGGTAAAGAGGTTCTAACCTCTGATTCTGCTATTGCTGGCTCTGGTGAGTGTGTTAGATTTCCAAGCCACTCCCAAAACTTACCTCTGCAAGGAGGTAAGGGATCGCAAGCTGCAAAATAAAGCCAGCTTATATAGCAAACTTCATCTGCAAACACGAGCCCATTAAGCAGGCTTCTTAACAGAGCAAACTTAATGGCATAGTAGCCAACGTAATAGAGAAAGTAGAGACGCAAAGCTCTGCTTATCCAATGAACTTTTCTTAAGTTTGCCGTTGGGGTTGGGGTTCTAAGTATTTCTTCCCGTCTTATTCGATACGATGCACTTATAGCAAAGTAGGCACTAATCATAAAAAAATAGAATGCCAGACTTATGCCTGCGCCCACTTTTCTTAAATAGAATTCAGGTAGCACAACGAGGCACCACCCGACAAAACAGGTTTTTGCAAGTGTATAACAGTCATACCCAATAGTTTTTTGAACTTTATGAGCAAGTTTCTCGTATGCTGCAACAATCTGATCATCAACCCAGATAAACCACATAAAAGGGTTTAGCCATTGCATATTGTTCCTCCTATCATTTTTATGACTTTAAAAAGGTTTTTTCAGAACTGTTTATAATACGTCTTTTTAGTAGTATAGTCCAGAGTTGACTAAAAATCCCCTATGCGGTAGCATAAGTAAGCATTTTATCGTCTAAATATACTATGTTAACAATCCGCTTACAAAGAACTGGAAAAAAGAATAAAGTCCACTATCGTTTAGTGCTTGCTGAGAAAACTAAGCAAGCAAGCAAAAAATTTGTGGAAGTTTTAGGTAGTTATAATCCGCATTCTAAAGAATTTGTACTTAAGAATGCTGAGCGCTTGCAATATTGGATATCGCAGCACGTGGTAGTGTCTCCTTCTGCCCATAACTTACTCGTTACTAAGCAGCATATTGATGCAAAAAAAGTAAAAGCATTTTCTACACCAAAGAAAGCAGTAGCAGAAGCGAAACCAGAAGTAAAAGCAGAAGAATCACCACTAGCGGAAACTGCAGCCGACACTCCAACAGAAACAGCAGCTGTAGAAACTGTGGCAGAAGCCCCAACAGAAACAGAAACACCTCAAGTGTAAAAATTAAAACCGCTCTACGAGATAGTTTTCACATCTCTCGGGGCGGTTTTTTGACCCGTTATTTTTTTATGGTATACTTGCAGCAGATAGTCGGGCTTAGTAAAAAGGTCGAAGCCGCACGCAGTAGTACTATCCGGAAACTGTAAGTTACATGTCTCAAGAACAAGACCAAACATTTGTGGAATACATCGTTAAGTCGTTAGTAGATCGTCCAGACGATGTTCGTACTGAGCGCACCGTAGATGAAATGGGTGTACTTATTACGCTCCATATTAACCCAGAAGATATGGGTCAGGTCATTGGCCGTAGCGGTCAAACTGCTAAAGCCATTAGAACCTTACTCCGTGTTGTGGGTGCTAAGCATAAAGCTCGGGTGAATCTCAAGATTCATGAACCAGAAGGTTCTCGCAGAGCTCATCAAAGTCATGGAGAGGGTGGGCATCAGCAAGCAGAAGGCGCTGGTGATTCCATGGATGATTTTAAACTCTAATAGTTTACAAAAAACCCGCTTTGTTACTGAGGCGGGTTTTTGTGTTGCGTTCTGGTATGGTGGTTGTATAGAATGTGTACAGTATGTCAAAAAAACCTATCTCAATAAGTATTATTAGCTTGTTTCCAGAAATAGTAGAGCAGTACACTCGTTTTGGTATTATTGCTCGGGCTATTGCTGGTAAGCTGCTTACATTTAGCGCAGCGAACTTGCGCAGCTTTAGTTTTGATAAACGTGGTACGGTTGACGATAGGCCGTATGGCGGCGGAGTGGGTATGGTGCTACGGCCAGACGTGGTTTATGCAGCAATAAAAAAAACTGCGGCTAAGCGTAATGCCAGAGTTATACTGCTCACTCCTCAAGGTAAAAAGTTTACTCATGCACACGCAAAGCGTTTAGCCACATATCATAATTTAGTATTTGTCTGCGGTAGATACGAAGGGTTTGATGAACGTATTCGTAAGTTTGTAGATGAAGAAATGTCTATTGGTGATTATGTGCTTATGGGTGGTGAACTGCCTGCATTGGTAATTACCGAAGCAGTACTGCGCCATGTACCCGGAGTGCTTGGTAAAGATGAATCAGCTGTGGGTGAAAGTTTTGTAGATGGCGTACTCGAACATCCCCAGTATACAAAGCCAGAAGTTTGGGAAGTAAATGGGAAAAAACTTCGAGTTCCTAAAATTTTGCTTTCCGGTGATCATGCAAAGGTCAACGATTTTAGAAAACAAGAATCACAAAAGCGAACCAAAAAACGCAGACCGGATTTATTGGTAAAATAAAAAACCGGAAGCTTACAAGCTTCCGGCTCAGGCCTACCAAAATTCTTTTCCAATTAAATCTCCGTACTCAAATAGGTATTATGTCAATAGATATTATTATTCAAAGCCTTAAAACACGCTTAGATAAGGAAGTTGCTTTAACTCATCCAAATATATCCCGTAGCCGTATTCAACGGGATATAGAAGCAGGGTTGGTTTTGGTTAATGGCAAGCTACAAACAGAGGCAAAGTTTGTGGTGCGGAAAGGCGATACAATTACTTATAACTATGTACCAGATGCACCTATTGAGCCTAAAGATTTAGAAATTAAAACGCTCTATAATGCGCACGGCTTACTCATATTAGATAAGCCCGCAGGTATGGCTGTTCATCCGGGTGCGGGATTTAAAGGTGATTCACTTGTGCAAATGCTCTTGTACCGGTTTAAGGATATTAGGCTGGTTGGGCAAGAAGGTAGGCCAGGCATTGTGCATAGGCTAGATAAAGACACAAGCGGAGTAATCCTTATAGCTTTAACTCCAGCAATGTATGATCATTTAAAGCATGCCTTTTTAGAACGCAAAGTAAAAAAAGAATATACAGCATTGGTTGTTGGGTTAGTAGAAAAAGACCATGGTCATATTACAACCCCCATTGGCAAAAGCAAAAAAGATTTTAGAAAAATAACAGCAGATCCAGAAGATGTATTAGAGGCCAAAGAAGCGCACACTGAATATCATGTGATAAGGCGGTTTCCAAGCAATGTTTCTAGTGTAAAAGAGCTAGTAAAACAGTCAAAGACTCAAGCCGGCTATATTGACGGATATACGCTTTTAAGGCTAAACTTACACACAGGACGTACGCATCAGATTCGTGTACACATGGCTAGTATTGGTCATGCAGTGGCAGGAGACGCGTTATATGGCAAGAAAAGCAGTAGGCCGCAAGGTCTTACTCGTCAGTTCCTGCATGCATCTAAAATAGAAGTACAGCTACCAGATGGTGCGTGGGTAGTGGCAGAGAGTCCTCTCCCAGAAGATTTAGAAGCAGTTTTAAAATATTTAGATAATAAATAATATTAGGTTTTTTTGGGGTTTGGGTTTTTCCTACAACCTACCCCCTACAACCTACCCCCTAACACAATGGCAATTGTTAAACATATTGAAGCAAGTCAAATTAAAACCCTTCCTGAGTTTCGTACTGGTTACACTGTAAAAGTGCATCAAAAAGTGCGCGAAGGCGGTAAAGAGCGCGTACAAATTTTTGAAGGTTTAGTTATTGCTCGCAAAGGTGGCTTAGGCGTGAATGCAACTTTTACGGTTCGTAAAATTGCTAGTGGTGTTGGCGTAGAACGTATTTACCCCCTGCATAGCCCTAATGTGGTTAAACTTGAAGTAGTAAAAGCCCCTATAGTACGAAGAAGTAAGCTTTACTACGTAAGAAAGCTTCGCGATAATACTCCAAGAACTCGTAAGGAAAAAGTAGTTAAAAAAGCTGCTCATAAATAGTATAAACCCCCTAAAATAAGGGGGTTTTATGTATATATTGACTAAACTATATAATTATGGTATTGTATAGTTTATTTGATTTGTATCTACTTTAAACTTTTCGAAAAACATAAGGAGAACAGATTATGGGATCGAAGTTTTCATGGCCTGGACTGGGTGGAGTTATTATGGCTTTTGGCCTCGTGGCTTATGGTTTGCTATATGCCACTGGGTTTGTAGTTAATCCTTTGCCCGAAAACATGCTGGGTGGAGGGGCAGCAGTTTGTGTAATACTTTTCTTTTTGCACCATATTCGCTAGTAGAAATTCTACTAGCTGAACAAAAATCGCTACTGTGTAGTTTGCAGTAGCGATTTTATATTGCTTAGAATTTATGGTGTTTAGAGAGGTGTCCATTCGATCCCACAATCGTAAGCCATTGAATTAATCCAGAGTACCTTGAAAACAAAATTAAACATTGAGCTTGACAATTTAATAAATATACAGTATAAATAGTTATTATTTCTATGTTTTCACCACTACCTATAAAAGGAGGAATATGGTACATTCTGAACAGAACAAAACCAAGTTGAGGTTGGTTGCCAATTGTTTTGCACCTTATTTGCGAGACATTGTCTACCAGTTGTTGGTCCAAGAAGCCAGTGATAGCTGCTGTGGCAGAAAGCCGTTTTACCTTGAGTTAGAGCTGCTGGGGCAAGAGTATTTACTTGGCAAAGGACCACACTTCTTGGAGTTTGATGACATTAACTCTTTGGTTGGGTATTTCCAAGAGATCCACCAACGGTGTTATGGTGGTGAACCGAACCAAGGCATTGAAAGCAGCTATATCAAATTCATTGGAAAACCAAACCTTCCTAGGTACTCAAGCCGTGGTGGGTACCCTGATTTCAAAGTTGTGCAATCCTCCCCCACAAGTACTTTGTCATCTCCATTTGTTTATGCCTGGGGTGTGTTACCCGGATCAGCAAGAAAAGGGGATCAAGACCAGCAGTTTGATGGAGTTATTCTCGATGAGATGTAAAAGTAATTACGTAAGTATGCGTGATTACAAAACCGCTTTGGTTTTAAGCCAAAGCGGTTCTTTTTTATGGTATTTTCTTAGCCAACCTTATCAGCACCTACACTGGTGAGGTGTTTTATAATTTCTCAGTCCAGATTTTAAAAAAATGCTTCTACGTAACTTTTTGGGCTACGTCATAATTTATAAAATAGAGGTGTTTGTGGAGTAAAAAAGTAAAAAAACCTAGCTGCGTACTGGACTTTTTTTGTAAAATTTGCTATGATAGATATCCGAAAGTATCGGATAGAAGATAGTGTATCGTTTGGTGCATACATTTTCATATCTGATCTTTGTAAGCCTACTGAAACAAACATTTCCCTCAAAATAAGGGAACAAAAAATAAAAGAAAAACCTATGTCCGAGCAACTTACCGGACGCCTCTTAGCCAGAGGTCCATTTATTTCGCTTACTCAAGCAGCAACACTAACCCCATATTCTGCAGAATATTTAGGTTTGCTTGCGCGAAAAAATCGCTTAGCAGCAAAAAAAATTGGTCGAGACTGGTTAAGTACCCAGCCGGCTGTTTTATTTTATCTCCGCAGACAGCAACTTAAACACGCAAAAAAACTAAAAACACTTCAGTTCAAACAAGGGAGGGTGTATGCGGCGTAAATCGTTCTTTATAATTGGTTTTATTGGGCTGGTAGGAGCCATAGTACCCTGTCAGATACAGGCAGCTGGATTGGGTGTTGCACCAATTAGTTTTGTTTCCGCACTAATTAACCAAATAGTTCATAGCCCTGCAAAGGTGGTTGGCGCGGCAGAAAGGTTTCTTGGTAATTATAGTGGGCAAGTTGCGAAAAGGACCCCAGAAGTGACTGTTGGCAAGGTGTTAGGAGTTACTATTCAAAACCAAACCACAACTCCTAAAAAAACTTCTCAAGTTGAGGGTTCATTAGATGTAGTCACACAAAATAATTATTCTATTAGACGGTTGGTTGATGAGCAAATTAATCTGCTCTTTGCCAATGGCTTACTTGGAGACCGTTTTGGTAATGCTACTACTACCCAACAAGTTAGCCCAGCATCCACAAATCAAACAAAGAGCTATGGTTTTCCGTCTGCCCCTGTGTACGTGGGTTATACTGCGCCAAATCAGACAAATAATTATCAAGGTGCTACCTTGTTTGGCGCCACTAATGTGTCTGGCGATAATCTTATTGGCCAAACTGGCCAGTTTGGCGGGCTTACCGTAACTGGGCAAACTACACTGGCCGCGCTGAGTGCGGCAACAACCACGGTGACTGGCTCCATGACAGTTACGGGCACCATCACTGCTTCTGGTGGGGTGACTGGCAGTGTAAACCCAGGGCTTACTAATGGCACCGTATTTTTTCAAGGCTCGAGTGGTATTACGGGTGATGCAACCAGGTTTCTGTGGGACGCAACCTACCATAGGCTTTTGGTTGGCGTAGCAACATCTACTACGCCTGGTACCTTAACAGTGCAAGGCAGTGGGTCGGATTCACCTTTTGTGGTAGCTTCTTCTACTGGTACTTCATTATTCAGCATCTTGCCAACAGGTAAAGTTGGCATAGGCACTACCACTCCCTCTGGTTTGGTGCATATCCAAGCAGCTGCTCCACTTGGTAATTCTTCAATTATGGTTTTTGATCGAGGCAGTAGTTCTGAAGTTGGTTTTGAAATCGGTACTTTTGCAGGTACTAACTTTGGTTTGTATAACTACACGAGTGCGAGTTATATCTGGCAAGCTTCAGATATACATTTATTATTACTGCCGGCTGGTAGTGGCAATGTAGGGGTGGGTGCCACCTCGACGCCCAGCGCCACGTTATCTGTAACCGCCCGCGCTGGCGTGCCGCCACTGACTATTGCCTCTTCCACGGGCACTAATTTATTTAACATTTTACCAAATGGTAATGTGGGTATTGGTACCACTACCCCTGCAGCGCTTTTAGATATTTATGGCACGTCTGCGTTTCCTTTGACTATGACTAATAGCACTGGTGCCACCGTCTTAACCATGCAATCGTATCGCAATGGAGGCTCTGGCTTTACGCGCAATAGTTTTCAAGGCAAAGGAGCCAGGGGCACGGCAACTTCCCCTTCGGCTCTATTATCAGGTGATGATATGCTCTACTTGGCAGCTACTGGTTTTGATGGCACAGCCTATGGTAATGGTGACGATGCTCAAATTACTTTTAGAACCGCTGAAGCTTTAACCACCAGCGCCCATGGTGCCCACATTCTGTTTTCTACCACGCCGCTTGGTACCGCAGCGGGTAATATCGAACGCATGCGGGTAACTGCAACTGGTATGGTAGGGATTAACAACACTACGCCTAATGCCACGTTAGCCGTGCAGGGTATTGCCTCTTCCACCTTGGCATCGCTTACGATTACTTCTTCGACCGGAGCAAGCCTGTTGACCATAGTTGCTTCAGGCAGAGTAGGTATTGGCACTTCAACGCCAGACACCAATGCCCGCATTACGATTACTGATGGCACCAACCAAACCTTGCCAACATCCGCGGCTACGGTCTTGGTTTTGGGCTCCTCTGATGGTACAACTACAGGCTCTTCGATTCGGGCTCGCGGTACTGTTACGGGCGGGTTGTCGGATATGGGTGAATACGTAAAGGTGGATGGTGATGTGGCCAGCTACAAAGCCGGTGACGTATTGGCTATTACAACTCCTACTTCAACCAACCTAAACGATGACCATCTTTTTACCAAGGCAACTACTTCCTATGTGTCTAACTTAGCAGGTGTAGTTACCGAAACCGCAGGCATTTTAGCTGGTGGTGGTGATCCTACTATTACCTATGATCCGGCTACTGGTAAGCCGCTTAACCGGGTAATGATCGCACTGTCTGGTCGCGTGCCGGTAAAAGTTACTGATGAAAATGGGCCAGTCTTAGCGGGTGACTACCTTACCAGTTCAGCAACAAAGCCCGGCTTTGCCATGCGTGCTACAAAACCTGGTAAGGTAATTGGTCAGGCTTTATCAGTTGCAAGTGAGGGCAAGGCGCTAATGCTGGTTATGAATATGTATTTTACTCCAACTGTTTCCACGCTTATGCAAGGCAGTGTGCCCGCGGCTTTGCTCAGTCAAAATTTGGGTGATGCCCCAGCCTTCCAGCACTTGGTAGTAACTGACAAGCTCTATGCCGAGGGTGATATTTATGTGCAAGGTAAGTTAGTTACCACTCAGTTACAAGTTGGTTCAAGCGACGCTCCTGCAGGAATTACCTTGTTTGATACTATCACTCATCAACCCTATTGTCTGCAAATTACAAATAGCCAACTGGTAAAAGTGCCGGGTGAGTGTAATGCGCCAACTGGTGCAGCCGAACCCGCAACAGTAGAACCAGCGAGCAGCGTTACTCCAAATATAGTAAATCAATAAGCCCAGGAATTACGCTTACCAAAATCATTACAGATCAAAATCTAGAAAGTGTCGTTTGCCTAAGCTGGCAGAGCAAAAAAACCATCCCGAGAGATGTGAATAGTATCTCACGGGATGGTTTTTGTTCAGAGCTTAGTTTAAATAGCTATTTTATCAGCGCCTACACTGGTGAGTCGCTTGTTAATAACTTCCCAGTCTAGATTTTTAAAAAAGGCTTCTACGTAATCTTTCCGAGCTACGCCGTAATCTATAAAGTAAGCGTGCTCATAAACATCGAGTGCTACAAATGGGGTGGCGTGCCAAATAGGGAAGGCATCATGTGCATCACCCAGCCAGTTAAAAACCGTATTAGTTTGCCAGTCAAACGCGCTCCATACCCAGCCGCGCGCTGCAATTGCAGTGGCCTTCATATCTTCTATCCATGCATCAAACGAGCCAAAATTTTTGTTCAGCAATTCTTCTACAAATAAATCTTTAGGCGCGCCGCCTTGACCGCCTAAGTGTTCAAAGTAAAGTTCGTGAGACTTAATAGCATCTACTGCAAATGAATAGCCTAGTTTTAGTGCTCTAAGGTCAGAGTAGGTAGCATTGGCAGAAGAGCGATCAACTGTTTTAAGTTTTTCTTCGATTTCTCCGGCTTTTTTAATATAGCCTTGGTAGAGCTTGTAATGCTCTTTCATCATTTTCTCGGACATTCCTTCTAGACCATTTATTGAGTTAAATTCTTTTTCTTGATATAACATATTTTTTATCCTTTACCCAAAGTTTCTTGTCCTTTTTCCCACATCGCAGGGCAGCGTTCACCTGTTTGTAAGGCTTCTACTACCCGCAACGTATCTTTAATGTTTCTACCAACAGAGTCTGCAGACACTAACATAAATTTTAGTATACCGTCAGGGTCAATAATAAAAGTACCGCGTTGTGCGCTGCCGTCTGTATCGAGTACGTCGTAGGTTTTTGCAAGCTCGTGGGTAGTGTCTGCAATAATGGCGTATCTTACTTCCTTTAGGCGTTCATCAGTTTCAAACCACGCTTTATGAGCGTATTCGCTATCTGTACTGGCTGCTAAAATTTCACAATTAATTTTTAAGAAATCGTCGTAGTGTTTACCAAATTCTTGTATTTCTGTAGGGCAAATAAAGGTAAAGTCTCTTGGATAAAAGAACAGTACGAGCCATTTACCTTTGTAATCTGATAAAGAAATTTTACGAAACGTTCCGTTGTCATAACTTTGTAAGTTCTCAAATGTAGGAGCTGGTTGTGCTACTTTTGGACTAAACCATTCTTCGGGAAGCTCTTCCCAGTCTTGGGGGTCGTGCGTGTGCATATATAATTTAGAATCTTTAGTCTTGGTATATCCAAAACTGATTAATAGTGGACTTATATCTATATCTATAGTACGTTTTTTGAACTTATAAATCAATGAAATAAGATTGTATTTTGGTTTTGACCCTGGCATGTGTTTATGGTATGCTCAAAGTGCTAATTTTCATATCAACATTTTTCTGTACCAGTTAGGTTTATTGTACTTGTTCGAGCTTTCTGTGAATATTCTATCTATTTTCTTACTTATTTTTCTTTGTTTCCGGCAAGTTCCAATTGCCGTGAATTGAAGTTTCCTAGAAACTTGTTTTTGTAGGTTTCTTTTTTAAGCTTGAATCCAATACTCCTAGCTTATACAGAGCTAAGGTTTTTTATTATATGTTTTTAACCTACCTATCAGTCCTTGTAGCTTTGGTAATTGGTGGAGTGCTTGGGGCACTCTTGCGTCATGTGCTTGCATCAAAAAAAGTAGGCACCGCCGAAGCCCGAGCCGAAAAAATTGTAGAAGAGGCAAAGAAGAAAGAAAAAGAAGTACTGCTCGAAGCTAAAACTCGGGCTCTAGAAATAACAGAACAAGCAAAAAAAGCCGAAAGCGATTTTCGCGCGCAGATTTTGCGTTTTGAAGAACGCATAGACAGGCGTGAAAAAGAGTTAGACCAAAAAACCACTTCGTTAGAAAAATCCCGTGAGCAGTTAGAAACAGGAAAAGCAGAAGTGCAAAAATCTCAGGAAGAAATTAAAGAACTGCGTGCCAAACAACTAGCAAATTTAGAAAAAATTGCTCAAATGACCAAAGAAGAAGCAGGAAAGGTGCTGCTTGATAACGCAGAGCGGTCAATTAAAGAAGAATTGTTTGCCTTGCATAGAAAACTTATGGCAGAAGCCCATGAATCTGCAGAAAAAGAAGCACGCCGCATTGTTGCCAGTGCTATAGAGCGTATTTCAAGCGATGTAACTGCAGAAACTACCACAACCACGGTGACAATTCCTTCGGAAGAAATGAAAGGAAGAATTATTGGTAAAGAGGGCAGAAATATTCGCGCCTTTGAACAAATGCTTGGTGTGGAAATTTTAATAGACGACAGCCCTGATACTGTGGTAATTTCTGGCTTTAATTCTATTCGTCGCCACATTTCAAAACTTACGTTGGAAAAATTAGTAACCGATGGTCGTATTCACCCTGCGCGCATAGAAGAAGCCTACGAAAAAAGCAAAGCGGAAATTAACGAACAAATTAAAGCTGCGGGTGAACAAGCAGTGTATGAATTGGGTATTACTAATTTTCCGCCAAAACTTGTTCATTTGGTAGGAAGGTTATTATTCCGTACTTCCTACGGCCAAAATATTTTGCGCCATAGTGTAGAAATGGCTAAATTAGCAGCTACTATTGCACAGGACCTTGGTGCAGACGTGCAAGTGGTAAAGCAAGGAGCGTTGCTGCACGATATTGGTAAAGCGCTTGATCAAGATATGGAAGGAACCCACGTAGAAATTGGCAGAAAAATTGCAGAAAAGTTTGGTTTAGATAAAAAAGTAGTAGAGGCAATTGAATCTCATCATTACGATACAGACGTAGCCCAAGGCGCGAAGAAAATAGAACAACGAGGTTTGAGCATAGAAGCACTGATTGTAGATGCAGCAGATAGTATTTCTGGGTCTCGCCCGGGTGCACGCAAAGATAGCTACGAAAATTATGTAAAGCGGCTTACTGATATAGAAAATATTGCTAATAGTTACGAAGGGGTAGATAAAACCTATGCCATTCAAGGTGGCCGGGAAATTAGAGTGTTTGTGCAGCCAGGTAAGATAGATGATATGTCGGCTCAAAAAATGGCTCGTGATATTGCAAACAGGCTAGAAAACGAACTTAAATTCCCCGGCGAAATCCGCGTGGTGGTGATTCGCGAAACTAGGATTGTAGAGTATGCACGGTAATGTCTAAAATATTATTCTTTGGAGATATTATTGGTAAACCAGGTAGGGAGGTGCTTAAAAAAGTACTTCCTGATTTGCGTTTGCAGTATCAGCCAGATGTAGTGATTGTAAATGTAGAAAATGCAGCGCATGGTAAAGGCGTTACGTTGCCGATTATGGATCAGCTAGAAAATTTAAGTATAGATGCGTATACATCTGGAAATCATATCTTTGATAAACAAGAACAGGCAAAAGAAGTTTTCGAACGTTTTGCAAAAGTAGTACGACCGTATAATTATATTAATGCTGAACTGCCAGGGCGGGGAGTTTACCGATTTGAAAAACAAGGCCAGTGGTATGCAGTAGTAAATTTAAATGGTACGGTGTTTTTTGATAAATTCCCAGGAGGGGTAGGTAATGCTTTTTTTGCTTTTGATGAACTTGTGGGCACGTATACTAAAGAAGGTGATATAATCATAGTAGATTTTCATGCAGAGGCAACCAGCGAGAAACAAGCACTTGGTTGGTATCTAGACGGCAGAGTTACTGCAGTGCTTGGAACCCACACCCACGTGCCAAGCCAGGATTGGAAAATACTATCCAAAGGTACTGCGCTAGTAACTGATGTAGGCATGAATGGCCCGGTAAATTCTGTAATAGGCGTAAAAATACAAAATTCCTTACAGATGTTTCTAGAACAAGGCAAATTTATAATGGAGCCAGAAGAAGAGGGTCCTCGCATGTGTAACGCAGTATTGATTGAAACAGAAAATAACAAAGCAATAAAAATTGAAAAGATATACAAAATAATAAATTCGTAGTCTTTTTATGGGAAACAAGAAAAATTTAATTTGGGGCTTAGTTGCTATCTTTTTTGCTCAGCTACTATGGTACGCAGCAGAAATTATGAGTCACTTTCCAGATAGACTATATAGAAATGCTTCTTTGATGCCGTATGGAGATATCTTTCAGCCTTTGATCAATTATCTCTTCGCTGTCCCGGGCATTATTGTTGCACTTATCGCGTTTGGATTACTTTCAAAAGATCCCCGAGGTACAAAATTTTTAAAGATCGCTATTGGCATAGTTGCAGCAGTTATTTTTGGAAAAATTTTATTTATCCTTGGTGCTATTGTGGGTATTTTTTTATTAAGTGGTGCTCATTTCTAAGGCTTATTTTTTCTAAGCACTAAAACCTACTCCTACCCCCTTATTCTATGTCTTTATTTCTAGATCCATCTTCTATCGTTGCACAAATAGGACTGCTTCCTGGTCAAACAGTTGCAGATCTTGGCTGTGGCAGTGGGTACTATGTTACTCCTGCAGCGCAGCTTGTTGGGCAAGGTGGAATAATCTATGCAGTAGATGTGCAACAAGATATGCTGGCAGTTACTATATCTAGTACTTCTATGCATGGGCTTCGAAATGTACGAGTAGTTCAAGCTGATCTAGAAAAACCCTTAACTGCAATCCCAGAAAGTTCGTGTGATGCAGTAATTATTGGAAGCGTGCTTCATCAGACTACTCCAGAGCCACTTCTAAAAAATGCATATCGGATTCTCAAAACGGGAGGCAAACTGCTTGCCGTAGAATGGAAAAAGGGCTTAACTATTATCGGTCCACCCCAGCAAAAACGGATTGACCAAGAAACCTTAGAGCATTTGCTAGAAACGCTTGGTTTACGTAAACTACACGATATTGCAACAGACAGGTCGCATTACGCAGTGTTGTTTAGTAAGTAAAACAGTAATACAGGCTACAGATGCCTGATAGAGGATAATTACATGACATTTCAAAGTTGGATAAGGAGTCTTGGATATGTGGGTACTATGGATTACTGGTTTGGTTTTAAGCGCGGCGCACTCAGTTATACGTTTCGCATAATGGTATTTCTGGCAGTAGTGTCACTGCTTACTGCTGTAGTATTAAAACTCAAAACAAGAACAACCAAATCTCCTGTTACAAAAAAGTTGTTGTCGCGGTACACACAACCGTTGCTTACTATGGGTATACTCTTTGCCATTTGGATACCAAGTCGGTACGAGGAACTACGATTTTTTGGTTCACATGTAGTTGCTCTCATTTTGGTTTTACTTTTGTTCGTCTGGCTTGCACCAACAGTGTTATATCACATACGGAAGTTTGCTTTAGATAAGCGTATGTGGGAAAAAGAGAGCTTAAAACGTAAATATTTACCACCTACCGCGTATACTAACTAACACCGAGTGTGTTAGTGTTTTTATATGTTTAACTTTTTTAAAAATGAATCTCTTGGTGCTCTTGGTGAACGTGTAGCAAAGAATCACTATAAAGCTCTAGGTTTTAAAATAGTTGGGGAAAACTTTTTTAATCGCACAGGTAAACAGTTAGGAGAAATAGATTTTATTGCAATTACAAAACAGGATTTAGTATTTGTAGAAGTTAAAACCAGAACTGCTGAGATAAGTGCATTTGGTAGTGCAGTAGATGCAGTAACAGCCAGCAAGCAACAAAAGTTAGTTAAGATTGCTAAGCTATTTATGCAGAACCATGTGCAGTATAGTAACCTAAACCCACGAATTGATGTGTGTAGTATACTGTGCGATTCGCTTGACAAAACTGTAAAAAACATTACAATTATACCGAATGCAGTTGAAGATATGTACTAGATGAGCTTCCCGCTCGTCTTTTTCTTTTTTTAACTGCCTCACAACTTAATAACAATTAAATATCTTATAGTTCATTTATCATCCGGCTTTGCCGGTGATGGATGAAACTAAAGGAAAAGGGAGGCCTTGGAAGGGAAAAACCCTTTCTGGGTTTGTCCCTTCAAAAAATCTATGAATGAACAACTAGAACAAGCGTTAGATCAGATTGCTGAAGAAAAAAATATTTCCCGCGAGGAAATTATCGAAATGATAGAAGCTTCTTTAGCAGCCGCGTTTCGTAAAGATTACGGACAAAAAGATCAGAATATTGTTGTAGAATTTGATGCCAGTACCTTGGCAGCAAAAGTTTTTGATGTAAAATCAGTAGTGGCAATGGTGGAAGATCCTCAGAAAGAACTAGATGTAGAAACAGCACAAGCTTGGCAAAAAGGTGCGAAAATTGGTGATGAAGTGCGCCAAGAAATTACTCCGGCTGAAGGCGCAAAGTTTGGCCGTATTGCAGCACAAACTGCCAAGCAAGTTATTATTCAAAAGCTCCGCGAAGCAGAACGCAACTTACAATTCTCAGACTTTAAGGCAAAAGAGCGTACCTTACAAAACGGTGTGGTTCAGCGAGTAGAAGGTGATACCGTACTGGTTGATCTTGGTAAAGGAACAGGTGTGTTGTTTCCCTCTGAGCAAATACGTTCAGAAAAATACGCCGTAGGGCAACGGCTTAAAGTGTTGGTTCTTCATGTTGAGCCTGCAACCAAAGGCCCTAAAATTACTTTGTCACGCAGTCATCCCGATATGGTTCGTAAACTATTTGAATTAGAAGTACCAGAAATTTATAACGGCAGTGTAGAAATTAAAGCAGTAGCCAGGGAAGCTGGAAGCCGTTCTAAGATTGCAGTTTTCTCGAACCAGGACGGTATAGATCCTATTGGTTCTTGCGTAGGACAAAAAGGTACACGTGTGCAAACTGTAATGGCAGAATTAGGCGGTGAAAAAATAGATATTATAGAGTGGAGCGAAGACCCAGTAAAATTTATTGCAAACGCGCTCAGTCCTGCCAAAATTTTAAACGTCCAATTAGACTTTGAAGAAAAAGAAGCCAAAGTTGGCGTGCTGGAAGATCAGCTCTCTTTGGCAATTGGTAAGGCTGGCCAAAACGTTCGTTTAGCTGCTAGACTCACCGGCTGGAAAATCGACATCAACGGCGAAAAAATCGGCGGCGACGAAGTCGCTCCAACTGAAGGAGCAGTACCAAACCTGGAAGCAGAAAATCCAGAAACAGAACCTCAAATAGCCTCAGAATAGAAAGTTAAAAAAATAAAATTAGTATACATTTTATGGATCAGGATAACCAAAAAAAAGCGACTTCTTGGTGGAACTCGCAAGGGGTTAATTTTTATGCAAAGTTTATAATTTTGGGTTCTTTGCTGGTTGTAGGGAGTATTATTTTTGGGTCGCTCTCAAACTCACTCCGTTTATACATGGGAATTTCTGGTTTAGTTATTATAATATTGGCTTATATAGTCGCGAAAAAACGTTGGAATAAAATTTGAATGTTATTAAATTAGCACTTCTACTTATTTGCTATTGGAGCCCTACCCAATGGCGAGTGATAAACTGGCAAAGCCAGATTTATCACTCTAGTTGCACGAGTGCTAATTTTTTGTTAGTATAGGATTTAGTAACTTTTAATTTTTCAATTTTAATTTTTAACTTTTATATATGCCTTTAGTACCAATTGTTATAGAAAAGTCCCCAATGGGAGAGCGCGGGTATGATATTTACTCACGTTTACTCAAAGATCGTATTATCTTTTTAGGTGAACCTATAGATGATAACGTAGCGAATTTACTTATTGCGCAGTTATTGTTTTTGGACGCAGAAAATTCTAAAGAAGATATTAAAATTTATATTAATAGTCCAGGTGGAGTAGTTACCTCTGCTATGGCGCTCTACGATACTATCCAACATGTTAAAAGTGATGTAGCTACTATTTGTGTGGGCCAGGCTGCGAGCGCTGCTGCAGTGTTGCTTGCAGCAGGTGCAAAAGGAAAACGTTTTGCATTGCCTAACGCCCGCATTATGATCCATCAAATTATGGGTGGAGCAGAAGGACAGCAAAAAGATGTAGAGATTCAAGCTAAAGAAATGCGCCGGATTAAAGACCAAATAAATCAAATTTTAGCCAAGCACACAGGTCAGCCAGTAAAGAAAATAGAAACAGATACTGACCGTGACTATTTTATGACAAGTGAAGAAGCAAAAAAATATGGTATTGTAGATAGAATAATTCAGTAATAAAAAACTTGGCCAGTGTTACACTGGCCAAGTTTTTTATTACTGTCTAGAATGTGGTATGATATAGAAAACTATTTTCGATAGAAACAAAATGTTCAAATTAGAAAAAAGATCCAAAGCAATGTTGCATACGCATAGTCGCAGGCAGATTCTTATTACCTATAGTTTAGGAGAAATTGTTTTAGGTACTCTGCTTATCCTGAGCGATATAGCAGTAATTGTTCTTATTTATGCATGTATTAATACTCACTAGTATATGATGCACTTACGCAAGCAAAAAAAAGCATCTCAGGAGCACGGGTTTACGCTAATAGAGTTATTGGTGGTTATATCTATAATTGGGCTACTTGCCGCAGTAGTTATGGTTTCTTTAACTTCTGCCAGAAAAAAATCTAGAGACGCTAAACGAATAGCCGATGTGAGACAGATTTCTTCTGCTTTAGAGATTTATTTTAACGATAGCTATACTTATCCAGCTGCAGATGCTGGTAACCTACCCATTGGGTTAACTCCTACCTATCTTACTCAATTTCCGGCTGCTCCGGTTGTAGATGCTCCTTGTACTGCTACTCAAAATACCTATACCTATAGTTCAACTGGTGCAAGCTATACATTAACCTTTTGTCTCAGTGCTTCCACAGGTACAGTAAGTGCTGGAGCTCATACACTTACTAACGGTTCGATACAATAAATCCTTCGCAAAAAAAATCCAGCCCTGCTATCGAGCAAAGCTGGATTTTTGCATTATGCCATGCTAATGTCGCATAATTGAGAGTATGAGTATTTTAGATACTAAACATTTAGCAATTGTAGATGTAGAAACTACTGGTGGCAGCCCTGTTTTACATAGGGTTATTGAAGTAGGGGTTGTGCGTATCGAGGGTGGTGAGTTAGTAGGAACCTATCAACAACTGGTTAATCCAGGTATCCCTATCCCAAAATTTATTACCGAAATTACCGGAATAACAGACCGGACAGTGCAGGATGCTCCTCATTTTGAAACTATTGCTCCCGAGCTTTTTAAACACTTAGAGGGTGCCGTCTTTGTGGCTCACAACGCACTGTTTGATTACTCCTTTTTACGTCACGAATTTAGTAGGCAAGGCTTTGGTTTTGCTTTTGAATATATGTGTACGGTACGTTTAAGTAGAGCACTTTTTCCAGAGCACCCTCGTCATAACCTATCTGCACTCATTGACCGTTTTGAATTACCTTGCAAAAACAGACACCGAGCACTGGATGATGCTCTGGCTGTGTGGGGGTTTTTGCAAAAACTTTCATTACTTAAGCAGGCAAATGAAATAGATACAGTTACCCAAAAGATTCTTTCTTCAAAAGTGATAGAGTATGAATAAAAGCGCCTCAGTATTGAGACGCTTTGTGGGCAAAGGAGAGTGTGGGTTATTGTTTTCTTTGTTTACTACAAGGATTACATACTTTACTCACCGGCCGGTTGTATCTTTGAACATACTGGCTACAGAGCGAGTAGTATTCATGAGGCAAGATACCTAACTGTTCTAGTCCGCTGTTTTGACTACTACTGGTGTGATCCACATATAAGTGGACATCGAGCAATGCTGTGAGATCGCCAGATTTAATGGCTTCGAGCGATTCTTTTGCGCCAGTGAGAATTTGCATCTTAATATCAGATTGGTTTCCAGTATTTTCTTTGGGTAAACTTGCTTCAGGTTTAACACCAATTGTGGGATGCGTGTATCTTTTTCCTTTGTATGGCGCAGTAACTAGCGGCGACTTTTCTGGTCTTTGCCTATGCATGGGGTCTCCTCTAAGTTGTAGCTTGCCAGGACGGCAAGATAAGCTCACCTACAGAATGCGAGCTGAGTGCGGGGTTGCAAGAGATAACTGCTTCTTACCAAAGCAGTATATCTAAAGTATGAAAAATAGTTAATATCTGGATCATTTACAAATCTGTTTAGTTGTGGTATACTGGCGTTTATTTGGATTAAAGAATTTTTAGAAATCACTACATTAGTAGAAAGGAGGAATCTATGTCTGCTCAATCGTTTATAGCTTACACTTCTCCACTTTCTGGTAATACGCTTATCTACCGAAGTGGTGAAGATGGTAAACCAGAACCCGACCCAGCTTTTGCAATTCGGTGTCCTGAACAGCCTGAGTTAGTAAGTGCCGAAGGCTTACATATAGGTATGTTTATGGGCCGTGGGGTGTACGAGGTTTGTAATCCCGGTGAATATCCGTTTACGGGCTTACAAGAACACGCAAAGCTTTTGCACAAGACTGAAACTGCTCTTGGCCAAATAACACTTCTGCTGGATCGTGATATCAGATTCAGCACAAGAAAATGTTTAGTAAAATACATAGAAGCATTACTGGAGGATCCAGTAGTTTATGCCTATGTAAGGAACATACATATCTTTAGTGTCTTTAAACCCGGGCTGGACATATCCCTTACTCAGAAAGGTCCGCTCATTAAGTCTGTGTTTGAAGGCATACACGAATATTCGCGTGCCAAAGCTGTAGCCAGGCACGCGTGGGAGAGACTCTTTAACGCAAAAAAAGACTCCCTAGTGTATTATCAGCAGCACATTTTTATTCGCTGCGGTGCTTTTACTGCAGGGCTTTCGTGTGTACTCTCTGGCTCAAAACAGCCACTGGACGAATGGGCGGAAGTGTACCTTACAGGAGAAGCAAGCTTGCAACACCCAGATGCACCTCTGGTTGTGCAAGAATTTCGCGAATTGCTGTAATGCAAAAACAGCTTTAAGCACAGTTACAACACCTAGAATCAAAACAGTATGATTTTAGGTGTTTTTATTATTTCTTTTTTCATTTTTGACTTGACAAATTTACCCCCTCCGTTTACTATCTAATAGAGATTTAGTAAGTAAATCTAGGAGATTAAAAAGGCAATAAATCAAGCTCAAATTCTACTCTTATGTATTCTGCTGTAAGCAGAAGATTATAAGAGGGCTGGTTGGAAGCAATTTCAATTTCGGCAAGAAGCAGCACCTGCAAGATAATTCTTGGGTGTTTTTTATGCCCCAAAATCTTTTTTGCTCTTTCACAACTGAATAGCGACAAGAAATCGTACAATACGTCAATTCTTTAAGCCAATTATAACTGGGCTTCCATAATACAGTTATTAAATAGTCAGAGTTCTTATAACCAAGAGCAAACTTCACATGCATTGAAAACTCTTTATTGGGTTTATATGCGTGTGTCTATATTAAGAGTTTGATCCTGGCTCAGGATGAACGCTGGCGGCGTGCCTAAGACATGCAAGTCGAGTGGGTTTAGACCCACGGCGAAC
>OBEQ010287140.1_pt1 | contig 28632 bp, 22 predicted proteins | sample 1670901 | NCBI WGS metagenome assembly OBEQ01 (sample SAMEA104232315, study PRJEB22302) | groundwater metagenome | biome: forest; feature: aquifer; material: groundwater | place: USA | collected 2011-08-07 | depth 5.4 m
ACTATGGATGTAAGCGAATGGGGCGGCAAAATGAATTTCCCCGACGTCAATGCCGCTTTAGGGTTGGTGCAGTTGAAAAAATTGGATGGCTTTAATGAGAAGCGTCGTATGCTGGCAGCGCGCTATTATACTCAGCTAAAAGAATCCCCAGCCTTGGTATTGCCAACCGATGCAGATGGACATTCTTGGCACATGTTCTGTGTTTGTGTGGATCATAATTATCTCAAAACCACCCGCGATACTATTTTGAATACCTTAAAAGACAGCGGCATTCTCGTCGGCACACATTATCCGTCAATGCCTGGTTTCACACTCTACACTCGTTTAGGCAGCGTTGGCTCGGACTATCCAAACGCTGAAAAAATTGGCGCGCAAACGTTAACCCTGCCGCTGTTCCCCGCCATGAACGAAGCTGATGTGGATCATGTTTGTCGAGTTCTTAATGAACAAATATTAATGAAACAGTTTTAAACTACTAAAGTTACGATAAAGTATGGATACTATGAAAAAAAATAGTTTATCTGCAGGCAATCTCGCAAATAATGGTCTGCCAAATAATAGCCTGGAAAATTCAGCGATAGAAATTACTGTCGTCATTCCTGTGTTTAATGAAGAAGCTGTACTGCCTACTCTCTTCACTCGACTTTATGCAACGCTGGATGCTATGGGTCGGCGTTACGAGATAATTTTTGTCGATGATGGCAGTAAAGATCGTTCCGCTGCCTTACTACGACAGCAATATCAACTGCGCCCGGATACAACGCGGGTGGTGATTCTCAAGACCAATGCCGGACAACACGCAGCAATTACCGCTGGCTTCAGTTACGCCCAAGGCGCCTGTACAATTACACTGGATGCAGATCTGCAAAATCCCCCCGAGGAGATCCCTAAGTTAATTGAACAATGGGACCAAGGTCACGACTATGTGGGGACCATTCGCGAATCGCGCAACGACAGCAAATGGCGACACTGGGCATCTTTACTGATGAATCGCTTGCGCGAAAAAATTACCAATATACATATCACCGACCAGGGATGTATGTTCCGCGCATACGATAAAGAGATTATCGATGCCATATTGCATTCACGGGAAACATCGACATTTATTCCCGCTCTGGCCTACTTGTATGCCAGTAATCCGACTGAAATTGTCATTAAACATGATCCGCGTAATGCAGGTCAGTCCAAGTACTCCCTGTTCAGTCTTATTCACTTGAATTTTGACTTGATGACGAGCTTTTCCGTGGTCCCGCTGCAAACGTTTTCCTTTATCGGAATGGGCATCGCTGTCATTTCGTTTATCTTTGTTATTTATATGCTATTGAGGCGTTTAATAATCGGTCCAGAAGTCGAGGGTGTATTCACGCTCTTTGCCGTTGTGTTCTTCTTGATTGGCGTATTGTTGTTTGCCATCGGACTCTTAGGTGAGTATGTCGGACGAATATATTCCCAAGTCCGCGAACGACCCCATTATTTGGTACGAACTGTGTTGAGCCAAAACGATGGTGCACCAGAGCCTAGTTCACAAGAACCCAATCTTATCGCTGGGTCTGGCAATTTGAACCTGCGACGCAGCGAACGCGAGACGAGCAAGTGATGAAGAGTAGTCAGTAGTATGAGTCTAGCCTCACCTCGAACAGTGGTGTTCGCCTACAGTAACGTCGGTGTGCGCTGCCTTGCCGCGCTGTTGGCAAACAATGTCAATGTGGTGTTGGTGGTGACGCATGAAAACGATCCGGGTGAAAACATTTGGTTCGATAGCGTCGCCGAACTCGCGGCACTCAATGCTATTCCGACAATTACTCCCAGCAATCCGAATACACCTGAAATCATAGAGCAAATTAAACAGTGCGCGCCTGATTGGTTATTTTCGTTTTATTATCGAAAAATGTTATGTGATGAGTTGATTACCCTGCCTCGACAAGGCGCGTTTAACATGCACGGTTCTTTATTGCCACGTTATCGCGGCAAGGCACCGATAAATTGGGCAGTGTTACACGGTGAGAAACAAACCGGCGCCAGCTTGCATCGCATGGTGACGAAACCCGATGCCGGCCCTCTACTCGATCAACAGGCGGTGGACATTTTACCGAATGATACCGCCCATGAAGTGGCGCAGAAAGTCACCCTCGCGGCGGAACAAATATTAATGCGCAGTCTACCACTGCTCGCGAACCAATCGCTGCGTGAAACCGACCTGGATCTTTCCCAGGGGAATTATTTTAGCGGCAGACGACCTGAAGATGGACGCATAGATTGGCAAGCCAGCGCCTGGCAGATCCACAATCTCATTCGTGCTGTGGCACCACCCTATCCAGGCGCCTTCTTCGATGTTGGAGATACTCGAGTCACAGTCTTAGGCAGTTATTATCGGGATGAGGCGCAGGATCAAAACGACAATGCGCAAGACAAGACTGTCAGAATCTATTGGAACGCTGGTCGCTGTTGGGCAGACTGTGTCGATGGCAAACGAATCTGCCTGACACATATTAAGGTAGGCAATATCGAACTTGATGAAAAGGGTTTTCATCAACATTTTGGGCAATTTTGGCACTTTTAAGCAGTGCGAAAATACAAATTTCAAATGAAAAAAATAGGATGGTTAATTCGCTATGAATGTTCTTATATTGGGTGTAAATGGTTTTATTGGCCATCACTTGTCGCGTCGCATTCTAGATACCACTGAATGGAATGTTTATGGTATGGATATGCATTCGAATCGAATTGGGGAGATTGTTAATCACCCCCGATTTCATTTTTACGAAGGTGATATCACGATAAACCATGAATGGATCGAATACCATATCAAGAAGTGTGATGTGGTGCTTCCCCTGGTTGCCATAGCTACACCGGCAACCTATGTGCAAAATCCCCTGGCGGTTTTTGAACTTGATTTCGAAGCCAATCTGCCCATCGTTCGCGCCTGTGTTCGCTACCGTAAACGCATCATATTTCCCTCGACCTCCGAGGTCTATGGCATGAGCACGGATGCGGAGTTTCATCCCTATCAAACCAATTTGGTGTTGGGCCCGTTAAATAAAAGCCGCTGGATTTACTCCTGCGCAAAACAGTTGTTAGATCGCGTGATCGCAGCTTATGGCGAACAACAAGGCTTGGATTATACGATATTCAGACCGTTTAATTGGGTGGGTTCTGGTCTCGACAGCTTACACACACCCAAAGAAGGTAGCTCGCGCGTAGTTACGCAATTTCTCGGGCATATCGCTCGCGGTGAGCCGATTAAATTGGTCGATGGCGGGCAGCAGAGCCGCAGCTTCACCGATATCAGTGACGGCATCTCGGCGTTGACCAAAATTATCGCCAACAAAGATAATTGTGCTTCAGGGCAGATATTTAACATCGGCAACCCCAAGAACAACTACTCCATAAAACAACTTGCGGAAATGATGCTGACCATCGCCACTGATATTCCCGAATACAGTGTCGCTGCAAAGCAAGTCAAAATACTGGATACCACTGCAAAAGATTATTATGGCGCTGGTTATCAGGATATTCAGACCCGTGTGCCCTGGATTGAAAATACTAAAGAAGCTTTAGACTGGTCGCCTACAGTGGATATGGACGCTGCGCTACGCAACATCTTTATGGCCTACCGTCATGAAGTTAAAGTTGCAGGCGCGTTACTTGATGAGGAAGTGGTGTAACACACCATTTCTCTGAACATGCCAAGGCGAATTGCACTTAAAGTTGATGTTGATACATTGCGCGGTACTCGCGAAGGAGTACCTGCGCTGTTGCGCCTGTTTGAGCAACACAATGTTAAAGCGACCTTTCTATTCAGTCTCGGACGAGATAATACGGGAAGAGCCATTCGCCGTATTTTTCGCCCCGGATTTTTAAGCAAAATAAAACGCACATCTGTCGCCAGCCACTACGGCTTGAAAACATTGTTATATGGCACTCTGATACCAGGGCCTGACATAGCACGCCATACTGGAGACATCATGCGAAGTGTCCGTACTCACGGACATCAGGTGGGAATCCACTGTTATGATCATATTCGCTGGCAGGACCATGTGGCGCAAAAAGATTTTGCTTGGACCAAGCGAGAGATGGAATTGGCGATACAGGCTTTCGAGTCAGTGTTCAGTGATCGTGCCCTGGTGATTGGTGCCGCGGGATGGCAGCTTAACGCCCATGTCTTAGCACTGGAAGAACACTTTGGTTTTCAATACGCCAGTGATCTGCGCGGTGATTTGGCCTTTTATCCCATGATGGATGGCATCCGCTCCGCTTGCCCTCAATTGCCGACCACCCTACCGACCTTAGATGAACTCATTGGCGAAAATAATATTACAGCCGACAATGTTCATCAGACGGTATTTGACTCGAGTCGAAGGCCACTGATTCATGGCCACGTCTATACTTTGCATGCTGAACTTGAGGGCATGCAGTTATTGCCGGTGATGGATCGCCTGTTAACCATGTGGAAAGCTGCCGGAGATGACGTGGGAACCATGCAGGATAATTATCTTGCCTTAGATCTCGCTCAACTTGAATATCGCTCAATAACCTGGGGCACCGTAGCAGGTCGCTCTGGTTTGTTGGCTACGGTGGGTTGACCATAACGCTAGATTTTATTTCAAAAATATTTCAACCAATAAGCTGAAATCAAATCAGCTTAGGTAAATCGGAGAGCAGTTTGTCAGTCTATTTTTACCTGATAGTTTCGATAGCGCTGACTGTCGCAAGCCAAGTTACGCAAAAGTATCTCGCCACTTCATCTGTTTCTGTCCCAGCAAAAAATAAAATTTCGTTCTATTGCACAAGTCCCCTCTTCTGGGCCTCACTAATCTTTCTCGGCTTTTCAATGCTGAGTTGGCTATTCGTTTTAGATAAAATGGATGTTGGTAAAGCCTACGCCATGCTTAGCGCAAATTATGTGATCATGCTCATCGCATCAAAATTGCTTTTTCATGAGGCTGTGCCATTGTCGCGCTGGGGCGGGGCCTGCCTTATTGTGCTTGGGGTTTATGTGGTGTCTCTAAGTTAAAGAGTCAGAGTTAATAAGCTAAAGAGTTTGAGTAAAGGAAAGAAAAAAACTGATGACAGTAAATCCTTATCATTTAGCCTTCACCAGTATTCTGCTGGTTTCAATTGCTCAGCTTCTTATGAAGTATGCCATGATCAATTTGAATGTAGAAATAGCCGATATCGTTATTGGACTAGAATTTTTATCAACCTATTGGCAGCCTGTGCTCCTGCCGCTATTTATCGGGATGGCTTGTTATGGGCTTTCGGTCCTGTGTTGGATCAGCGCATTATCAGCTATTCCACTCAGTATCGCCTATCCGCTTCTAAGCCTGAGTTATGTACTGGTCAATATCGGGGTGTGGGTTTTCCCCATCTACAATGAACAGCTCAATTTAACACGAGTTATCGGAATTTTGTTGATATTGATCGGGGTGTTGTTTGTAGCGCGGCAGTCTCAAGATCTCGGTTAAGCGTCACTCTCTTTCCTACGCTCCTGCGCAGATCGCTACACACAAGTATGTAGAGCCTGCTGATCAACCCCCTCTCCTTTTGGGAGAGGGTAGGGGTGAGGGCAAAAATGCTGCAAATTTCGCTAAAATTCACGTATTTTACCTATCTATGGTATTGCCCTCACCCTAGCCCTCTCCCAAAGGGAGAGGGAACTAGACTGCTCTATTTGCTAAAAATGCCCTATTTTTCTGGCTAAAACGAGATGTGTATAACGATTTGCGCAGGAGCGTGGGAACGAGAGTGTTCTCATTTTTGCACAACGTAATAATGTGTTTTCTTGAGATCAATTCTTTTAACTTCTCGACTGACGTTTAGAATTTCTGCTTTTTCAGTAATCACCATGGCGTTAGCTGATGTTGCAAGAAACGCGTTGAGTTCATCGATCCTGGTCAATTCAGGAACTTTTTTCTGTAAATGAAACACCGCCGCACCGGACAAACGCTCGATTGGCTGATAGAGTGCAATGTTTTCACAGCAACCCGGCATTTTTTTTACTTCATCAAAGACCAAATCCAATGATTCACTCATACTTTTTTTCGGCTGAATAACGCTACCGAAGAACGTATAAAATAAACAAAGGATAACAATATTCGCTGCGATAAATTTTTGTTCTTGCTCGGGATACAAAAAGCGCCACATATAAATTATCAACAAGGTGGCAAACACCAACAGCGCAAGGCAAATAAGCATCTTCATATCAGCTGCGAACACGCCATAATGGGCGGCGAGTTTCCAGCCGTATGCAATGATGAGAGTCACCACTATGCCCTGGAGCATGAAAACTTTTTTAATGTTTTTGTTCACATAAGCTTGTATTTTTTCCTGTCTGGTAAAAATTTCATTAAAAACTCCCGCCATAAGTAACGCAGCAGCAGGATACAAAGAAAGGAGATAAACCGGCCTTTTGCCAGACGATAAGGACAGCAGCAAGAAAGGGACGCACACCCAACATAGGAGAAACAAATCAAGTGGCGAAGTCTTAAATTTTTTAAACGCTTGATAGATGCCTAAGCAAACGACTACCAACCAGGGCTGAAATAGCTCTGGTAATTTTGCAATATAATAGTACCAAGGCTCTACATGACCGCCACTGTGATACTCACCGATAAAACGCCCAAAGCTGTTTACCCAAACAATCTCATTAAAAGCCCACCACCCCTCACGCTCATACAACAACCATAACCAAATTCCAATTGGTAGCAGACCTATAACAATTACGGCCACCGAGCTAAGACACATTTTCCAGGAAAAAGCTCGATCAATGATGAGCATCTTCAACAGCAGGTAAACACCCCCCACACATAAAGGCACCACCAGGCCAAACACGCCTTTGGTGAGAGATGCTATAGCGATACCTAGCGCGATGAGCGGCAAAAATTGCCACCGTTGGTGAAGTGAATAGTCATAGAGATTGAGTAAAGCCAATGCGATACCAAAACTAAGCAGTGTATCCTCGCCCACCAAGCGCGCGTTGCCCCAACAACTGGCCATGGTTAATAGCGCAAGCGCGGCATATAAAGGCAGTGGCTGCCGGAAGCCATGGCGCAATAAAAAATTCATTACCAGGAATAATGTGCCTATACCTGCCAAGATCGAGACCAGTCGTGCTGTCACCGCGGATACATCTAAAGCGCTAAAAGACAACGATGTCAGCCAGGCATGTAACGGTGGTTTTTCCAGAAAAGGTCTGCCATTGAGTTTGGGCAAAAGGAAATCTTTATAAATAGACATCTCCGTGGCAACACCAGCTACTCGTGGCTCAGTTGACCCCTTTAACGCGTCATCTTTAAGTCCAATAAAGAGTAATATTGCTGCGACAAGGAAGAGTAAAAGATAAGGTAAAACTCGTGCGCGATTTAAATTACTGAAAATTACTGCCATAGATCGTCAACCCTGCAATCACAACATCTAGATATATTTTTATGATTTTGCTTAGCGCTTCTTACTTCGATGCAACACTAGATCTCTTTGCGCACCTGTATCCCCCACTGAACCGAACTGCTATTAGCCCGATCTAAGAAGGGAAAGGCCAAATCCATATGGATCATTTTGTCGTTGCTCAATCGACTCTGAGAGATTCGAAGTCCTACACCAATATTTCCCAACCATGGGTTGTCTTCTTCCAAGTTATTGTCGATATAACTGCTATCAGCATCCCACACACGTCCAATATCAACAAAACCTGCGGCGGCTAAATAAAATAACTTGAAGTATTGGCGTTCAAAATAATAGCGGCGTTCGGCAGAAAACAATATGCGCCTATCACCGGCTTGGTAATGAGAGGAATAACCTCGCATTATTAATTGGTCACTGCGGCTGCCATCCAGAATCAGCTGTTGATCGCGGGTGGGATTTAATATCATTTCACCTTCGAATGAAAGTATATTCTTGGTTTTCACTTCAGTGTTAAAGAAATAATCTATCCGAGAAAAGAGCCAGGCATTTTCAAACTCTGATTGGGTTTGATTCCAATAACCCTCGAGTGACATATTGGCCTGTAACAGTTCACTCGAGCTATGGTGTAACGTATCCTCCCAAGCAGCCTTAAACGCCAGACGATCCTCGTCTGAATTAAAACTCTTCGCTGCAAAACCAATTTGTGCACTGTAACGCAGCCCAAGAAAAAGATCTTCGTCCCGTTGAATGGTGTGATAATTTTTTACCGTAGCAAATTGATCTTCGACTTGTTCAAAACCGATAAAAGGATAATTAATCTCACGCTCTTCTGGAAGTATAAACCCAGTCAAATCTATTGTCGGATCAAATCGATGACGCTCTTGATGCAAACCAACTATCCAACGCTGTGCCTGATTGTTTATACGGCCTGGTGAAAAACCCCAAAATAGTTCTCGTTGAGCTTCACGGTGTGTAAATTCCTTTTCACTATCGTCGTTAACATAAATAGTATCATCGCGATCAAAATTGTAATATTTCACGCCATAGGAATAGCGGGTATCCAACGAGTAAAAGGGCAACATCAAATCAACTTGATCTTTTTTACCATCACTATTATCACCATGTTTTAGATCGAGCAAATAATGACTGCCAAATAACTGTTGATCTCGATAGGCTATAGTGTCGCTGGTTCTGTTCTCCTCTTTTTTATGCTGAAACCATAGATCTTTGCCCGCACCTAAAAAATTGCTGTCCTGAAAACCAAACCCCGATTTGCTGCTACCACCACTGTGGCTTAATTTAATTTCTGGCGATAAAGTCCATAATTCTTTGCTATGCACGTTAACTGTCGTTTCGCCAGAATCTGCTATTGCGATGTCTATTCGCACATCGTCAAGATAATTTACCCCGCGCAATATGCGCTGACTCTCGCAGATTTTCTCTGGGTTGACTGGGTCGCCTTCGCGGAACAGGAGTTTTTGTTTGATAGTACTTTCGTTGGTCGTCACATGAAGCAGATTGGCCGTACGGAAAATAATATTATCTTCTTCTGGCAGGTCTGTATTAAAAATATCAGCGCGATTAATTTGTATGCGTCCGACGACAGGCGGTTTCTCGCCTTGGTAGTTCTCTAACAATTGACGAATTTCTGCCTGACATTGATCACCTGTCATATGGGAAGAGAGTGGCTGTACTTTGTTGATTTCTTTTTTTAAGACCGCTCTGTTTTCACTGCTATTGATTTCAGTACTATTGATTTCAGAACTATCGTTCACGCCTGATGGTTCTACTGATAGTTCTACTGATGGTTGCTCTACTGATGGAAGTTCTGCAGCTGCAAAACAGTTTAAAGAGAGGACGAATAAAAATGCTGGTAATAGCTTACCTATATCTGCGCTTTTCAATAAATGGTTAAAGAATAAAGATAGTGCGAGTTTAATTCGACAATCAACAACCTTTAACATTTTTCCCCACAATTTAATGTTTGGCTAAACTTTTTGAGATTAATGTTTGCTGTGCAATGTCTTTGGCTTGATTAAAAAGCTGATGTTGATAAAGGAAGTCAGCCGCCTGATAGTAAGCGATTAAGCGATTTAATTGTTCACTGCCAGGTGCAACTTCACTCACAACATCATCGCTTTCTCGACCAGTACCTTTCAGCGTGAAATTCTCACTGAAGGCTTCTTTAACGGGTTGAATATAGATCAGCTTATCAGGCGTTAGCAGTCCCAATTGCTGGTAATTCCCAATGAGTGCCCGAGGATACAATCTCGCTTCCTCACCAAGCAAATTTCTGCCAAAAAACTCTGAATGATAATCCATGGACAATATTGCCAGCAACGTAGGTGCGAGATCAATTTGGCTAGACAAAACCGTATTAGTCTCCGCATTTACCCACTTAGGTGCAAAAAACAACAAGGGAATATGATACTCCTCAACGGGGAGCGCATGTTTACCAGCACTTCCAGCACAGTGATCAGCAACGATCACAAACAGAGTATCGTCATACCAAGGTTTTTGTTTGGCCTTTTCGATAAACTGGCCTATCGCCCAGTCGGTATATTTAACGGCGCCATTCCGTCCACTACCGGACGGAATATCAATTCGATTTTCTGGATAGGAAAAGGGGCGATGATTCGATGTCGTCATAATATGCGTAAAAAATGGCTTTTTCTGCTCATAGGAAGCATCACCTAAATTGAGCACTTTATTGAATAGATCCTCATCCGCAATTCCCCAGGCGTTCTCGAACTTGACTTCGCTATCAGCAAACGAAGCACGATCTACGATACCGTAACCATTGTCACTAAAAAAGGCATTCATATTGTCGAAATAGCCTCGCCCACCATACACAAAGTAACTCGCATAACCTTTATTGTTGAGTGCTTGTCCAAGCGAAAACAATCCACGCGTACGACCAATTCTTTTCACAATCGATTGTCCTGGCGTCGGGGGCAGCGAAAGAGTAACAGCTTCAAGTCCCCGGGTTGTTCGGGTGCCAGTGGCATAGAAATTGTTGAATAGCAGTCCCTGGCGCGCCAACTTATCAAGATTGGGGGTTAGATTTTCCTTGTTACCAAAGGCTCCCATATACTCGGCAGATAAGCTCTCCACCATAATCAAGACTATGTTGAGCTGCTTTTCTTCACCTTGATTATCGATAAAACGTGCGACATTTATGGGTTGGTCGGGTTCGTTGTGAAATTCAGAAGTCGTACTTTCGTTAATCTCATCTTGGATTAGCTTCCCAACATCTGGCAGCGATCTCTCAACGTAGAAAGATTTATAATCAAGCTCGTTATTGCGGAACGCTGCGAAAAATTGATAGGGACCGGACCCAGCAAGCGCCTGCTGATAACTATTGCTCGAACTGTGGTTTAAGATGGCTTGATCTAAATAAAAATAACTCACTATAGGTGTGGCTAACAAAAGAAATCCGCCGAGAATACGTACGCTGATTTGCTCCCGATCTGCCGCGATTAAAGCATCGCGAATAATGAAACGAAATCGATAGCCTATAATTAGACTTAGCAGTAACGCGCCGCTCGTCAACCAAAAAACCGGATAGGATTGGGCGATATTATCCGTCACTTCGCGATAATAGATAAGATAGTCCACCGAGATAAAATTAAAACGCGTGCCAAACTCATCCCAAAAAAGAATTTCAGCAATGGCCGTCCAGAGAAAAAGAAACGTGCTGCTGGTAAATATTATCAGCGAACTTATATAAAAAAACCGTGATTGCAATATACGGCTTGGAAGGATCATCAAAAAAACAATAAAAGGTATGGCAAAATAGCTATAAAAGCCGCAATCAAATATAAATCCGATCAAGATGACTTTGCCGACTTCAAAAAAACCCAACTCTGCCTGCTGAAAAGACCAGACCATTAACGCCAGACGTGTCACTAAGGAAATGCAGGCAAAAATTAAAAAGAAAAATCCAATTAAATTAAATCGGCTTTTTTTTAAATGCATATTTTTCTCATCTCACAAACATTTATATAAAATTCGCCTTCGATTCGCAGGCCAAACTTACTTACTACAGCTCTAAATCCCTATCACTACCAGCACAGTGCTATCCATTTTTTCATTCTATCAGTCAGAACTTAAGTAATTCTTAAGGCAACAGAATAAAAAAACCGCAGAACGGAGCCAACACGTTAAGATAAACAAGCATTTCTCAAAATTTTAGCGTACATAAGGGGCTGCAAAGATATAGGAAAGAAAACGTTAAAACCTTGTTAAAGTAACAACTATCTTTTCGAGCCAACACTTAACGAAATTTTTACATTTGATTAACAATAAATTTACTTACCTTTATTTATGATGAACTAATGACAATCTGTTTCATAATTAGTTGCAGACGCTTAAGATGATGCAGAATAAATGCAATCGCGAGTAGCCGACTAATCCCTCAATCTATGCCCTAGCGATTTGACATGACGAGTTATCAGTGAATCAATCAGAAGCAGCAGAAACCCCAGATCACAAAACTGCTTTCATTCAAACCCTCCAAGAGAATAATGGCGGCTCGCCTGCAGTTGCTTTATGTTATTTATTTAGCGTATTAACGAGTTTCGTCCTCTATCAGCTAATCTTCATCGATTTAAATGCAGATTCCTCACCGCTCAAGGCTTTTTTCTTTTTTGCACTTATAAGCTATAGTGTGCTTTATTACTTACCTGCAGTTTTACTCCACACATTAGTGCAGCTGTTATTGCCCAAGCGCTTACCTAATAGCGGAATTTTTTCGTGGGTCACAGCGAAGATTCGGTCTGTTGTATTCATTCTTTCACTGACCATCATTCAATCCGCGCTGCTGTTCGATGTCATTTTGTTTCAACGCTATGGATTTCATATCAACGGATTTGTGGTGAATATCCTTCTCACCCCCGGTGGTGCTAAATCTCTTGGCGCCAGCGACTCCACTCTGCTTGCTGTGCTCGGCGGCATGCTGATGTTGATTGTAGGATCATCCCTATTTTTGGTATTTTTTAGCTGGATTGCAGGGCAAGGTTTTTTTCGCTCCGTTTGGTTTAAGCCGAAAAACTATTTTTTCCTTGCGCTCACACTGGTTTTACTGCAGGGAAGTATCTACGGCTACCAACAACATATCGGCAATCCAGATATCTATTTGATAGATAAATTACTCCCCGCTTATCAACCCATCACCTACCATAGCCTGTTAAGTAACTTAGGTTTTGTCGCAAAAAATACGATAGACATTCGTTCAAATCACGTCGCCTACAGCGGATTGCTTTACCCCCAGCAACCCCTCCAATTAAACACTACTGAAAAACCAAAAAACATTATCTGGTTAGTAGGCGAATCATGGCGCGCAGATAGCTTAACCGATGAAATCATGCCGAATACGCAAAAGTTCGCCGCCAACAATCTGCGATTTTTAAACCACTACAGTGGCGGCAATGGCACACGTATGGGGATGTTCACCCAATTCTATGGCCTCTATGGCAGTTATTGGTTTGATTTTTTACATGAACACAGGAGCCCAGTATTATTCGATGTGTTGCTCGAAAAAAATTATCAACTTTCCCTGTATAGCAGCCAAAATTTCACTTATCCCGAGTTTGATAAAACAATTTTTTCAGACGTGCCGAAAAACTTATTACATGCAGAAAGTGAAGGTTTAAGTTGGCAGCGCGATGAGCAAAATGTAACAAAATTGCTCGAGTTTATCGAACATCGCCAGCCAAATCGGCCGTTTATGACTTTTATGTTTTTTGATAGCCCGCAAGCTAAATATGATTTCCCGCTAGATGCAATAATACGGCCTGACTATCTCAAAGATTTTTATTACCTGACTACCAGCGATGACTACAAGAAGGAGATCAACAGGATTTATGACCGTTATATAAATTCAGTCCACGCCATGGATAAACAATTTGCAAGAATTTTTAACTTCTTGGAACAACAAAATTTACTCGCTGACACTATCTTGGTGATCACTGCCGATCACGGCGAAGAGTTTATGGAGAAAGGTCATTGGGGGCATAATTCGGCGTTTACCGAAGAACAGATTCGCGTGCCCTTACTCATCCACATGCCGGGGCATGAGGCGCAAGTTGTGACTAAACGAACAAATCATATCGATATTATACCTACCCTAATGCCACTGTTAGGCGTCATAAACTCTGCGGAGGATTACTCAAATGGCTATTCACTCCTGGATTCCAAGCATGACGATATGATGATTTTAGCCGACTGGAGCAATAATGTTTTAATTTCTGACAATGTCAAACAGACGCTGCCGATGAAAATTAAAGGTTTCTTAGATCCAACCACCATCACTGATCTTAATGATCACCCTCTTGATCACCTCATCAGAGATGAGCACTATCAATTTACGCTAAATAAAGCCCTAGAAAACGCTCATCTTTTTTATCGATGATATTTCTGTAAAGGTTGAATTTTTAGTACATGCTATAATAATCCTAGATTCTGCCGGTGAATCCCGCTGCAGAATCTAGGTTAACAAGAGCGCCCCCTATCCAGGTGGTAAACCAAATAACATTGGTGAGAAGGTATGCGATTACTGATCATTGAAGACAGTGAAGATCTCGTTAAAAATATTTACGATTATTTCGACAATGACCAGTATCAGCTTGATTCAGCTTTGGATGGTTTGACAGGATTGCACCTCGCCGCAACCCAAACTTACGACGCTATTGTGCTAGACCTATCATTGCCAAGTGTTGACGGCCTCACCATTTGCCAGCGCTTACGCGAAGATGCCAAGATCACAACCCCTATCATTATGGTGACAGCCCGCCATACCGTAGAGGATAGAGTATTAGGTCTACAGAAAGGCGCAGACGATTACCTGATAAAACCTTTTTCACTGCAAGAACTCGAAGCCAGACTGCAGGCGATCGTTCGACGCACTCAACAGTATTCGCATTCAGATGTATTGATCATCGGCGATCTGGAATTTGATCGCGGAAAAATGCAGGTAACTCGCGCTGAGAAATTGGTTCCACTCTCACCACTCTTATTAAAAATGCTAGAAAAGCTGATGTCCACCTATCCCAACCTGGTGACGCGTGCCGAACTAGAGCATCATCTGTGGGGCGATATGCCGCCCAACAGCGATGCCTTGCGCGCCCATATTCACGGTCTGCGTTCAGCCATCGATAAACCCTTTGACTCGGCAATGTTACAGACAGTACATGGCATCGGGTATCGTTTGTCTACCGATTCTCTATCCAATCGGCCAACTGCAAAGCCTAATTAAGAAGTGCAATTAAAAAAGTTAACCCAAAAGCTAATTTAAAAAGCTAATTTAAAAAGCTAGCCACTAAGATGCCAACGAGATTAAGTCAGAAATTGAATCCAACACTCTACCAGCGTTTTCTCTATGTCAGCCTTATTTTAACCGGTGTAATCTCTGTTTCATTTGGCCTGGTGGTCCTGCTCACTATTCACAGCATTGAATCCACGCTGTTTGCAGGTATTCTTGAAAGCCAAGCAAAACTGGCAGTAAAACTAGATCAACAGGGGATACTCAAGCAATTTCAATTACCCGAGCTTTATCAACTTTATAAACACCAATTTTTAAACTCAAGCAAAGACCAGATACCGGAAATTTTTCAACACGTCGAAGAAGGATTTAGCGAAATCCTCAGTGATACAAACGCCTATCATGTTTATGCAATCTCAGATGGGGATGTCAGATATATAATGGTTTACGATCAAACTTCCTTTGAGCAGCAAGAGATGCAAATTTTTGTGATCATTGCCTTTGGCATACTGTTCTCGCTCTTGATCGGTTATTTTGCGTCGAAACTTCTCGTCAAAATGACGCTGAAACCGCTCACTTCGCTTGCAGCGCATGTTCAGACGATCTCCGCTGAAGACTATAACGCCGACCTCGAACCCTATTTTACCAACGATGTGGTCGGCTCATTGGCAAACTCTTTTGCCCATCAGTTTGAACGCATTCAAAACTATTGGTTACAAGAACGCTTATTTACCGGTGATGTCAGTCACGAGCTACGCACGCCGCTGACCGTTATTTCTGGAGCGGCAGAGGTTCTCGAAAAACGTTTGACCGCCAATAAAAGCCAGTCAAGCGAGGTCCAAGCTGTCGCACGCATTCGAGCAGCGGCTGATGAAATGGGAAAAATGATGAATGCTTTCTTGTTATTATCCAAGAAGGATCCACATCACCTGACTGGGCTAGCAGGCGCCAATGGTATTGCAATTAATAGCCTGGTCGCTGAAGAGCTGGTTTACATCATGCCTGGCTTAGAAAAAAGAAAAATTGCCGTGGAATTTGTCGAGCATGCTATTTTAACTGTTGACTGTCCCCAAGAATTGATCAGTGTGGTGTTGCGCAATATTATTCAGAACGCCGCTCGGCATATTGAAAAAGGCAGTATCGAGGTCATCGTTGAAAAAGACAGCGTGGCGATTCACGATACAGGCCCAGGGATTCCAGAAGAAATCTATACCCGAGTTTTTCACCGCATGTCTCGCGTAGAAAGCAAACATCCCATGGGGCACGGTATGGGCCTAGTGATTGTCAAACGCATCTGTGACTATATGAACTGGGATATAGATGTGGAAACCAGTTCGTTAGGTACTACTTTTAGAGTGAAATTTTGTTTAGAGTAAAATTTGCTAAGCGCATCTAAGGAACGTGCACAAAATCATTTAATCAATTGCGCTGCTTGTATCAATCCATCCCGATAATTTTCTGCACGCCATTCTGCGCTACCATCGACAATAAACATCGCGCTCACCTGTAGACAGACGCCTATGGTGATACCCATCACAGCAGGCCGTTGCCGATAAATAAAGGACAACACTAAAGCGCCAATAAAAATGACCACTTCAACACTTTGATAAATAGTGAAGCGATTTATCACCACAATAATTCGCTCAAGTTCTTGAGCCATGAGCATCTGCGGTTCAAGCTGAGCAATCAGACTATATTCTTCAAGTTGTTTCACAGAGCGAAAATAGATAAATAGGCTAACACCCAGTTGCGGCATACACGCCAACAACATAGCCCAATAGGCCGTGCGATAGGACCACTGACTGCGCCAGAGCAGCAATCCGCTGACGAGGGATATCAGCCCAATACCGAACAGCCAGAGCATGGCATTTTGTTCGGCTGCAAAATAACTCTGTAAAACCTGATTCAATTTAACACCTCAAATGAATCCAAAAAGAACAAATAGTATGCAGCTGTCGACTTCGCGATAGGGGTGATCGGTGGAAGAAATACCAGAATTCAGCTATCAATAATAGGGCATCTATTAAAAAGCTCCGCTAGAAAAACCTAGATGCTCATTTCTTCACACAGGATTGATGTCAGCCATGGAATTCCAGGATTATCTTAAAATACTTGCCACCAACGATGGTTCCGATCTCTATCTCAGCACTGGCGCCCCGCCCTGTGCGAAATTTCAGGGCGTGTTAAAGCCTCTGGAGAAAACCATTATGGCGCCAGGGCAGATCAAAGCGATTGCCATAAGTATCATGGATGATGAACAACGCAAAGAATTTGATCAGCAATTAGAAATGAATTTGGCGATATCACTGAATGGTATTGGTCGATTTCGTATCAATATTTTTAAGCAGCGCAATGAAGTTTCTATGGTGGCGCGCAATATTAAAACTGATATTCCAAATAAAGACGCGCTCGGGCTGCCTGAAGTTTTAAGCGAAGTCATCATGTCCAAGCGTGGACTTATTCTCTTTGTTGGCGGCACTGGTTCAGGTAAATCGACCTCGTTAGCTGCATTAATCGATTATCGAAATACCAACAGCGGCGGCCACATTATTACCATCGAAGATCCAGTTGAATTTGTGCACAAACATAAGCGCAGTATCATTAACCAACGGGAAGTGGGTGTAGACACGCGAAGTTTTCAAGCGGCGCTAAAAAATACTCTACGCCAAGCCCCCGATGTCATTCTCATCGGCGAGATTCGCGATCAACAAACCATGGAACATGCCCTCGCCTTCGCCGAAACAGGTCACTTGTGTATTTCCACTCTGCACGCAAACAATGCTAACCAAGCACTAGATCGTATAATCAATTTCTTTCCAGAAGAGCGCCACGCACAACTGTTCCTGGATTTATCGCTAAACATTCGCGCATTCATCTCCCAACGATTGATACCTTCGTTGGATGGCAAACGTATCGCCGCGATTGAAATATTGCTGGGCAGTCCGTCAATTCAGGAGTTAATCCATAAAGGTGAAATTGAAAGCATCAAAGAAATCATGGAGAAATCCGAAACGCTAGGGATGCAAACCTTTGATACGGCGCTTTTCAAACTTTATCAAGCGGACAAAATTTCTTTAGACGAAGCATTAAAAAATGCGGACTCCGCCAACAACTTAAGATTGAAAGTTAAATTGGCGAAAAATGGCGGTAAGTCTGATGATTCTGGTGGAATGAACTTAAGTCTGATACAGGATGATGACGAATCCTAAAAGGACGACGCTCATCTAAGAGAATCTACTCTCTAAAACAATCACATTACTCAATTAATATCAGACCTGCTTTGTCATGTTCGATACGTGCGCCAGTAATGGCTTCGATCGCTTGCAAAAACGCAGTTAAATCGTCAACCTTAACGGTACCGGAAAAGAGTATTGATTGCTTTTTTTCATCGACCAATCGCAGACGACCATCGTAATAATAATTCATCTTTTCGATGACCTGGGAGAAAGGCGCTTGTTTGAAGTGGATAAATCCCTGGCGCCATGCCAATTCTTTTTCGACATCAATCTGGTGAACAACATCGAGCGAGCCAGGCTTTTTAACCACGGCTTTATCACCGGCCTTCAAATTGGTCTGCGCGTTATTTTGTTGGGACTTTGAAGCTTCTGGTGAAGTAGCCTGCTTACTGACAACATTCACTAAGCCGCTTTCGACTACAACCTCCACCTTGTCCTGTTGCTTACTGACATTAAATCGAGTGCCGAGCACTGTTGTCACGACTTCGCCGGATTGGACGACAAAAGTTTTGTTATTGTCGTTTTTTACGCTAAAAAATGCTTCACCTTTTTGCAATACAACAAGTCGCTGACTGTCATTGATCACGACTCTTATTAGCGTGCCACCGTTGAGTTGAGCGGTAGAACCATCTTCTAGTTGCACAAGTTTTCGCTCACCAGGCAGTGTTCCATATACCACTTCGGAGGTAGACAAAAAAGACGACTTAAAAAAGAAAAATATAAAGAATAAACTCAAGGCGGTGGAGATGAGAGAGCCGACGATTAACTTTGGCCAAGAATAAATAGCACGATGTCCGACAGATGAATCATATTGTGTTAATAAGGGTGAGGTAGGTAGTTCGGACTCTAAAAATCTTGCTGGCTCCAAGAACTCATTCACATCAATACCATCAAGTACATCCCAGATGTTTTCAAGTTCTGTGTAGAGTTCAAATTGTTCGACATTAAGACAGATTGATTTGTACTGCGGCTCATTTTGCCTGCGATCATGGTCGCGAATAAATTCGAGCGCGACTTGTTCAAAGGTATCTGAAGTATGAGCCATGTAAGTTCTTTTCTATGATTTTCAAATTGTTAAGCATACTTATAAGAGTTCTAAGACCATCATAAGGAGCGCAAAAATTGGTTCGTTACTTTACTGACGTTAACAATTCATAAATCCCGACAAAATATTTCGATATAATGAATAAATGTTTCGTATCAATTAGGCTGCTAAAAAGCGCTTCAGATCAGACAACTTAACGGATAACGAAGAACACACAGATCCAAGGAAGATCCACTATTTTTAATAATTTGCGACCACTTAGTAGGTTAAATTGGACAGAGAGATTATTATTAAAGAATGACTTCTGGGTTAATCTTAATCGATAGTGGACACAGTCAGTAATCTTCCTATGGCATTAGCTGAGAAAAATCAGAAAGAGCAATTAATCGCTGAGTTTCATGCGGCACAAAGCGATTTAATGCAATTGCTCACCGCAAAGCTCGGTGATCGACACGATGCTGAAGATGTATTGCATGATCTTTTTATTAAACTTGCCGAAATGAAGAGTGAATCGCTTACAGATATTAGCGAACCGAAAAATTATCTGTTTAAAATCGCTCACAATGCAGCCATCGACCAACTTAGAAAACGCACCCGATTAAACAATCATTTCACCGAAATGACGCCAGAAATACTGGATAGACAAATTACACCGAACCGGCCGGACAATCTTCTTGAAAGCCGTCAGCAGGCCGAACTGCTGAAAGCAGCAATTGCCAATATGCCAGGGAAAAGACGACAGGCATTCTTATTGTATAAGTTTCGCAATTTAACTCGCGCCGAAATAGCCGATGAATTGGAGCTATCGGTCGATGCAGTTGAAAAACATATTGTGCGCGCATTACAGGACTGCAGGGATCAGCTAAAAAGGGGTAACGCTTGATGAATGACTTCAATAAATCAGACGATATTTTAGAGGCAGCAGCATTGCAATTCGTGCGTCACCGTGAAAGTTCGCGGCTTAGCACTTCTGCAACTAACGCCCTTGAAAATAGTGCAAATGAAAGTAGTGCCCATGAAAGTAATACCCATGCAAGCTCCTCTCAATTGGATAACTGGCTAAATGAATCGACAGAAAATCACCAGGCTTTTACCGAAGTGCAAGAGACCTGGGATGCGCTGGATCTTCTCGCTGGAGATTTTTTTCCCGAACTAGAAGCTTTCGACAAAAAAGTAGGTTTACCAGAAACAACATCCTCTGTTGAATCGATTTCGACGGATCAGCCGCTACCAACACAGTCACAAAGCATCGACGTACATAACGTAGCTTGGTATCGTCGACCACAAACCGTTTGGTCGTCGCTCGCCGCAAGCATTGTTGCAGCGATCGTACTTCCTCTAAGTTATGTCGGCATCCCCCAAAGCTATTCCGCAGCGAAAGGCCATCAGCTTATCGTTTCACTCCATGACGGTTCCTCACTGCAGATGAGTAGTAATAGCAAAATAACGTTGCAAGAAGGATGGGGGTCTCGTTCTGTAGCGATGGAGAATGGCAATGTATTCTTCACCGTAACTCCCAACCCAGACAAACCATTTCAGGTTAAAACCGGTGATTCTGCTGTGACTGTTCTGGGCACAGCTTTTAATATTTATCGCAAAGGAGAACACATCGAAGTAACAGTGGAGACTGGCAAGGTCAATGTTAAAAAGCCCGCCACCGGAAATCAGCAAGCTATTAGCATCGATTTAACCAAAAATGAAAAAGCCACCCTTGATCAGCAAGGGAAGTTGAATGTCGAAAAGGACGTTGACCTCAAACAGGCCACGGGGTGGCGTGACGGCTTCTTCTATTTTAAACAAGAATCCCTAGCACAAATTATTGAGAAAATGGGCGACTATTACGAAAACCCCATCTATATCATGTCGAAGAATCGCCGTGATTTAAAACTCTCAGGCGCATTCAAAACCAACGACCTCGATAATTTTCTCACTGCATTGCAAAGCATCAGCGATATAAAAGTTGAAAAAAATGCGGCGGGGGCAGTACTTCTATATTAAGAGCTTCTGTATTAAGAGCTATTGTTTTGAAAAGTGCTACGTTGATTAGGTAATAATTCTTTTCGACAACCAATATTTTTTCGCCCAATAATCATCTTTTAGGCTTGTTATCGTTATACCCAGCGTTGACGAAGCGTGGAAAAAATTATTGTCCCCCATATAAACACCGACATGGCGTGAGAAACGGCCGGTTTTGAAAAATACCAAGTCCCCCACTCGTAAATCATCGCGTTGAACTGGCAATCCCATGTTGACTTGTGACCTGGTTGAGCGAGGCAAGTCAACACCCAATACTGATCGAAACGTTAAATATAAAAAACCGGAACAATCTATGCCTTTTTTGCTCAATCCACCAACCTGATATTTTGTGCCTTTCCACTCCGCATATTGAGCCAGCAATTTATTTTTTAATAAGCTCAATGAATCTAAAACAACTGGTTTTGGCTGTTTGACTTCTGGGACTTGTTCCTCGGGATAAGAATCAAAGTGACCACATCCAACGATGTGCAAAGTGATGAACAATAAAAAGAGTAGTCTAAGCATAAGCACCTTAAAGTCTGTGATTGCGATGAAGAGGCAACAAAATAAGTTTATACAAAATCCCAACTCTAGCAACTTGACCCTGAACTAATGTATAGAGTTTATACTGGGTCAAACATGCTTACTTAGAGTAGAAACCATGCGAACATTTATCACTTATTATCTACCAGTGTACTTTATTCTATTTTTTGGCGTGGCTTTTTTCTGGCGTTCCTTCCAGGTCTATCGTGTGACGGGTATAAATCCCTATCGACTGAAAGAAAAAGCTGGGCCGGAAAAAATTACCGGGAATTATTTTCGTTTTCTCCCGATATTATCTCTTATCGTGGTATTTGTTTATGCCGTATTTCCAGAATATTACTCATTATTTGGCCCAATCGAGTGGTTGAACCATTCGACAGTAAAAGCCGTGGGAATTTTATTGATGACAATTTCTCTGGTATGGACATGTGTCGCACAACAGCAGATGGGGCGTTCTTGGCGCATTGGTATCGATCATGAACATGCCACGACTCTGGTTATGCAAGGAATCTTTACACTCTCTCGCAACCCCATATTTTTTGGGCTTATCGTCAATGCAACTGGATTTTTTCTGGTGTTACCCAATGCACTCACCATGTTAATTCTAGCGCTCAACATCGCGCTCATACAGGTACAGGTGAGTTTAGAAGAGGTCTATCTCCAAGATTTACATGGAGAGGATTACCGACAATATTGCGAAAAGGTTAGGCGCTGGATTTAATAAATGTTTTATATACTGAAAAATGACTCATTAACAAATTTCGTCGTTCTACTTTTTCAATAACTTGTAGATCGGCTGCTTGTGAATGAGTCTTTTGAAAATAGAATCGTTTTAAACAACCTCGCCCCAGAGATCATACTCATCCGCGGCAATAACTTTCACCTTAACCTTGTCGCCGGGGCTGACATTCAATTCGTCATTTAAATAGACAACACCATCAATCTCAGGAGCATCTGCTTCAGAGCGTGCGATCGCGCCTTCGTCGTCGACTTCATCAACTAGAACCGTGATCACTCGGCCGATTTTCTGCTGCAATTTATCCGCGCTGATTTTTTGCTGCAATTCCATAAAGCGATTCCAGCGATCTTGTTTCACTTCCTCCGCTATATGATCAGCAATGCCATTTGCCACCGCCCCTTCGACCGGTGAATATTGAAAGCAGCCGACTCGATCCAGCTGTGCCTCTTGCAAGAAATCCAGCAGTTCTTGAAACTCAGTTTCGGTTTCGCCGGGGAAACCCACAATAAACGTGCTTCGCAGCGTGATATCAGGGCAGATTTTGCGCCAGGAATTTATTCGCTCCAAGGTGTTTTCAGCATTGGCCGGACGCTTCATGGCTTTTAATATGCGCTGGTTGGCGTGTTGGAATGGAATGTCCAGATAGGGTAAAATTTTTCCTTCTGCCATCAACGGGATGACGTTATCAACATGGGGATACGGATAGACATAATGCAAGCGAATCCAGATATTCAGTTCAGCCAGTGTTTCACACAATTGCTGCATATGCGTTTTGATCGGCCTGCCCTGCCAAAATCCCGTGCGGAATTTTGTATCGACGCCGTAGGCGCTGGTGTCCTGCGAAATAATTAATAGTTCTTCCACACCGGCATCAACCAAACGATCAGCTTCATCGAGCACGTCACCAATAGGTCGGCTGACGAGATCACCGCGCAGCGAGGGAATAATACAAAACGTGCAGCGATGGTTGCAGCCCTCAGAAATTTTCAGATAAGCGTAATGGCGCGGCGTCAATTTCACGCCCTGCGGTGGTACAAGATCGAGATGCGGATCAAAATCTTTTGCCGGCGGCAAATATTGATGAACTGCACTGACCACTTCCTCATAAGCATGGGGACCGGTAACACTTAAAACTTGTGGATGCGCCGCTCTGATTTTATCGGCTTCTTTGCCCAAGCAACCAGTCACTATGACTCGACCATTTTCACTGATAGCCTCGCCGATCGCATCGAGTGATTCCTGTTTGGCACTATCGATAAAGCCGCAGGTATTGACGACGACAATTTCGGCATCTGCATAACTGGGTACAATTTCATAGCCGTCGCAACGCAGTTGTGTCAGTATTCTTTCGGAGTCAACCAAAGCTTTAGGGCAACCCAAACTGACAAAACCAACTTTGGGTGGTGCATTAGATGGTGCACTGATATTTTTTGCTTTAGACATGATTGGTGTGTAAACCTTTTAAAGTGAGCCGATGCTGGTGTGCTTTATTTCTGATGCTGGTGTTCTTTATTAAGAGGTTCTTAAATTAAAGGCTCTTAAATTAGAAAATCGGGGTCGAGATGTTCTTCGAGTTAATGAACTATTTCGCCAGCGGATGAATAGTCGGCAATCATACCTGAAAAATGGCTACAGCTAGACGCGTTGCTCGCTAATATTAATCTAGCAAAGACACAATAGAACAATAACCGTTAAATCTGTTCACTATACCCTTTGTTTCACAATAGCCCATGAATAACCCTTATACCCCACCAACATTACTTCGCAATGGGCATGTGCAAACCATTCTCTGTGGCACGGCTCCGCGCCGACAACTGTTAAAAAAACGTTCTCAACAGCTAGTAAAAAATGCCAAATCAGTGATTCTCGAATGCCACGATGGGATAAAATTGCAGGGCTTTTACACGCCTAATCCGAGCACAGATCTAAGCACTGCGCGTGGCCTAGTGATCACCATTCATGGTTGGGAAGGCTGTAGTGAATCATTGTATAATTTGTCGGTTGGATCCCATTTGCTGAGCAAAGGCTTTAGTGTCTTCCGTTTAAATTTGCGTGATCATGGCGGCACACAACACTTAAATCCACTGCCATTTAATTCCACCAGATTACGCGAAGTAGTGAATGCTGTGGAGCAGATTCAGCGGCTTTTTCCGCAGAAAAATAACTATCTTTGTGGTTTCTCGTTAGGTGGCAATTTTGCCTTGCGCGTTGCAGTGGCTGCACAAAAGGCGGAGATTCAGCTCAATCGAGTTGTCGCTGTATGCCCAGTTCTCGATCCGATAAACACAATGCAAACACTCGAGCAAGGGTTGCCCGTCTATCACCAATATTTCACCGAGCGTTGGAAGAGCTCCCTGTCCCGTAAGCTGGCACTATTTCCCGAACTCAATTATGGCGAGACGCTTCTCAAACAAAACTCATTGCGCAGTATGATGGAATATTTCGCTCCTCTCTGCACAGACTATAGTGATGCGGTCAGTTACTTAAAGGGTTATGCAATTACAGAAAATCGGTTGAAAAACCTTACTGTTCCCTGTCACATTATCACCAGTAAAGACGATCCAGTTGTTTCCTGGCTAGATCTGCAGCGATTGGCAAAATCAGATCTACTTACCATTGAGCTGAGCGAATATGGTGGCCATTGCGGATTTTTTTCAGATTACAAACTAAACAGCTGGTTGGATCATAGAATTGATACACTTTTTAATTAACTCGAATTTCACTCAGCTTTAACTCCCCCAGTACGACCTTTACTACCTCCCTGGTAGTAGATTCACTATAACCCAACATAGATTGCTTGTTTAATAATCCAAATTTATCACCTTTGGCAGATTAACGGGCTATTCGGATCTCGATTTAATAACTCACACACTCAGGTGCTTTTCAAAAGTACATTCAAAAGCACATCCATAAGAACATTCAAAAAATACCGCCTGAGGTTGAAATGACATTATCCGCATTGGGGAGAGAATTATGCTGCAAGTACTTTTTTATTCACCAGATAAAACCATATTGGAACAATTAGAAAACAACGTCAGTGATTTCACCTTCAGTCAGGCCACTCAGGTATTGCACATTGAAGACTGTTTCCGCGAGCTTCAGAATAATAAAAATATTAACGTGTTGGTGTTCGATTGCGGCGCCACAGCGCAGTTCGATTTCACTAACTTAGGAAAAATTCTTGCTCACTATCCACAGACCCGTGTTATCGCGCTGACGCAAAAAATGCAGTCAGCGGCGGTGAAGGCGCTGGTGTCGCTGGGACTCTGTGGTGCAATCGCCCGCGACGACATTGATAATCTGCTGCCGGCAGCGATTGATGTCGTTAGCAAAGGTGGGCTTTTTATCATTGGACTCGATTCGACAACGGAAAACCCCGACTATTTTTCTGACAAAAATATTTTCCCCCATAACGCTCGTTTTGATAATCTTTCAATTAGGCAAAAGCAGATTACCAAATTTCTTATCAAGGGTTTAACCAATAAAGAAATCGCTCGCGAACTGAATATCGAAGTCGGCACGGTAAAAGCTCATCTCAATGGAATTTTTCGAAAATTGGCGATTCAGAATCGCAATCAAATACACAATTCAATCGCGATGAACGGTTTTGAGTAGATGTCGAATCTCAGGTAACTGCCGCTCCACAGCGGCATAACCATCGTCAATGGCTTCCGCCGCTCGTTCGAATTCCAGCATGCCAATCCGCGCTAATCGAGGCACAATCAATACATCTGGCGGGGCGCCGACCATGCGGCTGCGAGTAATGCGATCTTGCATGATATTTATTGCGTCCGCAAAAGTATCAAACATGTTGGGAGGAGAAAGTTTTGCCGGTGCGCCGTTGCCCTCTTCATTATTTTCTCCGCCACCACGACTGCCACTTCGCACAATATCGCCGTTCAGGTTAATCGCAATAACAATATCTGCATCTAACTGATGACAAATATTAACGGGGACCGGATTTACCACACCACCATCAATCAACCAACGATCTCGATAATAGACCGGGGGCAATATGCCCGGAATTGCCGATGAACACCAGATCGCTTCATGCAGAGGTCCATGGGTAAAACGCACTTCTTGGCCGGTTAACAAATCCGTAGCGACTGCCGCGTAAGGGCGTGGGAGATCTTCAATTTGCAGATATTTATCACCAATGATTTCGCTGATCTCATTGCGCAATTTGTCCGAGTCAATGACAGTGCCTTTGGAAAAACGCAAATCCAGAATACGGAATACCTTCCAGCGTCCTATGCGTTTAGCCCAGTCTTCTAAATCAGCTAGATGCCCATTTAAGTAGGCCGCACCCACCAATGCACCAATGGAAGAACCACAAACAATGGCGGGTCTGATGCCCTCATTTTCAAGTGCTTTTATGACACCGATGTGGGCCCAACCACGAGCAGAACCACTGCCTAAAGCCAAGGCTATCTTGGGTCCCTGACCTGAACTTTGCACCAAAGATCTCGCGCCTTTATCACTTTGAATCACTTCCGACATCGATCAAAACACCTCAAAAAGATAATTTTTCGAACTTAATTCGTCACCCATAGTTAAGCATAACCTATAAAACTGTTTAGTCAGCTGCGTTACCGCAATTTTTCAGCTGATTGACGCTTGTATTAGGTAAATTGAATTGCAACAATCCCTGAGGCTTTACAAGCGGGAAGCTATTTCTGGATAAAAGAATAACAGCTCTCGCTCTACATAATAACAAGACTCAAAGCTAAATAGGGACATTAAAGTATGAGGCCGACTAAAAAATTTATTAATCCAATTATTATTGCCAGCTTAACCTCCAGCACCTTTCTTTTCGGATACTCAATCCAACTAGCCGCCAGCGACTCACTCGCACTCGAAGAGATTGTGGTCACTGCACGCAAGCGAGAAGAAAACCTGCAGGATGTACCCGTATCAGTCAACGCCATCAGCGGCGACAAATTAGCAGAAGCGGGCATCAGCCGCATCGGCGACCTATCAAGTTATGTACCTAATCTGACACTTTCAGAAACGGGGCTTTCCACCACAATTTACATACGCGGCATTGGTTCCGGTATTAACCAGGGCTTTGAACAATCAGTCGGGATGTATGTCGATGGTATTTATTATGGGCGTGCGCAGCTTGCCCGCGCACCTTTTCTAGACTTAGAACAAGTTGAAGTACTGCGCGGACCACAGGGCGTGCTTTTCGGTAAAAACAGTATTGCTGGTGCTGTGAGTATGCAGACGGCAAAACCCACGCAAGAGTTTGAATCTTCCTTTAGTGTGCTTTACGAACCTGAACTCTCCGAAAAAGAAAGCAATTTGATTTTTTCAGGTCCGGTTTCCGATACCTTGTCAGCCCGAGTGGCATTTCGTAGCCGTGATTCCGATGGTTACATCAAGAATGATTTTTTAAAAGATGATGAACCACGCCGTGAAGAACTCACCATGCGCTCCACAGTTTTGTGGGAAGCCACCGACGATCTCGCTATTACGTTTAAAGCTGAAGTCAATAAATTTGATGTAGACGGTCGCCAGATTGAAATTATCGACGACAAGTCTAGTGTAAGCAGTGTCGGCCTCTTTACGGGTAAAACATACGGCCAGATTTTGAATGGAGTTCTGGGTCAAGATAGCAGTGTGCTGAACAGCTCGCTTGATGGTATTCGCTCATCCAACGGCGATTTCAGTTACACAGATACAAAAAACTTTACCATGAATGTCAATTATGGTTTGGGAGAAAACAACTTAACCCTAACCAGTGGCTACATGTCATATGACTATGAAGAACTCTGCGATTGTGACTTTACTAGCGCGGATGTGTTCTCAGTACAAAACCTTGAAAACTACGATCAACTTAGCCAGGAAGTACGTCTGACTTCACCCAGCGGCGAAACCTTTGATTACTTGGCCGGAGTTTTTTATCAGAGCAGTAACCTCGATTTTGGGGACCGTATCGACGTTAGCCCCGAAAGTATTATCGGCGTTTTAACTGGCCCGAACGGCTTGTCGGTAAGGGCACCGAGAACATTTAAACAAGATAACGCACTCTGGGCTCTCTTCGGACAAGTCACCTGGAACGCCACTGACACGACTCGTCTAAATCTAGGCGGTCGTTTCACGGGCGAAAAGAAAGATGCGACGCGTACTTTAATTTTCGAAAACCTGGATGGCACAGCACTGCAAGAACCCAAAAAAGATGGCACCATTAAAGTGTTTGCCGATAGATTCCAAGCCGAACAACATGCGCTCGCTGGCGATCGCAGTGAAACCGCATTCACGCCGGCAGTTAGCTTACAGCATGACTTAGACGACAATACCATGCTCTACACATCAGTCTCGCGCGGGTATAAGTCTGGTGGCTATGATGTCAGATCTAATACCGCTCCAGGATCTACAGTCCATGACG
>OBEQ011485494.1_pt1 | contig 28627 bp, 22 predicted proteins | sample 1670901 | NCBI WGS metagenome assembly OBEQ01 (sample SAMEA104232315, study PRJEB22302) | groundwater metagenome | biome: forest; feature: aquifer; material: groundwater | place: USA | collected 2011-08-07 | depth 5.4 m
ATGGGAGCGCAGGACGTCATACCCGCGCATCCCTCATTCCCCCTCCTCGCCATGCGACTTGATGCAGCAAGGGCGCTATGGCAAGGATATACCTTCACAATGCCGACGCTGCATCGTCGGGCGTACCAAGGAGGTGAGCTAAGGAGAGACAAGGCAGTCTCTCCGGGTTGAATCTTCGGTACTGGCGCTGGTGTGTTCGGGTCCATCCTTCGCCCACTGGGGGCGCATGGAGGTGATCCGTTTCGATCTACCGTGGTTGGGTTCTCGTACGCGAGGCTCTTCCACGGCCTTCTTTTTTTAACAACGCACCGCGCTACACGAAAAATCGTTTTTCTTCTCGACGATCAAGGAGATCGTGTGCCCTTTTCATTTCATCGGGAGTGTAGATATGCAGCAGCTCGAACTTCCCCGAGGTCGTTTTGTTCGCGTAGTCGTGCGTCACTTCAAGAATGGAGACGAGACCCCAGTAGATCCAGCGGCCATCGCGATTCTCAACCAAAAAATTGCGCACCGGTGGTGCGTGATAGATCCGGATCCCATCCTTATTTGAAAATTCAAACACGCGACCGCGAAAATCTTCAACCCGAAACGGCGTTGTAAGATGTCGCTCCACATCAAGCTCGGCCGGAAACCCCTGCGCCGCGGTCAACTGCAGTGTGTCGTTTATTTCAATAAAGCTGCCCATACATGCGCTGACCATTCAGGTGTCACTCGGAAATCTTCAGCGTATCGAGACGGCGCAGCAGCGAGGCTTTGATATCCTCCGAGATGGTGCCATTGGGATACTGTGCCTGAAGCACTCGAACCTCTTGAGCAAGCTCCTTCACGCGCTCGCGGATAGGATCAAGAACCTCTGGCGACTCGTTCTTCATTCTGTAGATCCGAATGTTCACTCCGTTCAACAGGTCATTGAAGGCCGACAACCACGCATTGCCAGAACGCTCCATATTCTCCCTCACCAACAGTTCGGCGTTTGCTAACAGCATCGCAAAATTTTCGCGCGGGGATGTCTCTGTATTTCTTATGCCTTCGCTCGAAGCTATCTCTTGCATAGGATCGAATTATGATTTTGGTGCAGTATTCTTGAATTAATCCGAATGCATTTTTCCGGAAAGCCGCCCACCCCCGCGAAAGTTCGGAAAGGCGGCGGAGCCGCACCGCTAACAATTTGAAGTTTTTTTTGGCGGCAAATTCTTTGAAAAGTAAGATGATAAATCAAAAAATTATTTCTGAACCTCGAACATTTTCCCGTGTCCCGGAATTATATAGTCAGCGTTCTCTAAAAGCTTTTTCCGACTTTCTATCAATTTTTCCATATTCATTCCTTTCGCTTGCGAATGATCCTTTTGATTTATCTCGAACACCTGCTTCTCTTCGTCAAGCCACCAAATGGCATCACCAGCAATTGCTACTCTCCCATTGGGGGTACTGACTAAAAGCGAAAGGTGTTCAGGCACATGTCCCGGAGTCTCAATAATCTCAATATCTTTCCCTAGTATATCTTTGTCAAACTCGAGCAATAAATCTTTATCATAAACTAGGTTAGCATCAAAAGTTACGAATTTCGCATTTTCAAAAATCCCTGCAAGCAAAATATGATCAGGATGACAATGAGATAGAAAAACATAATCAATCTCATTTATGGCCAAACCTTCCTTATTTAGCGCTTTCAATAGTTTTTCACGATTACATCCTGGGTCTGTAATTATTTTTTTGTTTTCTGCGATAATTAAACAAGTAGTGGAACTTGCCACCCATCCTTTTTCAAGTTTTTTTGCATAACCTTCAATTAAAATTTTGATTTCCGCCATAATAGCAGTAAATTTGAAATATGATTAAAAATTTTCTTCCCAAGAACCAACAATTCGTTTTTGCCCCCGGTAGGAATCGAACCTACATCTAGAGCTTAGAAGTCTCCTGTTCTATCCATTGAACTACGGGGGCGATAAAACTTCTGCGAGTATAGCGAATCATGCTGCGCCTGTCGACGATTACTTGCGACGCGTCTTGGCATGGCTTGCTTTATAGACCGCTTTGAGATGCTCGTCGGACACGTGGGTGTAAATTTGCGTGGTGACGACCGATTCGTGACCAAGCATGCGTTGCACGGTCCGGATGTCGGCTTGGTTGCGGAGAAGATCGGTGGCAAATGAATGGCGAAGGGTGTGCGGGCTCACTGGCTTGGTGATGCCGGCAGCCCGGGCGTAGTGATTGACGATGCGCTGCACCGACCGCGACGTCAGTGGCTGCTCGACTGCCGCGGCGTTCCGTGACCCCGCCCGGTCGTGCCGGGTAAACAAAAATTCGCTCGTATCCCGACGTGCCTCAAGATAATGCCTCAACGACTCCTTAGCTTCAGCAGAAAGAAACACCACCCGAAGCTTGCTCCCTTTGCCGCGGACCGTAAACTCATCACGCTTGAGGTTGACCTGATCGATCTTTAATCCCGCCGCCTCGGAGACACGAGTGCCCGTTGAAAACAAGAGCTCGAGAATCGCCTTGTCACGCAGCTCAACAATCGTTGGCGAGCGTTTCTTTGCGCGTGCGGCCTCAAGCGGGGCATTGAGGAGCCGTTCCACTTCTTCAAACTCTAAAAACACCACCTCGCGATCCCCCTGCTTGGCAAGCTCAACCTTCTCGGGACTCAACGATGTCACATCTACTTTGGCGAGGTACCGGAGCCAGCTCCGCAGTGCAATGAGATGGTAGTTCTGCGTGCTTTTTTTCAACGGATCGCCAGCCGCATCGTTCAAGCGATTCAACCACAGACGATATTGATGAATGTGTGCCTGGGTAATGCCCTGAACACTCTTGATGCCATGGGTCGCGCCCCATACGAGAAAACGATTGAGGTAGAAATCGTAATTTCTGATGGTGGCCGGGCTCCGGCCTCGCGCAACTTCGAGATGCTCTAAAAATTGTCGGGAATACCTTTGCAATGATGATTCCATACCCTACCGATTGTACGACACTTCGACGGGCGACACAACCGCCGCCGGTCATCGGCAGATCCCCGGTTGCCAGAGACGGGCAGATTTGACTGCATCCGACATCCGTGGTAGAGTGCGCCATAATGATTCGATCGTGAAACGACCTTCCGTTATGCTCGATAAGAAAGCCAAAGAGAAAGTGATTGCGAAATTCCGCACCCACGAATCTGACACCGGTTCTTCCCAGGTGCAGATTGCCATTTTAAGCGAGGAAATCAAAGAACTCGCCGGGCACCTCATCGGTCATAAGAAAGACCATTCCTCGCGCCGCGGATTGCTGAAGAAGGTCTCGGAGCGCCGAAAGCTCTTACGCTATCTTGAACGCGAAAACGCCGAGGCCGCCATGGAACTTGCGAAGCGCTTGAAAATCAAGTTGCCGAAGCGCGAAGTGACGAAGGCCATGGAAGAGGCCGAGGAAGCCGCAGCCATCCTTGAGGCCGAAAACGCGCAACCCGTCGTCGAAACTGTGTGATGAAACATCCTGATCAACGCGTCGGCGTCTTCGTGGACGTGGGGAACATGTACCACTCGGCGAAGAACCTCCACGCGGCACGCGTGAATTTTAAAGCGGTGCTCACCGCTGCCGTTGCCGATCGAAAAATCATCCGCGCCATCGCGTATGTGATCCGATCGAACTCCACGGAAGAAGAGAAATTTTTTGACGCGCTCGATAAGTCGGGCTTTGAAGTCAAGGCGAAAGATCTCCAAGTATTTTTCGGCGGATTAAAAAAGGGTGACTGGGATGTCGGCCTCGCAATGGATTCGATCAAGATGAGCCCAAAGCTTGATGTGGTCTGTATTGTTTCGGGGGATGGCGACTACATTCCGCTCGTCGAGTATCTCCAATATCACGGGCTGCTGGTTGAAGTGCTTGCCTTTGGCGAGACCTGTTCATCCAAACTGCGTGAGACTGCCGACGATTTTATCGACCTCTCGAGTGATAAGCGTAAATTTTTGATCGCCAAACGAGAACCGTAATGGGCACCACCGCAGAACCTCGGTCCTGCGGCATCATCCTGGGAGTCCTCGTCGCATTGATTGCCGCAGCCCACCCCAGCCCAAGTGTTGGGGCAAGTCAAAGCCTGGTGATAAGCCAACTTCAAGTCGCCGGTGCGAAAGCGGACGACGAATTCATCGAGCTCTATAATACGACGAATCAAGAGACCACCCTCGACGGGTGGTCTCTGCAGTACAAGAGCGCAGGCAGTACCAAGATCCTCAAAAAGAATTTTATCACCGGTAGCAGCATCCCCGCGCACGGATATTTTCTCACGGCGCAGACCGACGCCGTGATCGCCACCACCCCCGACATGCGTCATAGCTCGTTTTCGATGGCATCCGACGGCGGCACTGTTGCGCTCGTGTCGTCGACGACGCTCCTGACTGATTTTACTGCGTCGAGTATTGTCGACAAGCTGGCCTACGGCACCGGGACCAGCAGCGAGGGCCAAGGTGCGCCAGCTCCCACAGCAGGTCAAGCACTGGAACGGAAACCGGGCGGCACGGATGGAAACGGCACCGATACCGATAACAATGCACAGGACTTTTTTGTGATTGCCGCCCACCCGCGCGGACGACTATCGCCGAGCGCACCGACGACCACCCCTTCAACACCACCCCCTACAGACACCGCCCCTCCTGCGAGCACGCCGCCCACAACCACCCCATCAACGCAACCATCGACAACAAGCACCGCAACCGCATCGACGACATCGACGAGTGCCACCTCGACGACATCCAGCACCGCTGCGCAGTCAAGCGCCACAGCGGCGGCGACTCCGCCAGCGATTGTGCTCAACGAGGTGGTTTCAGACCCCGCAGATGGAGCGCATGAGTGGGTTGAGCTCTATTGGGGCGGGTCAAGCCCGGTCGCCCTCGATGGGGCAACCATTGAAGACGCGAAGGGAACCATTGCCACGCTCTCGGGGAGCATTGGTGGAGAGACCTCGTTCGTAATCGCGACGATTGCGACCAGTCGGCTTAATAACAGCGGTGATGCGGTCATTCTCAAATGGCGCGATGGATCAGTGCTCGACCGCATGACCTATGGAGATGAAAACGACGGCAACCTCGCGGATAACGCGCCCGCTCCACCAAAAAATGCCTCGCTCATCCGGACACCCGATGGCGCAAAAACGGGTGTTGACCTCAACGATTGGAGAGTGACAACGGCCGTGACGCCAGGTGCGGCCAACCAATTTGTCGCGCCCGCGCCCCCGACCACCCAATCGGGAACCAGCGACTCGGCCACATCAAAAGAAGAACCACTCGCCGGTCTTGGATCAGTGCGAATCAATGAATTCGTCCCTGACCCTCCGGACAATGGGTTTGAATGGGTGGAGCTCATCAATACGACCAAAGACCCCCTCTCGCTTGCTGGCTGGAATGTTGAAGAGGGGTCAGGCGAGAAGACGCCCCTTTCCGGAGTGATTGGCACGAATGAATTTGACCGCTACGTTGTTGTCATGAACCCCAAAGGAGCGCTCAACAATCCCGGAGATCGCATCCTCGTCCGCGACCCCTCCGGCCGGATCATTGATGACGTCGCCTATGGCAGTTGGGCAAACACCCCGAGTGTGAACGCGCCGACCGCGCCGGACCCGTTCTCGATTGCCCGCATTCCGGAAAACTACACTGGCAGAGCCTCGAAAGATTTTGTCATCACGACCACACCAACATTGGGGAGCGGCAATCGGATCAGCGCGCCGCCGAGTACTGTTGACCGCGTTCTCGGGCCACCACCCACGGTGAGTGCAGCAGCTCCTGCACCGACACCCGCCCGAAACCCAACGCCACCACCAGTCGCTCCAGCACCAAACCTTCCTCCGAGCGTGATGCTCGATGCTCCAGACGAAGCGACCATTGGTGAATCAGTCATATTCGACGCTCGCGAAAGCACCGATCCGGAAGGAAAACCGCTCGTCTTCGGCTGGGAGCTTGAAGGACAGCGCTCAAAAACGGGGAATGACGCAACGTTCTCGACCACCTTCAAAACGGCTGGAAAATATTATCTTCGCCTCACCGTCTCGGACGGAAAAAATACGACGCGACTCCGCCATCGCGTCACGATCCTACCAGAGGCGCTGACTGAACCAAGTGCTGATGAGAGCGACACCGGAGCGTCAAACCAAGCACCATCCTCCACGCGATCCAAGAAGACAAAGAAATCAAGCAGTACCATGACAACGGTCGATGACATCGTGAGCGCCCCATTCGGTATTGTCGGCAGTAGACGTTTTGCATTAGCGAGCACGGGGGTTGTGAGTCTCCAACATGGAAATCCACCAACACTCGAGATTGGATCGCACGTACGCGTGCATGGCAAACGCCAGCCCGAGGGCGCCACAACCGCCCTCTCGGTTGCATTGCCAAACGACATTGCACGTATCGGAGCGGGCGAATCGCCACCAGCGACGAGCATTGATCTCGCCGACCTTGATGACACGAATCTTGGAAAGCTCATCCATCTTCAAGGCGAAGTCGAAACAAGTCATGGCAGCGTTGTGACGCTCTCTGCCGCCGGTGAGCAGATCACACTCGCACTCCCACCGAAGAGCAAATTATCAAAGACGCTCTTTGTTGAGGGCGACAGCATCACCGCAACCGGGATTCTTTCAAAAACGACGGGCGGATACCGGCTCTTCCCGCGCATACCCGAGGATGTCGAGTGGTTGGCAAGGGCTCCGGCAGCGCCAGCGACGGGGTCAACGGCGCAAGCAACTGCACCCGGACTCGCGGCAGCGGTGGTCACCGCAAGCCTTGCAAGCATCCTCTACGCGCTGTGGCGGTTCCTTCCCAAAGCGCGGATGGCGCCGCCGAGCGCGCTTCTGGGCGATGGAACGCTCAACGACCGACCTCGGCCGCTCCATATTGAACCGGTCGAACCTGAACTTCTCTCTCCACCCCCTGATAGACCAAACCCCCTGCAGCAATAATCATACGGCTCTCTTTACCAAAAAAGACTCCTGCAGTAGAATACACTCTACGAAATGCGGGTATCGTATAACGGTATTATGCTACCTTGCCAAGGTAGAGAAACGGGTTCAATTCCCGTTACCCGCTCCAAAAGCTGAACCATCTCATCAAGCGCTATGAAAAAAATATACGCCCAGATACTCGTGATTGGTCTGGCTGCAGTTGCGGCCATCGGTTTCCGCTCCGTCCTCAACACGAATACAACCGAAACGAAGACGCCAATACACGTTGGCGTCTATGCGTATACGGGCTACGGAACATTTTACATCGCTCAAGAAAAAGGCTTCTTTCAAAAATACGGCGTCCCGGTAGCGCTTGATCAACTCTCGCTTGATAATCAACTGCCGGCACTTGGGAGCGGACAAATCCAGATGCTCGCCGGCACCTCTGACATGCTGCCGGTGATGGCCGATGCCGGCATCAAGGCAAAGCAAATCTTCACGACCAGTAAGTCGAACGGAGCGGACGGCCTCGCGGTCAAAAATACCATCAAATCCATCAAGGATCTTAAGGGCAAAAAAGTATACGTCGCGCTCGGATTCCCGGACCACTTCTTTTTTCGGAATCTCCAAAAGCAGGCAGGCGTTCAACACGACGATATCGAACTCGTGAACCTTGACGCAGAATTAGCAGGAGCCTCGTTTATCGCCGGCAAAGTTGATGCGGCGTGGACATGGGAACCCTACTTATCGAAAACAAAACAGCGCAAAGATGGGCATATCTTAGTGACGAGCAAAGACTTCCCCGAGTTGATGGCAGAAGACATTGTTGTTGCCCGCGATGATCTCGTAGCCACCAGACGAGAGGACGTGAAGAATGTGATGCGCGCCTTTTTTGAAGCGGTTGATTGGTGGAACGCGCATCCAGATGAAGGCAACGCGATTGCCGCCAAAGCATTCAAACTGAAGCCGGAAGAATTTGCACCAACCCGACCAACCGTCACGCTCGGGACCCTGCAGATTAATCGTGAAAAATTCGACACCACAAAACCATGGAATGTTGTTGAGCAGGCAACGCGTGCTGCCGAGGTCTACAAGGAAGATGGCGTGATTAAAACCACCGTCGATGGAAGCGCGGTAACGGATGCGAGCCTCATCCAAGAGCTTCACTGACTGTGACCGCACTCGCGTTCCGACAAAAACCGCTCCAACACAAAACGTATCTCATCTTCGCCATTGTTAGCGCAGTGATTGGTCTCGCGCTCTGGTCACTGTTGAGTTATGGGGGCATTATTGGCCCCGTCTTTCTTCCGACACCCACCGCCGTCGTTGCGGCGACGATTGAGCTCTTGAAAAATTTTAACCTCCTCGGAGATATTGGGGCGAGTATCGTCCGGGTCATGATTGGGTTTTGGTTGGCCGCAGCCATTGCGGTACCCCTGGGCATCGTTCTTGCAGCGAATACCACCAGCGAGGGTTTTCTCGAGCCGCCGTTGAGCTTTATCCGCTACATTCCCCCCTCTGCGCTGCTGCCGTTGCTGTTACTCTGGTTTGGCATTGGAGAAACATCGAAGGTTCTCCTCATCGGTATTGCCGTTCTCCCCTACATCGCGTTTATGGTCTTCGATGTTGTCCGCGGCATTCAACGCGAGCTCATCGACGCCGCCTATACCCTGGGGGCAAGCACGGCAGACGTCATCGCAAAGGTCGTCGTGCCTGCATCACTCCCCGGTATTTGGGATGCGCTTCGCGTCAATATTGGGGCGGCGTGGACCTTTGTAGTGCTTGCTGAAATTGTTGCCGCAACCAATGGTCTTGGCCATCTCATCGTGACCTCGCAACGATTCATCCAGACCCCGAATGTCATTGCCGGCATCATCATTATTGGTATCCTGGGGTTTGTGACGGACCTGGTTTTTAAAATCACCGCACGCATCTTCTTCCCGTGGACCGAAAAATCACATGCTTGAGCTCAAGAATCTTTCAAAAGTCTACACGAACGACCAGGGACAGGTTGAGGCAATAACAAACCTCACCGTGTCGGTGAAAGAGCGCGAGTTTATTGCCATGGTTGGCCCGAGTGGATGCGGAAAGAGCACGCTCTTAAAAATTATTGCCGGTCTCACCGAAGCAACGGCGGGAGAGATTCGTGTGGACGGAGAAAACAGTACCGGCCCGGGAAAAAATCGGGGCCTGGTCTTTCAAAGCTTTACGCTGTTCCCATGGCTCTCGGTGCGCGAGAACATTGCATTTGGGCTTGATATCCAGAGACAGGACGCCAAAAAGAAAACCGAGATCGTCAACCACTATCTTGCAATCACCGGCTTACAGGACTTCGCCGATTTTTATCCCAAAGACCTTTCCGGTGGCATGCAGCAGCGCGTCGCCATTGCCCGCACATTGGCAAACGACCCCAAAATTTTACTCATGGATGAACCGTTTGGCGCGCTCGATGCGCAGACGCGCTCACAAATGCAGGAATTTCTCACCACCCTCTGGGAACGGGAACATAAAACCATTCTCTTTATTACCCACGACGTTGGCGAGGCGGTGTTTCTTGCCGACACGGTTTACGTACTGACTAAGCGGCCCATGGAAATACAGAAAGCATTCCGTGTCCCCTTCCCCCGCCCCCGACTCCATGCCTTAAAACGCACCAAAGCATTTTTTGATTTTGAAACCATGGTTGCCGAAGAATTAGAACAATCATAAATAAAAACCCACACCTATGACCTTTGCGGAATACCAAAAAGAATCGCGACGAACGGCTGCCTACGCCAATGCAGGAAAAAATTATATCTACCCAACGCTTGGTCTTGCCGGTGAGGGCGGTGAAGTTGCCAATCAAATTAAAAAGATCGAACGCGATGACCACGGCGTCGTGACGGATGCCCGAAAAAAAGCAATCGCCCATGAGTTAGGCGACGTCCTCTGGTATGTTGCCCAAGTGGCAACCGAATTCGGGCTCTCGCTCGACGATGTCGCATCCGAAAACCTTCAAAAACTCCTTTCACGACTCGATCGCGGAACAATCAACGGTGACGGGGACACGCGATGATGAGATATGCGTCCCACGTGCCCCCATTGCTACCCGGTCCGCCGCAGGATGCACCTTGATGGCTGGATCGAGACCATCATCCACCAAATATTGGGGTTGATGTGGCGACCGCGGGCGCGTCGGCAGCTGCCACGTGTCCCACGATGGCTCTCGCCCTTCCACTGGCTCTACAGCGGACTCGGAATGGTCGGGTTTGCACACTTTGAAACCGACTGCCCGCAAACCGAGCACACCGCACGCAGTTGGATTGCACTCCAAGAAGCGAAACGGCGCGGACTCACCGTTGAGCACCTCCACGTCCTCGGTCGCCCCTCCACCGAATATCGGGTGCACTTTGGATCACGCCGCTTCTATTTTGATCTCATCCCGACGCGCGTCCTCCACGACGCCTTAGACGATAAAGCTTTTGTCAAAAAAACGTTGGCGACGAGCAACTTCCCGGTCGCAGAGGGTCGCGTATTCTGGAACAAAAAACGGGCAGCACGCTATGGCCGTACTCTCGGCTTTCCCTTAGCGGTAAAACCGGCGCATGGCACCAGGAGTCAGCATGTGACGGCGCCAGTGAACTCACCTGAAGAACTCCATATGGCCATCGGCATCGCGCGCGCGTATGGAGGACGCTTCATTGTCGAACGCTATATCGACGGCGAACTCTATCGGGTCACGGTCATCAATAGAACGGATGTCTTCGTGACCCAACGACTTGCGCCGCAGATCGTTGGCGATGGGAGGCACACCATCGCCGAACTCATTGCGATGAAAAATACCGATCCGCGTCGCGGTGGAACGCACGACCGACACGCAACATTGCATCGCATTACCGTCAATCCGACATTCGAATCGCTGCTCGCCGACCAAGGAATGACCACGACAAGTATTCCCGATCCCGACGCTGTTGTTCTGCTTTCCAAAAAACGCTCGTCGGGGTCTGGCGGAGATCTCATTGAGCAGACGGCGGAGCTTCATCCCGAAACCCGCGAAATGTTTCGACGCGCCGCAGCGCTCTTTGGTGTTGATGTCGTCGGCTTTGATTTTATCGCCCAGGATATCCGTATCCCCTACCGCCAACAGCACTGCGGCATCCTCGAGGCAAACTCGCTGCCCTTTATCGACTTCCACGTCAACGCGAGCGAAGGACCGATGCAGCCCATTGCCGAACGCCTGTGGGATAGCGTGATCGCCGATAGTCGCGTCGGCAGTATTCGCCCACGGGTTACCACACACGACCGACCGTTCCGCGTCATGGCACTGATGATTCCGGTTGTTGTTGGAAGAGTTCTCATCTATCTGAACCTCGCCGACAACGAACGACAGCCATTTCTGTTGGGGCGCATCCACAGCACGGCAAGCCCGGAGCGAGTCATTGCCCATCTGAAAGAGCGAGGATTTGAAGCCATGCCGCTGGCATGGGACGATGCCGGACAAGTGGCAAGCATCCGCAAGCTGTTGAGTCATGAACTTCAATGTCACGTCCGCATCTTTGCCGATCGCCAAGTACGCGCCCACATTGAATATGCGCCGGAGGCTCGACCCTGGGCTCACCTCTTCGAACATGGACTCCGTCATCCCGACGGACTCCTTCAAAGCGATCTCGACGGACTGCTCGAGGACTATCGCTTGCCGAATGCGTAAGCGAGGACGAAAAAGAGAACCGCAACGAGCACAATCGTGGCACCGGATGCGGTATTGAGGACAAAAGAAAGGAAGAGTCCGATCACGACCGAGAGCACCGCAAACAGCAGTGAGAGTGCCACCATGCCGCGAAATGTTTTAGAAAGCAACTTTGCGGTGGAGGGCGGGATCACGAGCAGTCCCATCATCAGTAAAATTCCGACGACCTTAATGTTCATTGTTGCGGTCAATGCCAACACCACGAGGTAGAGCGCGTCGAGTCGCGCAACGGGAAGCCCCCAGACTTCAGCCAACTCTCGCTGTAACGTAATCATGAGCCAGGGTCGCCAATACGCCAATAACAGCAGCCCGACCACGCCCGCTAAGATGAGTGAGAACACAATATCGCGATTGCTCACTGCCAAAATATCGCCGAAGAGGTATCCAAAGAGATCGGCGCGATAGCCGCGGAGAAGCCCGATCACGAAAATTCCAAACGCGGCGGCGCCGGAGAAAAAAATCCCAATCGCCGCATCACGACTCACGCCACCCCCGCGACGCTCCACTGCACCGATGCCGAGGGCCAAGACCATCGAGACTCCAGCCGCTGCCACAATCGGATCAACCCCCAGCAGGAATCCGATTGCAATACCCGTAAATGCAAAGTGCGCAATCGCATCAGAAAAAAACGACATATTGCGCAAGACGACAAAAATCCCAAGCAGTGACGAAATAATCGCAACAAGAATGCCGCCAAAGAGGGCGCGCTGGAAAAACGGCAGGGCCAATGCTCCAAGAAGTTCGTGCATAGGTTATGTTTCGTGCGCGTAAAAGGCGCTGCCACCGTAAATATGCTCCAACATCTCGTGCGTGAGCACATCGCGCGGTGTTCCCTGGCAGAGCATCCGATGATTGATACACACCACCTTTGTTGCGTGGCGGTATACGGCCGAAAGATCGTGCGAAATAATGAGCGTCGTGAGATTCCTGCGTTCGCGCAAGCGCTTCAGCACGTCGTAAAAGACACTCTCACCTTCAACATCGACACCAGCCAACGGCTCATCTAAAACCAGCAAATCAGGTCCCCCAACGAGCGCGAGGGCCAATAAGATACGCTGAAACTGTCCGCCGGAGAGCGCAACGAGCGGGCGATCGATCAGCGCAGCAGCATCCACGTCGTCTAATGCGCGCTCGGTCGTCGCGCGATTCTGTTTCCCGCGACTAAACAACGCAAGGAGCTCCGCCACCGAGAGTGGAATCGTGCGATCAATATCGAGCCGCTGCGGTACATACCCCACACGATGCGCAACACGCCGAAAATTCTTCACCGATTCGCCAAACACCTTTATCTCGCCCCGCGACGGCACCAGACCGAGCATGGCACGCACTAAGGTGGTCTTCCCGCTGCCATTGGGCCCGATGACTGCAACAATCTCACCAGCCTCAACCGTAAATGTGACATCATGCAGGGCCTCGTGTTCCCCGTAGCGGACCGAAAGATCAGTGATGGCAATGACGGGCTCTGGCATAGTTTACTGACGAAGTGCTTCATTGAGTGCTTGCCGATTCCGCTCCATGACCTTGAGATATGCGTCCCCGTCCACAGCCGTCTCCATGGGGTCGAGCACAAACACCTTCAGATGAAGATCGCTCGCAACCGTCTCCACAATGCGGGGCGAAAACTGCGGCTCGGAGAAAATAGCCTTCACACCAACCCGCTTGATTGTGGCAATCAGGTCGGCAAGCTCGCGTGCCGATGGCTCTCGGCCCGGGAATTCCTCAAGAACCCCCGCAATGGCAAGCTGATAACGGTCGGCAAGGTACACAAACGCATCGTGGAAGGTGACGATGGATTTTGACGGAGCGCTCGCACTATCTTTTTGGAACGCGTCATCGAGTGATCGGAGCTGCTCAACGAAGTCCGCAGTATTTTTTTCATACGCGCCCCGATGCGCAGGGTCAACCGCGATGAGCCCATCTCGGATGGTCGCCGCAATGGTCATCATATTCGCCGGGCTCATCCAGATGTGGGGGTTGCCGCTCTGGTCCTGCGGATCGCCCGCAAGAATATGAATACCGCGACTCGCTTCAAGAATCGTTGTCTTTTTTGAAACAATGTCGGGCAGTTCTTTTGCAAACGGCTCTAGTCCAAGGCCATTCGTGATAATGAGATTCGCACTCGCAAGGCGCTCGCGTGAGTCCGGAGTCAAGGCGCCGTCATGGACCCCCACACCGAACGGAAACAAGGATTCCACGTCCATATATGGGCCTGCGATGATACGCGCCGCATCGTAATACGGGAAGAGCGTGGTGATGACAAGCGGCTTTGTGGAAGGCTGCACTGCAGGACGCTGCCGAGCGATCATGATCACGCCGACCACGAGAACAAGCCCAAGAAGAGAGACACCGAGAATCCGACGTTGCATAAGCGCAATGAAATGGTTACTATAGCAGCACCGTTTGACTGCAATGCACTATACCTTGCAGTAAAAAAAGAGGCAATTTTGCCCGAGTGGTGGAATGGTATACACGCGACACTTAAAATGTCGTGGCCTGTCTGGCCTTGCCGGTTCAAGTCCGGCCTCGGGCACCACGAGTCATTGACTCCAGTCGATACGTTGTTCACGCTTGAGAAAAAAATTCCTACGAAAAAAATAGTTGTCAAAATTGGCACGAACGTCATCACGCGAGAGAGTGGACTCTTGAATGCCGTTGTGGTGAAACGATTGGTGGAACAAATCGTGACGCTCAAGAAGAAAGGCATTGATGTTATTGTGGTGAGCTCCGGTGCCATGGGCGCAGGACGGGGCATCATGCACTTAAACGAACGGGTGGACGCTGTGGTGAAGCGGCAGGTGTTGGCCTCGGTCGGGCAGATCAAGCTCATGGGAACCTATCTCTCCTCTTTTCAAAAACACGGCATCCTGTGTGCGCAAGTGCTCGTCACCAAAGAAGATTTCCGCGACCGAACCCATTATCTCAACATGAAAAATTGCTTCGAAGCGCTTTTGAAAAGCGGGGTGGTTCCGGTGGTCAACGAAAACGACGTGGTGTCGGTCGATGAGTTGATGTTTACCGACAACGACGAACTGGCCGGACTCATTGCCTCCATGATGGATGTTGATATGCTCGTTCTCTTGAGCACCGTTGATGGCATGTATGACCACGATCCAAAAGAAAAAGACGCTCAACTGATTCGCGCGGTTGATGCAGAGACAAATGTTCATTCATTCGTCGCCTCAACAACCTCATCGTTCGGACGCGGGGGCATGCTGACCAAGGCAAAGATCACCAAACGGTTGGCGGCCATGGGAATCCCGGCAATCATCGCGAACGGCCAGCGGAAAAACGTGCTCGTCGATATTCTTGACGGCAAGGCCATGGGCACAACATTTCTTAAAGCCAAGAAAAAAGCATCCGGCATCAAACGGTGGATTGGCAGTAACGAAGGGAATGAAAAAGGAGTCGTGACGATCAACGCAGGGGCTGAAAAAAAACTTCGGGAAAGTATTGCGAGCCTGTTACCAGTCGGCATGACGAAGGTCGAGGGGCACTTTCAAAAAGGAGACATGATCAAGATTCAGAACGAAACCGGCGCCTGGGTGGGCTACGGTATCGCGGTCTATCGTTCGACGGTGGCAAAGCGGTGGGTGGGGCACAAGAACAAGAAGGCACTCATTCACTACGATTATTTATTTTTAAAACCATGAAACGTATTGCAATCATCGGTGCCGGAACAATGGGCACGGCACTGTACAGCGCACTCAAAGAGAAGTTTGACGTGCTCCTGTGCGGACGCGGTGACACGCCTGATGCCGACGTCGTTCTTTTTTGCGTCAAACCCCAAGACTTTGCCGCGTGTGTTGATGGGCTTTCGATGAATCTCTCGCAGCGATTCGTCATCTCCATCATGGCGGGAGTTTCCCTTAAAACATTGACGGAGAAAACGGGAGCCACGGCCGTGGTGCGAAGCATGCCGAACCTGCCAACGCAAGTCGGAAAAGGATTCACCGCATGGATTGCAAGCGACGCAGTGACCGAAAAAGATTTCGTCAAAAGCATTTTTGCTGCTGTTGGCGAAGAAATGGAACTCCGCGACGAAACCCAGCTCAACGCGATCACGGCGCTCTCGGGTTCTGGGCCAGGATACTTCTTTTACTTCTGCGAGTTGCTCGAAGAAAAGGCACGGGAATGGGGCTTTAGCGAAGAAGAATCAAAAAAAATTGTGTGCGCGACCTTTGTCGGAAGCGCAAAACTTCTCGAGACAAGCGACAAAAGCGCCGGAGAGTGGAAACGGACCGTTGCTTCAAAAGGCGGCACCACTGAAGCAGCACTCCGTCATCTTGAAGATGGCGGCTTTGGCGCAATCCTGAAGCGGGCCATGGAACAGGCAAAGAAACGATCCGAATCACTCCAATAGTATGAATATTGTCCGCGAACTTTCAAAAACAAAGCAGGCGAGTCGGGCACTTCCGTTTGTTGATGAAAAAAAAGTGAACCTCGTTTTAAAAGCTCTTGGTCGTGCCATTGTTCAACAGAGCGATGAAATTGTAACGGCGAATGCTATTGACTGCGCTCGGCTGGGAAAGGCGCACCCCACCTATGATCGCCTTCTGCTCACCGAGGAGCGTCTCAAGAGCATGACGGAGGACATCAAAAAAATCACGACGCTCTCCGCAGGACTTAGCGAGGTGTTGGAACAGCGCACCATGCCCAATGGTCTCCGTATTGAAAAAATCCGCGTACCCCTCGGCGTTGTTGGCGTTATCTACGAAGCCCGACCAAACGTAACCACGGATGTCTTCTCGATCTGTTTTAAATCGCGCAATGGCTGCATACTGAAGCCCGGCAGCGATATGAAGCATTCCGCCGTAGCACTCGTCGGCATTATTCATGACGTCTTGAAGGATCATGGGCTTGATCCGGCAGTGATTCTTCTCCTACCCCCAACACGAGCAGCGGCGAGGGCACTCCTGAATGCCCGCGAATACGTTGATGTCATTATCCCTCGTGGAGGAAAGAGACTGATTGATTTTGTCGTCGACCATGCACGCGTCCCGGTAATTGAAACCGGCGCCGGGATCGTGCATACCTATGTAGACCGCATGGCCGACCTCCAAAAAGCCGCCGCGATTATTTTCAATGCCAAAACGCGCCGTCCGAGTGTGTGCAATGCATTGGATACCCTCATTGTGCACCAAGAGCAGTTAAAAAATTTACCATTGCTCGTCGATAAGCTTGCCGAGAAGCAGGTCAAAATTTTTGCAGACAACGCGGCGTACGCGGTGCTCAACGGCATCTACCCGCTCCTCTCCCGCGCGACCCAAAAACATTTTGGAATGGAATTTTTATCCTTACAGATGTCGATCAAAACCGTTGCGAGCGTTGAAGCGGCGGTGGAGCATATTCAAACACACGGCTCAAAACATAGCGAAGCCATTCTTTCAAATGACCCCACGGCTATTCAGTACTTCACGACACATGTCGATGCCGCAGCAGTGTACGTTAACGCATCAACGGCCTTTACCGATGGCGGAGAATTTGGACTCGGAGCCGAAATCGGCATCAGTACGCAAAAACTCCACGCGCGGGGGCCCATGGCGCTCAAAGAAATGACGACAAGCAAATGGCTGATCACGGGCAACGGGCAGGTGCGCGAGCTCACGCCCTCCTGAATCGTGCCCTGGTTTTGTCGCGCGGTGTCGGCTAGAATGAAGGACACGACCCTTATGAGCACCCCACCCGAGACCACGCCAGACCTTCAACCCAACGAGGGCAATTTCGACCTCCAGTTGCGACCGAAGAGTCTGGAAGAATTTGTTGGCCAATCAAAGCTCAAATCGCATATTGCACTCTCGGTTGCCGCGGCAAAAAAACGGGGCGAGCCGCTCGAGCATGTGTTGCTCTACGGAAACCCCGGCCTCGGGAAAACGACCTTGGCCCACATTATCAGCAGCGAGCTCGGACGCGCGATCCGCGTGACGAGCGGGCCGGTGCTTGAACGCGCCGGAGACTTGGCGGCGATTCTCACCAACCTCGGCGATGGCGATATTCTCTTCGTGGATGAGTGCCACCGGATCAATCCGCTCGTCGCCGAAGTGCTCTACCCCGCCATGGAAGACTTTGCCCTTGATCTTGTCTTAGGCAAAGGCCCGTCGGCAAAAACCATCCGCATTGATCTCCCTCACTTTACACTCATTGGCGCAACGACGCGGGCGAGTTTGCTCCCTGGGCCCATGCGCGATCGCTTTGGTCTCTCATACCACCTCGATTTTTACGAACTCTCCGAACTCATTGAAATTGTCCGCCGTTCGGCAACCCTCCTCGGTCTCCCACTCGATGGAAACGCCTCACAAACCATCTCGGAGAGAGCACGGCGCACCCCACGGGTTGCGAACCGATTACTCAAGCGCGTTCGTGACTATGCCGAAGTACACAATCTTCTTCCGGTCACTCCGGCGGTTGTCGAAAATGCCATGCATCTCTTAGACATTGATCACATCGGGCTCGATGCCATGGATCGAAAGATTCTCGAAACCTTGATTGAAAAATTTCATGGCGGACCCGCGGGACTGCAAGCGATCGCTGCCTCCACCGCGGAAGAAATGGAAACACTCGAGACCATCTACGAACCCTACTTGATGCACCTCGGGCTCATTGACCGCACACCACGAGGACGGGTTGCCACTGCCCGCGCCTATGAACATCTTGGACGCGATATGCCGCAACAACAGAAGCTACAAATGAGTAACGGTAATGAGTGATGTCGATTCCGTACGCGAAACTCAATACGAATACGATGATTCAGGGCGTGGAACGCATTGCAAGCGTTCTTCTTGGCATTGCAATCATTAGCGCCTTAACACGGTTACTCGGCGTTGCGCAGTTTGGCATCTATTCCACCATCACCGTCTTGTTGCAATTTGCCGCCTCCATTGTCGATCTCGGATTAGGGCTCACCCTCTCGCAACTCTTGGCAGAACCAAAAGCCGACCCTGCACGGATTCTCGGCTCCATGATTCCATTTCGCCTCCTCACAAGCGCGGTATCATTACTCGGAGCACTCGCCGTCTCGCTCATGTTTGGATACCCCGCGATTGTTCCCCTTGGGATTCTCGCAAGCTTCGGTGGATTCATCTGCTTGCAACTTTCACAACTCTTGAGCGGCTATTTCCGCACCACGTTGGCGATGGGAATTGTCGCGGTGGCAGAAATTTTTCAACGGACACTCTACCTCTTCCTGCTTCTGTGGCTCCCCACTGGATCGAGTACGCTGCTGCTTCCAGTGCTGTGGGCCGGAACCATCACGCAGTTGATCGGTCTCTTGATCGTCGTGGTCCGCCTCGGCAAGCGAGTGCCGCTCCGATGGAACTGGGATCGCGCCATGCTCACGAGCATTCTCCGACGCAACCTTCCCTTATCACTGTCGATGCTGGCCACCCTCATCTATTTTAAAGCCGATACCGTCATCCTCTCGCTTTTCCGCACGCCGGCCGAAGTCGGTCTCTACAGCGCCCCCTACCGATTGCTCGAGACGCTCGTGAATATGCCGCACCTTTTTTTGAGTCTTGTGTTGCCGATTGCAACGACCGCATGGCATACGCGAGATTTTGAAAAATTGCGCTCGCTCGCGCGATGGAGTTTCACAACAACGCTGGTCATCGCCCTACCGATGCTCGTCGGGGGTATCATGGTTGCAGAACCGCTGATGACCCTCGTTGCCGGCCGTGACTTTGCAGCATCCGGCAGCATCCTCCAAATTTTGCTCATCGCAACCTTCGCCATTATGATCGGAACGCAATCCGCCTACATCGTGCTTGCCACCAATCACCAACGACGGATGCTTCCATTGTATGTCATCGCCGCGGTGTGCGCGTTGGCATCCTACCTGCTGTTTATTCCACGCTACGGATACTGGGCAGCCGCCTGGACCACCGTCGGCGTTGAAGTGATGATGGCGACTGCCAACATCATCCTCGCGGCCCACGTGCTCCGCTGGCGACCCGATCAACGACAACTCACGCAGGTCACTGCAGCAACCATCGTGATGGCGATCGGTCTTGTCCTTCTTCACGGGCAAACACCTTTGATGATCGTGCCAGCCGCCGCTCTCCTCTATGGCCTTACACTCCTTTTTTCCAGATTCAAACTCACCCCTCCCGAAAAATCATAAATCCTGTTATAATAGAGTCACGTGATGATCCAAAACTGTGCATAACACATGTCGGTAATTACCCAAAAACGGCCGATACAGAAAAAACGGCGTAGAGCGAGACCTCGTCTCTTCAAACGGGTTGTTTTTTTTCTCCTCGATCTCACCATTGTTGCTGCAGTCCTCTCAACACTTATTCCTTCCGGGCTCCGAGCCGCAACGATCACCGCATCGGAAACATTTACCGGAACCACCAACATTGACACGACCAACACCACCGCAACCGTAGACACTGCGCATAGCCAGGCACGTTTGACCAGCGCTGACGGGTGGACCGTACGGGTGGGTGGGATCAGCAGTAGCACGACGTTGAATGATGTTTCGATGGGCAGCTCGACGGTCGGGTGGGCGGTCGGAGCATCCGGAAAAATCTATAAAACCCTTGATGGTGGGTTTACCTGGATTCCACAAACATCAGGCGTTTCTGTTGATTTAAACGGCGTTGCAGCCGCTTCAAGCTCGGTCGCCTGGGCAGTGGGCGCATCGGGAACCATTCTCTACACCAGTAATGGCGGTACCACCTGGACGGCGCAGACGTCGGGGGTGGCAACAACGATCTACGGCGTCACCGCGGTCAGTACCTCTGTCGCATGGGCAGTACGCGATCCAAACGGAACAGCCAATGTGGTGCTCTCCACAACGAATAGCGGCACCACCTGGAGCACCACCTATTCCTCGAGCACGATCATGCGGAGTGTGTTTGGCTGGACCACCAGCGACGCAATCGCGGTAGGTGACGGTGGGGCGTGTATTCGCACCACCGATGGAACGAGTTGGGCCACTTGTACCTTAACGGGCATCAGCGAAGATCTACACTCGGTCACTCGAAATTCAAGCCTTGGCAGCATCTATCTTTCCGGCGCGCAAGGCACCATCATTCAATCAAGCGATGGGGCGATTACGTGGACCTCGATCACCTCGGGCCAAAACGGAACCGACCTTTTAAGCATCACGCCCATCCCATCAACGAATCTTTCCATTGCGGTGGGTGGTAGCGGTGTCATACTCCGGTCCGATGGCCTCGACGGAGGCGCGCGGTGGCAGGTGGTCTCGAGCAATGGTGAGAGTGCGTTTCGATCCGTCTCGATGGCCTCCACCAGCATTGGATATATCGCGTCGGACAGTGGGGTTTTTAAGACAACAGATTCGGGCGCGACGTGGACACGGAATGGCCCAACCGGATTGACCCTGCGTGGAATCTCGGCACGCGCAAGCAGTAACGACGTGTGGGTGGTCGGTACGAACGGAACCATTATTACGACCGGAAGTGCGGGTGCCAACTGGCACACCCGAACCTCCGGCACCAGCCAAACGCTCAATGCGGTATTCTCGAACGCATCGAATAAGGGAATAACGGTCGGGAACAGCGGGACGGTTTTGACCACAACGGACACGGCAACCTGGACCAGCCGAACCTCCGGAACATCGCAAAATCTCAACGGCATTGCGGATGATGCAGGAACGGGGCATATCGTTGTCGGTGACAGTGGCGTTATTCTCTCGGTCTCTGATTTTTCATCCGGCACCCCGACGATCAGTTCCATCAGCAGTGGGACGAGCGCAAACCTCAACGGCATTGCACGCGGCGGCACAAACCTCTGGGCCGTCGGCAGTAGTAACACCATTCTCAAGAGCACGACGAGTACGACCACCACCTGGACGGCCCAGACATCCCCGCTCGCGTCAACATCCACCTTCCGCGCCGTTGTCGCCGTTGATGTAAACACCGCCTACGCAGTTTCCGACACCGGGATCATCCGTACCACCGATGGTGGCACGACGTGGACGGATCTCACGAGCTCGTTTCTCACCGGCGCGTTCCGCAGTGACAACACCACGCTCCTTGGCGTTGGCATTGTCGGGAGTTCATCCGATGTTTTTGTTACGGGCACGCCAAACTATATCGTCACCTCAACGGGTTCTGGCAGCATCTGGACGGCCCGTTCGTTTGGACTTCAACAACGGATCCGCTCCCTCTCCTGCACCGATTCCTCAAACTGTTGGGCCTTTGGCTACAACGGCGTGATCCTCAAATCAACCGACGGCGGCACCACCTGGAGTGCGTTAACCTCGGGCGTGACGACACACCTTCTCGGAGGAAAAATGGCGTCGACTTCGGTCGGCTGGGCGGTCGGCGGAACCACCACTGCGCCAACGCTGATCGTGACGGGCAATGGTGGAAGCTCGTGGACAAACCAAAGCGCCAACCCATCAAACCAGATGTTCCGAGCGATTGACGCCGTATCAACCTCGGTGGCCTGGATTGTGGGGAATAGTGGCACGATTTCATACACGACCAACGGTGGTTCAAGCTGGAACGGCCAAACCTCAAGCGTCACGGGGCAACTCAATGGCGTTTCTGCCCCCTCAAGCTCGGTGGCGTGGGTTGTCGGCAATTCCGGCACCGCACTGGTCACGACCAACAGCGGCTCCACCTGGAACGGACGCAATCCCACCGGCATCACGAGTAACTTAAATGGAATCGTGGGGTTTGATTCTTCAAACGCCTACGCAGTGGGTGACGGTGGTCTTATTCTCAAGACAAGTAATGGCGGGACGAGCTGGAGCACCCTCACCTCGGGAACCACGGCGGACCTCACCGCGATTGCAGCAGTCGATTCGAACACGCTGCGGGTGACCGGCAACGGCGTCGTTCTCCAAAGCACTGGTGGCACCAGCTGGAGCTCCATTGCAACCTCCGATGTCTCTTCAACCACACTCTATAACGGCGTCACGTATCCCGCTGCGAACGTTGGCCTCATTGCTGGCAACGGTCAAACGATCACGCAGTATGCTGCAGCTTACGCCACGCCAAAAATTGTCCGCTCAACGAACCGAAACACCACCAGCAGCAACGTGACCTCGGCGACATTGACGGCGACATCAACGTTGAACTCCCAAACCATTGCCTACGCCCTTTCCAATGATGGCGGCACAACATTTAATACCGTGACCAGTGGGACACCCTACACCTTTACCACCACCGGAGCAGATCTTCGATGGCGCGCAACGCTCTCCACCACCGACACCACCACTGGCCCTATCCTCACCCGCATCGAGCTCTCTGCCGAAACCGACTCCTCAACCGGCGGCGGCAGTAGCAGCGGCGGATCTTCAGACAACTCAAACACCACAACGCCGACCCCGCATGCTCCGTGGCAAAACCCCGATCCACGAACCCCCACCGTCCTCTCCCCCACATCGGTTCGCTGGAACTTTGCCGGCGCCCCCAAAGAGGGTGTCCGCCTACTCAAGAAAGGGGCGGACGGCGGATTCATTGAAATTCTCAAAGCTGAACAACCGAATCTTCAATACCTCGATGAGACTGGGCTTCGCGCAAACACCGCCGTCACGAACCGCTACATCCAGAGTGTCATTACCGATGATCAACGAAAGCTTGCCGATGCCGAAGCTCCGCGCCAGCTTGGCACCCCTACACTCCCCCCATCGCCCCTGCCGACCCCAACGATTGTCCGTCTTGATGACCGGGTCGTAAAAATTCGTCTTGATGCCGGAGCCAATGAACCGCCACTCACGGTAGCGATCCAAGACGCGGTCTCGAGCCTGTGGCTTGGCGAAGGCAGAGCGCTCACGGGCGCCGAACCGATCTATAAAAAAATTGACGAATGGAATGACACCGCAGACGGCCTGCAAATTGTTGGTCTCACGCCAAACACGAGCTACGCGCTCCGCGTGAAGGGCCACGGGCTCAATAATGCTGACGCCAACTTTTCACCATCCCTCGGGCTCGTCACCGCCCTCGAACCTCCGGCGACCATTCGTGCTGAAAAAACAACCGAGACGGCGCTCAATGTCGCGGTGAAATCAACCCGGGACGACGGAGGGTTTAGCAATCTTTCCGATGGATCATCCGGGATTCTCATTGAAAACCTCACCAATAACACATCGTCGGGCTGGCTCAAAACGACGACGTGGGCATCGACAGACCTGAAACCCGGCAGCGTGTATACCTTCCGGGTCCGGACACGACAAAGCAATGGCATGGAGTCCGCTCCGTCGGTCAACATCGCCATCAAGACTGCCGGAGAATCCGAAGAACCAGTCGTGGAAAAGAAGGACGAAGAGACGAAACCGGAGGCCACGCCCGTCGAAGAGCAGGCACCGACCGACGAGCGCGCAAGCCCCGCAACCGAGTCATCGGCGCAACCAACATCTTCCTCGTCGCCTGCGCCCGTCTTCGCTGAATCAGGACCACAGGGGCAACCGTTGGTCGCTCCAGAAAACAGTGGAAGTGGCGGCGTCGAAACCCCTGCATCCTTCGTCGCGTCACGCCAACTCAATGCCCCGCACATGGCAACCATTAATGGCCAACCGTTTGATCCGCGAGCGCCGCTGCAGCACCTGACGATTGATCCTCAACAAACCCCGGAACTTGTCTTAAATGGCGTCGCTGAACCGAACACGGTGGTCTTTGTCATTATTGAATCCGATCCGTTTGTCGTCACGACCACGAGCGACGCCGCTGGCGCATGGGAAATTCGGATCGCAACCGCGCTCATCCCCGCTGCCCCCGAACACACCCTCTCCGTGCAAACCCGACGCGGTGCTGACATGAGCGCAAAACTTGCCGTTGCGACCATGGATGTTGAACGCCCCCAGAGCCAGGTGGTGACGGACACCCTGGTCAGTGCCAGCGCTGCTGCCACAGAGGCGGTGCTCCGATTTACTGAACAAGCCGCTACCGTGACGAGACGCTCTGCAGCGCTGACCAAAGAGGTCGCACAGGCGGTGCAAGTGCAAGTAAAGCAGGTGGAGCCCCAAGCGCAAGTGGTGTTGACCACGGTGGTTCCAATCGCGGTGGTCATCAACACGCCGCTGTGGCTCTTGCTGCCCCAGATCCCCATGATGCTCTGGAGCGCCATTACCTGGCTCTTACAGTTGCTGGGATTACGCAAGCGTCGCCTCCCCTGGGGTGTTGTCTATGACGCCGTCACGAAAGAACCGATCGCGCTTGCCATTGTCCGCATCTTCGACGCCGCCACAAAACGCATTGTTGAAACCCAAGTGACCGACCGCGCCGGCCGCTTCGGCGCCATGCTTGCCGCCGGAACCTTCCGCATTGAGGCGACCAAGGGCGGATATCGTTTCCCAACCGGCATCGTTCACGGAAAGGAAGACAATCAATGGACCAACATCTACCACGGCGACCCCACGAAACTCTCCGCCGAGACAGCCGTGGTCACCGTCGCCATCCCCCTTGATCCGACCGAAGAAAAACGTCCAAGCGCAAAACAACGCCTAGCGAGTACGCTCTACGATCTCCGTCGCGCCTTCCGCCGCATTGCGCCAAGTCTCACGTGGGCAAGTAGTGCTTCCGGCTGGATCTTGGCGGCGTCATCCCCCACCCGCTTTAACATCGCCATCGCAGTCGTCTATCTCGCGATCATGATCTTCGATCGCCTTGCGCGACCTGTGAGCCTCAAGCCATGGGGCCAGGTGCTGGATGCCGCAAGCGGCGCGCCGCTCGCACTCGCGGCCGTCGACCTCGTCGACATTAAATACAACAAGCTCCTGCGCTCGCGCCTCACGGATACTGCAGGACGCTTCGCCTTCTTACCGCCACCGGGGCAGTACCGCTTACAAGTACGGAAGGACGGATACGCGATGGCAACGAACGGAATCTCCTCAAAAGAAAAATCAAAGAAGTTCTACACTGGTGAAACCATCACGATCACTGAAAAAGCGCCAACGCTTTCGGTGACGATTGCGCTCAAGAAAACCAGCGCTGGCCCGTGATGACGCGCGCGCTTGCTAAAAATGTCATCCTAGGGTAGAGTAGAGGACAATCTTTACTCTACTTTTTGGTATGGAACACACATTCGAAACAATGATTGGCGGGAAGCAGCTGAAGCTTTCCGTTGGAAAACTGGCTCCGGCTGCCCATGCGGCAGTCACCGCCCAGTACGGCGACACCGTGGTATTGGCAACCGTGGTGATGAACAAGACCGCCCGAGAAGGCATTGATTACTTCCCCCTCATGGTCGATTACGAAGAGCGACTGTATGCGGCCGGAAAGATCAAAGGCTCGCGTTTTGTAAAACGCGAAATGCGCCCCACCGACGAAGCGGTGCTTTCCGCCCGCATGATTGACCGTTCGATCCGACCACTCTTCCCCGATTATGTGCGCAATGATGTCCAAGTGATTCTGACAATTCTTTCGGTGGATGGTGAGAACGATCCCGACATTCCATCGCTTGCCGCAGCCTCTGCGGCGCTTTCGATTTCATCGGTGCCGTGGAACGGCCCCATTGCCGGGGTTCGTGTTGGACGCATCAACGGCGAGTGGGTATTAAACCCCACCTATGAAGCGCGCATAAAATCAACGCTCGATGTGGTTGTTGCGTGTCGTGATGAAAAATTGCTGATGCTGGAAACCATGGCATCGGAAGAGCCGGAAGAAACCGTGCTTGCTGCAATCCAATTTGGCGTCAAACACAGCCGTATCATTCTCGAACTCATCGAAAAGATGGTAAAAGAAATCGGCACGCCAAAAATCGAATTCCCTGAAAAAGAAGATACGATTGCCGAAGATCCGGTTGCCATTGGAGCACGCGAATGGCTACTGGCACGACTGCCCGAGACTCTGTTTGCCCACGTGATCCCAACCAAGAAGAGTCGCAAGGCGATTATCGGAGATCTCAAAAAAGAATTGGAGGCTCGCCTCGTTGCCGATTCGGTCGGCAAAGAAAAACGCAAAGAAATTCTTGAAGCCTCCAATGACTGGATCGAGCAGGCGGTCACCGACGCAATCCTCGAACGCGAACAGCGCGTGGATGGTCGGAGCCTCACCGACATTCGTCCCCTCTCGGTTGATGTGAAGCTCCTCCCGCGAACCCATGGCAGCGGATTATTTCAACGCGGCGAGACCCAAGTGCTTTCCGTCGCCACCTTAGGCGCTCCGTCGTTGGAGCAGACCATGGAATCCATTGAAGGAGATTCCAAGAAGCGCTACATGCACCACTACAACTTTCCTCCGTATTCCGTGGCAGAAGTTTCGCCACTCCGAGGTGCCGGTCGTCGGGAAATCGGTCACGGTGCCCTTGCCGAAAAAGCCATTGTGCCGGTGTTACCGCCAAAAGCAACATTTCCCTATGCAATCCGGGTTGTCTCCGAAGTGCTTTCTTCGAATGGTTCGTCTTCGATGGCATCCACGTGCGGTTCGAGCCTTGCCCTTATGGATGCGGGCGTTCCTCTGACCGCAGCGGTTGCCGGTATTGCCATGGGGCTTGCGTCGAATCCTGAAGGGAAATACAAAATCTTGACCGACCTGCAAGATCTCGAGGACGGGAACGGTGGAATGGACTTTAAAATTGCCGGCACCACCAAAGGGATCACTGCGATTCAGATGGACACAAAAACAACCGGCCTCACCATGCAGCAAGTCGAGGAAACCTTAGCCCAAGGGCGCGATGCGCGCCTTCGGATTCTCAAAGAGATGGCGGCCGTATTGCCCGAGCCCCGCAAGGAACTGTCTCCCTACGCACCCAAAATCTTGACCATTCAGATTAACCCCGAGAAAATTCGCGATGTCATTGGCCCGGGCGGTAAGGTAATTCATGAGATTACCGATAAAACCGGAGCAACGATTGACATTGAAGAGTCCGGACTGATCTTTGCAACCGCGGTGAACCTCGAGAACGCACAAAAAGCCATTGACTGGATTAAAAACATCACGCACGAGATCGCCGTTGGCGAAATCTTCACCGGTCGCGTCACGCGACTGATGGATTTCGGTGCCTTTGTCGAAGTGCTACCAAAACAAGAGGGGCTGGTGCACATCTCTGAACTGGAGCACCGACGGGTGGAGCGGGTTTCGGATATCCTCAACATCGGCGACAGTGTCCAGGTCAAGGTGGTCGGTATCGACGAACTTGGTCGCATCAACCTCTCGCGGAAAGCATTGATCGCCCCGACTGGCCCCGGAGGCATGGACAGCGGACAACGCCCCGAACGACGATACTAATCATGCAGTACCCCACCGCACCGTACCAACTTTGGAATACTGTTGCGGCATCATATACCGACGCATCGTGGGAAACCACGGCGCGTCGGTTTGTTGTCGCAGCCACCTTGGCCGCCAATGCCCATAATACCCAGCCATGGGCCTTCTCCATCGCGGATCATGCGATCACGATCCGTCCGGACTGGACACGACATCTCACCGTCTCTGATCCGACTGGCCGGCAACTGTTTTTGAGCATCGGTGCGGCACTTGAAAATCTCCTGATCACCGCGCGTGCAGACGGGCACCACCCCACCGTCATTCTTATCCGCCAGCCGGCGGAGAAGAATCCTCACGATCTCAACATCACCGTCACCTTTAACGTCACCGACTCAACGGTCGACGAACATATCAAACACCTCGCCACCGCAATCCCAAACCGCCGATCATGCCGTCACATCTTTGATACAACCAGCAACCAATCGTCATTGCGAGCCATCCAATCACGATCGGATGGCGTGACAGTCTCTACACAAACAACATTCATCGATGACGACCACATCAAACGCTCCATCGCCGACCTCGCCGCAGCGGCAACCCGTGATGCTTTTTCCCAAAAGCCATTTCGAACAGAGTTGAGCCAGTGGATCCGCAATAATTTCACCACACAAGGCGACGGCATGCCCGCATTTTCAAATGGTGTTCCCGATATTCCATCACTGCTTGGACCGACCCTGATTCGATTCGTGAACATTGGCCCCAAACAAGCAACCGATGAGCACGCGTGGATGACCTCGAGCGATCTCCTCGCCGTCATCAGCACACAAAACGACGACCCAGCATCCTGGATCGCCGCCGGTCAAACGCTTGAACGCCTCA
>OBEQ011499564.1_pt1 | contig 28616 bp, 29 predicted proteins | sample 1670901 | NCBI WGS metagenome assembly OBEQ01 (sample SAMEA104232315, study PRJEB22302) | groundwater metagenome | biome: forest; feature: aquifer; material: groundwater | place: USA | collected 2011-08-07 | depth 5.4 m
TTCAATACCCGCCTCAACTAGTTCCTCGACGATGTATTGAATAATTGGCTTATCGACTAGGGGGAGCATTTCTTTGGGCATGGCTTTGGTTTGGGGTAGGAAGCGGGTACCAAATCCAGCGGCGGCGATGACGGCTTTACGAATCTTTTTCATTGCTGGCCTCCATTTTATCCTACTCTTATAGTTTAAGTAATTTTTTAATAAGCGTCTGGGCCAGCTCTGGGTTGGCCCGCCCTTGGCTCTGCTTCATCACCCGGCCAACCAAAAAGCCAATAGCTTTAATTTCACCCCTTTTAATATCTTCGACTACTTTGAGGTTGGCGGCCAGAACTTCAGTGACTATCTTTTCTAACTTATCACCGGCCAGCTTGGTATAAAGCTCGGGTGCCTTTTTAGCCGTGAGCTCTTGGGGGCTGCCTCCCTTTTCGATGGTGTCCCACAGACTTTTTAGTTGGGGCCGAGTAATACTGCCAGCCAGTAGCATTTCTACCACCTCGCTTAGGTTTTTAAAGCTTATCTTTGAGCTATCAGCATTGTTTTGGTTCAGCCACATCCGGTGGTCGTTAACTAACAGGTTGGCAGAGGTTTTAATAACCGCCTCATTTTGATTTTTTGTCAGAAACTCTTCCAGAATTTGTAAACTTTGAGGGTCGTCAAGCAGTACTTCTGTATTGTCGGCCGAAATATTTAACTTGTTAAGTATTTGCCGCCAGTCATCTGGCATTTTGGGTAACTGCGATTTGATACGGGCAATATATTGATCATCCAGTTCCACCGGCGGCACGTCCGGTTCGGGCATATAGCGGTAATCTTCGGCCTCTTCTTTGCTGCGCTGAGAAGTAGTTTTTTGCTTGGCTTCATCCCAACCCCGGGTCTCCTGGACAATTGCTTGGCCTTTTTCCAGTCGTTCAACTTGTCTCTCGATTTCATGGGCTACGGCGCTTTCGACGCTTCTGAAACTATTCAGGTTCTTGACTTCTGAGCGGGTACCTTTTTTGTGGGCGTCTTTACTAACACTGACATTAACGTCAAAACGGACATGGCCGTGGTACAAGTCGCCGTCAGTCACCCCGGCGTATTTCATGAGCAGCCACAACTCGCGGGCGTAGGCTTTGGCTTGGGCCGGGCTATGGATGTCGGACTGGCTAACAATCTCTAAAAGCGGCGTGCCGGCCCGGTTTAAATCAACTAGGCTGTAGTTTGCGCCCGGGGGGTGGATATTTTTTCCGGCGTCTTCTTCCAAATTAGCCCGCTCGACGCCGATTTTGTGGCTCTGGCCATCAACTTTTATATTTACGCTGCCGCCTAAAATAATTGGTTGCTCCAGCTGGGTTATTTGATAGCCCTTAGGTAAGTCTGGATAAAAATAATGCTTTCTTTCAAAACGGTTGAAGCTTTGCGGCTTGGTACCTAGCGCAAAGGCCGCCTTAGCGCATAGTTCAATAGCCGCCTCATTAAGCACTGGTAGCGCGCCAGGCATACCCACGCAGATATGGCTTATCAGGCTATTTGGCGGCGCCTGACTAGCGTCATTGCCAACCGCCGCGAACAATTTAGTTTTAGTTTTGAGCTGGACATGAGTCTCAATCCCAATCGTCGGAATGTATTTCATACATTCCTCCAGGTTAGAGGTTGTAGGTTGTAGGTTACAAAAAAAATAGCAAATGAAGAAAGAATTGATCTGTCACCTGTAAGCTGTGACCTGTAACCTGTTTTCATATGGCTCCTAGGTCTTTAAGACCTTGTTTGAAGCCCTCTAGAGCCGTTTTAGCTTCGCTGCGCCGCAGGCGAGCCGTGGGTTCATGTACTAAGCGGTTGCGCAGCTTATGGGCGTACCAAATGGCGTCATTATCGCTTAGTACCCGTTGGGCGGCCACTAGCCTTTCGCCCATCGTCTTTCCCCTAAAGCGGCGTTTTCGAAGCGCTTCGTCAAGCAGTTTGTCGGCATCGATAATCGCCAGCACCATGCCTTCTTGGGTTTTAACTCTTTGTAACAGCTCTAACCACTTTCGCTGAAAGTAAGCTTGGTTTAAAACTACCAGCCTTTTAATTGACCGCGCAAAAAGCACTAGGACCAACAAGCCAAAAAATATAGCTAGCGTAACGAAAATTATTGTCATTAGCTCAAACCCTCAAAGGCTTTAGCCATAGCCAGTAGCTGCCTATCTGATCGCTGCGGGCCGATAATTTGTAAGCCGACCGGCAAACTCTGGCTCATACCAGCCGGGACACTGATAGCTGGGCAGCCAGTAATATTGGCGGCCACCGTCATAATGTCTGATAGATACATTTGCAGAGGGTCTTTGGTTCGCTCGCCAATTTTAAAAGCCGCCGAGGGACTTACCGGGCCGATCAGAAAATCGAATTTTTCAAAAGCTTTATTAAATTCGTTGATTATCTTGGTCCGCACGGTTTGGGCTTTTTTATAATAAGCTTCGTAATAGCCGCTGGACAGCACATAAGTGCCAATCATAATGCGCCGTTTGGCTTCGGCGCCAAAACCGCGTTCGCGGCTCAGTAAGTAGCTATCCTCCAGGGTTTTGGCATCAGGGGCACTGTAGCCGTAGCGCTGGCCGTCGTAACGCGCCAAATTGCTGCTAACCTCCGCCGGACAAACAATGTAATAAACTGCCAGCGCCAGATCGACGCTGGGCAGGCTAACTTCCGAGACCTCGGCGCCGGCCGCCTTAAACTTGTCAATTGCTTGGTCGATGACTTGCCGCACCCCAGGCTCCAGAGCATCGCTCAGATACTCTTTAATAACTCCAGCTTTTGAATTTTGAATTTTGAATTTTGAATTTTTCAAATCGTAACCATCTGGGTCGCGGGCGATAGTCGTACTATCAAGCTCATCCAGGCCACTGATAACTTCTAGGACCTCAGCAGTATCATCAACACGGGCGGTAATTGGCCCTGGAGAATCGGTACTGCTGACCATGGCCACGATGCCACTGCGGCTAACTAAACCATAGGTCGGTTTGAGGCCCACCGCCCCACAAAAGCTGGCCGGCAAGCGGATCGAGCCGCCGGTATCGGTGCCCAAGGCAAAGGGCGCCATATCCAGTATCACAGCGGCCGCCGAACCACCCGAACTACCCCCCGGCACCCGGCTTTTATCGTGGGGATTTTTAGTCACAAAAAAATCGCTGTTTTCGGTACTGCTGCCGTGCGCCCAGGCGTCGAGGTTTGATTTGGCGACGCAGATGGCGCCGGCGGCTTCCAGCCTTTCAATAACAGTTGCCTGATACGGCGCCTCAAATTCTTTGAGCATGTTAGCGGCGGCCGTAGTTTTGCTTTCCAGAGTTAAAAAATTATCCTTGGCGATGAACGGCACACCAGTTAAGGGGCCGACTTTTTGGCGTTTCAGAATCCGGCTATCAATCTCCTTAGCCCTGTCTAAGGCCCTATCTTGAAGAGTGGAAATAAGAGCCGTGTAAGCTTGGTTGTCTTTGATTGATTTAAGCGATTTATTGACTAAGTCGACGGCTTTAAGCTTACCGGCTTGGACGTCTGAAGCAATATCGGCAATAGCTGGCCAACTGCTCATTAAGTAAGTACTCTTTTTACTTTAAATTGGTGCTTTTCAATAGCTGGGGCATTTTTTAGCAAATCGTCCGGTTTTGCTTGGTAGCTAATCTCTTTATCCGGCCGCATAACATTTTTTAGGCTGGTAACTTGATAGGTGGGCTCCAGGCCAGTGGTATCTGCCTTATTGAGCATTTCCACGTATTCCAAGATTTCGGAAAGCTCGGTTCGGAAGCGCTCAATTTCCTCGTCGCTTAGCTTTAAGCGACTCAATTTAGCTAATTTCAAGACATCATCTCTACTCAACTTACTCATCCCGTTAGAACTCCGGTTCGCTGCCGGCAGCGAACCGGCAGATTTTATTTTCAATAAAATACTTAGTTCTAACGGGACTCATAATCAATAGCTAAAGTATACCAAATCAAAGGGGTCTAAAAGTGCTAAAGCTTAGCTTTTATCTCTGATACGAGATCGCGCAGTTCGGCAGCTTTTTCAAATTCTAGATTGGCGGCCGCTAGATTCATTTGGCCGGTTAGGTCGCGAATGAGATGCTGGTATTCATCTTTGGGGATTTTACGCAGATCAAGCTTGGTTTTTTTCTCCCTGGCAGCGCTGCGCGGTAACATTTCTCTCACCTCGCGGCTGATGCTCCGCGGCTTTATACCATGCCGGCGGTTGTGGGCTTCTTGAATGGCCCGCCGCCGGTCGGTTTCATCAATCGCCCGGCGCATACTGCCAGTGATAGTGTCGGCGTACATAATCACCCGGCCCTCTAAATGGCGAGCCGCCCGGCCGACGGTTTGTAAAAACGCTTGCTCGGATCTTAAAACACCTTCTTTATCGGCGTCAATTATGGCCACCAGGCTGACCTCTGGTAGGTCTAGGCCCTCTCTTAGCAGGTTGATGCCCACCAGAACGTCGTAAACACCCAGCCGCAAATCTCTTAAAATATCAGTGCGCTCCAGCGTTTCAATTTCACTATGAATATAGGCTACTTTGAGGCTAAGTTCCTGCAAGTATTCGGCCAGATCTTCAGCCATCCGCTTGGTCAAAGTCGTTACCAGCGCCCGCTGGCCTTTTTGAACCGTGGATCTAATCTCGGCTAGCAAATCGTCAATCTGACCCTCTATGGGCCGGACTTCAATAACTGGGTCTAAGAGCCCGGTTGGCCGGATGATTTGTTGCACCGGCCTAGGGCTGCGGCTTAACTCGTACTCGGCGGGGGTAGCGCTGACATAAATAACTTGGTTTAGATGCCGCTCGAATTCGGGGAAAGTTAGCGGCCGGTTATCCAAAGCGCTAGGCAAACGGAAACCATGCTCTACCAAAACTTCCTTGCGTGCCCGGTCGCCGTTATACATACCCCTAACTTGGGGGATGCTCATATGCGATTCGTCAATAAACATTAGATAGTCATCTGGAAGGTAATCTAATAGGGTAGCTGGCTGCTCCCCTTCCTCGCGGTCGGTCAAATAACGGCTGTAGTTTTCGATGCCTTTTACAAAACCGGTCTGCTCCAGCATTTCCAGGTCAAACTTGACGCGCTGCTCCAGCCGCTGGGCCTCCAAAAGCTTGCCCTGTTTCCTAAACCAAGCCAGGCGTTCCTCGGATTCTTGTCTAATTTTGCCCAGAGCCCGCTGCAGTTTTTCCTGCGGGGTTACGTAGTGGCTGCCCGGAAAAATACTTAGCTTGTTAAGCTTTTTTTCAATCTCCCCAGTTAATGGGTTTATTTGAGTCATTCGCTCTAACTCGTCGCCAAAAAACTCTACGCGGTAGGCTACTTCCTCGCCGGCCGGAAAAACATCAACTACGTCGCCCCGCACCCGAAAGGTACTACGGTGAAAGTCGATGTCATTTCTCTGATACTGGATATCTGTTAGCCGTCTTAAGAATTTATCGCGTAGCCACCTTTCGCCAAGCTTCAACTTGATAGTCATGCCCGCGTAATCTTCTACCGATCCAATGCCGTAGATGCAAGAAACGCTGGCCACGATAATTACATCATCTCTTGATAGCAACGCTTCGGTGGCAGCGTGTCTGAGGCGCTCGATTTCTTCATTAATATCGCTGTCTTTTGCAATATACGTATCGGTCCGGGGCATGTAAGCTTCGGGTTGGTAATAATCAAAGTAGCTTACAAAATAATGCACCGAGTTATTAGGAAAAAATTGGCGGAACTCGTTGTACAGCTGGGCGGCTAGGGTTTTATTATGGCTCAGCACCAAAGTTTTCTTCTGGGTACTGGCGATAATATTGGCCATGGTAAAGGTTTTTCCGGAACCAGTTGCGCCCAGCAGGGTCTGGTGTTTTTGGCCAGCCTGTAAGTCTTTGGTTAGCTTCTCAATCGCCGCCGGTTGGTCTCCCGTCGGCTGATAGTCACTTACAAGCTTAAACTTACTCATCCCGTTAGAGCCCTAACAGATGTTAGTAAGTCCATAATCGCATTTGCACCTCTAGCATAAGTCATATTGTAAACCAATGCCCTCAGGGTCTCTAACGGGACTCATCTATAAATTGTAGCAACGATTTATCTCGGCTGTTGCGTAAACCGTTTGTTGTCTTTGGTGACGCAAACTTCTGGAAAACTTTCCTGGATTTTGCTGCCGGCGGCTTTTTTGCAGTCCTCAAAAGATTTAATTGAATTTGTACTTTTAGCCTGCCAGATATACCAGCCGCTGAGGCCTAAAAGTCCAACAATAATAAAAATAAATAACACCTTAATTGCCGTGAAGGCGGCTTTATTATTCTGGAAATGGGTCATACCATAAGCATATTTATAATGCTTATTTTTGTAAATGTGTGAAGGCTATCGAGTATTTTAAAGCGCGTTAGCGTTAGTTAAGAGTGTGACAGAACTCTTTTACAAAACACCGGAAACTGATAATATTGACAGCTACATGAGGCAAGTTGAACGCGTTTGCAGTGTTTTAGCCACTGAAAGATTTCGGGAGGTTTATCATTGGCACGGCCCTATTGAGAATTGGGAACCTGAGAAAAGCCTAGCTGTCCGGTTGGATGAAAGAACGCCTAAAAATGCAGATGAATATACCCAAGCATTTATAAACCGCTGGCGGGGTGTGGGCCGCTACGGGCTTATTGCTTTTGATGTCGATGTGATTGATTTCAGTGGGCTTATTACTCCCGATGTTGATGTAACTAATTTTAACTTAGACGGTTTAGTTAGAGCCTTTGGGGTGTTAGCAGATACATCAGCCAACTCAAGTATCTACGGACGGCTAGTAGACGACGAGCTTTTTGACAAGATTCCAGACATCAATAACCGCCTAATTAAAATGCGAAGCTACCGGCCACGGCCCTGGCTCAGTTTTTATAGAACTCCTACTGATAGATCGACTGGTATGGTTCGTGTAGCTCATCAAGCATTTTAGTCAGTTTGAGTACAAGCTTGTCTGGATCTTCGTCAAAAACTAGTAGTTCCGGGTCGGCATTAGGTAGCAACTTCATCAAATTAGAGATCTGGGCGCTAATGCCCCCGGCGCTTTCTAAAACACCAATCGGGGTGTGGGTTTCCATGGCGATGGTGAATTCGTGAAGCGTGCCTAGCCGCCCGCCGATGCTGATCACCGCGTCGGCCGAGTTAATTAACAGCGCGTCGCGGCCACCATAGTGTAGGCCGGTATATAAAATGGCGTCGTAGTTACGAGTCGGCAAGCGGTACTTAAGAATATGCTCAACTTTGGTGGATGCCGGGCTGAGGCCCAGGCTCATTTTACCGCCGGCTTTTTTGTAGCCTTTGGCGGCTTCATCAGGTAAACCACTAGTGGCGCCGGTCATAAGGCTGTGCCCGGCGCGGGCGATAGCCTGACCCACAGCTTGCGACAGCTTCTTGCCTTCTTCGACGGTGGGCCCTTTGGCGGCGCCGGATACACAAAATTGATACTTTCCCACCTCTTATCCCTTAACTCGCCAGTTTAGGCCGCTGTTTAATGCTGGGGGTAAGCTTATTTAGACCAAGTAACTCTTTTGGCGTCTCATGATCTAGTTGAGCCAGAATATAACTTTTTACTTCTGGATACCGAGCGTACCGCAGAACTAGTTGCTCCCAAAGCGTCTTTTGGAAATGGCTAGCCAACCTTTTTTTATAAGTCACGCCATTTAAGTAATTGGCAGCCACATCACTTAGATTTAGCGATATTGGTTTGGTAGGTTTATAGGTTGCCAGGCACGGCGTGTCTGTCCACCAGCTGAGCGGAGAGGAACCTTCCACCAGACTAGACGACAAGTTGATGCCTTTAGAATTATGGCAAAGTCTTATTACCCGCCACGAGATTGGTAGGTCTCCAACCTTCGCCGCTGGCTGACGGCTGTCTATGCCCAAACTTAAACGTTTTCCAAATTCGCCGTGGAACTGGTGATGGTCCAACCAGAAACTAAAGTCTTTAATTTGCTCGGCAGCTTGCCAAATAGCTAAGCTAAGGCCCACCGGAAACTGCCTGGCGGAAGCATAGAGACCTATCGCGCCCACCAAAGACGCGCTTTTGACAGCTGTTTGTTTGGAGCCTTTGAGGTTGGGCATAACCACTATTTCTAGAGGGCGCCTCTCAAAACTAGTGGCGCTCAAATGGCTCAGTTGTTTCTCTAAGTTGCTTATAAAACGCTTTGACTCGGTACCCCGTAAAGCTAGATACAATTGGCTGGCATTTTGCCTTTTTAACATCGAATCAATAGACCGGTAACCGAGGTGCTTCATGAGCTTTTTGGGTGGGCTGTGGCGCAGCAGGTCCTTAGCGACGCTCTTTTTTAAAGCCAAAACCGGGTTGCTTGCCAAAGTTGGCTTAATCAGCTTTATCAGTTGGGCGCTGTATATGGCGGCGTCGTTTTTTGGAGCTTGGCCAAGCGTTTGGCTAAGCCTGGCATTGTCTGCTTGGCAGCGGGCTAGCAGAGTGTAATACAGCTCCTGCCCAGTAGTGTCTAAGGCATCCAAGCCAAGGCTTGGAATTTTGGATTGCGTTTTGGCTTCAATTTCACTAAGCAACTTGATATCTACGCCCAAGTAGCCGCTCAGACTTTCTAGCTTAGCTATAGCTTTACCAACGGGGGCTTCGGATTGATTAAGTAGGGTTGCCAGTCGAGACATTATTTTAGCCTTTCGGGATGATAGCTGGGCGGCGCGGCCCGCAAGTAGTGATTGATTTCTGCCTCACTAAGCAAGCCGGCCTGGGCGCCGACTTTTTGGACCACACTCATGGCGTTAATTGGACCCCAAAGTAGCGCGCCAGCAATATCAGCGCCTTTCATAATGGCTGCCACAAAGGTTGAAGTGAAGGCGTCGCCAGCGCCGGTACGTTCGTAAGGGGGTTTAGGATCAGGGTAGATAGGCATTTTGTAGACGCTAAGCCCATCGCTGGCGTAGGCGCCGGCGTGGCCATCGCTAATAACTACAATCTTGGGCCCCAGAGCGTGCAATTTATTAAGTAAATCGTGGATGTCACTGTGGTGGCCGCCCGAAATGCTAGTGGCTTCTTCGCGGTTAACGGCCAAAATATCCGCCCGCTCATAGACTTTCTTTAAGCGGTGGGCGCCAGTTTGAATTTGGAAAGTCCCGGGTTGAAAAGCTAGTTTAACCGCCGGATGGTGGTCCAGCCATTCCGCTATCAGGTCGTGGTATACAAGAGCATGCTCACTAACAGAGCTGAAATATGCCCACTTGGGAATATCAATAACCCGAAAGCGTGGCCAGTGATAGGGATACTCCTCATGTTTAATTAAAATCGTTCGTTCCTCCTTATACCAAAGCACGTAGTGATAGTTACTTTTCATCCCATGATTGATATGCACAAAACGATTATCAACCTGCGATAAATGAAGGCTCCTCAAAATTTCTCTACCCCCATCGTCTGAACCAATGTTTGACACTAAACCGGAGTTGAAGCCCAACTTCGCAAATGCGACTGAGGCATTAGAAGCATTGCCTACAGCTGGCACCACTTCTGAATGATCGAAAGGAACCTTTGTGCCAAAAGGAATACTTAACCGTAATCCGCTCTCTTCGTGTTCAATGCGCTCTTCGTTATCAAGCAGTTTTATAAAAGCGTCTGTTACTACATCACCGACGCTTAAAACATCAAGCTGGGTTTGTACCATAATCCTTATGGCTTATTTTAACATAATCTCTTTTGTGAAAGATCAGTTGTGAAAGATCAGATCTCTCACAGCCGGAATGTTAATGTTTTCTCATCTGTAAAAAAATAAATATGTGAGAGATCTGATCTTTCACAGGCTTGGGTGAGCCTTGCCGGCCGAGTTGAACATCTCTATTTTAGATTCCACGACCTTTTGAACTTCGTCGATGACCTTACCCATTAACTTGACCACCGCGTACTCAGTTTTATTTTTGGCCAAAACTTCTTCAAGTGTTCGGCGGTAGGCTATACGCATATCGCTATTAATATTGACTTTGCTTACGCCAATCTTAACGGCTTCGATAAAATAATGCGCTGGGGTATCGCTGCCACCGTGCAGGCTGATGTTGCATTCCAGAGCCTCTCGTATTTGGCCCAGCAAGTCTAGATTTAAAATTTTGGGCACCGGGTAAGCTCCGTGCAGATTACCAACTTGGGCAGCAAAAGTATCTATACCGGTACGCTGTACAAAATCAGCTGCCTTTTCAGGTTTGGTTTCAAACTTTTTTACCTCTTGATAGTCAATTTTCTCGGTATGCAGGTTGCTACTGCCAGCAAAATAATGTTCCTCGCCCTCTACCAAAGCGCCGGTTCTTTTGGCGGCTTCTACCACTTTACGCGTGCCGTTGATAATCTCCTGCCGCGAGGCGTTATGGTTAGCTTGTGATATGTCAATATGTATGCATTCAAAACCGGCTTCAATACCAGCAATCGCGGCCTCGACGCTTGGGCTGTGGTCTAAATTAATGTACATTTCCACACCGTAATCAGCTTTATAGTTATCGACTAAATCACGGACATTATCTAAGCCCATAGCCTCTACTTCTCCTTGGCTGACTTCTACCAGCAATGGTGCTTTTTTGGCCACCGCGGCGCGGGCCACGGCATCCAATGTCTCCTGATTGTCTAAGTTAAAAGCCCCTAGCGCAAAATGCTCCCGCCGGGCCCGGGCAAAACAGTGCCGGGCGGCCACGCAATCCCTCCTGATTTTTTCTAGCTCTGGCATTTTAGTGTTTATGCTTGCTGTGGTCCATTAGAAGATGCTCGGCGGCCAGGGCTATATGTTTAGAGCTTAGGCCAAAATATTCAATCAGCTCGCCAGGCTCGCCGCTTTCTCCAAAACGGTCACGCATACCGACGCGGACCAGCGGTGTCGGCAGCTGCTCGCCCAGCAGCTCGGCAATCGCGCCACCAAGGCCACCATTAATCTGGCCTTCCTCAGCTATTACCACGTGCCGGGTTTTGGCGGCGCTCTTTAAAATAGTTTGGGTATCAAGGGGTTTGATGCTCGGCACGTGTAAAATTTCGCAGTGTATACCCTTTTTGGCCAAGGCTTCAGCGGCCATCATGGCTTGATAAGTCATAGTGCCGGTAGCCGCAATCGTTATATCCGCGCCTTGGCTATAAACATAGGCTTGGCCAATCTCAAAGGGCGTCAGTTCTGTAGTGATAACCGGCGTAGCTTCGCGGGCCAGTCTCATATAGTTGGGCCGTTTATCGGCCGCCATAGCCAGCGTGGCCCTGGTCGCCTCTAAACTGTCGCCAGGCGCTAGCACTACCATGTTTGGCAAAGCCCGCATTAGCGCTAAATCTTCCAGCATTTGATGCGTAGCGCCGTCTTTGCCGGTGTATAGCCCAGCGTGCGAGCCAATAATTTTAACCGGCCGGTCGTTTAAGCAAATAGTTGTCCGGATTTGTTCCCAGTTGCGCCCCGGGCTAAAAGCCGCGTAGCTGGAAACAAACGGAATCTTACCCATCGCCGCCAGGCCGGTACCCACGGTTACTAAATTTTGTTCGGCCACGCCAACCTCCACAAACCTTTCAGGAAAGGCTTCGGCAAACATGTGCATTTGGGTTGACTCTGTAAGATCGGCGCACAAGCCCACTACATTTGGCCAGCGCTTAGCGGCTTCCACTAGGCCGCGTCCAAAGCCTTTCCGGGTAGGCTCCATGGTATGAGCTTTATGTATAAGATGCAGCTCAACCACAAGCCACCACAAAATCGTATAAAGTAGTTCGTATTACGGGATAAGGGGCAGGCCTTATTCCTTTATACGTTATACGTTCCCCGTTATACCTTCTCATTGGTGTTCGCTCCGAATCTTGCCGCCAAGCGTGCGCAGTTCTTTGAGCGCTTTGATTGCCTGCTCGTGATCGGGCACGCCGCTGCCCGGCGCGCCGCCGTGCCAGTGATAATCGTACTCCATAAAGTCCACGCCCTTGCCGGCAATAGTGTGAGCAATTATCATGACTGGTTTTTCAACGATGGCTTTGGCCATATTATAAGCGTCAATCACGGCGTCGATATTGTTGCCATCAATCTCAATGACGTGCCAGCCGAAGGCCTCCCATTTCTCACGCAGATTTTCTAACGGCATAATCTTTTCGGTAGGTCCATCTATCTGGATATTGTTACGATCGGTGATGGCGATAAGCCTATTGAGCTTATATTTACTGGCCAACATTGCCGCTTCCCAAACGTTACCCTCGTCTTGCTCGCCGTCGCTCATCACTACATACACCCAGCGGTGTTGAATGTTGTCCATACGCAGCGCCAAGGCCATGCCGCAGGCTTGGCTGAGGCCACAACCCAGCGGGCCACTGGTGGTCTCTAGCCCAGGCAGCCTTAGCCTCTCGGGGTGTCCTTGCAGCCTGGAACCAAATTGCCGGAGGGTCATTAGCTCTTTTCTGGGGAAATAACCGGCGTGCGCCATAGTAGCGTAAAGAACCGGCACACAGTGGCCGTTAGATAAAACCAAAATATCGCGCTGGTCCCAATCGGGCTTTTTAGGATCGTGTTTTAAGATATGAAAATAAAGCGCCGTAAAAATATCGGCCAAGTCTAAAGGGCCGGCTGAGTGGCCGCTGCCGGCGTGCTCCAGCATTTTAATAATGTCTTCACGGATCTCAACAGCTTTTTTTTCCAACTTTACAAGAGAATAAGGTTTAGTAGTACCCGCCATCTTGCTTACGATTATACAGAAATTGGACGTTCGACGTTAGACGCGTAGAATAAAACTTTAAAGACACATTCTAAATTCAAACGTCTAGCTTCTAATGTCTAGGTGGTGCCGGTTTCGTCGGCTACTCGTTGTAATGTCTCAAAAGCTTTCTTTGGATCTTGGGCTTTTTGGATAAAGCCGCCGACATTTAGCACGTCTACTCCCCCGGCCACTAGCTCCGACACGTTTTGGTCGTTGATACCGCCGTCCCAGCCGATCTCCAAGCTTGGCTTTTGGGACTTTAAAAAAAACACTTTTTCGAGCAAATCCAGGTGGGCGTTACCACCCTGTTTACCCAACTCGCCACTAAAAATAAGGACGTGGTCAATTCTATTTAAAGCCGGCAGAATAAGCTGCGGCTTGGTTTTTTGCAGCAGCGCTACCCCTACTTTCACCTTTCGACTTTGGCAATAATCTAGAACTTCATCGAATCTGCCCTTGGCTTCGGCATGGACAATTATAAGGTGCGGGTGGTGTTTGAGTATAATTTTTACGGTTGGCAGTGGATGGTCATACATCAGATGAAAATCGGCTAGAGTTGCCGCCGGCCACCAGGCCTCCTTTACATCTACCGTCAAAGGTCCAGCAAAAATTCCATCGGTCAAATCGATCTGCAGGCGATGCGCGAAAGAAGCCACTCTTTCAATTTGTTCTTTATATTGCTTTGGCTCAGCCGCTAAGATGGTCGGGCAAATAATCGGCATTTAAGTTTCTTGATCAAATTTTGCTACCCGCCGGGCGTGTCGTTCTTCGTCGCTATAAGCTGTATCTAACCAAATCTTTAGAACTTTTTTCATCTCTTCGATATCTACATAGCTAGCCGCCAGGCTCAACATGTTGGCGTGGTTGTGCAGGCGGCTCCTACGGATTATTTCGTAAGGGTCTTGGCTAGTTTTCCCGCTGGCATCAACTGCCTCAATAGCCACAGCCTTCCCATAAAACAGGGCGCAGCGAACACCCTTTAAGCGGTTAGCCGCCATGGCTTCACCCTGGCCGCTGCGGCCCAGGATAACACCAGCCTCACATTCACCGCTGCCTACGGCCTTCGCGGCCGGTAAAATAAAATCTGGGTAGTCATCACTTGGATCAAATTCCTTTGGTCCAAAATCGCGGCATTCGTGGCTTAAGGATTCTAAATAAGTTTTCAGCTCTTTGAGTTGTTCAAAGCCGGCGTGGTCCGTAGCCAAAGCGATCTTCATAGCCCACCTCCTCCAGGAGTCGCAGCTGATAGCTGATGATGAGCGTAGCAAGTCATCTTAAATGTGGCGGATGCCATCTATATTGAGAGGGCCGCCGCCGCTGGGGTTTGATTTATCAGATTTTGAGACTTCCGCAGGCTCAGATTCAGAGTCCGGACCAGCCTTGGCGGGTGGCTCTTTAGGCGCTTCCAAAAGTTCCTCGGGCTGGGGGGCGTCTAAAAGTTTTTCTTCTGGCTCTGAGGTTTTAACAGGTGAGCTCGAATCAGCCACGGAATCTTTCTGGGATGCTAAAAGCCGGCCAGTATCGGCAGTTAGCTCGACCAGCCGGTTGCTATAGCCCCATTCGTTATCATACCAAGCCACTACTTTAAGCATGTTGCCACCTACCACTGAGGTTAATTTGAGGTCGACTATCGCCGAATGGCTGTTACCTATAAAATCGCTGCTAACTAATTCGTCCTCGCTGACCGCCAAAATGCCCTGGTAGTAAGGGTCGGACGCGGCTTTTTTAAAGGCTTCATTAACCGCTTCGGCGCTAACTTCTTGTTTAGTGACAATCACAAAGTCGCTGAGCGACACTACCGGAGTAGGCACGCGCACACTCATGCCTCCAAATATATTTTGCAGGCTGGGCATGGCCTGCGCCGCGGCAAGGCTGGCGCCGGTGGTGGTGGGCACAATATTGGTGGCCGCGTTGCGGGCCTCACGCAAGTCTTTGGCAGGGGCGTCCAGCAGGCGCTGGCTGGCGGTGTAGCTATGAATGGTGGTCATCATGGCTTTTTCGATGCCAAAGCTATCTTCAATAACCGCCATGACGGGAGTTATGCAATTAGTAGTGCAGCTGGCGCTATTTATAATCTCGCCACTGCCGGCTAATTTGTCCTCATTGACACCTATTACTATAGTTTCTGAGCCCTCGCCTTTAGCGGGCGCTGAAATTATGACCTTTTTAGCGCCGGCCTCGATATGCGCCCGGGCCTTAGCCGGGTCGACGAACAGACCAGTAGACTCAATAACTACTTCTACGCCGAGGTCTTTCCACGGCAGCTTGGCCGGGTCTTTTTCGGCCAGGACTCGAATTTTTTGGCCGTCTACAATGATACTTTGATCATCAAAAGTTACCTTGTGTTGGTAGGTACCATAATTGCTATCGTATTGCAGTAGGTGAGCCAGAGTTTTGGTGTCGGTGATATCGTTGACGGCTACTATTTCTAAATCGCTGCGCTCATAGGCCACCTTAAAAGCATTGCGGCCAATTCGCCCAAAACCATTAATACCGACTTTAGTCTTCACTAAACACTTCCCCTAGCGCAGTTTTAAGCATAAGTTTTCTATGGCTATTATTGTACGAGCTAGCTAGGCCAGGTGCAACCGGTTTTACTCCGATTTGGCCCGCTCTACTGATTCTTGAATTACTTTTTGGGCTTCGGCGGCGTTTCCCCAACCTTTAAAAACAACTTTTACCCCGTTCCAATTATTTTTCCAGTCTTTAACGTGTTTGTAAAAATGCTCGACTCGATTTTTAAAATGCGGTTCCAAATCGGCTACTTCTTTGATGTAGGCTTTGCTAATGTCGTCCTTGGCTACGCAAATTAATTTCTCGTCGCTCTCACCTTCGTCCTCCATATAAAGCACGCCTATCGGCCGCGCCGGGACCAAAGTACCGTGGGCCAGCGGCTCGTCAATAACTAAAAGCGCGTCTAAGGGGTCACCGTCTTCGCACAAAGTCCCAGGGATATAACCATAATCTGTGGGGTAACCCAAAGTAGTGGCGTTGACGCGGTCCAAGATTCTAAGGCCCGTTTTTTTATCGGTTTCGTATTTATTGCGGCCGCCGCCTTTTTGAATCTCGATGATTAAATTAACCGCCTCGAGTTCGTCGGCCCACGGCTCAACCGCTTGATATTGCATCTTAAATTCTCTCCTTGTCTATGACTTTATTGTACACTAGCAGTTATGAATCCCGTAGAAGTAGGACTTCTGTGAAATCCGCCGATTCGCCCGCGAATCGGACTTCTAACGGGATGAAAATTATCGCTCACCGAGGTGCCCGTAATATAAAAACTGAAAATACGATTTCATCTCTAAAATGGGCAGCCAACCTTGGGGTCGACGCCATTGAAACCGACGTTCGTGTGACAAAAGATAAAAAACTAGTGGTTTGTCATGATAAAAATTTAAAAAGAATATACGGTCTAGATAAAGATATTAGTAGCTTAACTTTTGAGGAAATACGTAGGCTAGAATCAGATGGTCATGGGTCAGTACCAACACTGAAAGAAGTTATGGAGCTCGAGCTTGGCAAGCCACTAATATTGGACATCAAAGACCCTGGCTCTGCTGGCTTAATACATCAAGCCTTGAGTCGCTATAACATAAAAAATCTCTGGTCAGTTACCTCACTTTTTCCTGACGACCTAGCTTATTTAAAGCGATTATACCCGGCTCTTGATATGACACTCCAAACATACAAGCATCCTTTTCAAGACATCAAGATTGCTAAAAAAATAAAGGCTTCTAATATTAATTTTGTACTGTATTTATTGAATCCTTTAACGTATCACCTAGCCAGACGAGCAGGCTTAAAGGTTAGGACGTATCAAAATTATCTTTCCTTTTTATTAAACTCGCCTTTTATTGTGCGGATTCTTGGGTGGATTTACCCACAAATAAGCATCTATACAGATCGGCCGGACAAAATTGTGCCAGTAATTAATCGACATTCTAAGATATAAATTGTAGCCCAGGGAAAAGAGAAGCCCGAGCGTCGGATTCATTCCGCGCCCGGCCTGCCTGCCGGACAGGCAGGCGCGATGAGAAAAACCGTAAGTTTGTCTTATGCGGCGTCAGCCGCTAGGAATATAAGGGCTCGGCGTGGCCTTCCAGGTATTCACGGATCTTGAGCGCCGCGGTGGCGCCCTCGCCGCTGGCGCTGGCGATTTGCAGCGTGGCGCCAGAACGAACGTCGCCGGCCGCAAAAATTCCGGGGACGTTGGTTTTAAGATTAGGGTCGGTCTTTACAAAGCCGAATTCGTCAAGTTCCACGCCACTGCCTTCTAAAAAAGCGCTGTTGGGCCTTAGGCCTACAAAAACAAAAACGCCGTCGGTGGGGAAGTCGATTTTTTTACCAGAAGCCGTGTCTGTACCAATGACCTTATTTACTTTGCCGCCAAGCCCCACAATCTCGTCGGTGGTGGTGCCGAGGTGAACGGTTATTTTGTCTTTATGCTTATCTAATTCTTTTATTAGCACATCGCTGGCCCGCAGACCAGAGCGCACCAGCATGTCGATGTGCGTGGCGAAGCGCGTCAGAAAAACACCTTCTTGGGCGGCGGAGTTGCCGCCGCCGACTACTACCAAACGCTTGTCGCGGTAAAACGCGCCGTCGCAAGTAGCGCAGTAGTGGACGCCGCGGGCGTAAAATTCTTCTTCGCCAGGCACGCCAATTTTTTTATACTCACTGCCAGTAGCGACCAACAACGCTTTGGCAAAAATGTCGCCGCTGGTGGTCTGCAACTTTTTAACTTTACCTTCATCGTGTACCGACATAACTTCGCCGAGTTCAATACGAGCGCCAAAGCGCTCGGCTTGAGCTTGCATGGCATCGGAAAGATCCAGCCCACCTACGCCTTTGGCAAAGCCCGGGTAATTGTCTACCCATTCGGTAACCGCGGCTAGGCCACCAATAGCCCCTTTTTCAAAAAGTAGAGTTTCAATATCTTCCCTCGAGGTATAAATGGCCGCGCTTAGGGCCGCCGGCCCCGCACCAACAATCACCAGATCATGAACCTTATTTTTGTCTTCGCTCATAAATTCTAAATCCTAATATCTAAACTCTAAACAGATTTTAAGTTCTAATGATACAATCACCAAACTATTTTTAATAAATTTAGAATTTGGGGCATTATGTTTTGTTTAGGATTTCTTATTTAGAGCTTAGTACTTGCCTAAGCTATGGCTGGGGCTAGGCGGGATAAGTTATAGCCGATTATAACTTCCTGCGAGTCATCTTGTTTAGTAACGATGGTGATGGGCACAGTTAAGGCGCCGCTCATCTTCAGCACTTCGGCTTGGCGGTGGGGGTGCTCTTCTAAATTAATTACCTCGTATTTTAAGCCTTTCATGTCTAAATATTTTTTGACCATTCCACAGTAAGAGCAAGTGTTAGTAGTAAATATAGTTATTTTTTTGGGCATTACATTGGTCCTTTTTGTTAAATTTGAAGTACTAATAAGAATTGTAAATGGTGCTGGGGTTAAATGCAATAGCACTATATATTGTGTTTTTAGCACCAAATATACACAGCGCTTGCCCTGCCAGCCGCCAAAGACGAGATACCTCTAGCGGTACTGGCGTATTAGCGCGTCAGTGGCTCCAGGCTGAGGATTTCTGGTGACTTTTTCGAAAAAATTATTGAATGCTTAGAAGTTTGACGACGAAGATTAGGTCGGAGTTGGGCGGGATGGCGTAGACATCACAAGTTTTTTGATCGGCTTTATAACTTTTACAAGCTCCCCTGGGCCCATAAGCCAAATTGAAAGGAATTACCAAACGCCGCAGCCCACCAGCTTTCATGCCCACCACTCCCTGATCCCAGCCGGGAATAACCTGGCCCACGCCCAATTGAAGCTTTAGGGCGCTGGGTTTAGTAAAGTCTTCATCAAAAGACTGCCCGCTGGCCGCCAACGTGCCGTAGTATTTCACCGTAATGCAGCTACCCGCCTTAGCTTCCGCCCCCGATCCAGCTTCGAGGTCTGTCGTGGAAAGTTGACTTACCGCTCCATCTGGTTTGAAGATCTCTGGAGCCGGCAGTACCGCAGATCCCTGAACAAGACTAATGCTGCAGTTACTAGCTTGTTGATTCAGCGGCTTATTGTTCTTAGCCGGATGCGTAGCTTGCCAAAAATAATAAACCCCGACCCCCAAACCGGTAATCAAAAACAGCAGAGCCATAAACAACCACGCCGCTCTTCTTAAAAAATCTCTCATCCTTTAAACCCTTTCCGCGGCCAAAGCTTGCTTAGCTTCTTGAGCAATATTATCTAGTAGTTTATTGATCTCCGAAGTGGTTAAAGTACGCTCCGGATGCCAAAGTACAATGTGCCAGGTAATTTGTTTGTGTTGCTCATCACCAGGACGCTGGAATATATCAAGCGGCGATAGTTCATATAAGTAGCCAGGCTGCTGGGCGGCTTGGTCAACTTGGCTTCTAATAAATTCTGTAACTTGCTGGTAGGTCATATCGGCTTTAACCTTAAGGCACAAATCTTGGGATAGCTCTGGAAAACGGTTTAAGGGTTGATAGGTATTCAAACCACTACTTAGACGCTGCAAAGCTAAAATATCAAGTTCCAGATGCGAGCTGCGCTGGGGTAACTTTAAGGCTCGCTGCAGCGAGATAGAAGGCTCCCCGACCAGTCCTATCAGGGCTTCTCCAACTGAAACCGCGGCAGTTCTTTGGGGTTCAAAGGCCGCAGCGGTTTGTGCCCAGCCATCATCTAATTGAATGTCCTTTAGCTCCTGGTATGTAACTTCTTTTAATCCTAATCGCTGTAGCAGGAAATCACTAAGGCGCTTGGCTTCATAAAAGGCAGCACCCTTAGAATCGGAAATCACTACCGCTGCCAAGCGCTCCAGCTCGGTTGGCAAACCGTCTTTATCATTTAAGCCTTTAACATGAGCCTTACCAATCTCAAACAAAGCCAATTTAGAGTAACCTAGTTTGATATTGGGATGAATTTTTTCTAACAAGCTAGGCGTCAGGCTCAGGCGGTAGTACTGAAGATCGGGACTCAGCGCGTTGCGAATATGAAAGGCTTTGGCGCTACCCTGGCCGGCGGCCTTTAGGAGCTTGTCGTTAACGAAACTGTAAGTCAATAGTTCATTTCCGCCGGCCAGAACCAGAATATCCCGCAGCTTAGATTTAAATGACAATAAGGCATCAGATTTAGGCGGCTTAAGGTCTCTTTGCGGCAGATCCATGGGCAAGTGATCATAACCGTACAGCCGGCCGACTTCTTCGATAATATCTTCGGGAATTTCAATATCGGTCCGCCAAAAAGGAACTGCTACATTGAAATGCTGGCTATTAATACTAGCCTTAAACTCAACGTTTTCTAGTAAGGTTTTAATAATATCTTCGCCCAAATCAAGGCCTAGACGGCTGTTAATAAACTGCGGCGTAACTTTCACGATGATGTCTGAGGCGTCAAAATGTTTATTATCAATTAAATCGCTAGCCACCTGGCCACCGACTATCTCTTTGACTTCCTTAGCCGTTCTAGCCAAGACTGCTAGATTTTGCCTGGGGCTCTGGCCTTTAGTAAAGCGGTTAGCGGCGTCGGTGAACAGACCATGATCCATGGCAGTTTTACGTATCATGTTCATATCCCAATTAGCCGCCTCGATAATAATATTTTGGGTTTGGGCATCGACTTCGGTATCGGCGCCGCCCATGATACCGCCCAGGCCAATGGCCTGAGTTTTAGTAGCTACTACTACTTCCTCACCCTTCAATTTGATATTTTTACCGCCTAACAATGTTAGCTGTTCGCCTTTATGGGCTTTGCGGACAATTAAGGTTGCCCCTTTGGAATCTTCGTTTTGGGCATTAATCTTATCATAATCATAGGCGTGCAGCGGTTGGGCGGTCTCCAGCATAACCAGGTTTGTTAAATCAACAATGTTGTTGAGCGGCCGGACACCCAACGAGGCTAGCCGGGCTTGTAGCCAAATTGGGCTGGGTCCCACTTTAATACCGCTCATGGCCAGCGCGCAAAACCGCGGCACTAGCTCTGGTGTTTCATTCTTAACCTCCATTTCCAGGGTGCTACCCTGGAAAGGGGTAAAATGTGGTGTAGTATCCTCGTGATACCAATCGGGGCTTTTAAAAGGCTTATGCTGTATGCCGGCAATCTCGCGAGCGATACCTAACATACCAAAGCAGTCCGGGCGGTGGGTGAACATCTTATTTTCAATATCAATAAGATAGTCATCTAGCTTGTATAACTTAGCAAATGAATCGCCAGGCTGAGCTTCTTCGTCAATTATTAGAATACCTTGGTGGTCATCGCCCATGGCCAGTTCTTTGGCGCTGGCAATCATACCGTTACTGACTACTCCACGGATGTCTCTGGCTTCTAGCGCTAATGGGTCTTTATCAAAAGTACTCGGGACTACGGTTCCGGGTGGAATATAAACCACCAGTTGTCCGGCCTCAACATTCGGCGCCCCGCAAACTACTTCAATATAACCATCACTCTTTCGAGCAACTTCTTTAGTGGCACCGTTATCGTCAACTAAACAGACTCTTAATTTATCGGCGTTGGGGTGTTTGGCGCACGAAACAACTTTGGAAATCACTATGCCTTGATAGCGTTTACCAAGATTGATGACTTCTTCAACTGCTCCCAGCTGTGAACCGATTTTTTCTATAAGCTGGTCGATTGGTAGATTAACCTCAGTAAATTCTTTAATCCAGTTTAGTGAGACTTTCATGAGAATTGCCTTAGGAACTTTAAGTTTCCAGACTGAAAGTGGCGGACATCTTCTATGCCGTATTTCATCATCACTAAGCGCATAGTACCTAGACCCCAGGCAAAGCCGCTGTATTTTTGGGGATCGAGCTCAGCCTCGCGCAAGACATTGGGGTGAATCAGGCCGCAGCCCAGAAGTTCAATCCATCCGCTATACTTACAAACTTGGCAGCCCTGTTTGTCGCAAAATGGGCATGAAATAGTGAACTCAAAACTAGGCTCGGTAAACGGAAAGTAAAACGGTTGGGTTTTAATTTCAATCTGCCGCTCGTAATACTCTTCCAAAAAAGCTTTTAGGCTAGCCATCAAATGCCCGGCGTGAATGCCTTCACCAACATAGACTCCTTCTAGCTGATGAAGAGTGTGCTCGTGAGTGGCGTCAACATCTTCGTTACGAAAGGTCCGTCCAGGAATTACCACGGCGATAGGCCTGCCCTTTTCGAGGCCGCTTGCATACTGCTTTAACACCCGGTTTTGCATCGTCGAAGTGTGCGCCGGGGCGATCAACTCTTCATCAGTTACAAAGGTATCGTAATCGTCCCGCGCCGGGTGGCCAGGCGGAAAATTGAGCGAGCCAAACATGTGGTAATCATCATCAATTTCACGAGACTCTACAGCCTCAAAACCCATACGGCCAAAAATATCGAGGATTCTTTCTAACTCACTCATGAGGGGATGCCGGTTGGAGTTTTTGGCAGGCAGCAGACGCGGTCTGTCTTTTGACGGAATATTTACATCAAATGGCGCTGTAACATCTATAAAGGTTACAGGTGACAGGTCAGAGGTTACAGTATTTTTGACGAGCTCATCGAGTTCGGATTTTAAGCCATTTACCTCATGACCAAAGGCGGCCCGCTCCCCGGCAGGTAAAATTTTGATTTGGTCGAAGAGCGCTAAAAGCTCCGGAGCTCGTAAGATAGCTCGCTTATCTTCAAGTTTGTCAAATTTTTCTCTTAGCTGGGCCGCGGCTTTAGCAATTTCAGAATTTTTGTACTCCATCTTGCTTTAAAGTATAACAATTTTCTAGCCACTCCCTACCCCTACATTCGAGCTAAGCTATCCCGGAAGTGAGCTTTCGAGATTATTCGACTCATTTTGGGAGCCTCAACTCGTCAGCATGTATACTAAGTAAGCCAAGACCTCGATCAAAATATAGTCCTTCTGTCGAATAAAAATGTTTCATGCAAAGACGAGCTGACTCGAAAGTCTACTTCCGGGTATACTTAATCAATATGTCAGAATCGGAACTACTGGAGGCCTCTCAAAAAGTTTTAGCCCAGAACGATAGAGGCGGTTACACCGTTCCGGCCGGCGATCTGTACCCTCACCAATGGCTCTGGGACAGTTGTTTTATTAGTATTGGCCTGCGGCATTTTAATATAGAACGCGCCCAAACTGAATTGCGGAGCTTGCTCCGGGGGCAATGGACTAACGGTATGCTGCCAAATATCGTGTTTAGCGAAGGCCCCCAGCACCACCGGCTGCGAGAAATGTGGCGCAGCTACGTCAGTCCCTACGCGCCGCGCGATGTAGCGACTAGCGGCGTAACCCAGCCACCTTTAGTCGCCGAAGCCGCCACGCGAATTGGACAGAAACTCAAACTGCCCGAACGCCGCAGTTGGTACCGCGAGCTTTATCCGGCTCTGCTACGTTATCATGAATGGCTTTACGCGGAGCGCGATCCGCACCATGAGGGCTTGGTAATTTTAATTCACCCCTATGAGTCGGGCCTCGATAACTCGCCTTCGTGGGCGAGTGAACTGCGCAAACATAGCACGCCCTGGTGGGTCTCGGCCATTGAAAAGCTACGCTTAGATTGGATTGTTAACTTGGTACGCACCGACACCAAGCGCATACCGCCTGGACAAAGGATAGACAACCTGGAGGCCATGGCCCAGTGGGCAGCCCTGCACCGGCTGCGCCGCAAGGCTTATAACAGCGAGGCTATTTTAAACCGGCCGCTGTTTGCCGTCGAAGATCTGGCTTTTAATTGCATACTGATGAGGGCTAACACGCATCTTAAGGAAATTGCCAAAACCATTGGTTACCACTTGCCCGAAGCTCTTCTAGAGAAAATGACTAAAGCCGAAGCCGCCCTGGAACAGCTGTGGGATAGCAGCACCAGCTTTTATTACAGCCGCAGTTTCATCAGCCATAAACTAATTGAAGAACCGACCATTGCTAGTCTGTTACCACTGTATGCCGGCGGCATTTCCAAAGACCGCGCTCAACATTTAGCGGCTTTACTAAAACAGCCCAAGCTATTCGCGCCTAAATGGCCGGTACCCAGCGTGCCGCTCAACTCCAGCTATTTTGATCCGTTTAAGTACTGGCAGGGCCCCACCTGGATAAATACTAATTGGTTAATAATTGATGGGCTGAAGCGTTACGACTTGGCCCAGGAGGCCGAAGACTTGAAAGACCGGACTTTAAAACTAGTTTCCAAAAGCGGGATGAATGAATACTTCAATCCTCTAAGCGGTGAGCCGGCCGGGGCGCCCAATTTCAGCTGGACCGCTGCTTTAACTATTGATCTACTAAAGCAATAGTAGTCTTGAGGAGGTCTGACCTTGGGCAAAGAAGTTTATAAATAAAAACTACAAAGTTTTACCTTGCTTCGCCCAAGGTCAGACCTCTAATATAGAGGCATGGGTAATCCGCTTTTCAAAAAAATAATTTTTAGCGAAGAACAAGTGGCCGAAAAAATAGATGAGATGGCGGCTGAGATTGTTAAAAAATACCAGGCCAAAAATCCACTTTTCGTTTGTTTGCTGCATGGCGGGCTGCCCTTTACGGCCAAGCTGCTTTTTTCGATCGTACGGCAAGATCCGGCCTTCCATCCTTCGCTCGACACTATGATCGTTAGCACCTACCAAGACAAAAGAACCGGCAAGCACTCTAAAATAGTCACTGACCTCTCACCCAAAACCAAAGTAAAAGGCCGGCCCGTGATACTGCTGGATGATGTTTTGGATGAAGGCCATACGGCCGCCTTTGCCCGCGAGCATTTATTAGCCGCCGGGGCGGCCAGTGTAATCCTGGTGGTACTAGTAGAAAAAGACAAGGACCGTAAAAAGTATGCCAACGCCGAAATGTCTGGTTTTAAGGCGCCCAACGTTTGGCTGACCGGCATGGGTATGGACGACGCCGCGCTGGCCATAGACGGCAACCGCTGGATGCCGGCCATCGCCATCGCCAAAGACGTTAAGTAAGCAACTTACAGAGGTCCGACCTTGGATAAAAAATGGTAAACCTTGATAGTTTTTACCAAAAAACTCTTTGTTTTATCCAAGGTCGGACCTCTTAAATACTATTCCTCAAGATTGGGCCTATCAAGCAGTAGGGGCTCGACGCTAATTTCGGTTTCGGCAATCTTAACTACATCTTTATCAATTTTCCCAAGTTCCTTGTATGTCATATTAAAATGGCCAACTGTAGTCCCAAGCGAACCGCCGAGTTTTTGCATGTAGCCATTATGGGCAACTAAGTGCTTGCTCAATTGCTCGATGTTTTTACGGATTTTTTCGGTATCTTTATGAATTTCTAACGACCTAAGGCCCTGGACAATAATTTGCAACATCGCCGATAACGTACTAGGGCCGACAATGGTTACTTTTTTATCGGCCGCGGCGTACTGCATTAAGCTGCGGCCGCTGACTCCGGTTAATCCCACTTTATTGGCCAGCAAATCATAATAAATAGCTTCACTGGGAATAAACATTAAGGCCTGGTCCAGCGTTCCTTTGCCTGGCTTAATGTATTTAGCGGCTTCGTCGATGCGTTTTTTTAGATCCTCCTTGAAAATCCGCTCCAGCGCCGGTCTTTCCTCGGTTTTAGCTTCCACCAGCCGGTTATAGTTTTCCAGGCTGAACTTGCTGTCGATCGGCAAAACTTTATTGTCTAAATAAACCACGGCGTCGACCACCAAACCTTCACCTAATTTGTACTGCAGTTGGAAACTGCCTGGGGGCAGCATGTTTTTTAGAATTTGTTCTAGATAATACTCACCTAAAACGCCACGCTGTTTGGGGTTTTGCAACACATTTTGCAGACTTTTTAGCTCGGAGGCAATATCGCCAACATTTTTGTTGGTCCTATCGAGTTCAGTCAACTTTTGGGTAACCTCACGGATTATTTTGGCGCTTTCGGCGTACTGGGCGGCCATCTGTTTATTGCTTTGTCCCAGCTGATCGGTTAGCTGTTTTTGCAAGCCGTCTTTTAGCTGGTTTACACTTTGGCTTATTTGCGAAAGGTCAGCTTTTAGTAGCAATGCTGAGTCGGAGCTAGTTTTTGGACGTGTGACCTGCCAAATAACAAATCCGGCCAGCATGACACATAAAATCCCCAAAATGATTATCGCCAGAAACATATCTATTATTGTACTTTAAAAAAGTTAACTGGATCTTATTGCCAACCCAATTATGTGTTATACAATAAGTTTATGAGTGAGAAAACTAGTGATCTATATACGCTCGCCCGATTTCCGACTATCGGCAATCCAGAGAAACATGCAGGCAGAGCCGGATTTGTCTCGGGAATAATCGGAGGCTTTGCATACGTAGAGACGAGGCCGGATCCGGGACAAATAATTGAAGACCAGGTTAATTCTTTAACCTCCAAACTTCAACCTTTCGCTGTAGTTAAAAAAGCCACACAAGAGGCGCCTTTGCTTGAGCGAAAAATAGTAATGAATTTTCTTAATTCCCAGGTCCAACACACAAAAAAGCAGATTCAGGCTTTGGAAGCAAAAAAAGTCACTCCAATTCACGATTCTAACACATCGATTGGTGAAATATTTGGGGCAGCTGGGGTAGGAGCCTTTGTCTTCGCTGCGATGGTTTACAGCATTAGGTATCACCTTCAAGCACGAAAAAGAAAAAAATTAACCCAAGAGGAAGTCTCTAGGGGTATTTCCGAACTAGAAGATCACTTGCGTCGTAGATCACAGCATCAATAAAAATCAAGCAAATCTGGTGACGATGAACATGAAAACCACGCCCAGAACAGTTAAACCAATAGTGACTTTGGAGGAGCCTTTGGAGTGGGCCTGGGGCAGAATGTCGCTGGCGCCGATATACAGCAAAAAACCGGCGAAAAAGCCAAGATACAGAGCCAGTCCGCTGTCGGGTAAGGTAAATAGTAGGGTGGAGGCGGCGCCTAAAACTGGCGCTACGGCATCAACTAACAGTAATTTAAAAGCCCGGCGCCGGGTATTTTGGTGGTGCAGCATTAATATTACAGTGTTTAAGCCATCCGAGAAGTCGTGCGATATAACAGCTATGGCCACCGCTATACCAACAGTGTTATTTACTTGAAAACCTAAACCTATTCCCACGCCATCCAGGAAGCTGTGCCCACTTAGGGCTAAGGCGCTAGCAATGCCTACGTGGGGATGCTTGTGGCTTTCGTATTCAGATTCATGAGCGTGGTGTATCAAGATAGTTTTTTCTAAAATATGAAAAAACAAAAAACCGACCACTAAGGCAATCATTGAGCGGTCAATCCGTAGGTGCTTTTGGTCTGTGATCCTGGCTATTTCAGGGATCAGGTCAAAGGCCACAACTCCTAAGAGTACACCAGCTGTGTAACCCATAATCCGGTTGAGCCATTTCTGACTCTTCAATGCAGTCAGTCCGCCTGCCAAGGTAGAAAAAAAGGTGGCGCCCGATAATATTACCGGTAGTATCATGCCTTTATCTTAAGAATTTGATACTTTATTTGCAAATTTGTCGCAAAAATGTATAATTTTGCTAATGCCATTAGATACTCTTAAAGCCCTGCTTAAAAAAGATGGTTCTAGCCTAACCAGGCCCCGATTACAGATTTTCAAGCTGTTGCTCAACCAAGAACCGCAGAGCATGCAAGTACTTATTCGGCGAGCTGGGAATCAAATTGACCGGGCCAGTATCTACAGAACAATTGAGCTTTTTGAAAGACTAGGTATAGTCCACCGCTTGAACGTAGGTTGGAAGTATAAAATCGAGCTAAGCGATGCCTTCTTAGATCATCACCATCATATGCATTGCACCAACTGCGGTGCCAGCTTCAAATTAGAAGCCGGCCCTATGTTAGAAACTATGATAAATACCTTGACTAAGAAGGCTAATTTTAGCGCCCGCAGCCACCAACTGGAAATTTACGGTCTATGTCAAAGCTGCCAAAAAAATTGACCTAATTAACCTAATTGCACTAATTAACCTAAATAATGACCCAATATCTAAGCACCAATGACTAAATTGGGGGTTGGATCATTGGGATTTATTTAGAGCAATTAGGTCAATTAGTGCAATTAGAAATTTGTGGGGTTCAGCCCATCATAGCTTCTTTGGGGTCTACTTTATGATTCTTAACCACAAACACCACTACTATAACGGCGAGTATGGCTAAACCAATACCCACATGCAAACCGCTGCGATAGCCATGGACCTGGGCAAATTTGGCGCCGATCTGGGCACTAAGGTCTGATCTAACCGTCGAAAAGGCCACGGCAGAAAGAATAGCTAACCCAATTGCGCCGCCGATTTGTTGGGCGGTATTAAGCACGCCGGAGGCCAACCCCGAAAAATGCTTGGGTACACCGGAAGTCGCCGCCAAGCTGCCAGCTACAAAGGTCAGACCCATGCCAATAGCGCAAACCGCCAGTCCTGGAAAAACATTGTGCCAGTAATTCCCACCGACCTTAAGGGTGCTAGATAAAATCAATAAACCCACAGCCAGCACCGAGGGTCCGGCCACCATAAATGGCTTATAGCCGATCTTACTTACAAAATTAGCCACTACTGCTGAGATACCACCGATTATGAATGTCACTGGCAAAAAACAAAGACCAGATTTGACGGGTGAATAGCCTAGAACTTGCTGAACGTAAAGCGTCAAGAAAAAGAACATCGAGAACATCGTGCAGGCAATCACCAAAAAAGCCAGGTTAGCGCCTAAAACGTTTTTGATCTTAAAGATGGCCAGTGGCATCAGAGGCTGGTCGGTACGTTTCTCGTTCCAAAGAAACGATAGAATAAGTATTACTCCAAGGGCAATAAAGCCGATAACTGTACTGGAGCCCCAGCCCAGATTAGGCGCCTTGGATAGACCATAAACTAACGACATCAGACCGGCCGTAGCCAAGAAAGCCCCGGGCAAGTCCAGCTTCAGTTTTTCATTTTCCTCACCGATGTGGTGCGGCAACAGACGCGCAAACATCAGGACCACGAACAA
>OBEQ010780032.1_pt1 | contig 28613 bp, 23 predicted proteins | sample 1670901 | NCBI WGS metagenome assembly OBEQ01 (sample SAMEA104232315, study PRJEB22302) | groundwater metagenome | biome: forest; feature: aquifer; material: groundwater | place: USA | collected 2011-08-07 | depth 5.4 m
CGTGAATGAGGAAGTTGCCCCCGTGCTTGACCCGCGGGGAGATTTTCACTCCTGAGACCGCTGTGCGCATGCCGACGGACCGCAACAGCCGCGAGAGGCCATCCGGTTTGAGCTGGCCCCCATACCGAAATCCATATCGTGACACCATCGCATTCAGCCGTGCCACATCTTGATACGGCGCATGTTTCGCCAGATGGACATGGGTAGTGTCGTGCGTATCGCCAAACGTCGATTTGTCGAGGAGCCAGCCGCCAGGCTTGAGCAGCTTCCCGATGTTCGCAATGGTGCCTTCCAGGTCGAACACGTGCTCCAGGACGTCCCACGCGACTACCGCATCGTATCGGCCAGCAGAAGGCCACCCCTCCAAGATGTTGAACATCTGCACCTGAAGGCCCTGGCGCGCGAAGCGCCAGGCGGCGTAGTCAAAGGTGGGACCCGCGATATCGACATAGTCACACGAAATCCCTCTGGCGTGCAAGAACAGCGACACGCCCCCGACGCCGCCGCCGTAGTCCAGCAGTTGCGTGAGACCAAACGTTCGACTCGCCTTAGCGAGCACACGGAACCAGCCCTGCTTATCATGACACGCTTCCCAGTAGCTCAATTCATAGAGGTACACCGGCGTCTGTTGGTAGTACTCCATCACCGTGGTTTCATCGCGAGCCTGGGCCGCTTTGGCTTGTGCCTGTGCATCAACCCCGTCGTGCAGGCACCAAAACTCCTTTGCAATCGCCTGAAGCGGCTTCCCAAGGTAGGCCGTCAAGTCACCAAAGGCTTGCGCAGCAGCCTTTGGCTCAAAGTCCCCCCAGGTGGGGTGCTCGGCTTTCATCCGCGGGTCACAGAAGGCGTTCATGGCGAGATGGGCATGCGTCGGTCGTCCGAGACTCGGAGCGAGTTTCCCCCATCGAACAGGATCTGTCAAACACACAGGAACATCGGACGTGTGTCAGGTGCGTCATGCTCCTGAAGGATCGCTGAGGGTGGTTAACTGGAGCACTCAGAGGAGAGGAATTTATAGCCGACGTGGCGGACGGTCTCGATGTAGACCGACCCGCCGGATTCGATCTTGGAGCGCAGGCGGCGGATGTGGACGTCGACGGTGCGGGTGCCGCCGTAGTAGTCGTAGCCCCAGACCTTATTGAGGAGGACCTCGCGGGTGAAGACCTTGCCCGGCTGGCTCGCCAGAAACTTGAGCAGCTCAAACTCCTTGTAGGTCAGGTCCATCAAGGCGTCGTTGACGTGCACTTCATACCGCTCAAAATTAATCGACAGCCCGCCGACCTTCAGGCCGTTCGTGACCGTGATGTTGTGCAGCTTCCACATCAGGAATTTCAGTCGCTCGACCAACCGCTTGACGCTGACCGGCAGGGTGAGGTAGTCCGCCATCCCCAAGCTGAAATCTATGCGGCCCAGCAGGTCTTCGGGCACCAACAGCACCAGCGGCAGGCTGTTGAGGCTGGGCTCGCGCTTGATGGCGTGGCAGAGTTTCGTCCCGTCGGTCTGGCTGTGCTCCAGATCCACGATGAGCACATCGGTCTTCGGCGGGCTCCAGTCCTCCGCCAGCAGCTCGCGGGACGTGATCATCGTGACGGAATAGCCGTGCTCCAGCAAGCCGGATTTCAGCGGCTTGCGGTTGGCGGCGTTGTCAGTGACGAAGAGTACGCGATACATCGTCAGTGGCGAGTGGTGAGTGTCGAGTGACGAGTAAAAGGAACAAGACGGCGAGCTTGATGATTCTGCAACGAGCGTTTAAGACCACCGAGCATCCGATTGAGTTCTTCGTAGCGCTCGTCGAATTCCCGAAACCGCTCTTCTCTCAACAAGTCCTTTTCGAACGCAAAGAAAAGCAAATACTGCACCTCACTAACTGATCGCTTGGCGATGCTCAGAAACTGAACCAACTCTTTTGAATGGACAGTCGCGCAGCCTTCCGCGATGTTCGTAGGAATCGAGAGGGCCGCTCTTCGCAACTGAGCGGTCAAGTCAAAGAGGTATCTTCGTGGAAAGCCGTCCGCCAGATCGAAGATTTCCTTGGTCAGTTGATGGGCTTTTTGCCACACTTCCAGATCACGAAAACTCTTGATCATTGCACTCGCCACTCGTCACTGGTCACTCGTCACTCATCACTCATCACTAGCTTTGTGCATAGCGATTCGTGATGGGCATGCGGCGGTCCCGGCCGAACGCCTTCGGGGTGATCTTCACGCCGGGCGGGCCCTGCCGCCGCTTGTACTCGCTGTGGTCCACCATCCGGATCACCCGCCTGACCGTCTCCGGCTTGAAGTGGTTCCGCTGGACCATCGCGTGGAACCGCTGGTCGCCCTCCACGTAGGCTTTGAGAATGGGGTCCAGCTCCTCGTAGGGCGGCAGGTTATCGGTGTCCCGCTGATTGGCCGCTAACTCCGCCGTGGGGGGACGTTGCAGCACGCTCTCCGGGATCGGCCCTGCCTGCGCCGTGCCAGTTCCAGCCGCGCGAGGCGCGGCAGGCAGGCGGCCCGGCCCCTGTCTGCGCCGCGAAGGATCGGCCGACTCATGGCGCGCCTGCCTGTCCCGTCCCGTACGGGACGGCAGACAGGGCAGGCAGGCGCGCTGATTGCGAGCGCGCGCCAGCTTCCAGACCAGCGTCTTGGGCACATCCTTGATGACGGCAAATCCGCCGGCCATGTCCCCGTAGAGCGTGCAGTAGCCGGTGGCCATCTCGCTTTTATTCCCGGTGGTCAGCACCAGCCACCCAAACTTGTTGGACAGCGCCATCAGCAGATTCCCCCGAATCCGCGCCTGGAGGTTTTGCTCCGTGACATCGTGGGCCCGGTCCCCGAACAGCCGCTTCAAGGTCTCCAGAGATGCCTGGAAACAGGGCTCGATGGAGATCTCCTCGCAGCGAATCCCAAGCGTCCGGGCCAGCGTCCGGGCGTCATCCTGCGTCTGGGAGGAGGAAAATCTCGACGGCATGACGACCCCAACCACCCGGTCCTGCCCCAGCGCATCCACCGCCAGACACGCGACCAGGCTGGAGTCCACCCCGCCGGAGAGCCCTAGCACCACGGTGTCAAAGCCGTTCTTCCGCACATAGTCGCGCGTGCCGAGCACCAGCGCGTCATAGATTTCCTCGATGGGCTTCAGGACCGCGCGGCGCGTCGGCGCTAGGCGTGGCCCTCGGTACGGCTGCCCGCTGAGCGCAACCACCGTGACGGACCGGTCGGCCCAGCCCGACCGATTCGCCGGCAGGTCCAACTCCGCGAGGACCAGGTCTTCTCGAAACTGCATGCCCCGCGCCACAAGGCGGCCACGGGCATCCAGCACCAGACTGGCGCCGTCAAAGACCAGCTCATCCTGCCCGCCGACCAGATTGCAGTAGGCGATGGCCAGGCGATTCGTCCTGGTGCGCAGGGAAAAGAGCCGTTGGCGCTCCGTCAGCTTACCGGCATGATAGGGACTGGCTGAGAGGTTGACCACCAGCTGGCAACCGGCACGGGCCAGGAGCCGGCACGGAGCCTCCTCCCAAAGATCCTCGCAGATCGTGACCCCGATGCGGACACCATGCGCTTGCACCACCAGGGATCCGGCACCGGGCGCAAAGTAGCGCTTCTCATCAAAGACCCCATAGTTGGGGAGATCCTGCTTGTGGTAGGTCGCCAGATGGCGGCCGCCTGACAGCACCGCCGCCGCATTGAACAATCGGCCTTGACGGTCGCGGTCGATAAACCCCACCAGCGCCGTGATGCCGCCGGTCGCCGCGGGAAGCCGGCTCAGCGTGTGCAGGTTGGCCTCCACAAACGACGGTTTCAACAGGAGGTCTTCCGGCGGATAGCCGGCCACGGCCAGCTCCGGCACGACCACGAGATCCGCCTGCCAGGCCTTGGCGCGCAGGATTCCGTTCAGGATCCGCCTGCGGTTTCCGTCAAAATCCCCCACGGTCACGTTGAGTTGAGCCAGGGCAATCCGAAGGGTCGGCATTCACGAAAGCTCCAACTTCCAAATCCCAAGCACCAAACACATTCCAAATTCCAATGACCAACATTCCAAACGTGTGGAATTTGGTGTGTGGTGCTTGTTTGGTATTTGGGATTTGGTGCTTGGAATTTAAGACGATGCGTTTGTGAAGCTCTTATTATAGCACGAAGGGGCCTTCAAAGGCCTGGGATGATGGAAGGACCCGGGTTGGGACGCGGCCAGAGCCCCGACCCCCTCTATGTGGCGGGGCGGCTGTCACTTGATGCGCGTAGCGGCTCGAGGCTCCGGCACCGGCAGCGTGAATTCCATGGACGCCCAGAGCGTTCCCTTCAACACGGCGACTTCGACATCCAGGGAATCCGTCGAGAGCGGCGGCAGGGTCGCGAGGAAGTAGCCGCCGTCGATGGAGGGGACGAAGGTGCCGGTGACCTCCGAGGGGCTGCCGGGGTTGAGCGTCCAGCGGCCCTGCAACCGCCGCACGTTGAGCGGCCGGTTGCGCTCATCGTTGACGTACAACCGAAGTTGGCGAGGCGCATCCAGCAGGAGCTCATAGTGGTAGAGGTCATTGGCGTCGCCAAACGAGCCGCCGTGGCGCGCGCCGTGCTCGCCGACCTCCGGTAGGTAAAAGCGGGACTCAACGCTCTGGCCGGTTTCGCGCGGCGTGGTCGCGCTGATCAGCACGAAATCGGTCGCCACCGCGACGAAAAACCCCAACAGCAGCCCGATGGCCACCACCGCTTCCTCTTTGAGCTGGCGGCCGAGGTGCAGGAGTTCCCCCACCACATACAGGATGGTCCCGGAGGCCAGCGACAAACAGAAGACCTCGGTCGGCTTGTTGACCCACACCCCGCCGATGACCGCGCCCAGAAAGGTGGGCCCGCCCGCCACCACGCCGGCGACGCTCAAGAACTTCCAGCTCACCTGGTGGCCGGAGAGCGGGGCGGCGATCCCGAAGCCCTCGGTGGCGTTGTGGAGGGCGAAGCCGATGGCCAGCAGCCACGCCAGGTGCAACGCGCCCCCGGCGTAGCCCTGCCCGATGGCTAACCCCTCGCTGAAGTTATGCAGCCCCAGGCCGATGGCGATCATCATGGCCACCTGCTTGGCGCGGGTCTTGGCGGCGAGCCCATTCTTCAAGCCCCCGAGGAACCGCCGCTCGAACATCACCAGCCCCAGCAAGCCGATGGAAAACCCCAGCGCAAATAACCCGCCATACTCGAACGCCCCCCGCAGGCTGCTGCCCTGCACCGCGGCGCCTTCGACGAGCCCTTCGATCTCCTCCAGTAGATGCCCGGTGATCTCCACCAATAAGAAGATGAGGATGCCGGTGGAGGCGGCGTTGAGCAGCCCCTTCATCTTGGCGGTCACGTCGCGTAGACGCGCCACCGGCAGGCCCAGGAAGATCGTGCCGCCTGCGAGCAATCCCAGCGCTACATGCGTAAGGTCCATGCTGTCAGTGATCAGTGATGAGTGACGAGTGACGAGTAGAAAACGAAAGAAAACCTGGATGGATCAAACAGGATCGTTTCACAATGCCCCTTCATTTTCGTCTCTCTTGTTATTGGTTCGTCTCTTTCTCACTCACCACTGGTCACTCGTCACTGCTTTTCAAAATTCCCACTCCACAATGCTCCTGAGCTGGAGGTCGTCGCTGGCCTTCGTGAGGCCGAAGGCCGCCCCCACCAGCAGCCGGAGATGTTTGGTGAGACTCATGTAGAGGCCGGGGACGAGCTGCAGCTTGTGATCGGTCCGCCGCAGGCCAAACTCGTCCCCGTCGCCCAAGGTTTCTTTCAGCTCAAGCCCCAAGCGCGCGGTTGGAAGAATCGCATAACTCGTGCCCACCGTGTAGGCAAATTCCCACGCCTTAGATTTGTTAAGCGCCTTCTCGGTGATGAGGTTGCCGATCAGATTCCATGGCCCGAAATCGCGGCTGAGGATCAGCTTGCCCTCAAGCTCGTCGCTGTGCTGTTCGTGGTGGCCGTTCACACCGGCATATTCCAGATATAGCGCCGTATCAACCGGCCACTGCCCGGCCTCGGCGAAGCGATATTTCGTTTCAAGCTTCCACTCGTCATGCTTGAACTCGCTGGCATCCCATTCCCATTTGAGGACTTCATACGCCGTGATCTGCCAATGATTGGTCAATCCGTATTCCAACTCGATTTGATGAACGGATTTGAAGGTGTCGCTGTTGTCTGTATCCACGAAATCCGCGTCGTTATACAACTCCACTTCCAGTTCTCCCGGCTTGGCGGTGTAGTATTGCTGGTTAAAGATGTAATCGCGCAGATGCGCCTCCGCGCCCGGCGCACACACCACACCAATCCCCATTCCAACCCCGAGTATGCTGAACACCCAACGATTCATGACGCCTCCTACTGATCCGTTTCATGGCATCCCTCCGTTTGGGTGGTCGGATGGCCAGTCGGTGATTGAAGGCTTCCGGGGGCGCCGGTCAGCCCTGTCTGCGCTGCCGCTGCGGCAGGCAAGCGAACCCGTTCCACGCGTTCAATACGTACCACCTGCCCGTCATGGACGACCAACTGGATCGAGCCGTAGCGCAACGTCCTCAGGGCGCACTCGATCGAGCTGGACACTGTCGGCTCAAGCATCATCCCACCACCTGGCTGGGCCTGCCGTTGGCAGGCCCTCGCAAGGCCATGATCAAGAGACTCATTTGGCTCATCCTTCACTTCCGGCTTTTGCGACCCCGCCATTGGCGGGACAGACAGGTGGTGGGATCACGTCCCTCGATGACACTGGAAGGCAGGTTTGCCACAGTGACACACCGGGCACATCGCGCCGGGCTCGACATCCGACGGCATCAGGCAGTTGCAATGTTTGCACATGGACCCGCCGACGTTCGCCAGACGCGTTACCTTCGCCGCGGGATGCGCACACCCGGCAACGAGGAGCAGGATGCCCAGCGCAACAATCGGGGACGTTTCTATTTTTCTTCCACAGGCGAAACGAAAAAATAGAAACGTCCCCATTATTAGGCCACCATCTCTTCCACATGCAGGTGCGGCGGCTTGGGCGCCCGCTTGGGGTCCGTGCGCTGGCAGGTCGGACAGAGACCGTACAGTTTGTGCGTGTGTGACAGGAGTTGATAGCCAAACCGCTTGACCACCTCATCCTGGATGCGCTCCACCCGCGGCTCCTGGAATTCGATGATCTCTCCGCACTGCACGCACATCAGATGATCGTGGTGGGCCTTGCCGAACGTGACCTCGTAGTTCGGCGGGCCGTAGCGGAAATCGTGCTTCTCCACCACCCCGGCCTGATGCAACAGCGCCAAGACCCGGTAGACCGTGCCGCGCGCCACCGAGGCATCGATGCTGCGCACGTCCTTGACCAGCTCCTCGGCGGTGAAATGGAGGTAGCTGACGGCCCGCCGCACCACCAGCCGGCGCTGGTCGGTGAGGCGGATCCCCCGTTCGTGCAGCAGTTGTTCAACTTGGACGAACCGTTTCATCTGAAAACCCACACCACAGAAACACAGAATGGCCACAGAGACACAGAGCATGGCCGTTGAACACTCTGTGCTTCTGTGGGATTCTGTGTCATCGGTGGTGTTTTTAGTTAGTTGAGACTCAGTCTCAAGAATAAGAAAAGTATACGAATCCTGATCATCTTGTCAAGTCTTTTTTCTGACGGTAGTGGTCAAGTTTGAGGGGTGACCCGGAGCCAGGGCTCCCATCCGCCCGCAGCCGACGTCGCCGAGAGTGCGGCGCGGCGAGTACGGATGGGATGGCGCAGGGGCAGGACCCGGCAAACTTGACCATTACCTTTCTGACCGGCGCGTTGACAGGATGTAGGGATTCGGCTAGACTTGTGCCCTACTCGCGACGGAACACAGGACAGGAGGACACCCGGATGCCCCTCGACAAGAGCAAGCTCATCGCCCTCATGAACGAAGGGCTGGAGATGGAATACGCCAGCCAGATTCAGTACCTGACCCAGGCGGCGATCACGAAAGGCCCCTACGCGGAGGGCCTGATGGCCCGCTTCAAGGAAATCGCCGGCGATGAGACGGAGCATGCGGACATCCTGCGCACCCGCATCGCCGCGCTGGGCGGTTCACCGACCACCAAGGTGGGCGAGATCCAAATCCACGCCGATTCCCTGCAGGCGATCAAAATCAACCTCAAGTACGAGAAGGACACCGTCGAATTCTACCGCAAGCTGCTCAACCTCATCTCTCACGACGAGGTGATTCTCTACGAAGCCATTGAGCATATCCTCCAGGACAGCCAAGAGCACGTCGAGGAACTGGAACGCCTCGCCGGCAAGTAACCCCGCTCAGCAGTAAGCACTAAGCAGTAGGCCGTAGGCAGTAAGAAAAAGCGAAAACGCCTGAGAACATGCTCAGGCGTTTCTGTTTCTTCTTACTGCTTAGTGCTTATTGCTTAATGCTAGCTTCAGGCATCAATCGCTTCGACGCTTGTGATCTCCGGCACCTCGGCGCGGATGGCGCGCTCGATGCCCATCTTGAGCGTCATCATGGAGGACGGGCAGCCGTGACAGCTCCCCACCAGGCGCAGTTTCACGACGCCGTCGGTCACATCCACCAATTCAATATCTCCGCCGTCCATCTGCACGGCCGGCCGGATTCTGTTAATCACGTTAGCCACACGCTCTTTCATGGGGAACACCCCTCCTGCTTACTTAAGGATACCACGCGGGGGCGTAGGGGTCAATGGAAACTGGCGCAAAACGATGGCCTCAGCAATAGGCAATAGGCAATAAGCAATAAAGAAAAATAACCCCTGCCTTCTCATTTTTTCTTTCTGCTTACTACTTAGTACCTACTGCTTGGTGCTGAGCTGATTCAGATGGACTTTCACGGTCTGGCCGATGGCGGCGGGGGAGTCGATGACGGTGACCCCGACGGCCTTCAGCGCGTCCATCTTCTCCAGCGCCGTGCCGTGGCCGCCGGCGATGATCGCCCCGGCGTGGCCCATGCGCTTTTCCTTGGGAGCCATCCGTCCGGCGATAAACGCGAAGACCGGCTTGGTCACCCCACCCCCTGTCACTAGTCCGGAGGACGCTGCGCATTGCGCAGCGCCGCTACCAGCGGCGGTGACAGGGGGTGGGGTCATGCGCGTCTTGATGAAGCGCGCCGCTTCCTCTTCTTCCGTGCCGCCGATCTCGCCGATGAGCACGACGGCATCGGTGTCGGGATCATCCTGGAACAGTTGGAGAAACTCCACGAAGCTGGAGCCCAAGACCGGGTCCCCCCCAATACCGATGCACGTCGACTGCCCCAACCCCGCCTGCGTCAGTTGATAGACCGCATCGTAGGTGAGCGTGCCGCTGCGCGAGAGGACGCCGACGCGGCCCGGGCGGTGGATGTACCCGGGCATGATGCCGAGCTTGCACTCACCTGGCGTAATGAGGCCGGGACAGTTCGGCCCGATGAGCCTGGTGGCGGTGCCGACGAGCTTCCGGCGAACGCGCACCATGTCCAGCGTCGGGATCCCCTCGGTGATCACCACAATGAGCCCCAGGTGGGCCGCCAGCGCCTCCAGGATCGCCTCGTAGGCAAACCGCGCCGGCACGAAGATCACTGTGGCGGTGGCTCCCGTCGCGCGCTGGGCCTCTTGCACCGTGCTGAACACCGGCACCCCATGCACGGCGGCTCCCCCTTTGCCCGGCGTGACACCACCGACGACCTTGGTCCGGTATTCCAGCATCTTCTCGGTGTGAAAAGCGCCGGCCTGGCCGGTGATGCCCTGCACAATCACGCGTGTTTCGCGGTCAATCAAAATGCTCATTGGTTCAGTTTCGGGTTGCGAGTTACGAGTTTCGAGTTAAAACCCGAAACCCGCAACTCGGAACTCGTAACCGAATTATCCATTCGCTAATTCCACGGCTTGTTTGGCGGCGGCTTCGAGCTCATCCACGCTGACGAGATTCAGCGCCTTCGTGTCGTTCAATAACCGGCGCCCTTCGTCAACATTCGTGCCCTGCAACCGCACGACGATCGGCATGGTGACCTGCAGGGTCTGGGTGGCGTTCAGCAGGCCCTGGGCGACCCAGTCGCAGCGCATGATGCCCCCGAAGATGTTGACGAGGATGACCTTCACGTGGGCATCCGCGAGGATGATCGCAAACGCGTTGGTCACCTGCTCCAGATTCGCACCGCCCCCGACATCCAGGAAGTTGGCGGGGTTGCCACCGGCGAGCTTGATGATGTCGTTGGTGGCCATGGCCAGCCCCGCGCCGTTGACCAGGCAGCCGATGTTCCCGTCCAGGCCCACATAGGAGATGCCGATCTGGCTGGCCTTGTATTCGATCGGAGGCTCTTGCGCCGGGTCGCGCAGCTTGGCCAAGTCTGGATGGCGGAAGAGCGCGTTGTCATCCAGCGTCACCTTGGCATCCAGCGCCAACAGGCGTCCCTCAGGGGTCACGACGAGGGGATTGATTTCCAGGAGCGCGGCGTCCTGCGTGTCGAACAGCGTCCACGCGTTCCGGATGAGCTGGTGGAGGGCCTGGGCCTGCAGGCCGGTGGACCCCAGATGCGCCGACAACCGCTCCAGCTGCGCCACCCTGAGGCCGTGCTCGATGTCAATCGGCTCGTGGAGGATGGCCTGCGGGTCCGTCGCCGCCACCTCCTCGATGTCCACCCCGCCCCGTCGGCTGGCCAGGAGGACGGGGGCGGCGGGGAAGCGGTCGATCGTCACCGCCAGATACAGCTCGCGCGCCACCTCGATGCGCTCATCCAGCAGCACGGCCGACACCGGCAGGCCGTCGGGGCCCGTCTGCTTCGTGACGAGCCGTTTGCCCAGGAGTTTGGCGGTCTGGGAGGAGGCTTCTGCGGCGCTGTGCGCGACGAGCACGCCCCCGGCTTTGCCGCGGCCGCCGGCATGGAGCTGGGCCTTCACGTTGCACGCAAACGGCTCCTGGGGCGTGACGCACTGCCGCTTGAGCGCGTCGTAGACGTCCGCCGCTGCCTCGGGAGTGGTCGCGACGCGGCCGCGGGGAACGGGGATGCCGGCGGAGGCGAAGAGCTGTTTCGCCTGGTACTCGTGGAGTTTCATGGACAAGGCACAAGGCGCAAGGGACAAGGCGCAAGGCGTTTCCCTTGAACCGTGAACCGTGAACCTTGAACCTCAGTCATGCAGAAGCGGTGCGCTTCTCGATGGGAACAAACTGCAGACCGTGGGGGCCGGTGTACTGCGCCAGCGGGCGGATGAGCCGGTTGTCGGCGAACTGCTCGAGGATGTGGGCGGACCATCCCGCGGCGCGGGCGCAGGCGAACATCGTCGTGAACAAATCCACGGAGATCCCCAGGTAGTACAACAGCGAGGCGGAGTAGAAATCCACGTTGATGTACAGCTGCTTGGCCTTCCACACGGCGTCCTGAAGGCGCTCGGAGATGTCCAGCCATTTCGTGTCCCCGTTGGCCTCGGCGAGTTCGCGGGCGAAGTGCTTCAGGTGCGCGGCGCGGGGGTCTTCGCCCTTGTAGACGCGATGGCCGAAGCCCATGAACCGCTTATGGTCCGTGAGGGTCTTCCGGACGAACGGCTCGACGTTCTCCGGGGTCCCGATCTCCAGGAGGGTTTCCATCGCCTTGCAGTTGGCGGCGCCGTGGAGGGGGCCCTTCAGAGTCCCGATGGCGGCCACGAACGCCGAATACAGATCCGTCTGCGTGCCGACGGCGATGCGGGCCGCGAACGTCGAGGCGTTGAAGCTGTGCTCCGCCAGCAGCACGAAATACGCATCGAGGGCCGCCGCGGCGCGGGGCGTGGGGGTCTGGCCGTGGAGCATGTAGAGAAAATTGGCCGCGTGACCCAGCTCCGGCTTGGGCCCCAGCATCGGCCGCGTGTTGCGCAGCCGGTCAAATGTCGCGATGATCGTCGGCGTCTTGGCGATCAGATCCTTGCCCTGGTTGAGCATCGTCGCGGCGTCGCCGTCATCCGCCCGGCGGTCGGCCAGCCCCAGGAGGGACACGACCGTGCGCAAGTACGCCATCGGGTTGCCGAAGGGCAGCGCCTGCATGAGGCTGAGGACCTGGGGATCCAGGACTCGCCGGCTGGTCAGCTCCGACGTCCAGCGTTCCAGTTCAACCGTCATCGGCAGACGCCCAAACAGCAGAAGATAGCTGACCTCTTCATAGCTGGCCTTGCCGACCAGCTCGCCGATGGCGTAGCCGCGATAGCTGAGCTGGCAGCGCGCGCCGTCGACATCGGAGAGGGCGGTCTCCGACGCCACGACGCCCTCGAGCCCTTTGCGAACCGGTGCGCTGGTAGTGTGGTCGGCCATCACCGGACTTTCGTGGGGCACGCCACCGCGATCCCGTCTTTCACCTGCTGGGCCGCCCGGTGCAGCGCGGCCCGCTCGTCAGGCGTGAGGGGCTGCTCGACCACGCGCACCATCCCGGAAGCCGCCAGCTCCACCGGCACGCCGATGCACACGTCGCTGAGACCGTACTCCCCCTCGAGCCACACCGCCGCGGGCAGCACCTGATGCGCATCCCGCAGGACCGCCTGAATCATCTGGACGACGCCGCTGGCCGGCGCATAGTAGGCGCTGGACGTCTTGAGTAAGGACACCACCTCGGCCCCACCGTCTCGCGTGCGGGTCAGGAGCTGCTCAAATTCATCGGATGGCAAAAGCGTGGACACGGGGGTGCCGTTGGCCATGACGGATCCGCGCACGGACACCATCAGGTCTCCATGAGAGCCCAAGATGACGGCCTGGATCTTGGCGGGCTCGATCCGTAGCCGTTGCGCCACGAAGGCGCGCAGGCGCCCGGTGTCTAGGACGCCCGCCATGCCCATGACCCGTTGGCGCGGGAATCCGGTCCGTTGCAGCACCACGGCGGTCATGACATCCAGCGGATTGGTCACGACGATGACGACCGCCTGCGGGGCGTGGCGGGCGATCTGCTCGGCGATGGGCCCCACGATGTTCGCGTTGGCGGTGAGGAGATCGTCGCGGGACATGCCGGGTTTGCGCGCAAGGCCCGCGGTCACCACGACGAGGCGGCTGCCCGCCACGGCGGCGTACTCCGTCGTACCGGTCACCTGGACGGGTTGGTTTTCAATCGCCGCCGCCTGCAGCACATCCAACGCCTTCCCCTGAGCCAGCCCTGGCACGACGTCGATCAGCACGACATCCGCCAACCCCTTGAGCATCAGAAGATGCCCGCAGGTGGCGCCAACTTGACCCGCTCCAATGATCGCAATGCGTGGACGTGTCTCAGACATCAGGCGGCAGATGAGGGGAGGGTTTCTACGACGTGTCTGTCTCGCACCACGATGTTACCGCACGACCCAGAACCCGATACTCACCACGACGATCCCGAGCACCGCCAGCGCGGCAGCACGGACGCTGGACACCACCAGGCCCGTCCCAGTGGCCGCGGTCGAGCAACCGGTGAAGAACCAGCTGCCCCATCCGTCGGGCATGCCGGCCTGCACGCGCGACACGGTACGGGAGGCCTGCCGGACGTGTTGCAGGCTACACCGAATGTGCCGCCATCCGAGGCCGAGGATCGCCACGCCGCTCATCACAGATAAGACTCGAAGCGCTATCGCAGTGGCCATCGTCTCCGTGCCGTGCTCGAAACCCGAGCAGCGTCAGTGTAGCAAAGCCCTGTTGATTCGTCAAACGCCGTGCGCACACGACCGATGAGACGACTGCGGACGTCCGTCTGGCTCATGCCGCCAGGGGCGGTTCCGCTGCCTCGGCTCGACTAGTCACACGCTAGATCACGGGGTCAAGTTTCTTCAAGAGTTCGTGCCGAACTCGGCGGACGCCGGCAGCGGATGATCCTCCACACAGTCGCTATCTCACTCATAGGCAATGAAATGCAGTATCCCAATGTCTCAGCTTCTCCATTCGTTCGTGCGTCATGAGGCTCCTAAACCCCTAGGCCCTTGTCAAACACCGCCGGCATCAGGCATACTTGCAGTGTTGACAATTGAATCCTGGCGAGAAAGCCACACCCGCCGTAAGGCGGGGCCGGAAAGCCACGGGCCCAGCACTAATTTTGGGTAGCCGAGTTGCCGAATCAGGAAGCCAAAAATTAGTGCTGGGTCGCCGAGCCGCCGAACCAGGTAGGAAACTACCGGTTTTGGGCGGTTTTTTATTTATTCGGCGATTTTTTTAACAGGGGGAAGGGATAGATGCCAATACCGCGAAGACGCCGTCAGTCAAAAGGGATCATCATCATCTTGACGCTCATGACGTTGGCGGGCCTGATGCTGCTGACGACGGTCGGGCTCAGCCGCTCGCTCACCGACCTGCAAGTTGCGCAGCAGACGGCCGCAACGACCAGGGCCTTTCACGTGGCGGAGACGGGCATCGACGTGGCCGTGGTGGACCTGGCTAACGGCGGCTGTGAGGCGGGAAAACTTTCCTTCGGCCATGGCTCGTTCAAATGCGCGATTTCTGTCCTCGCCTTGCCGGCTAATAGCGGGACGTACAAAATCTTCGCCACCCAGCTGGCTCCTGCCCCCAGCGAGAAATGGAAACTCATCGCGGAAGGCACCGTCCAATCGCTCACGGAATCCGTGACCGCGTATGTGACGTTAACGCCCCTGACGGTCTTCCAGGATGCGCTCTTCGGGGGCAACAGCGTGGACATTCAAGGCACGATCTTCACCGACAGCTATGACTCCTCCGTGGGCACGTACGGGCAGATCGTGAATGGCGTACCAAATAAGGGCCTGGTCCAGGCAAACATCGGCACCAACAGCAGCGCTGGGGGGGCCGTGACCTTCAACGAGAACAACCCGGCCAATAACTCAAACGTGGACGGGGTGGTGCAAACGGGTTCCGGCGACCCCAGCACGGTTGCCGTCACGGGTGCAGACGCCCCGATAATCAATGGCGAGTTCTATCCAGACCTGTCGGGAGGCACCAGCCAGCTCGTTGCCGGCACGCTTCCGCTGCCGGATGTGCCGACGTGCGTGGGGGCGACGGATGTGGTCATCGATGGGAACAATCCCGCAACGTTGGACGTCCCCGCCGAAAAAATCAAATGGCTCACGGGAGATATGTGCGTGCAAAATTTCACCGTCTCCAATGGGGCAAAGCTGGTTCCCATTGATACGCAGCCCTACACAATCACCGTCCTGGGCAATATGAATGTCGTGACCGCGGCCGTCGTGGGCGCCGATCTTCCTCCTATCCCCGAGTTGGGTAACTTGACAACATTAAACGTCGGCAAGCCCACCGTGAGCATCCTCTTTCCGAATCCCTCGTCCACGCTGACGGTCTCCACCACCGAGCCGTGGCTAGCGTTTGCCGTCGTCGTCGCGAAGATTTATGGGTTTGACCTGAGCGCGAACATCGGCGGGCGAGGTGCCACCTTCGGCTCGCTGATCGCCGGCAAGCAGGTGACGGTCGCCGTTGCGGCCGCCGTCATTTTTGATGTGGCGCTGAAAACAGACCAAAACTCCCCGCTCATCGGGCTCAATCTGGTCACGATCGACGCGTGGACCTACAATGGGACGTCTCTCGCCGCAGGCGGGGGAGGCGCAAGCAGTTTGAGTGGTGGGGGGAGCGGCGGGACGAGTGTCGTCGGAGGCGGTAGCTTTGGGTTGGGGCTTTAGAGTCCCTCACATTCTGAGCAGTCTGTGAGGGATGCTTCGGGTGAGGAGACGCCCCGCGGGTGTTCCCTCCCGCAGAGCACGTCAATCAGTAGTAGTACACCAGGTTGACACCACAGATGCCACAGAAACCACACAGAGACACAGAAGTCGTCTTCCCGCCCTCTGTGTTTCTGTGGACGTTCTGTGCCTCTGTGGTGTGAACCGTCAAATTGACGCAGTACCGTCAATCAGGCTTGGAGTTCGCTGGGCTGAGCCCGCGCCGACTGCAGACGCCACGTGGACAGCCACCCGCCCTGCCATTGCGATAAGCCGCCCACATACGCGAAGCCCGCGCAGAACAGCAACGACCACAGCACGGCGAAGCCCTTGCGCTGCTCAAGCGCCACGATGCCGCCTGCCGCGAAGTACGCCGCCAGGACCAACTCGACCCACGCGCTGAGGACCCGGGGCGCCCGGTAGGCCTTCTGACTCCAATCATCGGCCTTCTCCTGGATGCAGAACTTGGGGGTGCGGACAAATGCCGTCGTCCGCCCGACGAGCCCGTCGAGCACCGCCAGGGTATGCTGGAAGGACAACCCCACCCCCATCGCCACCGCCCACGGGATCGCCACCAGACGCCGAGACCAGTTGGCATAGAGCTCGCGCTGAGAACAGACATAAAATCCCACACCCGGGACCGCCAGCAGAAGCAGCCACACGACGTCCAGCAGGGCGGTGTGCGGCAGACGCACCAGCCCGAAGAGCACCAGCGGCATGCCGACGCTGGCGAGGAAGCCGACGGGATAGATAAAGAAGGACGCCAGATGGAGCGCGGCGTGCGCTTTGCTCGGCCATCCCACGCGGCTGGTCAGGATCCGCGGCAAGAGCTTCTTGGCCGTCTGGATGGACCCCTTCGTCCAGCGATACTGCTGGGCCTTCAGGGCATTCATCTCCACCGGCAGCTCCGCGACGGCCACCAGATCCGGCAGAAAGATGCACCGCCAGCCGGCCAGCTGCGCGCGATAGGACAGGTCCAGGTCCTCGGTCAGGGTGTCGGTCTGCCAGCTGCCGGACGATACAATCGCCGCCTTGCGCCAAATCCCCGCGGTGCCGTTGAAGCTGAAGAACCGTCCGGCCTGATGACGCGCCACCTGTTCAATGGCGAAATGGCCGTCGAGAAAGATCGCCTGCACCGTGGTCAACAAACTGTACTCGGCGTTGACATGGCCCCATCGGGCCTGCACCATCCCGACGGCCTGATTCAGGAAAAACGGCACGGTGGCCTTGAGGAACTCCCGGGGAATGACGAAGTCCACATCAAACACGGCGAGAAACTCCCCGCGCGCCTGCGGCAAGCTCTCCGCGAGCGCGCCCGCTTTGAAGCCGCGGCGCTCGGCGCGTCTGAGATGCGCCACTCGGAACCCGCGCTGGCGGAAGGTGTCGAGGGTGCGTGCGACAATCGCTGAGGTGTCATCCGTCGAATCGTCCAGAATCTGGACTTCTAGGCACTCGGCCGGATAGTCCACCTCACAGGCCGAGCGGATGGCCCGCTCGACCACGTAGCGCTCGTTATAGACGGGGATCTGGATCGTCACGGCCGGCCACGGACCGATCATCTCGGGGGCGCGCGACCGCTTGGCCTTCACGCGGTAGTACAGCCACACGAGGTAGTAGCGGTAGCAGCCGTAGGCGGACAACAGCCCCAGCAGCACGAGGTACCCGTCATTGAGCACGTGTTTCATTCTTGTGGAGCCCCACGGGCAAGCCCGTGGTTCCTTTTGTACCACGCTTCGCGTGGGGCGACATCCCGCCCCCGGCCAAGGCCGGGGCTCGCTTGGCGGGGTCGACCCGCGGTCAGGAGAGGGGAACAAGCAAGCGATTGAGCGCGATCGCCCAATCGCTTGGTAAACAGCATCATAGCCGCACGCCGCGGCTGTGTCAACCCCACCACCTCTTTAACGCAGCCCACCAAAAGGTGGGTCTCGGCTGGCCAGTAGCAGCAGAGGCGTGCTGTGCGTTTCGTTGTCAAAGCGGTGGGGGGTCAACGTCCCGCGGCGGCTTAGGCTTCAAACCGCTCCAGGGCCCGACGGCCTCGCAGGACCGGCACGCAGCCAAACAGGAGACTCAAGGCCACCAGGGCGGCAGTGGCCAGCAGCAGCGCGGCGGGTTGACCCTGGATCCATCCCGACCAGAAGACGACCAGACTCCACGCGACGAGGCCCACATAGACCAACATCAGCACCAGCGCCAGCGCCCCGTTCGACGACGAGACGATCCGCGCGGGGTCGGTGGCCTGCATATCCAGCCAGAGCGACCCCAAGCCGAGCACCAGCCCGACAAGGCTCAGGCTGGCGCAGACCCCCACGCCGGCCAGCCACCACCCGATCGGGACGGGAATCTGCAGCCGCGTCGCGGACAGGTACAGCAATCCCTCCGTGATCACCAGCCCCATGGCGCCGTAGAAAATTAGCTTGGAGTCCAGCAACTGACGCAGGCCGCCCGGCACCACATGCAGCAACCACAGCCGCCGCCCCTCCAGGCTCATCTGCGGAAAGAGAAAGCGCACCCCCAGCGAGCCGAAGACCAAGAGCGTGCAGGCGAGGTTCAAGGAGGCGACGCCGATGCGCCAGGAGGGCTCGACGGACAGGTGCGCGAGGCGGTCGATATTGGCGAAGTAGGCGCCCAGCAACCCAAAGAACACCAGCCCCTGACTCCACTGGACCGGATCGCGCAGAAACAACAGGACGTCTTTCATCACGCACGCGGAAAACGGATGGCGCATCCACCGCCGCACGACTAGCGGCGGACAACGGCCGCGGGCCGTTGCCGGCCGCTCATCCCGCACCGCTTGTCGGCGCAGCACGGAGAACAACAGACCCGCAGCGACGTGGTCGAGCAGCCGGATACTCACCAAGGCCGTCGTCCACAGCAGGCCGGCGAACAGCGCCGCTTCGACCCACCGCTGCGTCAGCGCCGCACTCATGGCGCGCGCCATCCAACTGGAGGGCATCCAGAGGGAGGTGGCGACGCGCATGCGCGGGAGGAGTTCCTGAAGGGCGACAAACCACACGTCCTCGCCTTGGGACTGGCGCCGTTCCCCCAGCATCCAGAAGAGCCCGCCGCAGATGAGCACGAATGCAAAGGGGAGGAATTCTCGACGGATGGACAGACGCACCCGCACCCAGCGCAGCCACAGCAAGAGGAGCAGGGTGGACCAGGCGGTGACAATCCCCACCAGCGGCGCCAACGTTCCCATCAACCAGCCGACCAGCCAGCGCGGCTGATGGAGCACGGTCAGATAGGCGCACCCTAACGGCATCACCAGCAACAGAACCGCCCAGGCGCTGTACACGCTGGACTCCAGCCACTTCGCCCGCACGATCCATCGGGCCGATAAGGGCAGGCTCATCCAATAGGCCGTTTCCTCCGACCGAACCATCGTCGAATAGGCCGTGGCGAGCTGGCTCATGAACAGCATCACGGTGATGACGAACAGAAACAAGTACCACACGCGGTCCAGCAGGAACGGCCCAAGACCGGCGTTGACATACACAAACCCAAACCCCCGGAGGGCGAGCCAATAGGCGCCGCCCAGGAGGGTACCCCACGTCAGCACAATGACGCCCAGCTTGACGGGTGCTTGCCGGAGCGACCGCCAGGCGGCCCGCATCATGCGCCTCCGCAACCAGAGGAAGAGCCGGAGCCCCGGGGCGGTCATCGCACGAGACGCTGGCCCCTCACGGGACGCGTCTGCTGATTGAGAGATGCGCCGGTCATGAACGGAGCAGGAGGTGGCAGTCTAGAAGTCATTTCAAAACCGCTTGGCATTGCGGATTGCGAATTGCGGATTGAACGACGAGCTAATCCGCAATCGAAAATCCGCAATCCGAAATTCCAAGATTTTGAAATACACTCTAGTGTCGTTGGAGTCGCTGCAAGGAGGCACGAGCTGCCTCCGCCAGGTCCCCTGACGGGGCGAACTGGAGGTAGGCTTGGTAGTGGACGATGGCCTGCGCATCATCACCCTGCTCCCCGTAGCAGCTTCCGAGCCCAAAGTGCGCGTCGGCATGCTTCGGGTTGATGGTGAGGACTTGGTGGTAGCGTTCCATGGCCGTGCGGCAATCGTGGGCGGCGTGGGCCAGACGTCCTAAGGCATAGACGGCTTGCGTGTTCTTGGCGGAACGCTCGGCGGCCTTTTGGTACCAAGCCGTGGCCTGGTCGGGGTGCTGCCGGCGCTCCGCCACCAGCCCCATGCCGTAGTACCCGTACGAATTCTTCTGGTCCGCCTCCACGGCCTGCTGAAACGCCCGCTGGGCGTCCTCCAGCCGATTCTGGTCGAGCGCAATGTAGCCCAGACGCACCGAGGCGCCGCTGTGGTGGGCGTCGAACGTCAACGCCAACCGGCACAGCTCCATCGCGTGGTCGTCCTGGTGTCGCGCGCTGTAGGCCGTGGCCACGTTCACCAGCCCGTCGGCGTCCTTCACGACGCGGTACTCCGCTTCCGCCTCGTCCAATTGGCCCTTGCCGAGATACGCGCGCGCCAACTGGAGATGCCCCACCCCGAAGTTCATCAGCCGCAGCGCGTGCTGGCAGGCCTGAATGGCCTCGTCATAGCGTGCGCGCCGATTGAGAAACGCGCAGTAGTTCACCCATGACCAGGGGTGGGTGGCGTCGAGCGCAAACACTTGCTGGTAGCTGTCGGCCGCCAGCTCCATGTCCCCCAGGCGCTCGTAGACGGACGCGAGATGATCGTACGTCTCGACCAGCACCCGCGCATTGGGCTGATGAGCCGACGCCTGCTGGTAGGCTTCGAGGGCCTGGGGGAGCGCCTTCCGGGCTTCGGCAATGCGTCCCAAACGCAGATAGTAGCGCGCCGCCTGAGGATCGAGCTGGATGGCGCGCTGCACGGCCGCCTCGGCTTCCTCGTAGTGTTGCTGGGCGAACGCCACGGCGGCGCGCGCGTCATAGAGATCCACCGCGTTGGGGTCGATGGCGGCCGCCTTCTCCAGCCATGGCAGCGCAGCCGCGACCTCGTCTTGATCGTAGTCGAGACCGCGCTGATACGCCAAATCCACGGCGAGCTTGGCCAGCTCAAGATACGCCGGCGCAAAACGCTCCTCGAGCGCCACGGCTTTCTGGAAGTACCCTTTGGCCTCCATGAGCACGGCGGAATCGCCCTGGTAGCGCTCGACGAGCCGCTTGCCCTTCTCGTAAAATTGGGCGGCCGTGAGACGAGCAGCCACCGAGCCCGTCTCAGCGACGGCTGCGGCGTCCCCTGAGGCGGCCCCACCACCCGACAGGGCCGGCTGGAGTTGGCTCACCAACGCGTCCAGCTGCTCCGCCGGGGCGCCCTCGATCACGAGGACCCAGACCCCCCGCCGCATGACCAGGACGCCATCCGCTTCCGTCTGCCACCGGTCGGGCCTCCCGGCCACCGGCTGCTCCTGCAGATATTTGGCGGCCACCACCTGACGGTAGGCCTCGAGAAATTCCTGGGCGTCGTCGGGAGTATCCCAGACCGACAGCCACACCAGCAGCTCGTGCTTGGTCTCCGCGTGCTCATAGAGCTGGTAGCGATCACCGTCCCACCCCTCGGACGCCACCGTGGCGGTTTCTCCGTCGACGAATTGGCGGATCAGCGCCCGAACGGCAAACTCCCCCACGATGTCTTCGTCAATCCGGGTCCATGACGGCCCCAAGACGCTGCCGACATCGGGCACCGTCACCGGCGTGGGGTCATCCCGTTGCGTGAGGTAGCGCTCCGGGTGCATGATTTGCTCGGTGGATTGGGGCGGGTCGCGGTAGAGCGCCTCCGCCCAACTCCAAGGATGGCGGGTGCGCACGTCCCGGAGGAACGACATCCCCTGCAGATAGGGGAACAACATCATCTCCTGGAGAAAGGTCGGCATCGTCTCGGCGTCCGGGTTGCCTTGCTTGATCGCGTTGCGCACCACCTCGAGCCACCGCGCCAGATCGCCGATGCTGGTAAACGACAGGCCTTGATCTTTGAGCTGGTAATCCAGCATGACGGCCATAGCCTCGCCTTCCATCACGGCCTGGCGGGCGTTGGCCGCCTCGGAGTTGTCCTTGACCTCCTCCATGTACCGTTCCAAATCGAAGTGCTGATCCTGCAGGGCGTGCACCAGCTCATGCGCCACCGTCGGGATTTGGAGCGGCTCCGGAATCCAATCCGCCAGATACAGCACTTTGGTGTGCGGGTCGTACATGCCCGCGATCTGGTTCGTGTACAGATGCACGATGAGTTCCTTGAAGTCCACGTCGGGGGGCAACAGGCCGAACTTGATCAAGGCCTTGCCCTGATTGGTGAGCTTTTCCGGGGAGTGGTGTCGGGTCATCTCCTGCTGGAGGACCATGCGGATGGTCGCCTTATCCACGACGCGTTTCGCCACGGGTCCCGTGGGTTCCAGGCCTCGAAGTTGCGCGACCACCGGCAGGATGTCATCGGCGAGCTTCACCAGCGTCGCCGTCGCGGGGATTGAGCGCGTCAGCAGCAGGTCGGAAGAGGGCGGGGGAGCCGTCGGATGAGCGGGCGCGCCTGCGACCGGGCGGCTGCCGATGCCAGCTGACGGCGACGACTCGTCGGAGGCGAACGGCGAGTGGAGCCCGAGATCAATCGCGGCGACATCGGACATGGCGAACGTCACGTTGCCGGCCCCGACATCAACGACCACCTGGTTCGACGTCTTGCGCACGACCGTGCCGTACATCTGCCGGCCGTTCTTGAGGTGGATGGTGTCAGCGGCGACGGGAGGACTGACAGCCGCCAGCACGGCCAGCGCCATACTCAACGCACACACCACGGGTGGTCGACAGTCCATCAGCGTGGGGGCGGAGTCGCCACGATGCCCCGTTAGAGTCAGTCTACCATCCTGCGTGAAGGTGCTTCTCCCGCTGTTCACCGACGGCGGTGCTGCCGCTACTCAGCGACGGGCGCGGTGAGGTGGAAGAACAGCTCTTCCAGACGACCGCCGCCGTATTGCCGCTGCAGTTCCTCCAAGCGTCCCAGGGCCACCAGACGGCCTTGGGCCATCACGGCGATGCGGTGCGCGACATCCTCGACAATCGGCAACTGGTGGGTGGACAGGATGACCGTCATCCCCTGTCGGGCGCGTTCCAGGAGCAGCTGTTTCATCAGCCGCAGGGTCTGCGGGTCCAGGCCGAAGAACGGCTCGTCCATCAGCAGCACCGCGGGGTCATGGAGGAGGCTGGCGATGAGCACCACCCGGCTCTTCATCCCGTAGGAGAGCGTGCTGATCCGGTGAGAGAGCATGGCTTCACTGGCGAAGAGCCGCAGCAGCGCGGTGGCACGCTGTTGCAGGAGATCCGGCGGCATCCGGTAGACCCCGCCCACAAATCCCAGGAGCTCTGCCACCGTGAGCTGTTCATAGAGGAAGGGCTGATCCGGTACGAAACTCAGATAGGTCTTGGCCTGGAGCGGCTGGCGATGGACGTCGAAGCCGGCGATCGTGACGCGCCCGCGCGTCGGCGCCAGCAGGCCCGCCATCAGCTTGAGGATTGTGGTCTTGCCCGCACCGTTGGGGCCGACCAGCGCCAGGATCTCCCCGCGCGGCACCGCCAGCGAACAGTCGACGAGGGCCCGGCAGGAGCCGTACTCTTTGGTCAGGTCTGCCGTCTGCACCATCGCGTCATTCGCCGTCGTCATTCGCGTGTCTGCTCGAGGATGCGCAGGCGGAACTGGCCGACGACCTGCGCCAGCGCCAGCAGGTGTTCGCCCTCAGCTTCCACGAATCCCATGTGCGTGGCGTCTGCCAGCTCTTGGCCGAGGGTCGGATCCAGCGGCATCCAGCCGCCGGTGACGGTGCCGGTCGCAGGATCCGGAGCAGCGTCCCACACCTCCGGCCACGCATGATAGTAGAAGCGCCCCTCATAATACACCAAGCCCGCCACCATGCGCGTGGGAATCCCGAGGCTGCGCGCCAGCGCGGTGAACAGCACCGTATGCTCGTGACAGTCGCCCGTCAAGCTGTCCAGGACGTCGGTGGCCAGCGGAAATCCGACCGTCAGCCGCTTCGTCAGGGTCTGATAGACCCACCGGTGCAATGCGGAGGCTTGGGCCCATGGGGTCGCGAGCGAGCCGGCGATCGCCGCGGCCCGCGCGTGGATCCTGGGATCCGTCGATTGGATGAAGGGGCTGGCGGCGGTATACCGACTCGGCGGCGCGCCGGTTGGTGCGGCGCCGGATCGCGGCCGCGTGGGATGCTGTAGGCGCACCACACACCAAGCACCACGCGGCGGCGTCACGCCAAATGACGCCAACGCCGCAGCGGGCAGCACCTCCTGCCACGGGCGTCGGTCCACCCGAAACGCCTCCGGCCCCACGCCTTCGACGAGCACCGTTAGACGCCCGAGGTGCGCGGGATCCTCCAGCGGCCGATCGATAGCCACCGACACCGTGGACAGCAAATCCAAGGGACTCTCGCTGAGCGCTTGCAAGGCCTGCCGCGGCGACTCCTGCTTCAACTCCCATCCCAAGGGAGAGGTCTCTTTGATGACGACACCCGTGGGGGTAATCCAGGTCGTCGCACGGATGCCTTGGTAATCGGTCTCGACGACCAGCGCGTCGTGACCGTCGAGCACCTCACGACGCCGGACGGCAAAACGGACCAACTCGGGTTTGAGAGCCAGCGGATTGACCACCCAGAGTTGCCCCTCTTGTCCCACCTGCAGCTCATGGAAGACGCTCCAGGATGAGAGCCCGCCGATCCAGAGACGGCCTGCGGGATCCCGCAGCCGCTGCACGAGCTGGCTGGAGGCGGTGGAGAGCGTCAGGACCATGTCATCGCCCTCCCGCTTGCCATCGATGCTCAGTCGATAGCCCTCGGCCTCCACCGTCATCCGGACCGTCCGGAGCTGCCATTGGGCGTCAATAAACGCTCGCGACCGAATGTCCAGGAGCTGCGGAGTCCCCAGGAGCGTAAACCGCAGGCGCCCCTGATCCTCGACCGCCAGCCCCGGCATGCCGTCCTGCTCATCCGGCACGAGCAGGACGTGCGTGAACCCCACTTTACGGCCCTGGTAGTACAGCCCAAACCACTGCTCGCGGACCTCGAGAGATGCGGGCAGCGCCCGCGACATGCGCAGCCAGCCACCCCACACGCCGTGCTCATGCACCACCACCAGCGCGACCATCATGAGCCAGCTCGTGAGGATCACCCCGTCAACCAGCCAGGCGCCCCGTCGACCACGAGACAGGAGACCGGAGACAGGAGACTTGAGATTAAAAACCCAGTGCAAGTTTTTCCTCATCTTGCGGTCTCATGTCTCATGTCTCAAGTCTCTGGTCTCTAGTCTGATTCATGCCACCGTTCGAATCGCCACGCGCCGCACAAGACGCTTCACATCGGCGGCATGGCATAGCTCGGTGCCGGGTGTCAGGACGGCGGCGGCGCCGCAGGCCAGCCCGAGGCGAAAGGCCTGGACCAGCGAACGGGTTCGCAGCCACCCGACGAGAAATCCAGCGACCGTCGAATCTCCCGCCCCGACGGTCGAATGGACCCGGACGCTCGGCGGCATTCCCCACCACACCTCCTGCCGGTCGCGGGCGGCTAGCACCGCTCCCTCGGCTCCCAGCGAGATCATGACGAGGGCTGGCCCGCGGCGCGCCAGTTCTTTCGCGGCATGGATGATGTGGGTGCGGCGTTTCAACCGTACGCCCAGGAGTTCCTCCGCCTCCGGCCGGTTGGGCTTGGCGAACCAGGGGCCGGCGGCGAGCCCCGCGCGCAGCGCCTGTCCTGAGGCATCCAACACCGTCAGGACGCGGCCGCGCTTCAACCGGTGAATCAGCCGCTGATACGTCGTGGCTGGCGCGCCAGGCGGCAGACTCCCGGAGAACACCATGCACGCGCTGCGGCTCTGCAGACGGCCTAACAGACGCTCAAGCCTCGCCAGCGCCTCCGCCGAGAGGCGCGGCCCGGCACAGTTGATTTGCGTCAGCGCCGGCGGGGCCTCGGTGTGGATCTGGTAGTTGTTGCGCGTGGATCCCGCTACCGTGACGAAGCGGTGCGGGATGTGCTGCTGGTTGAGCAGGTGGGTGAGCATCGTGCCGTCATCGCCGCCCGCACACGCCACCGCCAGAGTCGCCTCCCCCAGCTCATGCACCACGCGCGAGACGTTAATCCCCTTCCCGCCTGGGTACCGGTGAGATCCCGCCGCGCGGTTCAGCTCGCCCAGCCGCAGGCGCGGCAGCTGCAGCCATTCGTCCAGGGAGGGATTGAGGGTGACGGTCGTGATCCTACTTGGCATGTCCAGGATGCACCGTGGACAGTTTACGGATGGCTGTAGAGGCCCAGCCGCGCCCTGTTCACGGTCAACTGTTCACTGCACGCGCAGGGTGCGAGGCGAGGGCGCGTGCATAGAGGCGGACGTACTCCCGCGCCGAGCGACCCCAGGAGAAGTCCTGCTGCATGCCGGTCCGCATCACGGCGGCCCACAACGTATGATCGCCAAACGCCGCCATCGCCCGCTTGACGGCCTGGGTGAGCGCTGCGGTGGAATACTCGTCAAACACAAAGCCGTTGGCGGTGCCGGCCTGCAGGGTGGAGGGAGAGACATCCACCACGGTATCCGTCAGTCCCCCGATCTTTCGCACGATCGGCACCGTCCCATACCGCATGCTGTACATCTGGTTGAGGCCGCACGGCTCAAACCGCGAGGGCATGAGGAAGGCATCCGAGCCGGCCTCAATCTGATGCGCCAGCGCGTTGTTGAAGCCCAGCGTCAGCCCCAGCCGATCCGGAAACCGCTTCGCCAAGTCGCTGAGTTTCTCATGATAGATCGGATCGCCGGTGCCCAAGATGACGATCTGCAGCTGGAGCTTCAGCAGCTGCTCCGCGGCGTTGACGAAGATATCGATGCCCTTCTGCTCGGCCAGCCGCTGAATCATCCCGATCACCAGCACATGGCGCTGGGGCAGCTGACTTTGCTTCTGCAGCGCAAGCTTGCACAAGGATTTCCCCGCCAGCTCATCGACGCCGTAGCGGCTGGCGATGTGGGCATCCGTCTTGGGGCCCCATTCATCCGGATCGATGCCGTTGAGGATGCCGGCCAGCTCATTCCGCCGCGCCGACAACACCCCGTCCAGCCCACAGCCAAACTCCGCCGTTTGGATTTCCTTGGCATAGGTCGGGCTGACCGTCGTCAACAGGTCCGCGTAGATGAGTCCCGCTTTGAGACAATTGACCTTCTCATAAAACTCCAGCCCCTCGAGCCCAAACGCCTGCGGCGGCAACCCGGTCAGCGGAAAGGCGTCAGCGGGAAAGAGCCCGTGGTAGGCGAGGTTGTGGACCGTGAAAAGGAGGCGGACGCCCTGCCAGAACGCCTCGGTCTGACGCAGAAACGACAGGTGCGCGCACACCAGGGCGGTCTGCCAGTCATGGCAGTGCACGATGTCGGGTTTCCAGCCGAGCTGCTGGACCGCCTGCACCACCGCTTGGCTGAAGAAACTGAACCGCTGGAGGTTGTCCGGAAAATCCTTCCCCTGGTCTTGGTAGAGGCCCTCGCGGTCAAAGCAGGCGGGCTGGTCGATGGCGTAGACAGGAATGGACGTGCCCGGCAGCCGCGTCTCCAGCACCGTGCCCTCGAGCACCTCCGCGCCCACCGTCACGCGCACGCGGTGGGCCGTGGGGGTCAGGGCATATTTTTTGGGATCGACGGCGCGGTAGCGTGGCAGGATCACACGGACGTCGTGCCCCAAGGCCTGCAGGGCCTTGGGTAAGGCGCCGGCGACATCGGCCAGGCCGCCCGTCTTGGCAAACGGCACGACTTCAGAGGCGACAAAGAGGATGTTCATGTGATCGTACCATCATAGGTGGGACAGCGGTGCTGTGTCAATGCACCGGGATTTCCGGTAATGTCTCAAGTTCACACGTGACACCACGGAAACACGGAAGGCCACGGAGACACGGAAGGGTTTCTCGTTGAGATGTTCTCCGTGTAAAATCGGGAAAACTGGTGCCGGAAAACTGGTGCCGTGCTAACTGTGCCACCTTACGAGCGGAAGGCGATACTATTTAGGACGGCACCGATTTTCCTGTGGGACGGCACCGATTTTCTTCTGGGTTCCCTGTTTGTAGTACGTAACATACCCAATATTCGTAACGGCTCTATCCGGCCCAAGCTTCTCAATACGCGATAGCAGACCATTCACATAAATGTGTCGTTGATCCACAAGGTCATCACGTCGGATACTCATTTCGACCATTGTAATGACACCCTCGTCATAATACTCCCACTGGTCAACTTTTCCATCACCATCCCGATCAAACTCTAATACATCAAGATGGTCCTGTTTATACTGCCGCAGCAACTTCAGTTTAGGGATCTGTCCTTGTTGCCTTGACCTTCTCGCCAACATTCCATAAAACCGTCCTAAGCACTGATCCGGTACTGTACCTTGAGCCTTGTATTCATCTCGCATTGCTTCTAAGAACATTGTCCGACGCTCGTGAACGGTTTCGTCCGACCACCAATCTTCTGTCGACCGCACGATATTGGCCAATCTCTGTTCGCCTATTCTTTCCAGAAAACGGACCTGGACTTGTTTACAGAGATTTTCATGTCGCGCCTCATTTCCCTGGTAAGGGATCTGGCAGCGCTCTAAGCGCCCATGCACAGCTTCATGGATGAGACCGGCAGCGTAATGTGGTATCGATTCCTTCCTCAGTTCAAGCTGATCCACATGACATGCGTGGTAACGCGGATCGTAATAGCTCTCCCCGAAACCAAGATCGGTAATCATCCGAAGGAAGCGCGTCACACGTCTATAGTTCAGCGGGTCATGGGTTTTGATCAGCGTGAGCGCGTCTCGCGTCTTTTCAATGAAGTCCTCATCATACCTGTGTGACAGCAACCGAATTCCATCCTGGTCTTCTTCCATGGCACCCCTCATAGCCCATGAGAGTGTCCAACGCCAGCCAAATGCCTTGATGCGTCGCAGAAAATGCCCAAACATTGTCGAGAAGCTCACAGACTTGGCAAATTTGGTTTGTTCGGATCTTTCCAATACTGAGTAGGTCTACCACCACGGTAAGGTGGGGGCCACTTTTTGTTGGGGTCGTCGGGAAGTCGTTTTGAGAA
>OBEQ010023821.1_pt1 | contig 28607 bp, 24 predicted proteins | sample 1670901 | NCBI WGS metagenome assembly OBEQ01 (sample SAMEA104232315, study PRJEB22302) | groundwater metagenome | biome: forest; feature: aquifer; material: groundwater | place: USA | collected 2011-08-07 | depth 5.4 m
CCGTAGGCGCGGGCGCATGGGTTCCGTGGTCGCTAAGAACACGGTCATGAAGGACGGCGCCGCGAAGGAGCTGGCGAGCCTGCGTGACCGTGCCGTCATCGTTTTCTCCGCCTGACCCGAAGGACAGGACAATGAATATGGGCAATCAGCGCCGTATCGAGCGCAAGGACGATGGCGGTCTAGGCGTCGCCGCCGAGGTCAAGAAGGTGGTCGACCCGCTGATGACGGGCTTCGAGGAGTTCAAGAAGACGAACGATCAGCGCCTGGCGGGGATCGGGAAGAAGGGGGCGGCCATGCGCTTGAGAAAGCCGGGCGTAACGCGAATGTCCGAGTCGGACATCAGCAGGAGGTCGTACTTGGCGAATGGGTATCCATTCGCCATGTTGTTGACCTTCGGGTTCCAGCCGATGCGAGTCTTCGAGATGACGACCTCGATGTCGGCATCCGGAAACTCCTTCTTCAGGCGCGAGAGGGTGCCGAGTGCCGGGTCATCGGGGCTCGTGAGACAGAACAGAATCTGGAAGCAGGGATAATCCTGCCGGCAGAAGGAGGCGAGGTTCGCCTCGAGGTCCAGCTCGTCGCCCTTCAGCGGCTTGATCACCGTGATCGGGGGCAGGGGTGCGGCGGCCCGGGCGGGACGGGCGAGCAGGAATCTGCGGGCGAGCACGGCCGCGACCAACGTGAAGGCGAGAGTGAACGCTCCGCTGGCGAGTGCTACGGCCGAGAACGCGGCCCGCCCCGCCACGGCGGCGGTGAGCATGAATAGCCCGATCATCTCCCATTCCATGATGAAGGGCAAGCTCAGGCGGCGACCGCTTCCTTGTGCTTGGTCTCGCCCGGAGCCAGCCGGGAGACGGCCGGTTTCTGCCGGCCGCGCAGGTAATCGAGGAACTCGCGCCCCTCGCGCAGGCGGCGCGTGCGCTCGAGCGGGTCCTTCGCCATGCTGAGGAGCATGCGCATGATCGGCGTCGGGCGCGCGTAGAACTTCGAGTAGAAGCGCTTGACGCCCGCTTCCATGGCGGCGGCGCTCAAGTGCGGATAGGAGATCGCCGACGCCTGAGTGCCGTCGTTGCGGACCATAGTCCCCTCATCGTACCACTTATTGGTCATGGCCTGACGGTACAGTTCGGTGCCGGGATAGGCCGCGGCGAGCGAGACCTGGATCGTGTCGACATTCAATCCGCAGGCATAATTGATTGATTCTTCGATGGTGTCCTTTGTCTCTCCGGGCAGGCCGAGAATGAAAGTCCCGTGAATGACGATCCCGAGTTTCCGGCAATTTTTCGTGAATTCCTGGGCGATGTCGACACGCACCCCTTTCTTGATATTGTTGAGAATCTGCTGGTTGCCGGATTCGTAGCCGACGAGCAACAGCCTTAATCCGTTGTCTTTGAAGATTTTGAGGTACTCAAAGGGAACGTTGGCCCGACTATTGCATGACCACATGATTCCGAGTTTTCCAAGGCCCCTGGCGATCTCGGCGGCGCGCGTCAGATCAGCGGTAAATGTATCGTCGTCGAAGAAAAATTCTTTGACCTCCGGGAACATCTCCTGGGCGCGCGCCATCTCCGCGATGACCGCCGCGGCCGACTTCGTGCGGTAGACATGCCCGCCGACGGTCTGGGGCCACAGGCAGAACGAGCAGCGCGCGGGGCAGCCGCGGCCCGTATACAGCGAGAGGTAGGGATGCTTGAGGTAGCCGATGTAGTAGTTGGGGACGACGAGATCGCGCTTGTACACGTCGAGCACGGACGGCAGGGCGTCCATGTCGTCGATCAGCATTCGATCGGGATTGTGGATGATTGTATCGCCGTCCCGGTACGACAGTCCGGCGATACTGCTGAATAGTCGGCCCTCGGCGACTTCCTTGATGGTGTAGTCGAACTCCTCGCGGCCGACGAAGTCGAGCAGAGGAGCGTTCTTCAGGGACTGTTCGGGCAGAACGGCGACGTGCGCACCCACGAAGCCGATGCGCATGTCGGGGTTCTGGTCCTTGAGGGCCGCCGCGACCTTGGCGTCATTGTCGAAGGAGGGGGTGGAGGTGTGGATGACGCACAACTCGAAGCCGCGCGCGCGGCTCAGCACGTCGGCGAGCGTCAGGTCGTCGGCCGGGGCGTCGATGAGCTTGGAGGAGGGGATGAGGGCCGCCGGCTGGGCCAGCCAGGTCGGGTACCAGAAGGACTTGATCTCGCGGCGCGCCTGGTAGCGGGCGCCGGCGCCGCCGTCGAAACCTTCAAAAGAGGGCGGGTTGAGGAATAAAGTCCGCATTGTGGCCATCTGGTTCTCCGTACAACGGTGGTGTCAGGCTTTAGTCAATGAGAGCAACGCCCATTTTACCAAAATCCCGTCTGGCGGGCAATGATTTCATCTGTTAGACTGGAGGCATGTCCGGCGCCCTGTTCGCCGTTTTACTTCTCGCCGTCCCCGTCGGCGCCCGCGACGGTCAGGGCTGGGACTGGCGGCTCACCCCGACGCCGCATTTCGCCATCAACCACCAGACCTCCTGGCTGCCGGCCGGCTTCACCATGGGGGCGGAGCGGGTCCATTCCCGCCTGCGCATGGACCTGGGCATGTTCTCCCCTTGGATGGCGAAGGAAAAAATCAATCTCTACATCTACAGCGACCACGAGTCCTACCTGGCCGGCGAGTTCGCGCCGCCGAAATGGTCGAACGGCCTGGCGGTCTACGGGCGCAAGGCCGTGGTCATGCCGACCATGAAGGACCCGCGCAAACTGCTCACGGTCATGGCCCATGAGACCACCCACCTGCTCTTCGACAGCTACTGGCATGAGTCGCACCGCAACCCGCCGGCGTGGATCAACGAGGGTATGGCCATGCTGGAGGAGGCGGAGTCGCCGGACCGGCCGGAGACCTCGGTCTGGTATCAGCAGATGACCCTTGTCGATCCCAAGAGATTCCCCGATCTGGAGACCTTCTTCGCAGTGACGCCGACCAAGGACCTGCACAACGATCAGGCGGCGGTCGGCGAATGGTACGTCCAGGCCTATTCGGTGACCCATTTCCTCCTGCGCAAGCACTCCCGCCTGCAGTTCAAGAGCTTGTGCGCGGCCCTGCGCGATGACAAACCGGTCGCCGACGCCCTGTGGCGGACCTACCGCTACAAGAAGATTTCCGATTTAGACAAGAAGTGGCGGGCCTGGCTCGCCGACCCGGTCCATAAGCGCCGCGTGGCGGCCTTATCCGAGGAGGCGCGCAAGGGCATCGATGAGGCCGCGGTCGGCAAAGCGGGGCTTAAATCCTCGTCGTTTAAGAACTTTTCGACGAGTTTTACCCGGACCAAGCCCGGCACGACCGGCGAATAAGAATTAATTAGCAATATTCGTATTAATTTATTGCGTTATGTGACTATTTAGGTCTTGTAAACGGCTGCTTTTGGGGCTATATGGTAAGCGGCATCAACATGCGCTTCCTCCTGCCTCGACTGCCTAAGCTAGGCGCGTTACTTGCGCTTTGCCTCCCCATCGTCGCCTCGGCGCAGGCCTTCATCGGCGACTTCTCCCTGTCGAGCGGCGCGGTCTATCAGACCGCCTCGGCCGATGCGGCGCGGGGGGTCGCCGTCGATACCGTCAGCGGAGGCGGGCCCTACGTCTATGTCACGGGCGAATCCGATGCTTTCGGGATGACGGTCAAATACTCCACGAGCGGCGTCGCGCTGGCCACGGCGACCTTCACCAGCGGCGCGACCTGCTACGGGCACGGCGTCGCGGTCGCTCCCGGCGGCGATGTGTGGGTCGTGGGACATGAGGTGACGGGCGGGCCCGTCACCAACTGGGTCGTGCAGAAGCACGACTCCAACCTCGTGTTCCTCGCGTCGAGCGTGATCAGCGGCGTCACCCTCGGCGACGCGGTCGCGACCGCGATCGCCTTCGACGGCTCCGGCAACGCCTTCGTCGCGGGTTATTCCTCGAACACCGGCACGGGCACGGATTTCCGGGTCATGAAGTACTCGTCGTCTTTGGTCGTGCTCGCCTCGGCGACGCTCGGCGGGGCGGGAGTCGATCAGGCCAACGCGCTCGCGCTCGACGCCTCCGGCAACGTCATCGTGACGGGCCTGCGCTCCCCGAGCACCTACGACTGGCTGACGGCCAAATACAACTCCTCTTTGGTTTTTCTTTCCTCGGCGGTCTATGACGGGGGCAGCGGCAGCGACCGGGCCTACGGCGTGACGACGGATCCCTCGGGCAACGTCTATGTGACCGGGGAATCCGACAGCGGCGGGGCGAACTACGCCTTCACCACCGTCAAATACAACTCGTCGTTGGGTCAGACCGCGGTCGTCTCGTACAACACGGGCGCCACCGACACGGGGTACGGCGCGACGTTCGTCGGCGCCAGCACCCTCGTGGTCGTGGGGAGCAGCTTCGCGGGCGCGACCGAGGATTGGGTGATCATCGAGTACGACGCGAGCCTGACGCAGATCTCCTCGCGCGCCTACGACAGCGGCACGAGCGACCGCGCCTACGCCGTCGCCAAGGGGACGGGGACCTACATGTACGTGGCGGGCTACTCGTATACGAGCCCGTTCGGGGCGTTCCGGACCATCCGCATGAACGTCTCCGCGTCGGGAGGGGGGGGCGGCGCTTCGCCCCCGATCGCGCCCTCGGGCTTCGTCGGCACGGCGCAGTCGACGAGCACGATTCTGTGGAGCTGGACGGACAACGCCTCCACCGAACTCGGTTTCCGGGTCATGGCCGGCCCGGCCAATGTCTCCGGCGACCTTGCGGCGAATACGACGCTCTGGCTGCAGACGGGACTGACCGTCAATACCAGCTCCGGCTCTTTGCTCGTTCAGGCCTTCAACTCGACGGGCACGGCCAATTCCGGCGCGTTGACGCGCTATAGCTTGGCGGACGTTCCCACGGGGCTCGGCTCCTTGGCCGTTTTCCAGACGAGCGCGACCGTGACCTGGACGGCGGGTAACCCGGCCGGGACGGTTTTCGAACTCGAGCGCTCGACCGGCGGGGGCTTTGCGCTCGCGTATTCGAGCATAACCGCCGCCTACACCGACACGACGTTGGCCGCAGCCTCCACCTATTACTACCAGGTGCGGGCGTTCAACGGCAATGCGTTGGCCACGGCCTACGCGTCCTCGATCACCATCGTGACTTCGCCGACTCCGGTGCCCCTCGCGGCGACGGGCTTCGCGGGCGCGGCTGTGTCGGCGACGACGATTCTGTGGAGCTGGACGGACAACACCGCCAACGAGCTCGGCTATCGCGTTCTCTCGGGCACGATCAGCCTCTCCGGCGACCTCGCCGTAAACGCGACGATCTGGCTGCAGGCCGGATTGTCGACGAACACGGCCTATGGGTCGTACTCCGCGCAGGCGTTCAACGGCGGCGGGACCGCGACCTCCGCGACGGCGTTGCGGACGACCTTGGCGGACGCGCCTGCCGGACTCGGTATCGCCGGCGTCTACCAGACGAGCGGCACCTTGAGTTGGAACGCCGGCGGCAACCCGGCCGGAACGACGTTCGAGCTTGAACGCTCGACCGGCACGGGTTATGGCTTGCAGTTCACGGGCTCGGCCACCACGTATTTCGAGCAGTATCTGACGCCCGGCGCAACCAACTTCTTCCGCGTGCGCGCGCGCAACGGCGAGGCCGTGGCGACCGCCTACGCCTCGTCGATTTCCGCCGTCGCTTTCCCCGCGCCGCCGATTTCGGGGCCGACGGGCACGCCCGTGGGCGTCGCACTCGGCGTTTCTTCCGTGAGCTGGACCTGGACCTTGGCCGCGGGGGCCACCTACCATAACCTGTTCCGAGCCGCGGACATTTCGTATCTCGGCGCCTCGGCGGCCGGGCCGTTCGTCCAGACCGTGCTGGCGCCGAATACGCCCTACGGCCTGCGCGCGGCAGGCGTCAATCTCGGCGGGACGGGCGCGCTCTCGCCGTCGGCGACGGTGTACACCTTGGCGGCGCTGCCGACCGGCGCGACCGTCTCCTCGATTACGGCGACCACGATGGTTCCTAACTGGGGGCTTAACGGCAATCCCGGCTCGACCGTGGCCCAGCTCGAGCGCTCGACGACCGGCGTCGTCTACTCGACTGTGACCGCCGCGGCCGTGGCGTCCTACGCCGACGCCGACCTCCTCGGCTGCACGACCTATTACTATCGCGTGCGCAACCTCAACGGCGACGGCTTTCTGACGGACTACGCCTTGTTCTCGGGCCTCACGGCGAACACGACGCCCAATCCGCCCGCCGGCCTGACCGCCGCGGCCAACGCCGGGGGGACCGTCAGCCTGGCCTGGAATCTCTCGCCGGGCGAGGGCGTGACGGGCTACCGGCTGTATTGGGACGGCGGCAGCGCAACGGTGTCCTACGGCGCGGCGATCGCCGTGTTCGGCTCGACGGCGACGGCGTACACGACCGGCGTGCTGACCTCGAGCGCCTCTTACACTTTCGCGCTGCGCGCGGTGCATCGCTGCGGCGTGGTGGAGACCACGGGTGCTTTGGCGATGTCCGGCGCCGCCGTGGCGCCGGCGGCCGTGCGCGCGGCGATCAAGGAGCCGGACTCGGGCAAGAGCATCAACGGCAACCGCGTCACGATCCTGGGCGAGCTCATCGCGGGCGCGCCCTCGGACGTCTCGCAGATTCTGTTCCAGTACAAGTCCTCCGCCTCGTCCGTGTGGATCAACGTGACCGCGGCGAACGGCAACCATCCCAACCCCGACTTCACTTTCCCGTACTTTATGCACTGGAACGTGACCGGGCTTGCCGCCGGTCCCTACGATCTGCGCGCGCTCGCCTACGACCTCGGCGGCGTTCCCGACGCGGCGCCGCCGGCCGTGCAGATCGTCGTCAACCATATCAACCCCGTCATTGCGGAGAACGACGTCAACGGCAAGGTCAGAAAGGACCAGGACATCTCCAACCTCGTGACCAGCGTCGTGGAGACGGCCGGCGCGGGCGCTTTGGACCCCGCGGTGCGCGTGACGATACCCGCCGGCGCGGTGAACATCGCGACGGCGACCGTGTCGGTGACCGCCAATCCGACGATCGCGACCGCGGCCCCGGCGGGCCAGGCCATGGTCGGCTCGGCGATCAAGATCGACCTGTCCAACGGACAAACCGCGCTCAACGCCACCGCGGCGATCACCTTGACCTACCCCGACACGGTGCTGTTCCCGTCTTTGCTGCAGATCTACTACCTCAACGAGGCCACCGGGCAATGGTCGCGCGACTTCGTCTCCACGGTGAACACCGCCAGCCGCACCGTGACGGGCAACACGCCGCATTTCAGCACCTTCGTCCTGCTGCTCGGCACGGCGTTCGGCGCGAGTCTGGACTCGGTGCTGGTCTATCCCGTGCCGTTCAAGCCCAACGGCCCCAACGCCGACGAGGGCCGGCCGTTCACGCTTGGCAACCCCAACTCGGGCATTATTTTCTCGAGCCTCGTGCTGGGCTCGGAGATCAAGATCTACACCTTGACCGGGCGCCTGGTCGCGAGCATCGACAATCCCACCATCGCCGGCACCGTCAGATGGGACGCGCGCAATCAGGACGGGCGCGACGTCGCGTCGGGAGCCTATTTCGCCGTGATCACGGCCGCCGGGCAGAAGACCGTGGTCAAGAAGCTGGTGATCATACGATGAACATCGCGCGAACGACGGCAGCACTTCTGCTGGCGGCCTTGGCCGCGGGCAGCGCGCGCGCCCAGTCGTCGGCGGGTGCCGACGCCTTCGACTTCCTGCGCCTGGACGCGAACGCGCGCGCGGTCGGCATGGGCGGCGCGTACACCGCTCTGGCGACCGACTCCAACGCTTTGCTCTACAACCCGGCCGGGCTCGCGCGCGTGCGCACGAACGAAGCGACCTTCATGCACAACCAGTACGCGCTCGGCGTCGGCCAGCAGTACATCGGCGCCGCACTCAAGAACGGCCTGGGCTTCCAGTTCAACTACGCGAGCCTGGGCAACGTGCCGCGCACGACGATCGCCAACCCCGGCGGCACGGGCGGCAGGCTCAACGTCAGCGACACCTCGCTTGGCGCGGGCTACGGGCGGGAATTATCCGCGAACCTCGCGCTCGGCGGCGGCCTCAAGTACATCTCCGAATCGCTCGGCGACGTCTCGGTCAGCGGCTACGCCGCGGACCTGGGCGGGTTGTACCGCATGCCCGACGTCAACGGACTGACTCTGGGCGCCTCGCTTCTCAACCTCGGACCATCGGTCAAGTTCCAATCCAATTCCGAGAAGCTGCCCACGACCATACGCCTCGGCTCGGCGTACAGGCTGCGCCTGCCTAGAAACGACCTAACCTTCGGGTTCGACATCACCAAGAGCGTGACCGATAAGGTGCGCCTGGGCATCGGCGCGGAGACCTTGATCGATGAGAAGTTCGCGGTGCGCGCGGGCTTTACGACGCGTCAGGACGTGGGGATCGGCATCGCCTTCGGCCTCGGCTGGAAGGGACGCAAGGTCGGCGCGGACTACGCCTTCGTTCCGCTCGGCGAACTCGGCAACGCACACCGCATCAGCTTCACCTTGCGCTGGGGCCAGTCGGACGACCCCTCGACGGCGAAGGCGCCGGTGGAGGGCACGCCCGAGGCGCGGCTGGCGCAGGCGCAGGCGGCGATGGACCGCGGCGCTTATACTGCGGCGAAGTCCTTCTTGATAGTAGGCCTGCGCAGCCTGCCGGCCGGCGACCGCCGCCGCGTCCGATTTCATGAGCGCATGGGTTCGCTATTGCTGCTGCAAAAAGATTTTCGCGGCGCCGTTCAGGCGTACGCCGAGGGCGTCAATCTCGCGTTCGCCGATGGGTACTCGGATCAAAGCGTCGCGGATTCATATATCGGCATCGGCATGTGCTTCACGGCGGGCAGGAACTACGTCGACGCGCAGCGCAGCTTCCGCAAGGGGCTGGAGATGGGGCCCTCGCCCAAGGCGCTCGAACTGGCTCAGTCCCAGCTCAAGACGCTGAAAATATTCGACGCCGCGCCTTAAGCCGCGACGCAATCAGTCCGCTCGAGGTAGCGGCCCGTGTGAGACGCCTTGATCTTCACGATGTCCCGGGGCCGTCCCGCGGCTACGAGCTCGCCGCCCTTGTCTCCGCCCTCGGGGCCGAGGTCGACGATCCAGTCGGCCGAGCGCATCACGTCCGTGTTGTGCTCGATGACGAGCACCGTGTTGCCTTGGTCGGTCAGACGATGGAGTACTTCCAAGAGCTTGGCCACGTCGGCGAAGTGCAGGCCGGTCGTCGGTTCGTCAAGTACATATAAAGTTCGGCCGGTGCCGCGGCGAGACAATTCAGTCGCGAGCTTCACGCGTTGGGCCTCGCCGCCCGACAGCGTCGTCGCGGACTGGCCGAGCCCGACATAGCCCAAGCCCACGTCTTCGAGCGTCTTGAGCACGCGCGTCATCTTCGTGTAGGCGCCGAGAAAGACCCGGGCTTCCGTGACGGTCATTGCCAGCACCTCGGCTATGCTCTTGCCCTTATAGCGAACGGACAAAGTTTCTTCGTTGAAACGCTGACCATTGCATTCGTCGCACTGGACATACACGTCCGGCAAAAACTGCATCGAGATCTGGAGCATCCCGTCTCCCGAGCAGTTCTCGCAGCGTCCACCCTTGACGTTGAAAGAAAACCGGCCGGGCTTGTAGCCGCGCGCTTTCGACGCGGGCAGCATCGCGTACAGGTCGCGCACGGGGCCCCAAAGCCCGGTGTAGGTCGCGGGGTTGGAGCGCGGGGTGCGGCCGATCGGGGTTTGGTCGACAAGTATGATTTTGTCCAGATTCTCGACGCCGGAGACGCTCTTGACCTTGCCGGGCTCATCCTTAGCCCCGTTCAGCTCTCTGGCCAAAGTCTTATAAATGACCTCGTGCACCAAGGTCGATTTCCCCGACCCCGAGACGCCGGTCACGCACACCATGAGGCCGAGAGGGACGTCGACGTCGATGCCTTTGAGATTAAACTGCCGCGCCCCGCGCACCTTGAGCCAGCCTTTCGGCGGGCGGCCCTTGGACAGGGGCGGGCGTTGGCCTTCGCCGCGAAGGTAGGCGCCGGTCACCGATTCTTTCGTCTTTATGATGTCGCCGATCTTGCCTTCGGCGACGATTTTCCCGCCGTGCACGCCGGCGCCGGGACCGAGGTCCACGATCCAATCCGCGGACCGGATGGTTTCTTCGTCATGTTCGACGACAATTAATGTGTTTCCGAGGTCGCGTAGTCGGCGTAAAGTCGTTAATAGGCGCGTGTTGTCGCGCGGATGCAGGCCGATCGAGGGCTCGTCGAGCACGTACATCACGCCCGTGAGTCCCGATCCAATCTGAGTCGCAAGGTGAATGCGCTGAGCCTCGCCGCCGGCGAGCGTCTCGGAGGCGCGGTCGAGCGTAAGGTAGTCGAGGCCGACGGCGGACAGGAAGTCGACCCGCGAGACTATTTCTTTCATGACTTGACGAGCGATCGTTCTTTCCGTGTCGCTCAGCTTGAGATCCTTGAAGAACGCCCGGGCTTTTTCAACGGACAGCTCGACAACTTTATTAATTCCCAGGCCCCCGATCTTGACGGCGAGCGCCTCGGGCTTTAGGCGCGCGCCTTTGCACGACGGGCACAGCGCGCGGCCCATGAAGCGTTCGGCGATGGCGCCTTTGACGAAGTCGGACTCGGATTCTTTTATGCGGCGCTCGAGATTCTTGATCACGCCTTCGTAATCCTGGGGATTTTTGGCCCAAGACGGAGTGTAGGTCCCGCCGCCGTGCAGAATGATCTCTTTCTGCTTGTCGGTCAGCTTGTTCCAGGGTTTATCCAGGGGGATCGAGAACTGCTCGCAGATCTGCTCGAGAATCTCGGTGTAGTAGCCCGACCACGACTTTTTCCAGCGGTTCGTGCGCGTTGTGACCGGGTCCGACCACGCTATGATCGCGCCGTCGGCGATGGACTTTGTCGCATCGGGAATTATCCGCTCAATATCGACGTTCGTTTTCACGCCAAGACCGTCGCAGGTGCCGCAGGCTCCGTAAGGCGAATTGAACGAAAACAGCCTCGGCTCGATTTCGGGCAAAGACAGTCCGCATTTCGGACAGGCATGATGCTCGGAGTGCAGCGACCCGGCGGCGGGGTCGTTGGCCGGCTCGACGCGCACAAGCCCGCGCGACTCTTTAAGCGCGATCTCAATCGAGTCGTTCAGGCGCTGTTTGTCGTCGCCCGTCACCTTCAGCTTGTCCACGAACAGCTCGATCGTTTGTTTTTTGTAGCGATCGAGCTTGGGCGGCGACGACATGTCATGCGTCGTGCCGTTCGTTCTTGCCGTCACGAAGCCTGATCTCTGCAGCCGCTTGTACAAATCCTCGTAAGTGCCGGGACGCGCTTGGACGAGCGGAGCGTAGATCGCGACGGATTGACCGGCGCGATTTCGCATGACCTCGCCCACGATGGCCTGCGCCGACTGCTTCTTAATACGAGAACCGCAATTGGGGCAATGGGGCTGACCCACGCGAGCGTACAGCAAACGAAGATAATCATAAATCTCGGTGACGGTGGCCACCGTCGAACGCGGGTTGTGCGACGGGTTGCGCTGCTCGATGGCGATGGCGGGGGAGAGGCCCTCGATGAGATCCACGTCTGGTTTATCCATCAACTCGAGAAACTGGCGGGCGTATGCCGACAGGGACTCGACATAGCGTCTTTGTCCCTCGGCATAGAGCGTGTCAAAGGCCAACGACGACTTCCCCGACCCTGAAAGCCCCGTCACCACCACGATCTTGCCGCGCGGTATATCAAGCGAGATGTTTTTTAGATTATGTTGGCGCGCGCCGACGACGCGTATGACGTCCATGCAGGGCAGTATAGCATTATGGGCCTATCGTACAAGTGTACGGCATGCAACTTTTTTGGGGGGTCAATCGTATGATGGGTGGCGGGTGGTCATTACTAGTTCCGGAACTAGTGATTATCAGCAGTAAATTACCGGCGAGCGTTTGGAGGAGATATGACCGAAAATACTCTTGACCCAATGGATGAGTGCGCGCGGCTCAGCGATGCTGATCTTGTGCGCGCCGTCCGATTCCTTGCTGACCGTGCCCGACATAACGAGATTCGGCTGCTCGCGCACCTCGCTGAATTCGACTCCCGGCGGCTGTGTCTGGAAGAAGGCTACCGGTCTCTTTTCGAGTACTGTACCGGTACCTTGGGCTTCGATGAACATGAGTCTTATCGCCGCATTCGCGCGGCGCGAGTCATCCGGGGGTATCCGGAAGCGAAGAACGCGCTTGAAGGCAGAAAAGTTTCCGTCGCGGCCCTTGTCATGCTGTCTCCTTGGCTTACGCGAGAGAACGCCGGCCCCTGGCTGAAGGCCGCCGAGGGTAAGTCGAAGCGCGAATTGGAGGCTCTCGTCGCCGCTCGATACCCGCAAGCGCCTCAGCCCGACGCCATCCGAAATCTGCCTTCGCGGCCTGTGCTTGTTTCCAGTGTGCCGCCCATGGCTTATGAAGCCGTCGCCTCCACGCCTGGTAACGCCAAGGCGCTTACTCCGGCAACATCCGTTCACATGGACGCCGTGACCCCGCCCGAGGCATGGATACCTCTGGCGGCCGCGCCAGACAGTCTCGGCTGGGGCTGGCAGCTATTGGCGCCGGTGTCCGCGGACCGCGTTCGCGTCGGATTCGACGCGGCGTGCATCGTGGGCAAATTGATTGAAAGAGTCCGGCAGATTCTTCGCCATAAATATCCCGAAGGGCGCCTCGAGGACTTGATCCGCGAGGCGTTGGAGGACTATTTGGACCGCAAGGATCCGCAGCGACGGCTGGAACTCAAGGCGGCGAAGGCCGAATGCGTCGCGGCAGTCCCGGCGCTCGAGGATAATGAGCGTCTGCCGATGCGTTATATCCGCGCGTGGGCCACCGGCCGCTACATCCCCGCGAAGGTCAAGAGCGCGGTCTGGGCGCGCGACGACGGGCGCTGTTCCTGGCGCGACAAGGAAGGAACGGTCTGCGGCTCGAAGGACTGGATCGAGTACGATCATCTCCGGCCGTTCGCGAAGGGAGGGCGATCGGACGACGCGCGCAACATACGCCTTGTCTGCCGCCAGCACAACATGGCGGCCGCGATGGCCGCGGGCTTCAGCGCCGGAGCGGCGTGCGCTTGATGATCGTGTCGCGGCGATAGGACGGCCGCGGCCGAGGATAGTCGAGGGTGTAATGCAGGCCGCGCGACTCCTTGCGCCGCATCGCCGATTGGATGACAAGTGCTGCGACGTCGGCGATGTTGCGCAGCTCGACGACGTCGGGCGTGGGGAGGAAGTCCCAGTAGTAGCCGGCGATCTCGCGCCGGAGCAATTCGAGGCGGGACTCGGCGCGCTCCAGTCGTTTGTTCGTGCGCACGATGCCGACGTAGTTCCACATCAGTTGGCGGATCTCGTCCCAGTTCTGTGAAATAACGACGGCCTCGTCTGAAGTGACCGCTCGCCCCGGGTTCCAAGGCCTGGCCGCAAACGGCTTGGCGCGGCCCAATGCGCCCGACTTGGCGAGATGCCCAAACAGCCGGTGGGCGAAGACGCACCCCTCGAGCAGGGAATTCGACGCCAGGCGGTTCGCGCCGTGAAGCCCGGTATGCGCCGTCTCGCCTACGGCATAGAGACGCGACACGGTGGTGCGCCCCTCGGTGTCGGTATGCACGCCCCCGCAAAAAAAGTGGGCGGCTGGAACCGCGGGAATGGGACTTGTGGCCATGTCGATACCGAATGATTTTACTTTCGCGTAAATATTAGGGAAGCGCGATTTCAGGAAGGCGCGCGGATGATGCGTCATGTCGAGATACACGCACTCATCGCCGGTTCGCTTGAGCTCGGCGTCGATGGCGCGCGCGACGATATCGCGCGGCGCCAATTCTTTTCGGCGGTCATACTTCGCCATGAAGCGCGTGCCGTCTTTGAGCAGGAGCCTGCCACCTTCGCCCCGGAGGGCTTCTGATAACAAGAAATTTTTAGCCTGCGGATGATAAAGGCACGTCGGGTGGAACTGAACGAATTCCATGTTAGCCATCACGGCGCCTGCGCGCCAGGCCATGGCCATGCCGTCGCCGGTGGCGATGTCGGGATTCGTCGTGTAGAGATAGACTTTCCCGGCGCCGCCGGTCGCCAGCACCGTCGCTTCGGCCGTGATCGGCGCTATCGCGCCGCTCGCGCGGTCCATGACATACGCTCCGCGGCAGGCCCCGCTCTTATCGAGAAGAAGATCCACCGCCAGCGCGTTCTCGATCATAGTCACGGTCTCGCAACGGCGCGCCGAGGCCACGAGAGCGCGCTCGATTTCCCGGCCGGTGATGTCTCCCGCGTGCAGGATGCGGCGATGGCTGTGCCCGGCCTCGAGGCCGAGGTCGATCACGGATTCACGCTCGGAGAAGCGCACCCCGATTTCCTGGAGCTCGCGCACGCGCTCGGGTGCCGCGCCGACTGTCAAGCGCACGACGGCCTCATCGCAGAGACCCGCGCCGGCGATTAAGGTGTCGCGCACATGCGACTCAAAGCTGTCGATCTCGCTCATGACGGCCGCGATGCCGCCCTGCGCATAGTTCGTGTTCGATTCAGCGGCTTCTTTCTTCGTCACGAGCGTGACTTTGCCCAGCTTGGCCAATTTGCGCGCGGTCAGCAGCCCGGCGATGCCGCTTCCAAGCACGAGAAAGTCGCAGCGTCGGGGCGAGCGATTCATCATTGAACGGGGGGCTTGCGGAGTGCTAGATTCTAACACATGATTCGTTCTTTCGCCGGATGTCGTCCCCGCATCCATCCCAAAGCCTTCGTTCACGATTCGGCCGAGGTCATCGGCAAGGTCACTTTAGCCAAGGATGCCTCGGTGTTCCCGGGCTGCGTTCTGCGCGGCGACATCGATGAGATCAAGATCGGCGCCCGCAGCAATATTCAAGATTTGACGGTCATACACCCCCGCCACGGCAGCCCTGCAATAATCGGCCGCGGCGTCACCGTCGGCCACCGCGCGGTTCTCCACGGCTGTCGTTTGGGCGACAATGTGCTCGTTGGTATGGGTGCGATCATCATGGAAGCGACGATCGGCGCGCGCACGCTCATCGGCGCGGGCGCCTTGATCCCGGCCGGTGCCAAGATCCCCTCCGGCGTGCTCGTGCTGGGTACTCCCGGCAAGGTCGTGCGCAAGCTTAAGCCCGCGGAGCTGCGTTCGCTCGGTGAAAGCGAGCGCGCGTACATGGCGCTCGCGCGCCGCCATAAGACCGCCTCGCGCGTCGTGTTCGGCGGCTGACTTGTGACTCCCGCGGCGGCCTTCTTCGCCGGCGTCGTCGTTGGCGGAGCCGTCATCGCCGCCGCGGCGCGAACCGCGTATCGCCGCAAGTCCGAGCTGTTCGGGCGCCTGTTCTCCTTCGCGATGCACGAAATCAACACGCCCGTCACCGCGGTCAACATGACGGTGCTCAACCTGCTCACGGAGGTGTTCGGCAAGCTTCCGGCGCCGCTCAAGCCCTGGCTCGAGATGACGCGCGAGCAGGTCGGCCGCCTCAACGGCCTCATCGGTGAAGCCCGCGATTTCGTGCATATGGAGCTAAGTCAGGAGCTGCGCATCGCCTGCGTCGAGCTGAGCGTCGATGATATACTGACCGAAGCCCTCGTTTCGATCCGCCGCGGCATGGAGCAGGCCGGAGTCGATTTTAAGGTCGAGACCGCCAAGGGCCTCCCCTCGATCTTGAGCGATCCGGACCGCGCGGCGCGCTGCCTGTCGAGCATCCTCTTTCACGCCCGCAAGTTCCGCACGGCCGGTCCGATTGTTTTGAAGGTCTCCCGCGCGCCAGCCGCGGTGGACTTCGTCGTTTCGTACGAAGGCGCGCGCCTGAGCCCGGAGGAGATCGAGGCGAGCCTTGATCTGTATTACCCGGCGCGGCGGCGCACGGATCAGGTTTTGGGCGCGACCGGGCTCGGCCTCGGCCTCATTCGCCGGGTCGCGCGCCTGATCGGGGGCGAACTTGATTTCAGCGCGACGGAAGACGGGCGCGCGACGCTGCGCTTGTCGTACTCGGCGGCCTCGGTCCAGGCATGAGTCCGAAACGAATCCTGATCATCGAAGACGAGCCCGAGATCGCGGACAATCTGGCCTCGCTCCTGGCCGCCAAGGGGCACAAGGTGTCGTCCTGTCTTGAGGGTGCGGAGGGCGTGGCGCGCGCGCGCAAGGAACCGTTCGACCTGCTTCTGCTCGACGTCATGCTCCCGCGCCTGTCGGGCTTCGACGTGTGCAAGCTCCTGCGCGCCGATCCCAAGACCGCGAAGCTCAAGATCATCATGGTCACCGGACTCGGCCGCATGGGCGACGTCGAGGAGGCGTTTCGTGCGGGTGCCGACGACTACCTGATCAAGCCGTTCGACTCGACGCGGCTGTTCCATAAGATCGAGAAGGTGCTGGCGGGAGCTTGAGCAGGCTGCTTCTTGCCGCGTTATTCGCGTTGTCCGGCGCGCACCCCGCGCGAGCTCTGGAGGCGGCCGCCGCCAAGGTCGACATCACACCTGATCTTAAAACCGAAAAAGTGTGGCTGGCGGGGTTCGGCGCGAAAGGCCGCAAGCCGTCCGGCGTGCACGATCCCTTGTACGCGCGTATCGTGCTTCTGCGCGAGGGGGGCAAGACCGTCGCCCTCGTGGGCCTCGACCTGCTCGGGTTCTATATGAACGACACGGATATGTTGCGCCGCGCGTGGTCCTCGGGCAACGCCGACAAAATAATCTTCGTACATGCGACCCACACTCACTCCGGCCCCGACACGCTCGGACTGTGGGGGCCGATGCCCGGCGTCTCCGGGATCAACCGCCGTTACGGGGCGCGGATCAACCGCCAAATCGTCGCGGCGCTGACCTTGCTCGAGAGCCAGTTGCGGCCCGTCTCGGCGTCGGGCGGCCACGGGACGCTCGATCCGCGCGGGCTATGCCGCGACTTGCGCGATCCGCAGGTGATCGACCCGAATCTGGGGGTGCTGCGGCTGAACGGCGCCGATGGAAAGTCCGTGGCCACGATCGTGAACTGGTCCTGCCATCCGGAGGTGATCGGACGAGAGAACATGCTCATCACCGCGGACTATCCCGGACCGCTGTGCGCGCGCGTCGAGGAAAAGACCGGCGGTCAGTGCCTGTTTCTGAGCGGCGTGATCGGGGGCCTGCTGTCTCCGGACACGAAGATCGAGAACTACTACGAGTCGGCGCGCATCGGGACCGCCGTCGCCGACGCGGCGCTCGCGCTGAAGACTCAGCCGGGGGGGCGGGGATTGGCGTACCACTTCGAGAAGGCGCTCGTGCCCGTCGAGAACTCGCGCTACCTGTTATTTTTGAGCGCGTTGACCGGCGGCCACCGGCTGTATCACGAGGATCGCAAGCCGATTGCGGCGTTTTGGGCTTGGCCGATGTCGATACGACACGCCTTGTTCGGCTTGTCGGCGAGAAATCAGCCGTGGATCGAAACCGAGGTCTCCGTCCTCGACATCGGCCCCGCCCGCCTTCTGGGCATGCCCGCCGAGGTGTTCCCGGAGCTCGCCATCGGCGGCTACGACGGCAAGTTTTCGTTCGGCCGCCCGGTGGTCGCGCCGGACGGGCCCGAGCGCGACCTCGGGAACGCACCTAAGGGCCCGTATCTGCGCGACCTGATCAAAGCCCCGGTCCCGATGATCGTGGGCCTCGCCAACGACGAACTTGGGTATCTGGTTCCCGAGTATGACTTCAAGGTTCGGCCCTCCAAGACCATGCTCCCGCGTTTGCCCGGCCATTATGAAGAGACCAACTCGATCGGCCGCTCGGCGACGAAGATCTTGACCGAGGCCGCCGCGCGGCTGTTGCTGGAACCGCGCCCGTGAGGAAGATAAACTTCAACGCCGGCCCCGCCGCTTTGCCGTTGCCCGTGCTTGAACAAGCTCAAAGAGAATTTCTCGACTTCGCGGGCACCGGGCTCTCGATACTCGAACACAGCCATCGCGCCGCGGATTATGACCGGGTACACGAGGAAGTTCTCGCGCTGTTTTCGGAGCTCATGGGCCTGCCCAAGAGCCACAGCCCGATCATGGTTCAGGGCGGCGCCAGCCTGCAGTTCGCGATGCTGCCGTTGAATTTTCTGCCGAACGGGTGTTCGGCCGACTATGCCGTGACCGGACACTGGGCGCGGCTCGCGTTTGAGGAGGCAAGGCGGGGGGGCGGCGCGCGCGCGGCATGCGACACCGCCGAGCCGGACGGCAAGCACGTCCGCATACCGGGAACGGGGGAACTCCGGCTCGACCCGAAGGCCGCCTATCTGCACATCACGACGAACAACACGATCTTCGGGACGCAGTGGCGGGCCTTGCCCGATTCGAAGGGCGTGCCGCTCGTCGCCGACATGTGCTCGGATATTTTGTCGCGGCCGGTGGACGCGTCCAGATTCGCCCTGATCTACGCCGGCACGCAGAAGAACCTAGGGCCCGCCGGGTTGGCGCTGATCGCCGTGGACCGGGAGTGGCTTAAGACGGCCAGAAAGGACCTGCCCGACATGCTCAGCTACGCCGTTCACTTGGAAGCGCGTTCGATCTATCATACACCCCCGACCTTCGCCGTCTATCTTGTCGGCCTCCAGCTCAAGTGGATCAAGGCGAACGGCGGGGCCGTGGGCATGGAGAGGCGAAACAGGGAAAAGGCGGCGTTGCTGTATGAAACCCTCGACCGCCTCGGCGGCTTCTACAAAGCGCCCGTCGAAAAAGACAGCCGATCTCTGATGAACGTCGTGTTTCTAACGTCGACTCCGGAGCTGGACGACGCCTTCTGCGCGGAGGGTGAAAAGGCCGGCATCACCGGGATGAAGGGGCACCACGCCGCCGGCGGCATGCGGGTGTCGCTCTACAACGCCATTTCGCTCGCCGACGTGAAGACTTTGACCGCCTTCATGGCCGACTTCGCCCGGCGGCGAGGGTAAGCGGTCAGCTCAAGTAGGCGCTGGTGAGTCGGTAGGCGGCGAAGGACAGCGCATAGGCGAGCCCGAACAGGAACGCGAATTGCAGCGCCGGAATTTTCCAGCTGTTCGTCTCGCGGCGTACGGTGACGATGGTGGACATACACTGCAGAGCGATCGCGAAGAAAATCAGGAGGCTTGCGGCCGTCGCGAGGCCGTAGCGCTTCGTGCCGTCGGGTCGTTGCGCTTCGCGCAACGCCTTAATAAGACCGTCCGAGGCGTTGGACTCGCCGCCGAGCGCGTAGATCGTGCCGAGCGTGCCGACGAAAACCTCGCGCGCGGCCAGCGCGGACAACGACGCGACGGACACGCGCCAATCCCAGCCGAGAGGTTGGAAGAGCGGCTCGATGAAGCGCCCCGTGCGGCCGAGGACGCTGCCCTCGATGCGCATCGCCGCGCGGCGGGCCAAGAGGGCGCTTTCAAGCCCCGGCTTCCTGATGGCCGCGGTCCGCGCGGCCGCGAGCTCGGCCTCGACGGGAGCCAGGCGCGCCGCATCGCGCGGGAAGGCCGCCAGCGCCCATAGAATGAGGCTTATGGAAAAGATGACCTTGCCTGCGCGGGAGAGGAAGTGCCAGCAGCGCGCCCAGACGTAGCGCGCGAGCTCACGCGCGCTCGGCACGCGGTAGGGCGGCAGGACGGTCGCGGGGGACGGATGAGATTCGTGTAAAGAAGAATACTTCAGCGCGACGGCGAGCAGAAGCGCCATCACGATCCCGAACGCGTACATTCCCGCCATCACCACACCCTGGCCGTTGAAGCCGAGCGGGCGGAATGTCGCGGGCACGAAGGCGGTGATGAGCAAGGTGTAGACCGGGACGCGCGCCGAGCAGGTCATCAAAGGCGTGAGCAGGATGGTGACGATTCGTCTCTTTTCGCTCGGGATCGTGCGCGCGGCCATCACGCCCGGAATCGCGCAGGCGAATCCCGACAGGAACGGTATGAAGACGCGCCCGTCGAGCCCGAACGGGCGCAGCGCGCGGTCGACCATGGCGCCCGCGCGCGGCAGATAGCCGCATTGTTCCAAGCAGCCTATGATCGTGAACAAGATCGCGATCTGCGGAACAAACACGACGACGGCCGATATCCCCGGAATCACGCCGTCGCACAACAAGCTGGCCATGGCGCCGTCAGGCAAGCGCGCGCGCAGCAGCACGGCGGCCGAGCCCAGCGCGCCCGAAAGAAAGTCCATGATCGGGGTCGCCCCGGCGAACAGCGCCTGGAACACGGCGAACAGCGTCGCGGCGAGGACCACGGGTCCGATGGCGGGATGCAGGAGCAGGCGGTCGACGCGGATCGAGCGCGCCACCGTGGGAAGCACCGAGCGGTGCGGCCAGCACGCCGCTGCCCTTGAGGCCCTGCCGGCAGTCTCGACGGCCTTGTCTTGCAGCTCATGCAGAAGTTTCTTCGATGCACGGCGGAAATCCAGCGTCTCTGACATGTCAGCCTTCAGGGCGGACGGCGCCAGCAGGGCGTCGAGTTGTTTGAGTCCCTCGCCGGTCCGCGCGGAGACGAGAGCGACGCGCATCCCCAGTCGCAGAGACAGTTCGTCCGCGTCGAGCTTGATGCCGTTGAGGCGGGCCTCGTCGATCATGTTGACGGCCACCGCGACGGGGTAGCCGGCCGCCTTGAGCCCGGCGGGGAGGGTGAGGTCGTTTTCGAGGTTGCTCGCCTCGGCTACGCACAGCACGAGCAGATCGCCGCCGCTGCCGGCGCATTCGGACAAGAAGCGGAAAGCAACCTTCTCGTCCTCGGTCTGGGCAAGCAGGCTGAATGTGCCCGGCAGGTCCACGACCTCGATGTCTCGGCCGGAGGCGAGCATGGTGCCGGTCGCCTTTTCCACGGTGCAGCCCGCGAAATTCGCCGTGCGCTGACGCAGCCCGGTCAAAGCGTTGAAGAGGGTGGTCTTGCCGGTGTTCGGGCGGCCGGCAAGCGCTACGACGCGGTTCACAGGATCTCCACGCGGATGTGGGCGAGCAGCCGGGTTTCAATGGCGAGCAGCTGCGACCCCACGAGGCATTCGACGGGATCCCGCAGGGGTGTTTTTAAAATCTTGACCACCGACACGCCGGGACGCAGTCCCATTCCGGCGAGGCGCTCTCTGTCGAAGGCCGCCAGCCCGGAGCAGCCCAGCACGCGCACCGGGATATCGAGCGGAACCGCGTCGAGGGTCATGCGGGTAGTATATCCTTGTTGAGACAGAATTTCAATAAGAAAGCCCGGGCCGATTGCTATAATCCGGGCGTGCCCGATCCCTTTTCACGCCTGGAAGCCGCTCGTGAGTTGTGCGCCGCCGGCCGCCCGGATCGCGCCCTCGCCCTGCTCAAAGCTCCCGTGCCGGCTTCGCTCGAGGCCGAGCGTCGGCTGATCCGAGGCGAGGCTCTCCGCGGCCAGGGCTACTTCGGGCGGGCCGGCGCCGCGTATCGCGACGCACTCAAGCGAGTCGATGCGCAGGACCGAGACCTCGCCTTCGACGCCTGGCTAGGGCTCGCGCGCTGTGCCCGCAGTCTGGGCGCTGTGGCCGAGGCCCGACGGGCTCTTTCCCGGGCGCGCCGCGTCCTCGGCGCCGACCGCGAGACTTTGGCCCTTGAAGACGCGCTGGTGCTGCGCGCCGAGAGCCGCCATCGGCCCGCCTTGAAGGCCCTGCTTCCGATGCTCGCCGTCTCGCGACGTCGCCGCGACTACGCCGCCGTCGGCTTCCTGCTCTGGGCCATAGCGGGCTCGCGCCGTTTCTCCGGCGACTTGGCCGGTTCGCATCGTGATTTCAAAGAATCGCTCGCATCCTTCCGGCGTGGTCGCGACGCCGAAGGCGAAGCCTACGCGCTGTTCGGGTTGGGAGGGATAGCCCGCGTCCGAGGTCTATTCTCGGAAGCCCGCCGCGCCTATGTTTCGGCCGGCAAGCGCCTGCGTTCCGGGCCCGATCTGTTCGCTCGCGCCTACGCGCACTGCGGCCTGGCCAACTGTCTCAGACAGATGGGGCATCTCGCCGAAGCCGAAAAAAACTATCGCGCGTCCTACAAGCTGTACGCGGGCCTCGACGACCGCGTGGACCTGGCCTTCGTGGACTGGGGCCTGGGCCAGATCCATCAGCGCCGCGGCGAACTGCCCCAGGCCGAGCGCCGTTATCGCGCCGCCCTCGACGCTTTCTCGGGAGGCGGCGAAGACCGCGGCCTCGTGCTCGCCCGTAAATCCCTCGCCGAGGTACTCCACGCCCGCGGCCGCACCGCCGAGGCGGAGAAGCTCTTCGATTCCGCCGTCGCTCTCGCCCGCCGCGCCGGACTCACCGCCCACCTCGAGTCCTACACCTAGCCGTAATGCCGGTCGTTTAACGGATGCGATTTTATTTTTCCATCTCTTTTTGAGCCGATGTGGAACTGTACACGTGTACAGTTCCGCCCAATCTCTCTACGGCGCCATTCGGCTTCCATCGAGGTTGCTCCTAGCCGCGAATTCCTACCGATTCCTTGTTCGTAACAAGATTGAAACTTAGGTGTCGTAGTTTGTCCCCATGGGACAACGAATATGGGCGGTGCTCGAAGAGTACGCCGGGCTATGGGTGACGGTGGACAAGTCGGGGCGCGTGATCGATCACGCCGAGACCTTGCCGGAACTGACGCAGCGCGCGGGCGAGGCGATCCACCGCCTGACCTTCGTGTTCGCCGCGGGTCAGCGCGAGGCCGCCGTCTCTAGATCTTGAAGTCCTGGCCCAGGTAAAGATCTCGGGCCTGGGGATCATCGATCAAGCGCTTGGCCGTGCCTTCGACGATGATGCGGCCGTCGTAGATCAGGTAGGCGCGGTCGATGATGGGCAAGGTCTCGCGGACGTTGTGGTCGGTGATCAGGACGCCGATGCCTCGTGCGACAAGCTTGCGGATGATGGCCTTGAGTTCGCCGACGGTGATCGGGTCGATGCCGACAAAAGGTTCATCCAGAAGAATGAGTTTGGGGTCGCCGATCATGCAGCGCGCGACCTCAAGGCGGCGCTTTTCGCCTCCCGACAGCGTCCAGGCTTTTTGCCGGCGCAGGTCCCATAGGCCGAACTCCTCGAGTAGGACCTTCACCCGGCGCATCTGCTCGAGCTTTCCGGGCACCGTGCGCTCGAGGACGGCGCGCAGGTTCTCCTCCACGGTCAATCCCTTGAACACCGTCGGTTCCTGCGCGAGGTAGCCGAGACCGCGGCGGGCGCGTTCGTACATCGGCATGGAGGTGACGTCCTCGCCGTCGATAAGGATTTTTCCCTCCTCGGGCGTGACGAAGCCCGCGAGGCTATAAAACGATGTGGTTTTTCCCGCGCCGTTGGGTCCCAGCAGTCCGACGATCTCGCCGGAGGCCACGTTTAAGGTCACGCCCTTGACGACCATGCGCTCGCCGTAGGTCTTGCGGATGTCGCGCGCTTCCAGCTTCATTTGGCCAGTTCCTTGAGCTTCTTCCTGTCCTTGAAGATCATCCAGCCTTTCACGCGGCCGTGCGCTTCGATGCGTCGCGGCGCGTCCGTGGCGACGATCTCATCGGCCTTGAGCGCGGTGGTCCACTCGCCCTCCATCTTGCGCAGGACGGGGCGGCCGCCGTTGAGCGTGAGCCTTCCGGATTCCTTTTCATATATGGCTTCATCGGCGGCGAGTTCGAGGCGCGGCCCCCAGACTTTAGCTCCCGCGGACAAGGTCACACGGCTCTCTCCGTTCCAGGTCACGCGCCCGCTCTCGCCATGGTCCGGCTCGAGACCGGGGGGCGTGCGAGTGAAGAGAACGCGTTCTCCGGGGGAGGGATCAAGGTAGCCGCGCTTGGACTCCTCATCGTGACCGCCCTTGTGCCCTCGCGCCTCGTACACGGCGCCGTCGCCGGACTCGCGCCGCAGGAACACCGCGCCGCGGGCCTGCCAGGTGCGGTCTGCGTGCTTGAACAAGGCCCAGTCGGAGGTCAGCCGCGTGCCGGCCGATTCGTAGCGCACGCTTCCGATGAACTCCTCCTCCTTGTTCTCGCCGCGGCGGATCACCCATTCCTTGCTGCGCACGACGCTGCCTGAGACGGGGGTGGGCTGTGCGGCGGCGGGGGAACACAGGAGGACCATCCATGCGAGGCCGGTCACCGCGGCGCTCCGGTCAAAGTCGAGTATTGGTTGAATATCCGGACCTCGGACAGGTCGGGCTTGGCCGAAAGCCCCTTGCCGCGCAGCACGCCCTCGGGCCGGCGCACGACGATCTCGGCGGTCGTCGTGAAGCGCCCGCGCGCGGAATTATAGAGAAGCTCGGTCGTGGTCAGGCGCGATTTGTCTTCGAAGGATTCCAGCGCCACGGATGACGACAGCCGCACGTCGTTCGATTCGGTTTCGACCTCGCCCGCGAGCGCGGTGACGCGCGAGACGGACTTGCCCTTCTTGTAGAATTCCATGACCGGCTCGGTCAAGGTCGCGCGCTTCTCGTCTTCACGCAGGACGGCGCGCCGCGATTTGAGGGTCCAGGACGGCTCGCCCTTCTCGGATTGGCTCAAGGTCAGGCCCTCCATGACCTGACGGCGCTCCTCGCGCGCGCTCTCTGCGCGCTTCTTGCAGGCCGTTGGGGCGAGCAGAAGAAGTGCTGCGAGAGAAGCCCCGCATCTCATTTTATGGGGGCCGTGGTCGCGTCGTCCGGCGGCGTCTTGAGCTGTTCCTCGGGGAGATGCACCTTGCCGCCGGGATTGAGCCACGGCGTCATCTCCATCGGGATGCGGCGCAGGTGGTAGGGCTTGGGAAGCCGGCTCAGGGCGTGCGAAACGCCGAAGTAAGCGACGATCAGCGCGGCGTAGATGAAGCCGAGAGTGCGCACATGCCACTGCGCGTCCGGGAACCACGGCGGCGAGATCAAGGCTTCCTGTGCCGCCGCTTTCTTGGATTTTTTCTGCTGCTGTGACTGCTGCGGCTGCTGCTGGGGATTCTGGCTCATTTGAGCTCCTTGGACAGCGCGTCGAAGAGGCGGACTTCCCGGAGGAATGAAGGAATCGAGGCGAGCGCCAGGGCGTTGGGCCCGTCGGACAACGCTTTGCTCGGATTGGGGTGGGTCTCGAAAAACACGCCCGAAACGCCGACCGCGACGGCGGCGCGAGCGATTGGACGCACGAACTGGCGCTGGCCGCCGGTGGTCGCGCCGTTGCCGCCGGGGAGCTGCACGCAGTGCGTTGCATCGTGAATGACGGGGAAGCCGAAGGAGCGCATGATTTCGTAGGAGCGCATGTCGACGATGAGATTCCCATATCCGAACGTCGAGCCGCGCTCGGTGAGCAGGATATTCTTGTTGCCCGTGGAGAGTATCTTCTCGACGGCGTGCTTCATGTCCCAAGGAGAGAGGAACTGCCCCTTCTTGACATTGACGGCCTTGCCCGTGCGGCCGCAGGCGAGGAGCAGGTCGGTCTGGCGGCTCAAAAACGCCGGCACCTGAAGCATGTCGACATAGCGCGCGGCGATCTCGGCGTGTGCGGGTTCGTGCACGTCGGTCACGCACGGCACTCCGAGTTCCGCCGCCACTTTGGCGAGGGTTCGCAGGCCCGCCTCCATGCCCGGGCCGCGGAAGGACTTGAGTGAAGTCCGGTTGGCCTTGTCGAAGGACGCCTTGAGCACGAAGCTCGACTTGCCGGCCGCCTTCTTCAGCGCGCGACCGACGGTGCGCAGGAGCGCTTCCGACTCGATGACGCAGGGCCCGCCGATAAATGAGACCGGCAAGTCGTTGCCGAAGCATAGCTTACCGACTCGGACGTGATGCTCACGCATGAATCGGGTTCCTCACGTGCGTCTCAGAGCGTTCGACGCAGGCCGCGATGAAGTCGCGAAACAACGGATGCGGCGCTTCGGGACGGCTCTTGAACTCCGGGTGGAACTGGCTCGCGAGAAACCAGGGATGATCCTTCAACTCGACGATCTCGACGAGGTTTTTCGGGGCATGGAGCCCGGCCACTAACAGCCCGGCGTCCTCGAAGAGCTTGCGGAACTTATTGTTGACCTCGAAACGGTGGCGGTGCCGCTCGGAGATGCCGAGAGTGCCGTACGCCCTGTGCGCGAGAGAGCCTTTCTTCAGGGTGCACTCATACGTGCCCAGGCGCATGGAGGCACCCTTATCCTTCACCGTTTTCTGCTCGGGCATGAGGTCTATGACGGGGTAGCGCGATTTCTGGTCGAACTCGGTCGAATGCGCGCCGCCGAGTTTGAGCACGTTGCGCGCGAACTCGATGACGGCGACCTGGAGGCCGAGGCAAAGCCCGAAATAAGGAATCTTCTTCTCGCGCGCGAGTTGGGCCACGCGGATCTTGCCCTCGATGCCGCGGTCGCCGAAGCCGCCGGGCACGAGGATGCCGTGCACTCCTTCAAGCTGTTCGTGAATTTTTGGGTCTGTGGTGTCGAGGAAGCGGATATTGACCTTGGTCTCGTTGGCGATGCCGCCATGAACGAGCGCCTCGTTGACGGACTTGTACGCGTCCTTGTAGTCGGTGTACTTGCCCGCGAGAGCGACCACGACCTCGCGTTTGGGGTTGCGTAAACGACGCACGACCTCGTTCCAGCTGTCGAGCTCCTTGGACTGAGTTCTCAGGCGAAGGAGCATCATGATCTGATCATCCAACCCCTGCTTGTGGAACACCATCGGCACTTCATAGATGCTCTCGACATCCGGCGCCTCGATGACGGACTCCTTGGGCACCGAGCAGAACATGGAGAGCTTGGCCTTCATGTCCGCGCTGATCGGCTTCTCGGAGCGGCACACGAGCACGTCGGGCGCGATGCCGATCTCCCGCAGCTTCTGCACGGAATGCTGGGTCGGCTTCGTCTTCAGCTCCTCGGACGCCTTGATGTAGGGAATCAAAGTCACATGCACATAGAGCGAATTTTCGCGCCCCGCCTCGAGGCCGAGCTGGCGCGCGGCTTCCATGAAGGGAAGGCTCTCGATGTCGCCGACCGTGCCGCCGATCTCGATGATCGCGATGTCCGCGCCCTTCGCGGCGGCACGAAAGCGATTTTTGATCTCGTCTGTGATGTGCGGAATGACTTGTACGGTCGTGCCGAGGAAGTCTCCACGGCGTTCGCGGGCTATCACGGTTTCGTAAACTTTGCCCGCGGTAAAGTTGTTGTAATGGTGCATCTCTTTGTTGAGGAATCTTTCGTAATGGCCGAGGTCGAGATCGGTTTCCGCCCCATCTTCCGTTACGAAAACCTCTCCATGTTGAAAAGGGTTCATGGTGCCGGGGTCGACGTTTATATAGGGGTCGCATTTCAGCATCGTGACCTGAAGGCCGCGGGACTGAAGGAGCTTGCCTAGAGAAGAAGCGGTGATGCCCTTGCCCAACGAGCTCACGACTCCTCCGGTCACAAAGATGTATTTGGTGGTCATAGATGTCCTCGGCGCAACAGGGTCTCGGCGCGTCTTAAATCGGAGGGGACGTCCACGGCGACGGGCCGCTCACGCACGATCGCGCCGTTGATGATCATGCCGTCTTCAAGGGCGCGGAGCTGTTCCAGTCTCTCCGATCTCTCAAGCGGCGACGGCCTCAGGCAGACGAAGCGCTTGAGCGCGCCGCGGCGGTACGCATAGAGCCCGAGGTGCTCCCACGAGCTCACCGGAGCGCGGGAAAAATAAAGGCAGCGGCCGTTCTCGGCCAAAACCGCTTTCACGACATTACGATCTCTTCGCCGGGACGCATCGTTAAGCTTTATCACCGAGGTCGCGATATCCGCTGCGCGACTCAAGGCCCCGACCGTGGCCCGAAGAGTCGCAGGCTTTAATAGGGGCATGTCCCCCTGGTAGTTCAAAATAATGGGTTCTCGCCGTCTTTTGGCCGCGAGCCACACGCGGTCGGAGCCCGACGGGCAGGAGGGCGGCGTCATCACCGATTCCCCGCCGAAGCGCTTGACTTCCTCGGCCACCTCGCGCGAATCGACCGCGACGAGCACGGGGCCGAGTTTGGCGGCATTCGCCGCCCGCCAGCACCACTCGATCATCGTGCGGCCGGCCAGACGCGCCAACACCTTCCGAGGAAATCGGATGGAGCCCAGCCGCGCGGGAATCACGATCAGGCAGGCGCTCATTTGATCGACCTCGAGAGTTCCTTGACGTCGGTCGTCGCGGTCCCGAGCTTGGCGACCACGATGCCGGCGGCGTGGTTGGCGAGCGCGGCGGCGCGGCGAAGAGGGGCTCCGGCGGCGAGCGCCAAGGTCAAGGTCGAAATCACGGTGTCGCCCGCGCCGGACACATCGAACACCTCGCGCGCCGAGGTCGGGATGTAAGTCACGCGGGGCTGCCTTCGGCTTTCCTGAGACTCGAACAGGCTCATGCCGTCGGGGCCGCGGGTGATCAGCACCGAGCGGCTCTTGAGGGCTTTCAATATATCCTTGCCGAGCGCGTCGATCGCGTCCGAGCCTGGCTGCGGGTCGCGACGCATGCACGCCCAGGCCTCCGCGGTGTTGGGCGTCACGCAGGTCACGCCCTTATACAGCCGGAAATGCTCGGGCTTGGGGTCTACGGTGACCGGGACGCCGCGCCGGCGCGCGGCCCCGATCGCGCGCGCGAGGACCCGAGGGTTGATGACGCCCTTGCCGTAGTCGGACAGGATCACCGCGTCGGCCTTGGGAAGCTCGGCATGAAGACTCCCGAGCAGGCGGGAGAGCGTGGCATCGGACAGCGGCCCGGACGTCTCGCGATCAAAGCGCACGACCTGCTGCC